>Ga0111539_10005824_pt1 | contig 15932 bp, 11 predicted proteins | sample RhiMethybrSRZTD1_FD_79667 | JGI IMG/M metagenome (GOLD analysis project Ga0111539, IMG submission 79667) | Populus rhizosphere microbial communities from Tennessee, USA - Rhizosphere MetaG P. TD hybrid SRZTD1 (version 2) (version 2) | ecosystem: Host-associated > Plants > Roots > Rhizosphere >... | reverse complement strand
TGCACTGCTAGCCGAGCTCGGTTACGAGATCAACTCGCATTTCGAAGCTCGCCATCCCGAAGGGCGTAAAGCAGTCTTTCTCGGCGACCTGGTCGATCGTGGACCAAAGATTCCGGAAGTCCTGAAGTTGGTGATGACTATGATCGACTCTGGTCAGGCGCTCGCTGTGCCTGGTAACCACGATACCAAGCTGATGCGCAAGCTTCGCGGCAGAGATGTGCAGATCACACACGGTCTCGCTGAATCACTGCACCAGCTCGAAAGCGAGCCGCCGGAATTCAAAGAGCACGTGGCGGCGTTTATCGATAGCCTCGTCAGTCACTACGTGCTGGACGATGGCCGCTTAGTCGTCGCTCACGCGGGTTTGAAAGAAGCGCTGCAAGGACGCGGTTCGGGAAAGGTCCGCGACTTTGCGCTCTATGGCGAAACAACAGGCGAGACCGACGAGTTCGGACTGCCGGTCAGGTACAACTGGGCTGCTGAATATCGCGGTCGTGCGATCGTGGTCTACGGGCACACGCCTGTTCCCGAACCGGAATGGTTGAACGGCACGATCTGTATCGACACTGGATGCGTGTTTGGAGGTAAGCTGACGGCGTTGCGATATCCGGAGAAGGAACTGGTTTCCGTGCCGGCCTTTCAGACGTACTACGAATCGTCCAAGCCCTTTCTCCCGGAAGAGGAGCGTGCGCCAACTCTAACCGCGCAACAAAAGCACGACGACATCCTCGACATCGAGGACGTTTCGGGCAAGCGCATTGTTTCCACGGGCCTTTACCGGAACGTCACGATTCGCGAAGAGAACGGAATCGCTGCTCTCGAGGTGATGAGCAGGTTTGCGACGGATCCGAAGTGGCTGATCTATCTGCCTCCAACCATGTCGCCTTCGGAGACGAGTCGCGAGCCTGAACTGCTCGAACATCCCGCGGAGGCGTTTGCTTACTACAGGCATCAAGGCATTGCGCGGGTGGTTTGCGAAGAGAAGCACATGGGTTCGCGTGCGGTCGTCGTTGTGTGTCGCGATCGGGATGCGGCGCGGCGACGCTTCGGAATCGTCGAGGATCTCGCGGGCATCTGTTACACGCGAACGGGCAGACGGTTCTTCGACGATCGTGCGCTCGAAGCAGAGTTCATCGCCAGAATTCAGAGAGCGATGGATGGCCTGTGGGAGGAGTTTGAGACCGATTGGATCTGTCTGGATTGTGAGTTGATGCCGTGGTCGGCAAAAGCTCAGGAGCTATTGCGCCAACAGTACGCGGCTGTCGGTGCGGCAGCGCGTGCTTCACTCGCCGATGTCATCCCAGCGCTCGAGGGAGCCGAGCGAATTAGTGTTGACGTTGCTCCGCTGCTTGACCGTTATCGAGCACGCGCCAGTGCTGCGGAAAGATACGTCGAGGCTTACCGGCGTTACTGCTGGCCTGTTACTTCGCTCGACGACATCAAGCTGGCTCCATTTCATGTGTTGGCGACCGAAGGAAAAGTTCACACGGATCGCGATCACCTGTGGCACATGGAAACGCTTCGCCGACTCTGCGCTGCCGATCCGGGACTGCTGCTTGCGACGGCTTATATGGTTGTCGACGTAACTGATGCCGCAAGTCAGGAAGCGGGCGCTCAGTGGTGGGAAGAGCTCACCGGTCGCGGCGGTGAGGGAATGGTAGTGAAGCCGTTCGACTTTATCACGCGTGGACCGCGCGGCCTGGTCCAACCCGCCGTGAAATGCAGGGGCAGGGAATACCTGCGAATCATCTACGGACCTGAGTACGCGTTGAGCGAGAACCTCGAGCGGTTGCGCGGGCGTGGCCTGTCAACCAAGCGCTCGCTTGCACTGCGCGAGTTCGCACTGGGTATCGAAGCGCTCGAGCGGTTTGTGAGAAAAGAACCTTTGCGACGGGTTCACGAGTGCGTGTTCGGTGTGCTCGCGCTCGAGAGCGAACCCGTCGACCCACGTTTGTAGCTAAATAGATGTGGACGATCTTGGATGAGGTCAGTACCACCTGCGGTAGCGGGTGGGTCAACCGTTTGCATCATGCGCGATTGTGAACGTTGACCCACCCGCTACCGCAGGTGGTACTGACCTCATCCAACTATGGGTATGTGATCTTGAATTTACCCGGAACGCCTGGGGCGAACAGCGATTTCAGATCACTGAATGGAATCTCCACTGACTGATCGCCTTCCGCACACGCGAATATCTCGCAGGCGTCAAAGTTAAAACTGATTCCGCCGGACGTGATGTGCCAGTTCTCAAAGTTTTTTGCTAAAGGCGCCAGCCGTCCTTTGTTCAGGCGGTCAGGTACACCCGCAGTTGCTGATAGCTGATCGATGCAATAGTCAGAGATAAACTCCAGGTATTTTGAACCGCTCTTGAAGAGGTCGGCTAGCTTCAACTCGCTGCCGGAAGCGAGGTCGTAATTCAACGACTCACTCTCCTGCACCGCATGAGCAGCTCCCACGCCGTAGCTGTAGCCCGTGAAAAAGATACTCAAGAAAGACTCTGTCGCTACGCTCACCTCGTAATCGAGATTGACGCTGTTGTAAGTTCCCGGCAGCCGTTCCTGATCTTTACGAACATCCTCCTGGGATTCGTTTAATGGCCACTGGTATTTCGCCGTCGCGAGCGCTTTCATGTGCTGATTGATCTTGCGAATCCCGGGAGTGTCTGCGCCGACAATCTGCGGATATCTCACGTCAATCTCGTAGTGCAGACTGTCGCTCTTGAGTTGCACGTTTTCCGGCACCAGTTTCAGACGACCTTGCGCGAAGTGGTAATCACGGTCAGGCGCCTCCGTCAGGGTAGGGTTTATCGACACCCCAAGTTGTGCCGGCGGTGGTGGACCGGGCGGGCACCGCTCGATGATAACAGGCTCCGCCGCGACTTGCTGCGTTGCGTTCCAGGACGAGGCGGTCACCAGTCCCGCTGTAAAAGCGAGGAAGCTGCCGATGAGGCTAAGGGCAAAACGTTTCATGTCAACCTCTCATGTGTCAAAGCCGTGGAAGGCCCGGGGAGTGCGGTTTGGAAGCTCTAAATGTACCTCCGAGCTTGTTCAGAGTTCAAGCTTTAGCTTGTGGTTCGATTCACTAGATCGCAAGCTAAAGCTTGAACTCTAAACATACCGTTGTAGAATCGGCAAACCAGCAAGTTGCAACCGATCATGAGGAGCCCCTGGATGAAGGTAACTTTGCTTTCTGTTCTGGTCCTTGCTTTAACGCTTTCCACTGAGACCAAGTCCCAACCCCCCAGTTCGCAAACACAATTAACCGTCACCGCTGTAAACAAACTGAAAATCGCGCGTGAGAGCGAGACCATTGAATTGACTGCACAGGCTCTGGCGACGCTCGGCGAGAAGGATTTGATGAAGCTTCACGTTCGCGATAGTGCCGGCAAGGAAGTTTTATCTCAGGCGGTTGACACTGATTACGACGATTATCACAAACCAGATTTACTCATCTTCCAGGCAGACTTCGCACCGGGTGAAACAAAAACGTTTACGGTCACGGCGGGGAAAAAACGTGAGTACGTGAAAGACGATTTTCGTGCTTACGGGCGTTTCGTGCGCGAGCGTTTTGACGATTTTGCGTGGGAGAACGATCGCATCGGTCATCGTACGTACGGCAAGGCGTTGCGCACGTGGAAAGGCGAACCGCTCACCAGCAGCGCGATCGACATCTGGTCCAAGCGCACTTCAAAGCTCGTCGTCAATGACTGGTACATGGTCGACAATTACCACGTCGACGGGGGCGAAGGTGTAGACGCATATTCTGCTGGTCCAACGCGAGGATGTGGCGGCAGCGGGATTTGGACCAACGAGCAGCTCTACATCCCGACGAACTTTGTCGACTCACGTGTGCTGACGAATGGTCCGATCCGCGTGATGTTCGAGCTCGTTTACGAACCGTTTGACGTGAACGGAACGGCAGTCTCTAAAGTGCTGCGCGTCTCGCTGGATGCGGGCAGTCAATTGAATCACTTCCAGCCGTCGTATCAGTCGTCTTCATCTCTCGCAGTCGCAGTGGGATTGAAGAAGGTGAAAGACGAGCAGAAGCAATTCAACGCCGAGCGCGGTTGGTTGACGATTTGGCAGCCAGTCGACAAGAACCTCGGGATGCAGGGCCTGGCTGTTGTTGTGAACGCGAACGACGTCGACAAGCTGGTCGAAGACAAATTGAACAACCTCGTACTGCTCAAACCGCGAACCACATTTCCTGTGTCTTACTGGGCCGGTTTCGCCTGGGACCGCGCAGGAAAAATCACATCGGCTGAGAGTTGGACAACCTATGTGGACCAATTTTCCGACCGGCTCCGATCCCCGATTGAAGTATCCGTGAAGTGAAATCAAAGCTGATCATCTTTGGTGCCTTTATGTGGCTGTTTTTACAGCCCATCAGCGCCGAACAACTTCCAATCAAGACCTACACGACCGCGGACGGTCTGCCACGCGATCGCGTTTACAAGATCGTAAACGATCCCCGCGGGTTTCTCTGGTTCTGCACCAACGACGGTGTGTCACGATTTGACGGTTACGAGTTCACAAACTACAGCACCTCCAACGGCTTGCCACATCGCGTTATCAACGACCTGTTGATAACAAAGTCAGGTGACTACTGGGTCGGAACCGATCTCGGTGTTGCACGGTTCAACCCTCTGGCCACGACTCCACACGCAAAATTCCAGGCTTACCACTCGGCATCGGGACGCCACGGATCTGACGCTATCGAAAACCTCTATGAAGCTGCGGACGGAACGATCTGGGTGGCCACGACTAATGGATTGCACCGTCTCACTCAAACCTCCGGTAACTGGCAGCTCGAGTACGTCTCGCTTGGCGAAAAGATCGATGCACGTATCGAGCTTAATTCCATCGTCGAAGATTCACCTGGAGTTTTATTAATCGGCACTACCTCTGGTCTTTACCGTCGTTTTCAGGACGGCAAGACAGAACACTTCGACACTGCACACGGACTCCCACACAACGATGTTCGCGTGGTCTTTAAAGATCGCGATGGAACAGTGTGGCTCGGCACCGGCATTGGCCTGGTCCACCTGAAAACTAATTTCAAGCTCGGCGAATCTATCGCAGCCGAGGTGTACACCAGGAAAGATGGATTAATCCACGACTCGATCCTTGCGATCCACCGCACGCAAAGTAATTGGCTCTGGATAGCCACGACGCGCGGTCTTTCGGAATTCTCTCCAGAACCATTGCCTGACGGCCGGCACTTTATCAACTACTCATCCGAACATGGTTTTAGCGACTTCGGCATCATGTCGATCGCAGAAGACCACGACGGCAATCTCTGGGTCGGCACCGAAAGCGGCGGCGCGATGAAGATCACGCGCAGTGGTTTTATTTCGTACGCCGAAAAAGACGGACTCGAAACACGCCGCATCGCGACTATCGGTGAAGATCGCGACGGCAATTTTTATGCGGTCACCGGCTCGCTCGGCGTTCCTGCGTATTACATCAACCGGTTTGACGGACGTCGCTTTGAAAAAATCCGCGTCAACCTGCCGGTGGGTGTCGTTCCCACGTGGGGCTGGGACCAGATTCTGATGCAGGATCACGCCGGCGAATGGTGGGTGCCAACGATCAGCGGTCTTTATCGCTTTCCTGCTGTGAAGTCATTGCAGGATCTCGCGACTGCACGCCCGCTCAACGTTTACACGACGCAGAACGGAATGGGCGGAAACGAAGCGTTTCGCTTGTACGAGGACTGGCGCGGCGATCTTTGGATGGCGATCATTACTGTGCCGTCGACATCGTTCCTGGACAGGTGGGAACGCGCAACTGGGACCATTCACGAATACAAGACCAGTGAAATTCCGCTCGCGACGAATTGTCCAACTGCTTTCCAGGAAGATCGCAACCATAATCTCTGGATTGGTTTTTACTGGGGTGGGTTGGTGCGCTTACGTAACGGCCGCGTCGACTCCTTCACGAAAGACAATGGTCTTCCTGCGGGGTTCATACGCGATCTTTATCTCGACTCGTCGGGCCGTCTGTGGGTGGCCAGCAGCGACGGGGGCGTCGCACGAGTCGACGATCCAACGCAAGAGAGACCAACATTCGTGACTTATTCAAGAAAAGACGGTCTATCGAGCGATCAGATCACAAGCGTCGTCGAGGATCGGTTGGGTCGTATGTACTTGAGTACAGGCATTGGCGTCGATCGACTCGATCCCGCAACAGGACACATCAAGCGTTACACGACGGCCGACGGCTTGGCTAACAGTTACGTGAGTGTTTCGTATCGAGATCGGAATGGTGCGTTGTGGTTTGGAACATTGCAGGGATTGTCGAAGTTGGTCGTGGATACAGACAGACCGACCGAGCCGCCTCCGATCCTGATTAAAGGACTGCGTGTCGCAGGCAATGAACTGCCGGTTTCCGAGTTGGGCGTAAAACAGGCGGGCGCCTTCGAGTTTGAAGCAAACAAAAATCAGTTGGAGGTGAAGTTTGTTAGTCCCGCGTTTAGATCGGGTGAAGTCCTGCGTTACCAGTTGATGCTCGAAGGCGCCGACAGCGATTGGGGCGCGCCGATCGATCAACGCACGGTCACCTACGCGAATCTGAAACCCGGCAACTATCGTTTTCTCGTCCGCGCGATTAATGCGGATGGTGTAGTTAGCACAGAGCCTGCGGCAATAACTTTCAAGATCATTCCACCCGTCTGGCAACGATGGTGGTTCGTCGCGCTCCTGGTTGTTTTGCTTGCGGCTATTACGCACCTGATTTACCGCTATCACACTCTTCGTTTGCTGGAACTCGAACGCGTGCGAACAAGGATCGCAACCGACTTGCACGACGACATCGGCTCGAGTCTCTCGAAGATCGCGATCCTCAGCGATCTGGCAGGACAGGAAGTCGCTGTTGCTGAGTTACCGGTGACGGGTTCGTTGGGCCAGATCGCGGACACGTCTCGCGACGCGCTCGATTCGATGAGCGACATTGTTTGGGCAGTCAATCCGCAAAGAGATCACCTGAGCGATCTGACGCATCGCATGCGACGCTTCGCTGAAGATCTTCTTGACGCGCGCGACATTGATTTCACTTTCAAGGCGCCGATTGACGAGAAAGACATTCGCCTCGGCGCGGATCTGCGACGCGAGGTCTACCTGATCTTCAAAGAGTGCGTGAATAATTTGGTCAAACACTCCGATTGCACCCGTGCTGAACTGGATTTTCGCATTGATGGGCAGTGGTTGGTGTTTTCGATGAGTGATAACGGCTCGGGTTTTGAACCGAAAGAAGTATCGACGAACGGTGGCATGGGCGGGCACGGGCTGGTGAGTATGCAACGGCGAGCGCAGGCACTTGGCGGGAGTCTCACGTTCGATAACAATGGCACACGCGTGACGTTGCGAGTTCCCTTGCGCGACAGGCAAGGCTGGCGCTCGTGGTTTTTGACCTACCCGAATGGGCGGTGACCGTTTATGCGTCTTTGTCGCTTAATCTCTGCGGCCCTCTGCGTATCTCTGCGTCCTCTGCGTCAGAAAGCGCTTTTAACGCAGAGAACGCAGAGATACGCAGAGAACGCAGAGGGCCGCAGAGGGCCGCAGAGGTGATTTTCAAATGACAGACGCCGTAACCAAAGTGGCAATCATCGAAGACCAGCGCGAGATCCGCGAGGGGTTGTGCCGCCTGATCAGTTCCACGCCGGGCTATCGCTGCACCGGCATCTACGCCTCGATGGAAGAAGCGTTAGACAAGATTTCCCACAACCTTCCCGATCTCGTGCTTTCAGATATCGGACTGCCGGGAATGGATGGAATCAACGGCATTCGTCTGCTCAAAGAGCGCCATCCATCTCTAACGATCCTGATGCTCACGGTTTACGACGACAACGAACGCATCTTCGACGCACTCTGCGCCGGCGCGAGCGGATACCTCTTGAAGAAAACACCCTGGGCCAAGCTGGTTGAAGCTTTGAAAGAGGCCGTTGAAGGCGGTTCACCGATGTCGCCGGAAGTTGCGCGTCGCGTAATCTCGGTCTTTCGCCAGATCAAACCGCCCAAGGAAGCCGATTACGAGTTGACACCACACGAGACGCGACTGTTGCGCATGCTCGTCGAAGGCCACAGTTACAAGACTGCTGCGGCGCAGTTGAACGTGTCAGTTAATACGATCAAATTCCACCTCCGTCATATCTACGACAAGCTGCAAGTCCACACGAAGTCGGAAGCCGTTGCGAAGGCGCTCCGTCACGGATTGACGCGTTAAGGGAGACTGTTATGACTTTTCTTAAATTTGCAGCGCTCGTTTGTGTTTCGTTTGCGCTCGTTTCGGGAGCACAAAAACGAGAGGCGTCAAAAGAAGTTCGCAGCAAGCTGTTCAAGCAAGTGATGACTGACGTCGCGGAACTGCGCGAGTGCATTCAGACGGACGAGGGCGGAGCGAGCGCGGCTGAAGAAAAAGCAACGGTTGAAGAGGTCGACTTAAATCGCGATGGAGTTCCGGAGTATGAAGTTGGAGTGTCGGGCGGGTGTGCGTGCGGTACGGTCAACTGCGCGATCTACCTTTATCGCCAGAGTGCCGGCGGGTATGAATTGATTCTCGATGGCGCGTCGGGCTATGGGCTTGACGTGTTGAAGACGTCGACTAATGGCTATTTAGACGTGCTTGTCACTGCTCGAAATAATGCTGCGACTGCGTCAGAGTCGACGTTCAAGTTTGACGGCAAGCAGTATCGTGAGACCAGCGCGAGGTTAGTGAACCCCGAGACAGGTGAGAGCAAACCCGCTTACCGTCGCGTGCAATTCAAACGTGGTACGTCGTCCGCAACGTTGACCGGCAAAGTAAACATTGCGATGCCTGACATGTACATCGTCGGCGCGCGTGCAGGTCAGGTAATCACGGTGCAGCTTACGTCGCCGAACAGGTCGGTCAGGTTTTCGTTGATTAGTCCGACGACAAAGAGCCTGTTCGACGACGACCGCAGAAGCTGGACCGGCACGCTCCCCGAAAACGGCGACTACACCTTCATCGTCGAAGGCGACGCCGAGCGCGCCGCTACTTACTCGATGACCGTAAGCATTAAATAATCTCTGCGTCCTCTGCGTACCTCCGCGTCCTCTGCGTTGAAAACCGCTCTTAACGCAGAGGACGCCGAGATACGCAGAGGAACGCAGAGAAGTGTTACTGCTCGGTGTCGAGGTGCCAACCGACGTTCACCAACTCATCGCCACGCCGCACGAACATCTCTGTGCCGCGTCCTTTCGATGTCGAACGTTTTCCATCAACCTCGATTTCGTAAACGTACGTGGTGTAGATGATCACGGTGTTGCCGTACGCCTGAATCTCCGTCTTCGGAAATTCCAGTTTCACCAGCTTCCCACCACGATCGGCGAATGACTTCGCGCTGGCAAAGATCGCCGCACGGTCGGACCATCCCTCATCTCCGATTGCGATTGCCTCTTCCGGAATCACCTTCTCCAACGTCGCACGATCGTTTGCGAACCACGCCTTCCAAACTGCTTCGCGCTTCTGAAGTATGCGTTCGCGAATTTCCGGCGTGATGGTCCTCGGCTGCGACATCTGTTCTGCCTGCCAGTTGGGATCTACCGCCGTGTGCGACGCCACCTGAATCCAGTTGCCCTTGCGCTTCGCGTAGATGTCCATGATGCGAAAACGCCGCAGCGTGACGGTGTTGTTGCCGTCTTTTCTCTCGAAGCCGCCGAGAAAATTCGCGACTGCCAACTCCGGGTTGTAAAAATGCACGTCGAAGTTGTCCATCCTGTAAGTCGTACCCGCAGGATAGTAAGGCCCTGGTTTTGGTGCATTAGCAGGCTTGGGCCAGTCGATTCCGTTGGCTTTCATGTACTCGTTGATGCCCTTTATCGGCGTCGGATAGCCGCCGAGCAAACCTCGCCAGTCTTCAGAATGCGTTTCAAAAATCTTCTGTTCGTCCCCGTCGATGAACGCCTGAAAAATGCTTCCGATGTGCGCGCGAATAGCCGCCGCCTCAGCATCGCGGTTGAAGTCATTCGAGCTCGATGCCGTCGTCGCGAAACCAAAGACAGCAGCGCCACAAGCAAACGACACGATTGCAATGACAACGCTCTTCAAAGACATCACTTCACCTCCTTTATGTGCGGCTGCCCTTTTGCGCCTTTTTGAGGCCGCGGTCAATAACTAATACGCGAGCGGCGTCTCTTCTGACGTGAACGGCATTGCGGCCGGTGCTGGACCAGCGCTACTGTGACGCCAATGCGATTGCCACGCCTGCGTCCATGGATGATCGTCTCGGCAGCCTGGTTACTGCCTGCCACGTTCGCCGTCCTTAATCGCATCGCGCAATCAAGTCTACGCGGTTGGGACGCAAGTTTACGAGATCTTCTGTTTGAATTCGGAGACTGGCTTCTCTACGGGTTTCTGACGCCGTTCGTCTTCGCGATTTCGAGGCGCTGGCCGCTCGCACGCCCAAATCTGTTCCGGCGCGTACTCGTGCATCTCTTGTTCTCGGTGTTGGCCTGCGTTGTATGGAAAAAGTACGGTCAGATACTGCGATTTATCCTGGTCCTCCTCTTCGCTCCTGACGTTTTTCAGAAGGCGATGCAGCACGGCGCAGGTCAGTTCTGGCGCCAGTTTGGAGTCGAGTGGCTGAGCTGGATCTTCATTACGCTGCCGTTCGGCGCCGCGGTCTATCTCTGTGTTGTCGGCATCGAACACGCGACACGTTACTTCATTGAGGCGCGCGAGCGTGAAGTGCAGGTTGCGCGACTCTCCGAGCAACTCTCGAGCGCGCGCTTCGCCGCTCTACAAGCACAACTCAATCCGCATTTCCTTTTCAACACGCTGAATACGATCGCTGTGCTCGTGCGCGACAACGATCGACAGGGCGCGGTGCGCATTGTCGAACACCTGAGCGAAGTGCTGCGACGCACGCTCACGCGTCATCGTGCAAACGAAGTCACGCTCGGAGAAGAACTAGAGCTCGTCAGGCAGTACGTCGCGATCGAGCAGGCTCGGTTTTCGGATCGTCTCCGACCCGAGTTCAGAATTCCCGACGCGTTGTTATCAGCAGCGTTCCCCAGTTTTGCGCTACAGCATCTGGTTGAGAATGCGATCCGGCATGGCATCGCAAGGCACCCGGATGCTGGTCTCTTACTAGTGACGGCCGAGCGCGTCGGGGATGTGTTGCAGATCACGGTTGTCGATGATGGACCCGGCATCGATCCGGATGCCGCGATACCACCCGGACACGGAATCGAAAACACGCGCGAACGCCTGCGGGCACTTTACGGTGACCGCGCCTCACTCGAGATCGCGCGACGTCCCGAAGGCGGTACAATCGCGACGTTGAGAGTGCCTTATCGCGAAATGGGTCCGGAGCCAAACGGTGAAACAAGCTAAGTGGAAAGCGCTGATCGCCGATGACGAACCCGCGGCACGTCGCGGTGTCCGGCAACTGCTAGCTGCGTTTCCGGAGTTTGCCGTCGCCGGAGAGTGTCGCAATGGCGCCGAAGTGCTTGCGGCGCTTCACGTGTCTGCGCCTGACGTCGTGTTCCTCGATATCCAGATGCCGGGGATCGATGGCTTTGAGGTGATCAAACAACGAACTGTGGAGCGCATGCCCGCGGTCGTATTTCTCACGGCGTTCGATCAGTTCGCGATTAAGGCTTTCGAAACCGAAGCGCTCGATTATCTCGTGAAGCCAGTAAGCGAAGCGCGCTTTGCGACGACGATGAAACGCCTGTTGAAGCGTTTGCGATCGACCTCGAGCTCGACACGCGAAGAGACGATCGTCGTCACCACTTCTCGCGGAGCGACTGTGCTGCACGTCAGCGAAATCGATTGGATCGAAGCAGCAGGCAATTACTCACAATTGTGGGTTGGTACACGGAGTTACTTCATACGCGAGTCACTTCAACTCCTCGAGGAGCGCGTGCAAAAGCACGGCTTCGTCCGCGCACATCGACGCGCCCTCGTCCGGCTCGACGGCGTCCGCGAACTCACACGAACTCGCGCCGGCGCCCCCGTCGCTATCCTCGACAGCGGCGTGCGAGTCCCAATCTCCCGTCGCCGCAGTGCCTCGTTCAGCGCCGCCATACGGAACCGAGCGCGATAGTGACGGGTCAGTCTTCCAAAAGAGGCGTCTATAGGTTAGATTGACCCGGCGCTACCGCGCCAGGTTCTGTGCGTACCATCGACCCCACTTCACGTCTCTTTAGAGGTTATCCATGACCGTTTCTTCCCGTGCTCTCGTTGAGTTGGTTCTGCTTGGTTCTTCGGACGATCGAAGACAGTTGCTCGATTCGCCAATTCTTGGTGACGTCTGGATTGCTTATGCTCTTAAGCCGACGGCAGCGTTGGATCTGCTGATTACTCCAAACAAAGACGCTCCGGCTGGGCCAGTTGCAATGCTTATTGCGCAACGCCTCGCAGCGTTAAACGTACCGCGCCCGGCTAACCAGCCGGCTGAAATCGCTCCGCTTCAGAACATCGTTGCTGCACGGCTGACTTTCGAAGAACTCTTTCGGGTTGTTGTACCCCTTACTACATGGTGGAATGATCGGAAGATTCAGGTAAGTCTGAAGTCTTACGTTACCCGGGATCTTTTCAAAACAAGAATTCAGGCATTAATGTCTTGGATCAAAGCGGAGAATGAAGATGATCGTGGTAGGGCCGCAGATGCCTTCAGCGAGTTTACGATAGTTGATCGCTATCTAAGTCTGGCGGCAGTCATCCTGTGGGCCGGAACTCAAGAAAAAACCCTCAGTGCCGGTGAAGCTCTCGAGACGCTTGACACTCCCGATCCTGTGGTGACGCTCGTTGTCACAGCCCTTAAGCCGATTCTCACACGAAAAGTGACACCGACAATCTGGCAAGTCGGTTTAAATCGAAAGGCAATGCTTGCACTGTCTCAATCTGTGCCCGCAGTCAAAGGAGATGCCGCACGCAGGGTGTTCAATGTGAAATGCGACAAAATCGCCTGGGCGGTACTTGATTCTGGCATCGACGCGCGGCACGTAGCTTTCAAAGACGAAGACGGCAACAGTCGAATTATAAAAACGTTCGATTTCACTAACATTAGACAAATCCTTAGTGTTGATAATGTCGATACCCGAACACCGGAATTCAAGACTAGACTTAAAGCAGTGACAGCGGGGTCGCGAGAGGTTATGTCGGTGAGAGAGGCCACGGGCTATCTGCAAAATTTGGCTGAGAATATGGCCGATGATCGTCCGATCCAATGGGAGTTAGTTGAGAAGTTTATCTCAATAGACCCAGGCACGCCGCCTCGTGGGGGCCACGGGACGCACGTTGCTGGAATCATCGGTGCATCGGCAGCACGTTCAAAGAGGAACGAAATCTTAATCGGTAGCGAAGGGATGTGCCCCGATATCAAGTTGTACGATTTTCGCGTGATATCAAGGTCGCTGCTGGACACCGAGTTCGCAATCATTGCGGCGCTTCAATATATACGTGACCTGAACGACCGCTATAACCACCTAAGGATTCACGGCGTTAACCTAAGCTTGTCAATTCCGCATGATGTGCGCAATTTCGCTTGTGGACGGACACCAATCTGTCTTGAATGCGAGCGCCTTGTGGCCAATGGAGTCGTGGTCGTCGCGCCGGCAGGTAATCTCGGCTATCAGACTTTTGTCACTGCGCACGGTTCTTACGAGGGGTATGCCGCTTACAGCGTTACTGATCCGGGAAATGCAGATGGAGTGATTACGGTGGGCGCAACTCATCGGCATATGCCGCAAAAATATGGTGTGAGTTTTTTCTCAAGTCGTGGTCCAACCGGCGATGGGCGTTTGAAGCCTGATCTGGTTGCTCCAGGTGAGCGAATAGAATCGTGTTTGCCCGACGACGAGTGGGGAGAACTTGACGGGACGAGCATGGCAGCGCCGCATGTAAGCGGGGCTGCTGCGATGCTGATGGCACACTACACGGATCTCATCGGTGAACCACAAAAGATTAAACGTCTCCTTTGCGACAACGCGACCGATCTCGGCCGTGACCGTAATTTCCAAGGGCATGGCCTGCTTGACGTGCTGCGAGCATTTCAAAAAATGTAATGTTCTTCACGCTTGACGTGAGGCGAGCTCGCAAGGGTGATTGCCTCATTCTTCACTACGGCTCAAAAAATGATCAAGGGCTGATATTGATTGATGGTGGACCATCCGGTGTATACAAACCGTATCTCAAACCGAGGTTGGAAGAAATACGGAACGCTCGGCGCTTGGCACTTGACGCCGCCCTCTCGCTCGATCTTTTGATGGTGAGTCATATCGATGACGACCATATCAAAGGCGTGCTCGAACTTACAAAAGAGTTGCTTGACGCGAGGGCTGCGCAGCAACCGCTATCTTTAAAAATCAGAGGTGTTTGGCACAACGCGTTCGATGATCTGATCGGCAACAAGGCCAAAGAATTAACAGCTGCCTTCACAGCACAATTTGGCACTGCATCACTTTCAGGTGATGGAGCCGAGCTTGAAGGGCTATATCCGGACACTGCCAAAGTGCTTGCCAGCATCAACCAAGGATTCCGGCTCCGCGATGATGCGAGGGCTCTTAACCTTCGCATCAACCCGCAATTCCAGGGCAAGCTTGTAATTGCGAAGGCGAACGCTAAAAAGGTTGATATGGGTAAAGGATTGAAGTTCACAGTGATTGGACCAATGCACGATGAACTTCTGGCATTACAAAAACAGCATGACGAATTTTTACGGAAAAATGAGACGGAAAAGACTGGTGCCGGCGCGCTGGCCGCATTCAGTGATAAATCAATGGCAAATCTTTCCAGTCTCGTTGTGTTAGCGGAAGTCGGCAAAAAGCGCATGCTGCTAACGGGCGATGCACGCGGCGACAAGATCCTGCAAGGGCTTGAACTGGTCGGTCTTTTAAAGGACGACGGCAAGAGCAAAATACATGTCGATGTTTTGAAGGGCCCGCATCACGGCAGTAATCGCAACGTCGAACCGATCTTCTTCCGTCGCATAACCGCGGATCACTATATCTTTTCTGGTAACGGCGAGCACGGCAACCCGGAACGCGAGACATTACAGATGCTGTTGGACGAAAGAGGTGACGAAGACTACACCATTCACCTGACCTACCCGATTGACGAGATCGACGTGGAACGTAAGAAGGAGTGTAAGAAGAAGGGAAAACCCTGGTCACCGAAGAAACAGAGTCTGGCGGCCTTCTTCGACGCAAACAAAAGGTTCGCCAAAAAGATTCAAATCGTCGACGAGAAAAAACCTCACCTGATCAACCTGCTCGACGAGATGTAGCTCAGCCACAAAGAGGCACAAAAAGCACAAAAGGCGCATCTTGTGTTTTTTGTGCCATAATGAGCGTGGAAAACGAACAATGAAGAGCAAACATCAAATCGTGCCTCAAACCACGAAAAAGCCGGCGAAGGCAAACCTCACAGATGCCGAGTTTCGTCTCCGCCTGAAGAACATTTCAGAATGGAGAAAGAAGCGCCTTGCCAAGCTTCGCACCAAGGATACGAGTTGAAGTCTATGTCCCGATACGTTACCAACGTTCATACCAGGAATTACTAATCTGGGTAATAGAAGAATTTACTCAATTGCGGGGAGGCTGCACCGTCAACGAGAATGTTGGTGGTTACTATCTTTCCCATGCAAACGAGGTGATAAACGATCGTGTGAACGTGGTTTATTGCGACTTCCCTATGAACTGGAATAAAAAGGCCGATCGAACACAAGTGCTCGATTATTGTGCAAACCTAAAACAGTTCTTATCTGAGAATCTCTGGGAGGAAGAAATTATGATTGGCGCATATCCGGTTTCACATTTGCGCTAATAAATTCCTGAGCGCCGAGTCTGGGCTTCACAATTCTTAACAAGTTTTTACCTACTCTTAACACCTGCTACACTCTCCATACGTATATTGATTTACCCAAGGAAGAACCCTATGAAGCTCCTCCAGCGCTTGTTCTGCCGT
>Ga0111539_10005822_pt1 | contig 15938 bp, 17 predicted proteins | sample RhiMethybrSRZTD1_FD_79667 | JGI IMG/M metagenome (GOLD analysis project Ga0111539, IMG submission 79667) | Populus rhizosphere microbial communities from Tennessee, USA - Rhizosphere MetaG P. TD hybrid SRZTD1 (version 2) (version 2) | ecosystem: Host-associated > Plants > Roots > Rhizosphere >... | reverse complement strand
CGTTAGGCCATACAACCTTGAACGCATCCGGTAAATATCCGTGGCTGCGTGCGGTGACACTGTTCGGCATGGTGTATCTTGTCGTGGGCGTCGCATTCCCCAATCCGTCTGCCCGAAACGAGACGCAATTCATGTGGCGGCTAGCCGCGTGGCTGACCTGCGCCGTAGCGTTTGCGATTCAAATTGGCGTCGAACACTTTCGACTTCCGAACTCACCTCGCGGTGCGGCACTTCACGCCTCTGGGGCTGTCGCACTGGGGGCATTTGCGCTCGCCGCAGCGGCGAACATCCATGCGCTGACGTCAGGAACCGGCAACCAACGCTTGCTCGCCTTGGCACTCGTGATCTGGCCGGTCATGGCTGGTGTGCCAGCCTTCGTAGTCGCGTTGTTTGTCGCTGCTGGGCTTGCCCGAGTGCGACCCAATTACAGGCCAAGCAGTACATGATGTGTGGCCAAACATCGCGTTGGAGCCGACGGCGCGTCTGGCACAAACGTGAGAACACTTAGAAACGCCGCGGCTCAACGCGGGCGTTAGGCATCTTCAATACAGGAGAATGCACGTTGGCTGAGAATCGCAGTCCAAATCTGGTACTGGAAAACCGGCACACGGGCGAACGGCTGACCCTCCGGCGTGTGAAACGGGGTGATGAAGTGTGGCTGGAGCTCAAGGGATCGCTTCCGCCGCGCAGTGAGGGTCCGCCGCTGCATATTCACTTTGAGGAGCACGAGGAGGGACGCGTCACGTCTGGCACGTTCTCAGCGGTAGTCGATGGGCACCGAATCACGGCCGGTCCGGGAGAGCCCGCGGTGCTGCCACGCGGTTCGGCACATCGCTGGTGGAACGCCGGCAACGACACGCTCGAGTTCGAGGGCTATGTACGCCCGCTTGTGGATTTCGACCGATTTCTGCAGGCAGTCTTCGAGGTCGTGAACGCAGGTCCCAAAGGCCGCCCCCCGGTTTTCTACCTGGCCCACGCAGCGTTTCGTCATCGCCGTACGCAGGCACCGTTGCTGATGCCACGACCGATCCAAGCCGTGCTGTTTCGAATCGTCGTGGTTATTGGTACTGTGCTTGGGCGTTACCGTGGCAATGACTGGCCAGGCTGTCCGTCTCGTTGTTTCGGTGCCCCGTCGTGTGCTGAAGAAGATACCTAACAGCGCACGCAGCCGACCCGCCGCCAAAAGCAGCGGCGGGCAGCTGATGGCTGAGTCGTTAGGCGTGGCAAAAGGATGATGAACCTTTCGACTAAAATCATCTTTGTCTTTGCATTTGCTGTCTTTAACACCTCCAGCGCTCTCTCCTGTTCCTGTGCCGACCCAAGCGTCCGGAACAAATTCCGATCTGCCAATTCGGTCTTCATCGGACACGTTGTAGACATGAGCCCCTTCAATTCGGATGATTTCCCATTAGGCACAAGCCTAGTGAAGTTTAAGGTTGAAAAGCAGTGGAAAGGTCCTCGACGGCCTGCAATCCCAGGGATAGCAGACGTTGAGGAGCCGGGAATGTGCGGCGATTTGAACCTTACAGTCGGCAAGCGTTATTTGATTTATGCCTCCAGCGAAAAGGGTCGTCTGCGAATTTACACGGACTGTGGCCCAAACCGAGCTGCAGAGCATGCGGAAGATGAGGTCAGCAACTCAAAAGGTTCTGGTTTCGACTTTACGCTCGCCTCTATCCTTATCCAAAAGTTTAAGGTGTATCAGCTATCGCTCAGCCTAAACACCGCATCCAGCCGACCCGCCCCCGCCAAAAGCAGCGGTGGGCGGCTGATGCCTGGTCGTTAGGCCGTCCGAACGGAAGTGTAGTGCGCCCATTTGAGTTGGGATCTTTATGAACCTGCTTCTCCGACTGAACCATCTATACCAAGAATCCAAAAGGAACAAATGGTTGCGCTACTTCGCCATCTTCTGCCGTGTCGCATTGGCCCTGGGGTTCATCCCGTCTGGCGTAGTGAAAGTCATGGGAGACCGGTTTACCGCGTTGCCTTCCAATCATCCACTGGGCCACTATTTTGACGCGTTACAACTAACGGGCTTCTACTACACGTTCATAGGCGTGGGCCAGCTGACGGCGGCGCTTCTGTTACTCATTCCACGGACGACGCTTCTGGGAGCTATGCTCTACTTCCCGATTATCTTCAACATCTGTGTGCTGACCTATGCGACCCGCTTCGAAGGTACTCGCATCGCCACGCTGATGCTGTTGGCAAGCCTGTATTTGCTTGTTTGGGACTATGACCGGTTGAAGTCCGTTCTGCCTCTTGGATCATCGAACGATGTCGGGAACACGCTCAATCGGAAGCCATCCGGCAAGTTTCCCTTCCTGTTTTTCGGAGGCGTTGTCGCAGCCGTTGTTGCAGTGATCGTCATCAACGCATTTGTGTACGACATCCGCCCCGGTAATTCGCAATTAGAGTGCACGAACGGATGCGCCGGTAATGCGCACCCGGAGGCTTGCCAGCAGTTCTGCAAGTGTATTTACGACGAGGGCAAGCCCTTGGATAGCTGCTTGGAGGAATACCGACGGAAGGAATAAACCACAGACGAACTCTCGTCTTACCACTTGCGGCAGCAGTAAAGGCTCGCCTGAAAAGGCGGCACAACACGCGATGCAGCGGAGCGCGGCCCACAAATACTTCGACTACTCCCAACATTACAGGCCGCACAAGTATGTCGAAGGTCGCCTTCGTGAGCAGGGCGGCTAACCCCTCGCTTGAATGAAGAATCATGACGCTGTTGTGAATCTCTTGGGCACCCTTCCAGGAGCAGCATCTGCGGCTTGTTGTGCGATTAGCGGGCGGGACGCCCGCGCTCCTGGTGCATGTTTCACTCACTCATACCGTATTGCTTCGAGGGGGTCGACGCGGACGGCGCGGCGGGCGGGGACCCAGCAGGCCAGTAGGGCAACGCCGACGAACAAGACTCCGACGCCGATCAGAGTGAGCGGATCTGCGGGCTGGACACCGAAGAGAAACGAGCTGAAGGCATGCGACAGCGCGACCGCCGCCAGGGCGCCAACAACCACACCCGCGACGATCAGGCGGAATCCTTCGCCGAAAACAAGCTTCCGAATGTCGCCCTGCCCGGCGCCGACCGCGCTCCGGATGGCCAGTTCGCGGCGGCGCGAAGCCACGGACAACGAAAGAACGCTGTAGATCCCAACCAGCGTCAGCGCGCTCCCCACCAGAGAGAACCCCACCAGCAGGTTCATTGCAAACGTGCGCGATGCAAGTGAATCGCTGCGAAGCTGCTCCAGAGTCTTGAGGTTTTGGACCGCGACGGTCGGGTTAACCGAACGCAGTTCTCTTTGCACGGCGCCCGCGAATGAGCGCGGGTCCCCTGCGGTCCGGATCACGAGGTGTTTCGAAAACGCGCCCGCCTGCCACAGGGAAAGGTAGATCTCGGGTTCGGCCGCCTGGGTCAGATCGTCGGTGCGGCCATTCGTGACCACGCCGATGACTTCCGTTGCCGGACGGTCACGCCCGTTTAACCAAAGCTTCTTGCCGATGGCGCTGGATGGGGCAAAATATCGATCCACGAAAGCCTGGTTAATGACGGCTACTTGCGGTGCTTTACCCGCATCGGTCGAACGAATATCTCTTCCATCCACGATCGGCAGCCCCATCAGCTTGAAGTAGTCCGGCGTGACCGACCGCAGGGGCAACGAGATCCGGTCGCTCGGCTTGACCGCCGGTGGCAGCCCTTCGATTTCGATCGTAGCCGGCCAGTTGTTTCCGGTCAGCGGCACACCCCAGGCGAATGCGGCATATTCGACGCCAGGAATTGCGGAGACGCGTTCGAGCGCGCGCCTATGAAAGTCTTGCCAGTCCCCCTCCACAGAAGTGACGCTCATCGTCAGAATGCGCCCTACCTTATAACCGGACTGCACGTTGGAGATGTTGACCATGGTGCGAATCAGAAGACCGGCTCCAACCAGCAACGCGAGGGTCAGGGCCGTCTGGGCCATCGTCACCGCACGCAAAAGCCTACGGTCACCGCGTCCGGCGCTGGTATTCGGCCCGGCGTTTTTTAGCACTTGAATCGGATCGAAACGCGACGCGCGTAATGCGGGAAGTATGCCCGCCAAAACCGCCGCGATTGCTGCCGACGCAAGTCCCCAAGCCAACACCGGCCAGCCGGTTGTTACGGCATCGAGACGCGGAATCCCGTGGCCGCCAATCAGTTTGAACACGCGGACAAGCCCGAATGCGAGCCCCGCGCCGACTGCGCCCCCCAAAACTGCAAGCAGCAAACTCTCGGTCGACACCTGACGGAACAATGCCGCGCGGCCGACCCCAAGAGCAATCCGCAACGCATATTCCTGCTGCCGTTGCAAGCCGCGCACGAGCAGGAGCGCAGCCGCGTTGCCGCAGGCAATTACGAGTACAAGCGCAGCCGCGCCGAGGAGCGGGAGCAGGATACGCAGGCCGTCGCGGTTCATTTCGGTTTCAAGCGGGATCAGCCTTGGCGTAAAACCCTCGAAGTCGCGGTCGGCTTGCACCTGCCTTGCGGCTAGAAGAGTGAGTTCCTCCTGGGCCTGCTTGTGGGAGGTTCCTTCCTTGACCCGGCCCACGATATCCCAGATCGATTGCTTCAACCTTTGTGGATTGGGCGTGCCCGGAACCCAAAAGTCGACCTGAGCATTTACATTGTAGTTTGGCTCTTGGGCTACTCCTGGCGACGGGAGAAAGCGCACGCCCGGCGGCATAACGCCAATCACGGTCAGCGGTGTATCGAGCCGGCTCACCCGGATAGACTTGCCGATGATTTGAGGATCAGCGTTAAAGGTCCGCTGCCAGAGGTCGTAGCCGATGATGATGACTGTTAACGGCGATGATGCCCCGTGATCTGCCTCGGTAAACGTGCGTCCCAAGATGGGCTGCAATCCGGCCACGCGGAAATAGTCGCGCGTCACCGCCATCCCCTCCATCGACTGGCTTCCTTCAGGCAGGATCAGAAAGTTGAACATCCATAGGTAGGCCGCGATTCCATCAAACGACTTTACATCCTTCTGCCACTCCATCCATTGGGCGGCCGGAAAGCCCCGCGGGCGCGTCATCTCTTTGCCATCGGTTCGTGCCGCGGGAATCAGTACGAGCTGCCCGGCTTGCCGATAGGGGGGAGGCGTCAGCAAAACACCCTGGATCAGACTGAAGATCGCCGCAGTTGCGCCGACTCCCAGCGCCAACGTGAGTACCGCGATCATGGTCAACCCTGGCTGCTTGCGCATCATTCGCAGGGCGAAACGTAGATCTTGAAGCATTGGAATCCTCAAACTGGCCGATGACGTTTTTGAGGATAGACACAGATCCGTCAATTAGTTAAAGAACAGAAACGTTTAGCGAGAGTACTTTGTTCCCAAAAAAAAGGCCTTACCGGTTGCACATCGACACGTGCAGAGAATTTTCCTCCGGCATGTTAGAATCTCGGACATTTGTGTAGCGGACCGAATATCGAAGGTGCAGCGCACTGCCGGTGTGGTTTGCGAACGATATTGGGCCCGTTAATCCTCGGTAGTCCCATCAACACACAGATCAGTGGGCAGACAAGGGAGTTGATCGAGGGTGCGAGGAATGACCAGGGGAACGGCACCTACAATTACGAGTGGACCGGAACGGCCCTCGTTCCAAGACGCCCCATCGAGACAAACCGGCCATGCTTCTAAGCTCGGAACCGCCTAACACCGCTTGCAGCCGACCCGCCACCAAAAGCCGCGGCAGGGGGCGCTGAAGCTGAATCGTTAGGCCAAGTAAATGACGTCGTTCTCGCGATAAATAGGTTTACAAACCATCAATGAAAGATACTACCAAACGTTCGATTCTTCGCTGTATTCACATCATCTTTGGCATTCCGATACTCGGTTATATCTACAGTCCGTTTGAACATCTTCCGAATTACGCGCCTGTTGTTCGATATGTTGCCCTGCCTCTCATAGTCCTTTCTGGTTTTTGGATGTGGATATCGTCGGCACCGAAGAAATCCATTCTGGTGCCACTCGGCGTTCTCCTGATTCTATTCGGTATCGTCGCGCCTCTTCCGCTCGCACCGGCTGCGGAGTCTATGCCGCCGGGCACATTGCGTTCAGTTTCTTTTCTTGCCACCAATCTGTTTCGCCTTTGCTTCTTCATTGGGGTTGCTTGCGTCATTGTCGGCGCTCGCCGGAATCGCAAGCTGAAGCAAGGCACCACCGCACGGTAAGGTATGACGATTTCGAGGCCTAACGAACGGCCTGGAGCGGACGCGGGATGACGACGCGTTCTCTTTGGATTCGGATGTCCTCGGCCACGCGCCGCTCAGGCCGAGCGTTATGCGCTGAAGAGAGGAGAGAATTGTGATTGGGGCCCTCATCGGTGCAGCGGTTGGTGTTCTTACCATTGTGTCTGCGCGACTCATTCGTGGAGAACGTTGGTTGTATTCATTGGGCCTGCTTACTCTGCCTAGCCTCTACGGTTCTTCGCTCTACAAGCAGGCGAGCAGGCCGTGGCCATCAAGGAAATGATCTACGGTCTTCCGTACGTTGTTCCCGGCCTTTCTTCGCGTTTGTTAGCGTCCGCCAGTCAGCACTGGTGGTCGGTATATTTTGGTTGCTGCACGGGCTGTACGACTTGGTGCATAGTCAGCTCATCACAAACACTGGCGTTCCCGGTTGGTATCCAATTTTCTGTTTTGTGGTTGATGCTGTTGTCGGCTCGTATCTTCTGTGGTTATCGCGGCGTGTTCCCGATGCAAGTCTTCGCCGGGCGTAAGTCGAAGCGTTGCTGCCCGTAGGAAGTTTGCAGAAACAGGTCAACACCTTGAGTCCAAGCAGACGCATAACCCTTCCATCAAACGTTAAGCGTTATGTCCAGCGAAGCGATGTACAACGAGGCGCGACAGCTCGAGAAGGCAGGTGAGCTAGGCAAGGCTGTTGCTATTTACAAGAAGCTCATCGCTGAGTCCGAAGATCCCCGATACCACATAGCACTTGGAGTCTGTCTACAGCGCCTGGCTCATTGGAGCGAGTCGATAAGGCATCTTCAGCACGGAATTGCACTCAAGCCTCACTATTGCGAGGGCGCGCAAGACTGTTTCTGGCGGAGTCGCTCCTGAAGGTCGGCCGATGGAAGATTGTTGCCGCTATGGGTCCGGAGTACCCAAGTTACGAAGCGGTACCGGATGAGGCAAAGAGGCTACTTGCCAAGTATGACGCCTAACACGGCGTGCACCCGACCGCCGCAAAAAGCGCGGCGGCGGGTGACGCTGGGCCGTTAGCGGCAAGTGTCAGAACCTCCCGAACGGTGCGGTGCTCGCTTTCAGTTCCTTGCAGCCCGTCACGATTAGGTCTTCCATGGTTGTAGCGGTCCGCTGGTACTTGGCCCGGTTAGCCGTCATGTAACTAACACAGAAGGAGACACCCAACATGGCAACGTACGAATTCTGGACACACGGGGTAGACACTGTTGTCGAATTCCCCAATAGAGCTGCTGAAGTACGTCATGCGGGATGGGGTACGCTCATTCGTCAAGCCGCAGGTACTGATAACTGGTTTCACATCGCCATTCCCTCTGCCAAGATCATAAATAACCCAGCGAAAATGCGTGAAATCCGCCTGCGGGCAGAGGTGAATGAGTGCGCACGAATTGACTTGATCCATTTCCGCGATGACGGGAAGCTAATTTTTTCTAAAGCTGTTAGCTTCACGAATGGAATTGTTGACGAGGTTTTTCAAAGCGATGACCTTCCGATTGAGGGAGGAATTTCACTCTGCATTCATGTGACGTTCCTAAGTGGCTCATGCTTGGGACACATCATGGTCCGAAGTGCAGGTGGCGCCTTCCTGACCTAAGACGAGCGACATCCGTCTAGGTCTCTCGATTCAAAATGACGGCTAACCCTTGGTTCAACCGGACCTGAAGAACCTCCCTCGAAAGAGTAGACACTTTGACCTAACATTAGGAGGTGTCTATGGGACGAGCCGGTCCAAGGAAAGTGCATTGTGACAGCCTGGAGTTCAAGCGCCAGGCAGTGAAACTGAGTGACCTGGACGGCGTCGAGGTGCAGGCCGTGCATTTCTTTCGCCGATTCTTGGCCGAGGTGCAGAAGTATCCTTCGTTGGTGTCTCGCGAGCACTACATGAGCCTATACCTAGGTAGAGAGCCCTAGCTTATCCCCGGCACCAGAGTCGAAAGCTCCGGTCGATATGGTCGAGGCGACAAAGGTTGATTCTGGGAACGAAGCCACCAAAGTTGATTGACGCCCTTCGGCCTAACACGCCGCTGCAGCCCGACGAGCGGCGCGCGATGGTTACGGCCATACGCGAGGTGACTCTTGCGCCGTCCATGGCTGAGCGGCAGAATCGTTAGACCGCTGAACGAATCGCGCAGAAAGGATCCTGAGCGGACGGTATTTTCAACAAGACATGGAGTGGTTCGGGAGATGTCGTCATGCGATATCCATCCAGGCGCGCGTTCTTGAACTGTCTGGGGACCGCCGCCGTCGGTCCTATTGTCCTGGGCCGGCGTGCACTCGGGCAGAACCCATCGCCTCGCGTCGATGCTACTGCGTTGCGACGACGGATCGAGACACTCAGCGGGTTCGGACGTCCGCCGGACGGGACCTTCGCTGACGGCGTCAGTCGGGTTGCCTACTCGGATGCGGATGTCGCTGGTCGGACGTACGTGATCGACTTGATGCGTACCGCGAGTCTTCAACCCCGTGTGGACGCTGCGGGCAACATTTTCGGGCGTCGCGCCGGAACAGACGGAGCGCGGCCGCCTATCCTTTTCGGTTCGCATATCGATTCGGTGCCAAACGGCGGCAATTTTGATGGTGACCTCGGCTCGATCGCGGCGTTGGGCGTGCTTGAAGCCCTTGAGGCAGCGGCTTTGCGTACCCGCCATCCGCTGGAGATGGTCATCTGGGCAAACGAGGAAGGCGTGGCTTTCAACCGCGTGTTAGCTGGCAGCCGTGTCGTCGCCGGCGATGTGAATGCGGATATGAACCAAGTCTGGAACGGGATAACGCGTGCCGATGCAATACGCAAGATCGGTGGCGACCCCACTCGCATTAAGGAGGCTATCCGACCGCAAGGCGCGCACCATTGCTACCTTGAACTTCATATCGAGCAGGGAGGCACGCTCGAACGCGAGAGCATTCCCGTTGGTATTGTCGAGGGCATCGTTGGGATTGATCGGTACGAAGTGACGGTTACCGGCTTCGCGAATCATGCCGGCACGACAGCGATGGCGGATCGGCGGGATGCATTGTTGGCGGCGTCACATTTGACCATCGCCGTGAACACGGTGGTGAACTCCGAACCAGGCCGACAGGTCGGCACAGTCGGCCGGCTGGAGATTACACCCAACGCTCCAAATGTGATTCCGGGCGTCGTTCGCCTCACGATTGAACTGCGGGATTTGTCAGCTGAAAAGCTCAAGCGTCTCGCCGGGCTGATTCGGGAGCGCGCGACGGTGATCGCCAACGAAACGCATACATCTATCGAGTTCACATCGATCAATTCCAGCGTGCCAGCGACGGCAGCCGTGGAAGTACAACGAGCTATTGAACGTGTCGCAGGACGGCTCGGCCTGGGCAGCCGCCGACTCCCAAGTGGTGCTGCCCACGACGCACAGATGATGGCTCAACTTTCACCGATGGGGATGATCTTCGTGCCAAGCGTACGCGGAATCAGTCACTCGCCGCGTGAGCTCACCCATTGGGAAGACTGCTCTCGCGGGGCGGAGGTCCTGCTCGGCACCGTCCTTGAGATGGATCGGGTGTAGGATCAGCCGCCAGCATCCCTTTCGAGTCACGCGGTCTAATCCCGCGCTGCACCGGACGGGCGAGTACGCCCGCCGGTGAGCTTGATCGTTATACGCCAGCTGCACGGCGCGTGCCGCGCCTTTCCGGTCAAGGGTGTGAGGGAAGAGACATGACGCTTCAACGGATGGACAACGTTCTTATCGTGGTCGACGACCTTGAGGCTGCGAAGGCGTTCTTCGTCGAGCTGGGTATGGAGCTGGAGGGCGAGATGCCAGTCGAGGGACGTTGGGTGGACCTTGTCGTCGGGCTCGAAAACGTCCGATGCGAGATTGCGATGATGCGTACCCCGAACGGCCACGGTCGGCTTGAGCTGACCAAGTTCCACGCGCCGGCGGCGGTTAGAACCGAGCCGAAGCACGCACCAGTGAACACGCTGGGCATACGTCGCATCATGTTCGCCGTCGACGACATCGAAGACGTCCTCGCGCGCTTGCGCGCCCATGGCGCTGAACTCGTAGGCGAGGTCGCCCAGTACGAGGATAGGTACCGGCTCTGTTACATCCGCGGCCCTGAGGGCATCATCGTCGCGCTTGCCGAGCAGCTCAGATAAGGCGTTTCCCCATGGGCAGGTTGAACTGGACTTGCCTGGTGGCAAGCGAGACTCGGGTTGGCCAACAGCTGCCCACTGAGCGTATAACAAATCGTTCGAGCCGACCGCCCGGCCTCTGGCCTCGCGGCGGCTCAACTCAATCGTCAGGCTGCACCGATACCGACGGACAAGGAAGGAAGTGTGGTGATTTCGAACTCAAGCGCGACGATCGTGAATGTTGCCGTCGTGCAGGCCGGATCCGTGCCGTTCGACACGGGCGCCTGCGTTGAAAAGGCGATTCGCCTGATTGAAGAAGCCGCAGCCACCGGCGCGAAGGTGATCGTCTTCCCCGAGGCGTTCATCACCGGATATCCAAAGGGCCTCAATTATGGCCTCGTGATTGGTGCGCGCGACGCGGCCGGCCGCGAAGAGTTTCGACTTTACCTCGAAGCGGCGATCGACGTGCCCGGCCCAGAGACGCTGCGGTTGGGTAAGGCCGCGGCTGCACACGGCAGCTACGTGGTCATGGGCGTCATCGAGCGCGAACTCGGCACCTGCTACTGCACGGTACTCTTCTTCGCCCCGAACGGTCAGTTGCTCGGGAAGCATCGCAAGCTCATGCCGACCGCCTTGGAACGGACAATCTGGGGCTTCGGCGATGGTTCGACGCTTACGGTGGTGGATAGCCCTTACGGCCGTATCGGTTCGGTGATTTGCTGGGAGAACTACATGCCGATGCTGCGGATGGCCATGTACTCGAAGAACGTGGCGCTCTACTGCGCACCCACAGCCGATGATCGAGATACCTGGCTCCCCTCGATGCAGCACGTTGCGCTCGAGGGACGCTGCTTCGTCCTGACCGCTTGTCAGTTCATCCGCAAGAAGGATTTCCCTGAGACTGCACGTGTGGCTCTCGGCGATTCGCCCGACGCTGTGCTGATGCGCGGCGGTAGTGCCATCATCAGCCCGCTGGGCAAGGTGCTCGCCGGTCCCCATTTCGACGGCGAAACAATCCTCACGGTACCCCTCGATCTCAACGACATTGGCCGAGGCAAGTTCGATTTCGATGTCGCGGGGCACTACAGCCGACCGGATGTCTTTCAGTTGATCGTGAACGAGGCGCCAGCGCGTCCGGTTGTAGCCAAGAAGAGTGACTGACCTGGCTCGAGCCGCAGGTAATGTGCCGTGGCCTGCCTCTGTGGCAAGGCCATGAGCCCTCGCTGAGGTGAACAGTGGATCGACGGAGATTTCTTTTCACGGGTTTTGCAGCCGCGCTTCGCCCGGCACTATCAGCTCCCACGCCTCGCCTTGTAACACTCAGAGAATGGATGAAAGGCACATCGAAAGAGCGTCAGCAAGGATTAGAGAAGTGTTTGGAGCGGATTCGTCTGATGGATTCATCCGTTCATGCCTGGGTACAAGTGTCTCCAGAGAAGCCAACCGGGGCGGGTAAGCTCACCGGGATTCCCTTTGGCGCCAAAGACATCATCGAAACGAAGGGGATGGCGACAGAGTATGGATCCCCGATTCATCGAGGAAGGATCGGCATCGCGGATGCCGTCATCGTGCGCGAAATGCGCCAACGTGGTGGTGTTTTACTGGGCAAGACACAGTGCACGTCTTTTGCGTATAAGACCCCGCCGCTGACCCGCAACCCGAAGGACTTATCGCACACACCGGGCGGTAGTTCCAGCGGCTCGGCCGCGGCTGTCGCCGCGGGAATGGTTCCCATTGCCCTTGGAACCCAGACGCGAGGCTCTGTACTGCGGCCGGCCTCCTTCTGTGGCGTGACAGGATTCAAGCCGAGCTATGGATGGTTTGCGATGGACGGCGTGCTCCCTCTGGCGCCAACTCAGGATACTCTGGGACTGTTCACGCATTCGGCTGCGGATATGCTTCTTCTATGGGATGCCCTAGGCCGCGGAACTGGTGCAGATGAGACCTTCCCGCTGGGTGTTCCGGACCCGCTCCAGGAAGTCGAGCCGGAAATGGCGACGGCGTTCGCGTCTGCATTGTCTGTTCTGCGACAGGGTGGGGTGTCCATCCGGCCAGTGAACGTGGGAGATATGCTGGATAAGCTCGCCGGATTCAACGAGATGATCATGTTCTACGAAGGCGCACGCTTTCACAAAGAGAGATTTGAACAATACGGCTCGCGGCTCGAGGATCTTGCAGACTTGGTTCGAGAGGGCCTGAAGATACCTGCGGAGCGGTACGAAAAGGCGCAGCAGTACATCGCGGAATCCAAGCGCCGCATGGCGACGCTGCTAAAAGCTACCCCTGTGATCGTCTTCCCGGCGGCACCCGGTCCCGCACCGCTGGGCTTGTCGTCCACCGGCAACGCGAAGATGAACGCACCCTGGACTGCTTTGGGTGATCCTGCTATTTCGATTCCGATGCCGGTTGGGAGCGCGTTGCCCTTGGGGCTCCAACTGACCGCTGATTACGGCCAAGACACGAGGGTGTTGAGGACTGCCGTGAGCGTGCAGAAGATTCTCGGCGACGGCTGACGACGAGGTTCGCTTGCGCCGAGAATCTAAACGTCGCCTTCATCGCGCGAGCACCAATGACGCTCATTCACCATGACCCGGCATTGCGATGACTTTTAGATGGTCGCTGCCGACACTTACCAACGTCTCGCGGCATGCACATAGATGAAAGTAGCTGGACTCCAAAGCTCCGAAGTTCTCGATGCAATTTACTAGGCAACATGGTTCTCTCGTAAGATATGTTATTGGAGAAGTCATTGAAGAAAGGCTTGGCCCGAAGAGAAAAAGAAATACTGGGAGGCGGTTCTATCGGGACAAGTTGTCTGAAGGCTAACCCGGGTTCCAGCCGACTGGCAAAAGGCGCCAGCAGGTGAACCCAATCGTTATGCGGCGGGCATCATGAGTGACGTCGAATTCAAAGCGAAGCGCGTACTGGTGACGGGCGGCACGCGCGGCATCGGCGAGGCCACCGTACGGCGCTTCCGCAAAGGCGGCGCGACGGTCTTGACGACCGCCCGAAGCATGCCGAGCACCGTGCCCGTTGAAGGCCTGATCGAAGCGGACCTGAGTACGCTCGACGGCGTCAATCGCGTGGTCGCGGCGGCGCTCGAGCGCCTGGGTGGCGTCGATATCGTGGTTCATAACGTTGGCGGATCATCGGCACCGGGCGGCGGCGTGCTCGCACTGTCGGACGAGGATTGGAAGAAGGAGCTCGACCTCAACCTGTTGCCCGCCGTGCGGATCGACCGCGGACTGCTGCCCGACATGCTCGCGCGTGGCTCGGGTGTCATCATTCACATTTCGTCGATTCAGCGATCACTCCCGCTGCACCAAAGCACACTTGCGTACGCGGCGGCGAAGGCGGCACTGACGAACTACAGCAAGGGGTTGTCCAAGGAGCTTGGTCCGCGCGGCATCCGCGTCCTCAGCGTGGCGCCGGGTTTTACCGAAACGCAGGCCGCATCCGCGTTGATCGAACGTCTGGCTTCCCAGACGGGCACGGACACGGCGGCAGCGCGGCAGGGTCTGATGGATTCCCTGGGGGGCATTCCGATCGGTCGCCCGGCGTCGCCGGACGAGGTAGCGGAACTGGTCGTCTTTCTCGCCTCGGAAAGGGCGGCCTCAATTCACGGCAGTGAGTACGTCATCGACGGGGGCACGATTCCGACCATCTGACGTCGGATCTCCAATGACCCCTCGATGCTCGTCGTGCGGCCGAACAACAGTATGAACCCGACGGCGCTCCGCGCCGCGGGTTATGATGGCGTTAGGCAAACATTGTGACAGCCATGGAACGAGTTCGTCGTTCCGCTGCAGGCCTGAGTGAGCAGTCGAAGCTCGCAAGGTCGTTTCCCTGCAACGCGCCGTTGTCGCGCCGTTTAGAACATAGGTCGTCGAAGGCGCCCAGACAATTGACCTACCCATGCGAAACCGGCGAACTGACCCAAGGCAAGTTGCCGTAATTCCCGTGCGCCGCTTTGATGATGGCGTTGTGCAAGTCTGTCTCATCCGGAGGAAGAACTCAGCAAAATGGAGCATACCGAAGGGATACATCGAACGTAGTGACAACCACACGCAGGCAGCCCAGGCCGAGGCGCATGAAGAAGCTGGGTTGGACGGTCGTCTCATGGGAGACACCATCGGAGCGTACGAATATGAAAAGGGGCCGCTCAGTCTCACGGTGGCCGTGTATGTAATGGAAGTGCTCGAAGAGCGAACAACTTGGCGCGAAATGCGGTGGCGGGAGCGTCGTTGGTACTCAATCGAGGAAGCAGGTGCGCTGCTCAGAGGCCATCAGGTGTGGGCCTTATACGATCGCATCCGACCAAGTCTCGTCACGATGTCGCCCGCCGCTGCAGCCGACTAGCGGACGGAAAGCGAGGATCATTCAGAATCAGTCGCCGCTCGCGGCTGAGCGGCATGACGTTGGACGGCGCCGAGGCGACGATGTGAAAGAGTTGAATGCGATTCCCTACCTGAGGCACCAATCATCTGGGCCGTGTTGTCGGCTTCAGGATACGCCTGATCAAGGCAGGAGGAACCAGTGGACGCGAGTCAAGTGACCGCCCGTCTGACGATTCATCAAGGTAAACTCGAAGAATTCAGACAGCTCGCAGCTCAGTGCATGCGATCGGTGCGTGAACGGGACTCGGGCACGTTACAGTACGATTGGTTCTTCGACGACACCCACACGGAATGCGTCGTTCGAGAGACGTACAAGGACTCTGGAGCGGTGTTGGAGCACATCGCAAATCTTGGCGCGACCCTGGGGGCGATCCTTGGTGTCTGTGATATGGCTCTTGAAGTCTATGGATCTCCCTCCGCCGAGCTTGTGGAGGCTGCCGCTGGCCTAGCGCCCAAGATCTACTCGCCGTTCCAGAGCATCTGACATTGCGGTAGGCTCAGAAGGACTCGTGCCCAACCCACGGCTGAAGCTGACCCCTCCTGAGCTGGGTCGTTCGGCGCCCGTTCCGCGTCTCAACGAAAGGAGCTTCACCAACCATGCGCAAGCTCATCGTCTGCAACATCGTTTCGCTCGACGGCTTTTTCTCCGGCCCAGGCGGGGACGTCATGGCCATGCCGTTCGACAACGGCTTTTCAGACTACAACGCGGAACGCCTCCGAGCGGCCGACACTTTGCTGCTTGGGCGTAAGTCGTACGAAGGCTTCCGGTCGTACTGGCCCGCTATCGCCGAGGATGACCCAGCCGGCCGTGGAACGTGAGATCTCGCGTCTCAACACCGCCATCGAGAAGGTCGTGGTCTCGAACAGCCTGAAGCCCGACGAGGTCGATGGATGGGGCACGACCCGCGTTGTGCGGCGCGCGGACGCGCACGAAGAAGTCGCCGCGCTCAAAGAGAGGCCGGGCCGGGAAATCCTGATGTTCGGCAGTCACGTCCTCTGGAACGACCTGCTCGCCGGCGGTTTGGTCGACGAGATGCACTTCATGATCGGTGCCGGCGTTGTCGGCAAGGGGGTGCGGGCATTCGAGACCCGGCCAGCCGGCTCGCTTCTCCTGATTGGCCACCGCACCTTCGACGGCTCAAGCCTGCTCCTGGCCCGATACGCCGTCGAGCGCTGATCGCGACACCGCGCCCCACCGCCGAACCAGGCGCTG
>Ga0111539_10005819_pt1 | contig 15939 bp, 9 predicted proteins | sample RhiMethybrSRZTD1_FD_79667 | JGI IMG/M metagenome (GOLD analysis project Ga0111539, IMG submission 79667) | Populus rhizosphere microbial communities from Tennessee, USA - Rhizosphere MetaG P. TD hybrid SRZTD1 (version 2) (version 2) | ecosystem: Host-associated > Plants > Roots > Rhizosphere >... | reverse complement strand
GGTCGGCACGAGCGGCCTGACCTGACGGATGGGGCGCGGTGCCCTCTCGAGGATGGCACTGGCGATCACCGCGGACGTGTTGCCGGGAAACGCCGGCAAGCCCGTCGCCATCTCGTACAGCACCGCCCCGAGGGAAAACAGATCGCTCCTTGCATCAAGCGGTTCCGCACGCAACTGCTCGGGCGACATGTACGCGACGGTTCCGACCGTTGTGCCCGCCCCAGTCAGTGCCTCCCTCGTTGCCTGGCGCGAGGCGTCCGCGATCGATTCCGACGGCGTCGCCAGACCGAAGTCGAGCAGTTTCGGCCCGTGACTCGTCAGGAAGATGTTCGACGGCTTGATGTCGCGGTGGACGATGCCCTTCTTGTGCGCGGCGTCGAGGGCGCTGGTCAGTGCGGCGGCCATATCGACGAGCGCGGCCGGGTCGAGTGGTCCGCGGCTAAGACGCTGTCGGAGCGTCTCCCCCTCGAGAAGCTCCATGACGATGAAGCGGGTGCGACTCGAATCCGGGGCCTCGCCGACGTCATGAATGGTGCAGATGTTTGGATGGTTCAGCGCTGCGATGGCCTGCGCTTCACGCTCGAAGCGCTGCAACGCCTGGCTGTCGGCGCCGAGCGCCGTCGGCAGGACCTTCAGCGCAACGACCCGGTCGAGGCGGGCGTCGCGCGCACGATACACCTCGCCCATGCCGCCGCTGCCAATCGGCTCGCCGATCTCGTACGGACCGAAACGAATGCCCGGGGTCAGCATGGAGGTTGGGGACAGGCCGGCCGAATTATAGGCCCAGCCACGGAACCCGCCAGCGTGCCCTAGTGTCTCTCTGAGCCAGGCGAGGACCTAATCCAGCCAGCCGGCCGCGAGCTGCTTTTCATGTGCCGCGACGGCGTTGCGCATGAACATCGCGACTGTCACCGGGCCGACGCCGCCCGGCACCGGCGTCACCCAGCTCGCCACTTCTTTCACGCCATCGGTATCGACGTCGCCGACGATCATCGTCTCGCCGTTGGGTCCCGTCACCTGATTGATGCCGATGTCGATCACCGCCGCGCCTGGCTTCACCATGTCGGCGTGGAGAAACTTCGGCTTGCCAACCGCGACGAGTACCGCATCGGCGCGCCGCGAATGCGCAGCGACGGAGCGCGTCATGTGATGACACACCGTCACCGTCGCACCCTCGGCCATCAGCATGAACGCCGCCGGCTTGCCAACGATCTCCGAGTGCCCCACCATCACGACCTCCAGGCCGTGAAGATTCAGTCCGGTCGCCTTGATCAACTCCACGGACGCCGCCGCCGTGCACGGGGCCAGCGCGAGCTCGTTGTAGACGATGTTGCCGATCGAGGCGGGGTTCATACCCTCGATGTCCTTGAACGGATGGATGGCGGACGCGAGTGACCGGCCGTGAATGTGCTTCGGCACCGGACGCTGCAGGATGACGCCGAGCACGTCGGGGTCGTCATTCATGGCAACCAGCCGGGCCTTGCACTCCGCCTGCGTCAGCATCTCTGGCCAGGTCTCCGACTCGAAACGGAGGCCGACCTTCTTCGCCGCACTCGCCTGACCGCGCTCGTAAACCGCGGCTTCCTTGTGCTCACCAACGCTGATCGAGACGAGCCGTCCGATGGTGTGTTTCGACGCCGCTGCGCGAACGCGCTCGGCAACCTCACTGAGAATGCGATCGCGGACCGCCCTGCCGTCGAGGAGCCGGTTGTCCTTCACCGCCGGTCCGCCGGCGCGCTTGCCGATGCTGGGTTCTGCTTCTGTCGTTCCCATTCTTTTCGAAATGCTGCCTCACGTTCGGACACGTAGGCCTTGTAGCCAGCGGGATCGATAAACGGATTTGCGCCGCCCTTCTTCATCGTTTCGTACTTCGCCTTCAAGCCGAAGTAGGCGCCGTGCGCGCCGAGGAACAGATCGACGGGGAGGCTGTTCAGCACCTTGAACGTCTTCTCGTAGTCCTGGGCGATCGTTGGATAGTTCTTGTTGCCCACCAGCACGTAGCCAGCGTTCACGTTCGGGCTGCCGATGATCACGGCATTCAGCTTCTTCCCGCCCTCCTCCACCTGCATCGTCCACGTCGTGCAGCCTTTGGTGTGACCGGGCGTCAGGTGTGCGACCAGCGTCGAGCCACCGAGCTCGACCGTGTCGCCGTCCTTCAACGTGCGAGTCACTTTCGCGCCCGGGCGCCCTGGCGCGGTGCTTTGCACGTCGGTCACATCGCCCTCCATCACCATTACCTGCGCGCCGGTGGCCTTCTGGATGATCCCGACGCCTTCGTCGTGATCGCCGTGCGCGTGGCTGATGAGGACGACCTTCGTGTCGCTGTACTTGAAGCCGAGACTCTCGATGCTCTTGCGGATCGTCGGCACGTCCTCGGCGAAATCCCCGTTGATCAGGATGTTGCCCTGCGGCGTCCGGATCAGATAGACGGCGAGATCCGCGGTGCCGACGTAATAGAGATTGCCGGCGATCTTGAAGCCGGGAAACGCCGCGTGCCAGTCGGGGTTCGCCTGGGCCAACGCAACAGTTACCGTCGCAACCAACACCAACGCTGTGTGCAGGATGGTCTTCATGGTTTGCATTTCGCCTTTTGCATTTTGAATTACGCGGGAGCGTTACGAGTATGCACTGGTTGCCGGGCGCGGCTGATACACCTCTTCGAGGCGCTTCACATCTTCGTCCGACAGCTTCACGGCGACCGCCGCGATCGCGTCGTCGAGATGATGCGGCTTGGTGGCGCCCACAATCGGCGACGTCACCGACGACTTGCCGAGCAGCCACGCCATGGCGATCTGCGCAGCGGGCAGCCCGCGGTCACGGGCGATTTCGTGCGTCCGATCGACGACCGCCTTGTCCATCTCCGCGGTCGTCTTCGCGAACACGACGCGAGCGAATTGATCGGTTTTGGCACGCTCGGTCGCCGGTTCCTCTGACCATGGACGTGCCAGCTTGCCGCGCGCGAGCGGCGACCACGGCGTGGTCGCAATCCCTTCGGAGAGGCAGAGCGGCAGCATCTCCCGTTCGTCTTCGCGATACATCAGGTTGTAGTAGTTCTGCATCGAGACGAACGGCGCCCACCCGTGAGCGCGCTGGATGCCGAGCGCCTTCATGAGCTGCCATGCGTGCATCGACGAGGCACCGAGGTACCGAACCTTGCCGGCGCGCACGACGTCGTCGAGCGCTTCGAGCGTTTCCTCGAGCGGTGTGTCGTAGTCGTAGCGGTGGATGATATAGAGATCGATGTAGTCCGTCCCAAGACGACGCAGGCTCTTGTCCACTTCCGAGAGAATGTGCTTGCGTGAGAGCCCTCGGCCGTTGGGCCCGCGCCGCACCGGGCCCCACACTTTGGTGGCCAGCACGATCTCGTCGCGATTCGCGAAGTCGCGCAGCGCGCGGCCAAGCACCTCTTCGCTCTCGCCGTTGGAGTACACATTCGCGGTGTCGAAGAAATTAATCCCGGCTTCAACTGCGCGCTTGATGTACGGACGGCCGTCCTCTTCGCTCAGCGCCCATGGCCACTCGAGCAGGCCCGGCGTTTTCGCCTGGCCATAGCTCATGCAGCCAAGGCAGATGCGCGACACTTGCATCCCGGTGCGTCCAAGCCTGACGTAGTCCATCTCCCTATCTTATTTCGCGTGGTGACGGGTACAGGTAACGGAGGTAGACGGAGAGAACGGATTCACACGGAGCAACGGAGAAACGGAGTTTCAACTATCTTCTAAAAGATGACCTCCGTTGCTCCGTTCCTCCGTGTTAGACCGTTGCCTCCGTCAGCTCCGTTCGCGTGAACGTCGTATCATCGATCCATGTTTCGATCTCCGAAACAATCTGCGGTATTCGTCATCGCCGCAGCCGTTCTCATCGGTGTCGGAATTCCCGCTGGCGCGCAGTGGCTGAAATACCCGACGGCCGGTGTGCCGAGGACCGCCGCAGGCAAAGTGAACATGAGCGCACCGGCGCCGCGCACCGCCGATGGGAAACCTGATTTCTCGGGACTGTGGCTGACGGCCAGGCCGTTGTGCTTCGTCAAGACCGATCCCGACTCTGTGCTGTGCGGACTCGAGCTGCCAATGGGGCTCGACGGCGTCAACATCGGCGCCAGCGTGAAGGGAGGGCTGCCGTATCAGCCGTGGCTGGCGAAGCTGGTCAAGGAACGCTCGGCGAACAACGCCAAGGACGATCCACATGTGCGTTGCCTGCCCGACACGTTCCTTCGCGCCTACTCGCTGCCGCATCTGCTGAAGATCGTCCAGACGCCAGGACTGCTCATGATGCTCAGCGAAGTGAACGCCAGCTACCGTCAGGTCTTCACCGACGGCCGGCCGCTGCCGCAGGACCCCACGCCGTCGTGGCAGGGATACTCATCGGCGAAATGGGACGGCGACGCGCTGGTGATCGACTCGATCGGATTCCGCGATGGCCTGTGGATCGACTGGAACGGGAGCGAAATCGGCGAGGCGGCACAAGTGCGCGAACGCATCCGGCGGCCCGACTACGGTCACCTGGACATCGAGGTCACGGTGGACGATCCGAAGGCCTACACGAAGCCCTGGACCGTCACGCTCCATCAGCGGATCACCGTCGACACCGAACTGGTTGACGAGATCTGTTTGGAGAACGAGCAGTCGGCGAGACGGATGAAATAGCGTCAGGTCAAAGGTCAAAAGGCAAAGGTCAAAGGCGAAGTACTCAGGTCCAGGCGTAGGTCCAACTCTCACATCACTTCGCGGCCGGAGGCGTGGCCCGCTCTGAACCTACACCGTTGACGGTTGACCGTTGACCTACACCTAGACCTTCGTCCTCGCCTTTGCCCTTTGCCTTTTGCCCTTTGACCTTTATTTGCTCTCCGGCATCAGCGTCACTCGCACGTAATTGTCCATGCTGAGATATGTCTGAGCCGCCTGCTGGACAGCCGTGCCGGTGAGCGCGCCGATCTGATCGAGCACATTGAAGACGCTGGCGACGCCGTCGGGATTACCGTCCTCGTAGCGACGCACGATCTGATTGAGGAGATAGCCGTTGTTCTGGCTGTTCTCGTCGTAGTCGCGTCGTAGCGCGGCGCGAACGCGGGTCATCTGGTCGTAGGTCAGCGGGGTACGTTTCACAAAGGCGATCTCGTCGAAGACGCGCTGCACGAGCGTCTCGACGCGAGCCGGGTCGCACGCCCACGAGATGCGCACGCTGAACTCAGGCCGGGGATTCTTCTGCGTCAGCGGCTCGACCTCGATGCTGTAAGTGCCACCCAGTTGCTGACGGATCGTGTCGAACAACCGCCCCTGCAGCACCATCGTCATCGTCCGCAGCGCGAGCAGGTTCGCGTCGTTGTAGGCGAACGGCCCCGAGAACACGATCGCCACCTGGCTCTTCGGCGCGATGCCCTTCTCGACCGTCTTCTGCACGACGCCGGTCGGCGGCGTGATGCCGAGATCGCGCCACGTTTCGCCAGCCTTGGTCGCCGGCAGGCTCGCGACGTAGGTCTCGACAAACGGCTTGATCATGTCCACCGTGAAGCTGCCTACGAAGACGAACGTGTAGTGGCTCGCGTCGGCGAACCGCGCCTTATAGAACGCCATCGATTTCGCGAGGTCCCACTGATCGACGGTCGTCGGCGTCTCCGGCTGACGCCGCCGATGATCGCGGCTGAGCGCGGAATACAAGGTCTGACTGAACACGACATCCGGACTGGCCATCTGATTCGCGAGCAGACCCTTTCGCTGCTGGACGAGCGCGGCAAACGCCGCCGGATCAGCGCGCGGCGCAGTGAACCGCAGATACAGCAACTGGAACATCGTCTCGATGTCCTGCGGCGTACTTCCTCCAGTGAGCCCTTCGGTAACCTCGCCAAAGTACGGCACCACGGCGACGGCTTTGCCCGAGAGCATCCGATCCAGCGTCGTGTCGTTGAAGCGGCCGACGCCTCCCACACCAATCACGTCGTCCGCGGAACGCGCCGCGATGAAGTCGGCATCGCTCGCCACCGAGGTGCCACCGGGCGCGGTGGCACGAAACAGAATCTGATCCTCTTTGAGCGTGGTCGGCTTCAGGACGACGGTCGCGCCGTTGGAGAGTACCCACTCGGTGATACCACCGGGGCGCGGCGTTGTCTTGACGATGGTGCCTGGCTTCGGCGCCGCGTCCATCAGTGACTGTCCCGTGTCTACGTCCACGTACGGATCCACGCGACGACTGGTCGCGGTCTTCACCGTCGCGGCAAGTTGGGTCTCACTCGGCAGCGTGACGCCGACCGCTTCCGGTGCGGAGACAATCACGAGGCGGTTCTGTTCGGGAAACCACTGCGGGCCGAGCGCGTTGATCTCCTCGAGCGTAATCGTCGGGAGGAAGCGGCGATGGAAGGCCAACTCCTGCCAGATCGTCGGCAGCGCTTCGTTCTGGAGGAAGTTGCGCGTGTACTCGTCGGCGCGGCTCTCCGACTCCCGGTCGGGGCTCTCGGTCACACTGCGTTCGTAGCTGAGCAGCCTCGCCTGCTTCGCGCGCGCGAGCTCCGTCGCCGTGACGCCGAAACGCGCGACACGCTGCATCTCGGTGACCAGTGCATCCAGTCCGCTCTGGACGCCGGTGTTTGACGTGAGCGCAATCATCTGCGCTTCATCCTTGGTCCGCGGCGCCGAAAACAGCAGACGCTGCGCGCCGGCGCGCAGGAACGGTGGCTTCTCGCGTTGGGTGAGCTCATCGAGACGCGCGTCGAGGATGTCGCCAAACAGCTGGTCCATCATGATCGAGCGATAGCCGCCGACGGTGTCCTGCGGCCGCGCCGGACGAAGGTTGCTGATCGACACCGACGTCGCGGTCGTCTCCTTGTCCGCGATGATCGTGTAGCGCGTCGCGGGCTTTTCCGGCACGTCGAAGTTCGGCCGCGGCCGCGCGGGCACTGGACTGGTCAGCGACGAGAAGTTCGACTTGATCATGCCAACGACGGCGTCGCGGTCGATGTCGCCGACGACAATCACGGCCATGAGGTTGGGGCGGTACCAGTCGCGATAGAAGCGCACGAGCTGTTCGCGCTGCGCTTTCTGGAGAATGCCCGGATCACCGATCGGGGATCGATTCGCGTACTGCGAGTCCTCGAGCTGCACCTGGCGGATCTTGTCGCGCGTCCGTTCGCCGGCGCCCAGATGCTGCCGCCACTCGGAGAGGACGATTCCGCGCTGTCGCTCAATCGCACTCGGCTCGAAGCTGGCGGCGTTCGCCCAGTCTTTCAGGACGAGCAACGCGCGGTCGAGTGCCCGCGGCGAATCGCTTGGCACGCGCAGGATGTACTGCGTGTCGTCGTAGCTGGTTTGCGCGTTCGCGTCGGCACCGATGCCGAGGCCCAGGGACGCGAGGAAGTCATTGATGCCATTCCCCGGGAAATTTGTCGTGCCCTCGAACAGCATGTGTTCGACGAAATGTGCAAGCCCGAGCTGGTCGGGGTCCTCCAGTACGGATCCGGCCTTCACGACCAGGCGCAGCTCCACGCGGCGGGCCGGCTTCAGGTTCGGGCGGACGTAATACTTCATCCCATTCGGCAGCGTCCCGAGGGAGACCTCGGGATCGACCGGCATCTGCTGCGTCAGCGCAAACGACGCAACGGCCGCCGCAGACGCATCGCGTCCGCCGGCCGGGGACTGCGCCGAAACCAGCGCAGTGGCTGCCAGAACGATCGCCAATACACCCGCACGCACGAGACGTAAATACGTCATCCCGATCAACTCCCAACTTCCAATTCCCAACGACCAACCACTCCCAACTCCCACGTCCCAACGTCCTGCCACCTCGAACCGACGTCCCTGGACGTCAGGCGTTGAGCGTTGGGCGTTGGGAATGGTTGGGCGTTGGCAGTTGGGCGTTGGGAGTTCACCTATCCCAATCCTACAGGACACTGAGTTAACCTGCGTGCGTGGACAATTTTCGTAATGCGGCCGATTCCCTGGCCGCCAGCGAGCGCCGCCTCGTCGCGCAAAGTGATGCACTGACTGAGCTAACTGCCCGGTACACGAACCCGGGCGAACAGTTCGGCGACCGGCTGCGCAGCATCCTCGAGATTGCAGCTCGCGCCATCGACGTCGAACGGCTGAGCATGTGGGAATTTGATCCCGGGCACTCGCTGATTCGCTGCGTCGGTCTGCATCACCGCACGGGCCGCCGCTACGAGTCGGGCGCCGTGCTGCCCCGCACCGTGGCACCCGCGTACTTCGACGCCATCGAACGCGACCGCGTCGTCGCGGCGAGCGAGGCGCAAACCGATTCGCGCACCCGAGAATTCCGCGACGGCTACCTCGTTCCCCACAACATCGGCGCGATGCTCGACGTGCCGCTCCAGGCCGACAACCATCGCGTCGGCGTGCTCTGCGCCGAGCACGTCGGCAACGCACGCGCCTGGACGGTTGACGAGCAGAACTTCGGCATCTCGGTCGCCAACCTGATCGTGATCGCGCTCGCCGAGGAACAACGACGGACGACGCTGAAGCGCCTGGCCGAGAGCGACGCACGCGCGCACCTGATCGTCGACACCGCGCACGACGCCTACATCGGCATCGACTCGACCGGGTGCATCGTCACCTGGAATGCGCAGGCCGAGGCCACGTTTGGATGGGGACTCGACGAAGTCGTCGGCAAACATCTGACCGAGACGATCATTCCGCCGGCATACCGCGACGGTCACACCAACGGCATGCACCGCTTTCACGAAACCGGCGAAGCGCCGGTGGTCAACCAGCGCCTCGAGCTGACGGCGCTGCACCGTTCCGGGCGCGAGTTCCCCATCGAGCTCACCGTAACGTCGCCGATGCGGGTCGACGGCGGTTTTTTCTTTGGCGCGTTTCTCAGGGACATCTCCGGCCGCCTCGAACGCGACGCAGAGTTGCGCCGCGCCAAGGAGTCCGCCGAGGCTGCCACGCGCGCGAAGAGCGAGTTCCTGACCAACATGAGTCACGAGCTGAGAACGCCGCTCAATGGCGTGCTCGGTTACGCGCAGCTCCTGCAACGCGATCGCGGGCTGACGCCGACGCAGCGCGAGGCGCTCGAGGCGATTGCGAAATGCGGATCGCAGCTCCTCGATTTGATCAACGACGTCCTCGACCTCTCGAAGATCGAAGCCGGACGGTTCGACATCGAGGAAACCTCCACGGATCTGGCCAAGATCACCGCCGATCTGCGCTCGGTTTTCGGCGAAGCGGCGAACCGCAAGGGCCTGATGTTGACGACGAGCATCAGCCCGGATGTGCCTCGTGCAGTGGTCCTCGACGGACTGCGCCTGCGTCAGGTGCTGCTCAATCTGCTCGGCAACGCGATCAAATTCACCGACGCGGGCCGCGTGCGGCTCACGATCAGCGTCGCCGTCGAGCGTCTGATGTTCGAGGTCACCGACACCGGACCGGGGATCGAGCCCGAATCGATCACCAAGATCTTCGCCGCGTTCGCGCAGACGAAGAGCGGTGCGGCCGCCGGCGGCACTGGCCTCGGGCTGGCCATCTGCGATCGACTGATCTCGCTGATGGGTGGCGAGCTCAAAGCAGACAGCGTGCTCGGCGAAGGCAGTCGCTTCTGGTTCTCGCTGCCGCTCGTCGAGGGACGGAGCGCGCCGCGCAAGGAACTGGACGAGCTCGAGTCCGAGTTGCCGTCGTTCGATGCGCGGCTGGCGCCGGGTCAGACCGTGCTCGCGATGGTGGTGGACGACAATCTGGCCAACCGCCACATCATGTCGAGCCTGCTCGAAAGCGCCGGCGTTCGCGTGGTGACCGCCGCGGGCGGCCTCGACGCCATCGAGCGCGCGCACACCGATCGCCCGCAGATCATCTTCATGGATCTCAAGATGAACGGCGTCGATGGCTTCGAGGCGACGCGGCGGCTGGCCGGCGATCCGGCCACGTCGTCGATCCCCGTCGTCGCGGTCACCGCGAGCGCACTCGGCAACAGCCGTCAACGCGCGCGCGACGCCGGCTGCGTCGACTACCTGTCGAAACCGGTTCGCGCCGAGCTGCTCTACGGCATGCTGCAGGCGCATGCCGGCGTGCGCTTCGTCAGCGATCGTGAATCGCCGACGCCCGCCAGCGCCGACCTGGCCGTCCTCGACCGGCGGTCCGAAATCGGCGGACAGCTGCGCGACGCGATCGCGCTCGGCGACGTCAGCGCCATCCAGCAGCTGGCCGCCACCCTCATGCAGGGCAGCCGCGCCGAGGCCGCCCTCGGGGAGCGCATCCACCGGTTGATCACCACCTTCGACTTCAACGGCCTCAACGCGCTCATCGAATCGCTGGAGACGTAACCGTGGCCGCCCCGCAGATCCTCCTCGTTGACGACAACCCGACCAACCTCCAGGTCCTCTATCAGACGCTGGACGGCCAGGGCTATCGGCTGCTGGCGGCGCGCAGCGGCAAGGATGCGATCACCATCGCCGAACGCGCCGCGCCGGATCTCATCCTCCTCGACGTGCTGATGCCAGACATCGATGGCTACGAGACGTGCGCACGCCTGAAGGCCGATGCTCGCACGCGCGACTGCGCGATCATCTTTCTCTCGGCGCTGAATGACGCGCGCGACAGGGCGCATGGGCTGGATCTGGGCGCCGTCGATTTCGTCAACAAGCCGTTCCAGGCGGAAGAGATCCTGGCACGTGTGAAGACGCATCTCACGATTCGCGAGCTGCAGCAGCAGCTTCGCCAGCACAACACGGCGCTGCAGCACGAGCTGACCGTCGCCCAGGAACTGCTGCGCGAGGCGCGCGACCGCACCGACGGCGTCCTGCTCGGCGAAAGCGCGGCCGCCGTGCAACTGCGGCACCACATTCGCGAGGCCGCCGGCTCCGACGAGAACTGGCTGATCAACGGACCACCCGGCAGCGATCACGAAGCCGTAGCCCGCGCCATCCATCATCAATCAGCGCGCGCCACGCGAGCGATCATCGTCGTCAACTGTCTGTCGCTGACATCCGATTCCACGACAAGCCGTGCGGGCACGCACGCCGACCTCTTCGACAAGCTGCACCTGGCGAATGGCGGAACGCTGTATATCGAAGGCGTCGAGCATCTGCCTTCCGAGGCGCAGGTGACGCTGGTCGAGCGGCTGCGTGCGCTCGATGCGTCGAGAACTGCGGCGATTCGATCTGACGTGGATGTGCGCGTGATCGTGTCCACCACGCGCGACGTGGACGAGGCCGTCGCTGGCGGCCGCGTGATTCCCGAGCTTCGCCGTGCCCTGCCCAAAACGCTTGACCTCGCTCCGCTCCGCGCCCGGCTCGACGATCTCGCGAAGCTCGCGCCTTACATCCTTCGTCGTCAGGCCGAGCAGGCCGGACGCACGGTGCCGATCCTGTCCGAGGAATCGCTCAAGCGTCTGCAGAACTACCGCTGGCCGGGCAATCTCCGCGAGCTGCGCAACGTGCTGGGGTTTGCGCTGTCGACGAGCCAGGGCGCCGTGCTCGAGATTGGCGAGCAACTGCTCGACAACAATTTGCGCGTCGGCAGCTACAGCTTGATCGAGCGTCTCGGCTCTGGAGGCATGGGCGACGTGTGGCTCGCGCGGCATCAACTGCTCGCGCGTCCGGCGGCGGTAAAGATCATTCGCGAGGCGGCGCTCGGCGGCGGCGAGGATGGTCACATCCGGCGCCAGCGCTTCGCCCGCGAGGCGCAAGCGACGTCAGAGCTGCAGTCCCCACACACCGTGCAGTTGTATGACTTCGGCGTCACCGAAGGCGGCGGCTTCTACTATGTGATGGAGCGGCTGCGAGGCATGGACCTGAAGCGTCTGGTCGAACGCCACGGTCCGCTGTCGCCCGAGCGAGTCGTATTCCTGCTCAGGCAGGTGTGCCTGTCGCTCTCAGAAGCGCACGCCCTTGGCCTCGTACACCGCGACATCAAGCCGGCCAACCTGTTTGTCTGTCGTCTGGGCTCCGAATACGACTTCGTCAAAGTCGTGGACTTCGGCGTCGTGTCGCGCCAGGCGAGTGAGCGGGCGCAGATCACCACCGCGGGCATGATTCTCGGCACGCCGGCCTTTCTCGCGCCGGAGCTCGTCTCGAGTCAGCCGTTCGACGGCCGCGCCGACATCTATGCGCTTGGCTGCGTCGCGTTCTGGCTGCTCACCGGCCGCCCGCCGTTCGAGGCCGCCGATGCCATGTCGATCCTGATGCATCACGCGCAGACCCCGCCGCCGGCGCCATCGACGATGTCGGAGGAGCTGATCCCGCCGCAGATGGATGCGCTGGTGCTCGAGTGTCTCGAGAAGGACCCGTCACTCCGCCCGACCGCCGAGGCACTGTGGGAACGGATCGATCGCGTGCCGCTGGCCCGCGAATGGAATCAACAGCACGCGCGCACGTGGTGGGAGATGCACGAGCCCGAAATGGTCGGGTCGGTCGGCGACGCGTAGCGCGTTGGCGGTAGCCCGCGGGGGCTTGTTCAAGGGGTCACTACTCGCCGAGCAGGTCGAGCATCGAAATCGCGAAGGACGGAAGCGATCGCGGCGCCAGCGACTGCCCCCGACGGTAGTCGGTCGCAGCCCTGTAGACGCCGTTCGACGGATCAACGTGGACATGCACTTCGTCTTCGTTCAGGTCCACGAGCCAGTACTCCACCACTCCGGCCTTCGCGTACACGCGCGTCTTGATGTCCCGGTCGTAATCGATTGACGACTCAGCAAACTCGATGACGAGCAGAATATCCGCAGGACCGGGATGCGCCGACGCGTAGAAATCAGCACGAGGTCGAAGTAAGACAATGTCCGGTTCCGCCTCGTGGAACAGATCCAGCCGAACCGAACCCTGCACGCGCACGATCGCGGAACTGCCAACCGCAGTTACCAGCACGCGGGTGGCGCGATCGACGCAGGCGCCGTGCCGAGGACCGATCGGCGTCATCGCCACGATCTCGCCGTCGATGAGCTCCACGCGATCGGCAGGGGATAGGATGCCGGCTTCCCCCATGCGGTGGTAGTCGTCCACGGTGAAGCGTCGTCTGCTGACTGCGACGTCCATGGCCTTGCCGGCATTCTAGCATCGTCATCAGAGCCAGAACCGTGCCCGAGTTCAGTCGGCAGCGAACGTCGCGAGCCTTGTGTTAGACGCTATCGTGGCGACTTACGCGGCAGGTCGATGAGGACGATGTCGGACGCGTTCCGTGCCCGGTCGAAGACGATCTGCTTTCCGTCCGGGCTGACATCGAAGCCCCATGTCGCGGTCTGGTGATTGAATCGGGTCAGCTGGCGGCTGGTCTTGGTCTGCAGATCGAGCATCCAGAAATCCTGCGAGAGCCCGTAGCCCTGGGTGTAGACGAGACTCCGGCCGTTGGGCAGGAACCGGCTTCGGCTCCCTCCGCCTTCGCGTCGGACCTGAAGGGGCGGCAAGGAAACTGGTGTCCCGTCGGGCTGCACGGCGAGCAGCGGCGCCTGGGAACCGACATTCGTGCCCGCGTACACGATCAGGCTTCCGTCCGGCGACCAGATCGGATCGAGCGCCGGGCCCTTCACGAGACGAACCGGATCACCTTCGCCGAGCGGGAGTTTGAACAAGCCGTCAGTGCTCCCATCATTGCCGCCGACGACGAGCCATCGCTCGTCGGGAGACCAGCTGGCACTGCCGCGAACGTCGATAGCCTCGGTCATCGGCTGCAATTCGGCGCCGTCCGCCGACAGGACGTGCAGACGCAGCTTGCCATCTCGTCGCAGCGCGATTGCCACTCGCCCGCTCTTCGAGAGTCCTGGTGAGGCCAGCATTGGATCATCTCCAGCGCGCCAGAACTCGCTGACGTTGCCGTCTCGGGAGCGCCAGAGCGCTCGACCTGATGCGCCCGATGAGACGTAGTACAGCGACGTGCCCGCATAGAGCGGCGTGGCGGCGTTCACGCTTGGCAGTGCCAGCTGTCGCGCGTCACGCTCCTCAGCGATGCGATCGAGGATGGGCGCTTCCCATAGGCTCGACGTGGGATTCGCTATCGTTGCAACGAGCCGCGTGCCGTCGGCGCTTGCCGAGATCGACGTGTATTGCTCCAGGCCGAGATTGATGCGGCGCGTCTGGCGCCGCTCGAGATCGAGCGCCCACAACCATGGGCCTGCTCCGCCGTCCGCCGCGATGTACAGCACCGTGCGGGTATCGATGGGCGTTGGATAGCCGACCAGCGCGTTGTGGTGGGTCAACCGCTCCGGCTGACCGCCCTCGGGAGCGATGCGCCAGATGTCCAGCTCGCTCGTCGAGGGGCTGCCACTGACGAACAGGATCGAACGCCCGTCGAGCGTCCACACGGGGAAATGGTTGTGGACTCCAGAGTTTGCGCCGATGAGGATCTGTCTCGCGTTTGCGCCATCACGATCCGCGACGTAAATCGGATCGGCCGAATCACGCGTGTTGTAGACGAGACGGCTGCCGTCGGGAGACCACGCCAGCGTCACGACGCGGTCGCTCAGATATGGGCGTATGGCGCCTCCCATCAGCGGCGTGATCTGCAGACGCCGGCCGGTACCGCCCCCCAGCCACACCTGCAATCCGTCCCGCGAGAAACCCGGACCTCGTACCGGCGCTGGCAGTGCGTTGTCCTTGCCATTGGTCAGGTTGCGGAACTCGCCGCTGCCGATCTGACTGAGCCAAACGTCGAACTGCCCGTCGCGATCCGACACGAACGCGACGAACCGGCCGTCGGGAGACATCGCGGCGTCGAGTTCGTCGCCAACAAAATCGGTCACCCGCGTGAAGCGCGCATTGGCGAGCGGATTCGCCGGCTCGCCGCCGCCCGGCGCCTGGCGCGGAAACCGCCACAGCAGCACCGCCGCGAGCGCGACAGCGCTGAGTGCGGCCGCGGCGATGATCAATCCGCGCCTCCGGCGACGAGGGGCGTCAAGGATTGGCGCGTGCGAGGCGGATTCGCTCGGCCGTCTGGTCTCGCGGCGAAGATCGACCACCAGTTCCCGCATCGATTGAAAGCGATCGGCAGGATCTTTCTCGAGGGCCTTCTCCACCACGAGACGCAGGCCGATCGGCACATGCGCGGGAAGCGGCTCGGCTGCATCGTGAACGATCGCATGAAGCGTATCCACGTCGCTTTTGGCCGCGAACGCGCGATGTCTGGCAAGCAGCTCGTACAGCACCAGGCCAAACGAAAAAATGTCACTGCGGGGATCGATGGCGCGGCCGAGCGCCTGTTCGGGCGACATGTACGGGACCGTGCCGAGGACGATCCCGCTGCGTGTCGTCTCGACTGGCGTGCCGGTCACGGCATCTGGAGACGCGGGTGTACCGATCTTGGCAAGACCGAAGTCGGCGAGCTTGGCATACCCGCTCTTCGAAATCAGAATGTTCGCCGGCTTGACGTCGCGATGCATGATCCCCGCGTCGTGTGCCGCGGCGAGCGCATCCGCGACGCCGACGACCATCGCCAACACCTGACGCCACGTGCGCTCGCCCTCGATGGCCCAGTCAGCAAGCGTGCCACCATCGACCAGCTCGGTCACGAGATACTGGCGCCCGTCGACCTCGCCGGCTTCGTGCACCGTCAGGATGTGTGGGTGATTGAGTGCGGACGCCATCTGCGCTTCCTGCTGGAAGCGCCGTCGCGCGGAAGGTGTGGCGAAGTCCGCGGAGAGAAACTTGACGGCGACGTGGCGGTTCAGCTGTGTGTCGAGCGCACGATACACCTCGCCCATGCCACCCGATCCAAGGGGGGCCAGGATTTCATAGCGGCCGATGCGATCTCCGGTGGCAGGCATGTTGGAGCGAACGCTCCAGGCATCACGGATTATAGAAGTTCAGTTCATGGCCGGTGTGAGGTTGAGCTTCTTCAGCAAGGCCGGCCAGCCCGGCGACGTCCGAAGCCGAGGCTCGAACGGGCGAATCACGATCGTGACCAGGCTGGCGACTCGCTGGTCGGCCGCCGCGCCCGCCCACTCGACAGCGCCGTCCATATCGCCTCGGGCCAGAGAGTAGTACGCCATTCCGAGTGGGCCGGTGGACGCGTT
>Ga0111539_10005816_pt1 | contig 15943 bp, 13 predicted proteins | sample RhiMethybrSRZTD1_FD_79667 | JGI IMG/M metagenome (GOLD analysis project Ga0111539, IMG submission 79667) | Populus rhizosphere microbial communities from Tennessee, USA - Rhizosphere MetaG P. TD hybrid SRZTD1 (version 2) (version 2) | ecosystem: Host-associated > Plants > Roots > Rhizosphere >... | reverse complement strand
GGTGAATGTTCAATGTATCTCCCAAAACCGTAGTCTTTACTTTATGCACGACACGTCCATCCGCTTTTACCGTGATCTTGTATGATTTGTCGTAAGTGATGTGAACATAGGTGTTCTCAGAAGCAGAAATAATAACATTCTCGAAACTGTGAACTTTTCTATCATCCTGAACAGTCTGAGCTGACAATTCTTGGATATTGGTTAATAACAACCCTGAAGAAATCAAAACCAGGAGGTGACGTAAGGGTCTCATATATGGTTAGGGGTTAAGGTTTCCGAACTTCAATAACAATGCCGGGTCTCAAAAAAGGTCACAGTTAATTGGTTATATAAGCTTCGCATCCTTTCGGTGATCAGATTTGGACAGTTATGCAGCAAACCGGACATTGTTAACAAAAGGTTACGCGTCACGGCTTGCTGAAGTAACGCATTGCCGTTCTATATTATTATGCGCTTGTTCGGATGCTTAATCCCAAACAAAAGTCCCGACCGACCCAGGGGGCAAAGTAGCGGTAGCAGTTTGTTTCGAGTACCTGATTCCGAAGGTTTTAACCTCGGCGGCTTCATTCAAGACGATTAAGACTTTGTGGCCAGCAGGGTTGACAAAAGCTACGTTGGGAAGATCACTTATGTCAGTGGAGCCGATCCGAGTTGAACCCGGTCTGACGAACTTTGACGCTTGCGCTATTATATAGTAAGAGACATTGCGTACGACAGAATCACCAATCGTAATAGCTCCAAGACATTCTGTACACCCACCTTCATCTGTATGCGGATTGAATTGGGGATCGTTGGCAAGGTTCCATTCCAGGGCTGTACGACTCCAGTTTCGCGTAGCACCAACAATCACGTTCTTTATATGCCAGTTTAAGTCACCGCCAAAATCACCCTTACCCGACGTCCACTGTTCAGTGAAATAAATATTGCGATCGGGATGTGCATCATGCACCTTCGAAAGGGCGCTGATGTCTCCAAGGTATAGGTGAAACGCTGTTCCGTTAGTGTAGCGTTTAGCTCGTCCATTTTCCAGGATGGAAATTGGATATTCAGGATGATCACAGTTATGGTCAAATACGACGATCTTGGTGTTGATCCCGAATGCTGTGAACGCAGGACCGATAAAGCTTCCAACGAATTTCGTCTGTTCTTCGGCTGTCATTACCATACTGGGGTTGTTGTTGGGATTCTCCGGCTCGTTTTGTAAGGTGATTGCATCTATAGTTATCCCACGCTTGGTCATCTCCTGAATATATTTCACGAGATACCGTGAGTACACATCAAAAAATTCAACCCTTAGGCTACCGCCTTTTGTACTATTATTTGTTTTCATCCACGACGGCGCCGACCAGGGGCTGCCCATAATCCTGATGTCCGGAGCTATTAAAAGTATTTCTTTCAGTACAGGTATAAGATTCTCGTCGTCTGCGGAAAGGGAGAAGTTCGCAAGCGTGGGATCGGTCTTGCCTTTCTCAAGATCATCATAAGAAAAAACCGCATCATCCAGGTCAGACGCGCCAATGCTTATCCGCAGATAACTAACACCAATCCCATTCTCATCGGTAGAGAATAACTCCTTTAATAACGCGTTTCGTTGCTCTTTGCTAAGTTTCTGCATAAGGAGATACGCGCTACCACCGGTAAGTGTATATCCAAAACCGTCAATCGTCTGAAACCGCTGGCTTGTATCTACTTCTATGATCGGATGGTTGATAGAATCCTGGCCGAACGCCAACGGATCACCGGAAGACAATAGCAGTTTCTTATCACCGGATGTGATGGTGACTGCTATTGAGTTTTTCTCTTGTTTGGTGTCGCTACCTGGTGATGAACACGCCAAAACCAGCGTGACAAATGCTAATAGACAGACGGAAGAGTTTCCGGGATTTGGAGTTATGACTTTCATCGTGTGATTGGCTAATACCGCAATTTACACGAGTTGCCTGTAATCTGCTTATTCAGGGGCCAGCATCAGAATACCTTTTCCCGCTGATTCTCGCTGATTGAAAGGCACGCGAATTTTCGCGGACATTCTCTGTGATCAGCGTGACTTTCGGTCAGCGTTCATCTGCTGGAAAAAGAATTTTTTTCAATCCTTGAAGCGCAGCTTAAAAAATAACAGAGTGGACGCAAGCATTAGGGTGAGCAAATTAGCTGCTATGACGGGTATATCCATTACCAGGAATCCATAAGTCAGCCACAATGCAACACCTAGGCAAAAAAGCGAGAACATTCCGAGCGACAAGCCCTTCGCTGAACGACTCTTCCACGTTTTTATCACCTGAGGAAGAAAAGCGATGGTCGTCAACATTCCCGCCACCAGTCCAACAAGTTGTATTGTATTCATATCAGTTTAAAAATTCCATGCTGCCAGATTTTCTAACAACATGACGCAACAAAATTAACGAAATGGCTGCACGAAAAGTTGAAGCATGTACTATTATATGTTGCTGTGACAACCTACAACGTTTGCGGAAAAATATTTAACGAAATGCGGTGTTGAACACAACCCTACGGGTGGCTGCCAACGCTTAGAACAACGACGTTGGTATAAAGTTTTCAAAATGACTGAACCTCCAGCCGACAGTGAGCGTGACCTTTACGTCGCTGGACGTAAAATACGACGGATCAAGCTTGAAATACGCTACGTCATAAGCGCCCCTGAGAGTCGCATATGCTTTCACTCCGTTGTATCCGACATTAAGCGCAAATGAACCTGCCCACTCAATATTTAAGAACGAATGTTTGCCATCGGCCGCCTTATAACCATTTATCGTAAATCCTGGCCCCAGAAAAATAATAGGTGACACAAAGAATCTGCCATCACGCACAGCAAGGTTATAACCATAACCCGGCATGAGCATGAGACCCCCTGTCCTGACATATTCCAATCCCGCCTGCGTTCCGTACAAACGGTCCTCTGGAATTATGGCATCTTGCATACCCAACGAGCGGTAAAATGGTTCGGCCCTTACCAACATAGAACCTGCGCTCTTCCGCTGTAATTCATTTTGGAAATTTGCCGACCTGTAAGAATACCTGTTGTAATTGAAATAATAGGTCACTTGCGCCCCGAACTTAAACAGATGAACGTCAGGGTCAGATTGCGACGCCGCTTTACTCTCTTCAACTATCACTCCTTTGGCATCAGAAAGGTATGCCCTTATTGCGAGCTTGCGCATTGTATAACTGTACGCAAATTTGAATTGTGACAAGTTCTGCCTCTCTTCTTCCATGATGTTTACCTTCCGAAGCGAGAACGTAAGGTCAAAGTCTATGAACTTATAGGTGAGGCCGAATCCAGCCACATCGTTTGTATTGTTATAGAGAGCGTCGCTAAACAAGGCACTGCCATCTTTGGCGGTTCCATACGAAATGTTAGATCCCTGGCCTCCGTAGATCAAACGGATGTCATCTTCGCGCATGTATCTCCTAATGAATGTGGAGTCAGCATCGTCTGGGGACTTCAACAGGTTCGTCTTGTGATTTAACTTTACAGACTCTTGTGCCTGAACATTCGCATTCAAAACCACAAAACACCCTATCATCAGGCAGCGGATCATTTACAGAATATTGCAATCCAATTTAGCAATAACCATTGCTACCGCGTATTGGCAATCTCTTTTTCCTGTAAATTAAACTATGATTATTCGCCAGGGGTCACTAGCCGATTCACCTTCGATCGATAAGCTTCTCACACAATTGGGCTATCCGCAACAAGGGAACGAAAGTGTTGAAGCGATTAAATCCTATGGTCTGGAGGGATATCATTTGCTTGTCGGAGAAATTGATAGCGTCGTGGTTGGATTTGCATCCCTTCACTGGTTTGATATGTTTCACATGAGAGGAAAAATGGGACGCATTACCGCGATCTGTGTCATAGAAGAACAAAGATCTTTAGGGATTGGCCGCGAACTGCTGTTGGCCGCAGAGGAATTTTTGAAGTTCAAAGGATGTGTTAAAGTTGAAGTCACCACCAACCTAAAGCGCATTTTGACGCACGAATTCTACTTGAAGAACGGCTACATCATAGATTCGAAGAGATTCATTAAGCAGTTATTGTGATGTCGTTCTGCTAACGCCATTCTCTCATAAGTTTACCCAATGTTTTGATACCCTCTTCTATTCTCGGGCTCCATGGTTCGCCATAGCTTATGCGGAAACAGTTTTCGAATCTTCCTTGAGATGAAAAAATCTGCCCAGGTGCAATACCAATATTGTACTTAAGTGCTCGTTTGTGAAGCTTATATCCGTTAATCTTCTTGTTCATCTCGATCCACAACGTAAACCCCCCATGAGGACGAGTGATACATGTATCCTCCGGAAAATGTTCGCACACCGCTTGCATGTAACGGAGTGATTGGGTGTGTAACGCCTTCCGAAGGTGCCGAAGGTGCAGTTCAAATCGTCCGTTGCTTAAAAAATCAGCAACCGCAGTTTGCGCAAGTGTATTTGTGGAGACCGTATGCATTCGCTTAAGGCGTATGATGGCATCCTTGTATCGCCCGGGGATCGTCCAACCGATGCGGTATCCAGGCGCAAGCGACTTGGAAAAAGATGCACAGTGCAGAATCAAACCTTTTTTGTCGTAAGTTTTACAGGTCTTCGGTCTTGTTTTTCCAAAATATAATTCGCCATAAATATCATCTTCGATGAGCGGAATATCTTTTTTAGCTAACATCTCAACAAGCTGTTTCTTCCGTTCATCCGGCATACAACTTCCCAATGGATTGTTGAAGTTGCTTACCACCAGGCAAACTTTAATGTTGAATCGTGGTATCGCATGCGTCAGATATTCAATGTCCATACCCAGCACAGGATCGGTTGGGATCTCCACGACTTTAAGACCGTGACTTTCCATCAATTGAAAGATGGCGAAATAGGTAGGGCTTTCAATCGCTACAGCGTCGCCCGGTTTGGTTGTGGCTTTGATACAAAGAGATAACGCTTCTACACAGCCCGCCGTTACTACGATATCGTCTTCACTTGGCGTTCCGCCCCAGTTAAACGCCTGACGTGCTATTTGTTTGCGTAATGCAACATTTCCCTGAATATGTTCATAATGAAGGCAGCTGGTATTCGAAGCCCTTAAAGAATGTAATACAGCTTTATTCAACTTGGCGGTAGGCAGCAACTCGATCGATGGAGTTGCCATGGAAAAATTAAGAAGCGATTTTGAATTAAGATCAACATACACGCTATTGATCATGTCATCAATTGTTACGGGTAGCGCATCATCCAGTGGTTCGCATACCTTAGGCATATCCAGTACATGCCTGGGTGAGTATTTCACATAGTATCCGGACTGAGGTCGTGCTTCGATAAGTCCTTTACTCTCCAGCGCATAATAAGCCTGAAAAGCTGTGCTCAAACTGATACCCTGTTCCTTGCTGAGGGCGCGAACCGATAAAAGTTTGTCGCCCACTTTGAAGATCTCTTTTTCGATAAGGGTTTCTATACGTTCTGCAACTTCCGCATACTTATGATCCGATTTTACTAAAGCCTCCGCCATAAGGATTGAACGTCTCGCTTTTTAGTGCCGTCAAACGAAACTGATATGGTCAAAATTAACAAAAAATGAACTGTTCTTTTTTGAAGTGCGGAAAAAAAAGAACAAGTATTAGCTTAGAATCTTTAATTCGATGGCTTTTTTAATCAATTCTGCACTGTTATTCACCTTCATCTTCTTTAGCATGTTGATCCGGTGAGATTCTACTGTTCGAACACTGATACCCAACAGGTCGGCGATCTGTTTTGTGCTGTTACCTCTCGCCACCAACTCCAACACTTCTTTTTCGCGAGGCGTAACTTCTGACACGTCGTTCGTTTCTGGTTTTGACACTGCTTCGGCAAGAATGTTAGTGACCACGGGACTAAAATATTTTCCCCCTTCGTACACGGTTATGATTGCACGTTCAAGCTCGAAGCGTTCAATATTCTTTAATAAATATCCTGCCGCGCCACTCTTCAATGCCTGCAGTATGTATTCCCTTTCTTCATGCATTGTGAGAACAATTAATCTCACACCAGGTACCCTGATGGATAGTTCCTCCAGCACATCAAGCCCGCTCATTACGGGCATGCTGATATCAACGAGAATAATCTCAGGATTTAGTTCTCCTGCGACTTCAATCAGCTCTTTTCCATTTCCTGCTTCGCCAACGATCTCAAAACGTTCACTCTTGTCGAGCATGGATTTGAATCCAGCGCGTATCATCGGGTGGTCGTCGGCAAGAAGAATACGAATTTTCATAAAAGGGATCTTATCCTTTTGTCCTATTTATTTTGGGATATGGATTTCTATCGTCGTGCCGGAACCTGGTCTTGAATTTATTTCTGCACTTCCATTTAGCAACATCGCCCGCTCCCGGATGTTTCTCAAACCTGATCCTGCATAATTTACTAAATCTGTTTCCTTGAATCCTTTACCATTGTCTTCCAAAATACAATAGACTTCGTCTTCCTTATCAAGAAGGTGTAGCGTCACATGACTTGCCTGTGCGTGCTTAGCAATGTTATTGAGTCCTTCCTGCACGATCCGAAACAAGGAAATGCTGATCTCGAAGTCAAGTTTTTGATCATATTCATGAATATACTTGAAGTCAATGACAATTCCCGAATATCTGCTCATAGTATCACATAACCCTTTAAGGGCTGCCTCAAGTCCGAAATCTACGATAGCTTGTGGCATTACGTGATAGGAGATCCTCTTTACTTCCGTAATAGCGTCGTTGATCTGAGTTTTAATATCACCCTTGGATTTATCGTCAATATCGAGCAAGTCCACCTGCATCCTTATGATAGTAAGCAATTGTCCCACACCATCATGTAGCTCGTTGATAATCCTTTTACGTTCTCGTTCTTGTCCCTCAAGAAGTGCCGATGCACGCGCACGTGCTGACTTCAGCTCACGTTCATGAAAACCGCGGAGCTCATCCCTCATCTCAATGAGCGACTGACCCAACTTATCATTCTCGCTTAGTTTTGTGAACGACGCATTGAAATTACCTTCGCCTATTTCGTTAGCAAAAATGGCAGTACGCTCCAATCCTTCGGTTAATTGGTGGATCGCCTTTGCCATCTCACCAATTTCATCGGTTGATGTTTTTAATTTTACCTTCGCTGGCATCATACCCTCGGATAAAGTTAGAATGATCTCTTTAAGCCTGAGAATTGGTTTGACAATTGCATTCGAGAGAATATATGTTACGATCAGTGTAACAAAAATGAGTAAAGCGATAATGACGACCAGATAATTTCTGAGCGAAACTATCGGGCGCATTGCTTCCTCTTCGTCGATCTCAGAAATAATCGCCCAATTCAAGTCGCGGTTTTCGATGAGTCTGTATGCGCTTAACACTGAAACTCCGCGGTAGTCTTTCAGAAGTCCTGGGCCGGGCTGGCCACGAAATAAATTCTCTACCGCCGGCGTCTTTACTTCAATAAGTCCCGGCAACGTGTCGGGAAAGAAGCGCGACGTAGATCTCATTCGGTAATCGCCTCCAACAATATATGATTCACCGGTACTACCCATTCCAGTAGTCTCCACCAGGATGTTTTGGACTTTCTTAAAATTTTCCTGTACGAGGACAATGCCGATCAGTTTGTTCTCCTCCATTATCGGAACGTAATAGAAGAGTAGTGTTTGGTCGCCGAGTGCATGTGCGGAGGCATCAATTATTCTAATCTTCGATGGATCTTTGGAAATTGCCGAATCAATTCTGCTCAATAGTCCGTCAGGGTACATCTCTTCGTCGGTGCTGAATAGCTGACGGTGATGAGTATCAAACACATGAAGGTTCTTGAAGTCAAACAGTTTCTGGAGATTGCCGATGTCTGCAATGTCTTGATTTGTCTGAGCCGTGGCATGATGTTCAAGGAGTTCGTGGTAGAGCGCTAAAAACTTGTTTTCAACTTGAAGTGCTTCGAGATTTTGTTGCGACCGGAACAAGTAGTTCTCCACCAATTCTTTCTTGAGAATGTTGATGGAAGACAGTTGATCTAGCGTGCGTTCGATCAATGCATCCCTCAATTGGTTGTAGAAGATAACAGATAGCGTGATTAGCGCGAATAACCCAACGGCACTATGTGTGAGAAACAATTTTGTAAAAATCCTGAAATTCCTCATGGGCAATTACGTCGCTGCTCAACGTTATCCATACGGAAATTATGTAATAACCCCAACTATCCCAAAGTGTGAACAAAAGCTTTTATCCGGGAATCCGTCATTGCAAATGAGATAAAAATAAAAAAGGCCGCCACATAGTGACAGCCTTTTTGACGAAATCCTTAATGGATTACTTCTTTTTCTTCGCTGCTTTCTTAGCAGGCTTCTTAGCCTTCTTAGCAGACTTCTTCGCTGTTTTTGCCATAGCGTTCAATGTTTAAGTGAATAATTTTTAAAAATCATCAATCTCATTAAGACAAACTTCACGAAATTGATGTTACAAATATAATGTAGTTCACGAGGAATACAAACATTCATGCTAGTTTGATCGACAAACGGCAAACAAGATTTGGAATTTTTGCAAGATAACTTACATCATCAAGCGGTTTGAACCAAAAAACTAATTGAACGTGCAAATTGTAACGAACCGTTAAAGAAGTTTAATAACTGAGCTCAACGTTTAGCATACTTCTATCTTCAAGAATGTCAAATGTTGATGATTCGTAAAATCAAATTGCTAATCCCTGTCTCAATGTAGTCCCCGACGTAAACTCTCGGATCATGTTCAAGTTCTTTCCGAATGTGAACTGTTAATTGTCGTATTATCTTACCTTGTTCTTGTCAATCAACAGCATCAAGACTTAGGTAACCCTCTTTGAATTCAAGAGAAGCATTCAACATTTGACTTTGCGTCACACTCCTATTTTAAAAACTAATTGTATGCTGATCGAGTATCTCATTAACGCCACAAACCCTGTCCGCTTATTCATTCATCGATGCACCGTCGTCGGTTTGCAATGGAGGCCGTTGCAGTTTGCTACAATAGCTTGAGTACCTTTGCATCCAGGCAATTCTGGGATGATATATTTAGAGTAGTATGTTCGTTCGTTGTCGCTTTGAACGCGAACCATTAATCGCTCTGGTAAATCAACCATTTATCTGTAAGTGTTTTATTGACACGTTGCCTTTGATTAATTCGCAACGCCAATTCAAAAAACCTTGAAAAAATTTTTACTTTTTTTCAGGGATTTTTTGACGGTGGATACTCTTCAAACCTGCAATTTCCACTGATTTTGCGCACACACTACGCTAATGACGATGATCATTCCATTATCCAACGCTCATCATTGATGTTTCAAACGATTTCGGCGTGCTTTAATATCATAAAATCAAAGGTTATGAAGACTCAGGCTTTAATCAACGAAGTGTCGGACCGTAACAATCCGCTTAAAAAGTTAGCGGACAAAATTGTTTCCAACATCGACAATGCAGGTTATTTCAAAAATGACCCGGCTGTTAATGCGCGGCTAGGCGTAACAATCGATTGGTCAAAAGGAACCATGTTGATCGAATCAACCAGAAAATAATTTTGCGGAGGGTCTATTTGATCCCTGGTCTAATCATTTTTCTTTAAATAATGAAGAATCGGGTTCCTTTTTCTTCGTTACTGATTCCATTTTATCAGTATTACCGACTATTCAATTTCAACGTTCGTTGAGTTGTTGGCTATTATTATATCATGCCCCATCCGTCATACGCTTCTGACCTGCCAAGAATTGCGAGTCTAAAATACTCATCGACCCGCCGGCAGGCCGGAGGCGGACCAAACCACTATCATACTTTCCTACGCAATAAACTTCTTCGACCACCTATTATAGACATCACGTTATAGACATCACGCTCATCAGGAGATTAATGCTATGTGCCTGATCTGAAACATTCCGTTTGTTGAAATCTCCATTTAAGATAAACACCTGGAAATAAACAACCGATAGTAACGGCGACGACCTGTTCGATCACCAACGATGGTATTGATGCTCGGTGATTTGGAATAATCATCTGATGCAATCGCTTCAGTCGATCCAAGCTTGCGTTCGATTTGATCAATTTGTGGAAAAAAATCTTCACGAATGAAGACTCTACTGGTTTACAATGTCAAAAGAAGCATCTTCTCAATTGGCACAGTTTTGTGCTTTTGTCCTGAAAACACAAAAAATGAATGCCAAGATCCTCTTAACAATAGCCGGTTTGGCAATAAGCTGTTTGGCTTTCGGACAACAGGACACCACCCACGCGCCGGTGGTGATAGAGGGTGACCCTGCTGTGCGCCAATCATCGCGTGAGATTGAACAGACGATGCTTCAGGATATGGTGAGGATCCCTCAACGTCAGGTTCCTGAAGAAGTAAGAAAAGCAGTTCAGGGAAATGATTTCAAAGGCATTAAGACCTATTTCAAACATCGTAGCAAAGACGAATATGTGGTCGAAGTGACTGTGGGTGAAGTTTCCAGCCTGCATTTCTTTGATAAGAATGGCAAACCAATAAATCAGCGGGAGCAATAACCTTTTGTTACGTTCGACAGGTCAGTTTTACTACGACAGTCAACAGGCTGCGGCATCAGGTGCTGTATAGCTTTAAATACCGCACACTCTTTTAATTCATTTGAATTTAAGTCCTAACTTAGAGTCGCTCCAAAGACCCTAAGTGAATGCTCTACTTAGTAATTGAGCCGCGTGAAGCGTCTCTTGCTCCCGGCATGGACGTCCGGAGGATCCCTCCTTTCCAGTTGCGGCGAATGGTAGGTCCTTTCATCATTATGAAACCTTTAGGAGAAAGATTTATGCCTTGGAACTTGTTATCCTCACCAAGGAAAAAAATTGATCAATACAATGCCGACTGCCAGCAAGGAAGAATAATCCTGAAAGACCGTCCTTCTTCTTAGATACTTTAATAGAACGTAAGTCACAAATAGTAATACAATTGAATTTATTCTTAATGTAAAAGCAATATATACTCACTCTCAAATCTTCTCTTTATGGCACACCAAAAGACTTGGAAGATTATACTATATGTGGCTTTATGCTCGGCATTTTATTGCGCTAAAGCACAGGGGCAGGTTGAACTGGATTCGTTGCTGAAAAAAGTCAAATCATCACCAGAAGACACATCAAAGGTGCGAGTCTATGCCCGCATCTCATCCTTGTATTCAAAGTCGCACAAGCAAAATGATAAAGCCAGGAAATATGCAGATAGCACAAGAATATTGTCAGAGTTGCTTCACTTCGATGCTGGAATTGCTGCTTCCCATTACAGTTATGGAAATATTGACCTATTTGAAGGCAATTACGATCTGGCGCTAGATCACTTCTTCAAAAACCTACAATTCTTTGAACAGCAAGCCGATTCGCTTCGCATGGTTAACGCGCTATTTGCCATCGGCAAGGTTTACAAAGCTCGTTCTGATTTAGACAAAGCCATCGATACCTACTACCGGCTTACAACAATTTGCGAACGTACAAACGATGAGCTGGGACTGGCCTTTGCACGAAACAGCATGGGGGGAATTTTCCGGCAATTGGAAAAATATAAAGAAGCCATTTCCAGCTATCAACAGGCCAATGTCATTTTCACTAAGTTAAATATGACCAAAGACTACGCTATGGGCCTTCAAAACATTGGAAATGTTTATAACACCGCGATGAAGTATGACTCTGCGATTCTTTTTTATAAACCTGCTCTAGAAATTATCCATGGATTGAAGTTAGACTATGAAGAAGCTATCGTCTTGGGAAACATAGGCGAGGTTTATCAGGACTTAACTCAATATGAAACGGCGCTTCCTTATCTGCTTCAATCCCTATCATTGAAGAGAAAATTGCCTAACAAAAGATCGCTTACCTTCGCACTTCATGACATTGGATTATTGTACTTGAAATTAAATAAGTTCAACCTGTCAGAAACTTATCTTAAGGAGGGACTCACGTTGGCACAGGAGATCAAATCGAAAGACCTGTTGCAAAACCTCTATCAAAGACTTGCTGAGTTATCAGCAGCAAAGAATGATTTCCGGGCAGCATACAGTTTTAATCAACTTTCTCAGCAATGGAAAGACAGCGTATTGAATGAAAGTACTTTTCAGAAAATCAACGAACTACAAACAAAATACGAAACTGAAAAGAAAGACAAACAGATAAGCCTCCTCGCCAAGGAAAGCGAGCTGCAGGCAAAAGAAGCCCAGCGCCAGGCAACATTGAAACAAGCGTTTATTGGTGGACTAATTTTGGTGGCTTTGCTCGCCGGACTTATTGTCTATACTTCGCTGCAAAAATTGAAAAACCAAAAGAATATCACGAAAAAAGATAATGAATTAAGAGAAGCACGTTTTATGCACGAGACGGCGACACTGGAGATGAAAGCCCTCCGAGCCCAGATCAACCCTCATTTTCTTTTCAATTGCATTAACTCGATCAACCTGATGATCGTCGACGGAGAGAAAGAAAATGCATCGCAGTACCTTACAAAGTTTTCCAACCTCATTCGACAAATACTGGAAAATACTGAAAAGTCTACTGTTTCTCTCCAAAGCGAGATGGTGTTGCTGGAATCTTACATCCAATTGGAAGCTTTGCGTTTTAAAGAAAAGATCAACTACGAGATATCGATCGACAATAGAATTGCGAAAGAAGATACTTATCTGCCTTCAATGGTATTACAGCCCTTTATTGAAAACGCCATTTGGCATGGGCTTATGCACAAAGGAGATGACGAAAAAGGTATGATCCGGATTTTGGTAACTGAAAAAGATGAAACCTTGTTGTGCACCATCGAAGACAATGGTGTAGGCCGGGAAAAGGCGAAAGAACTTAGTGAAAAGAGTTTGTTGAAAAGTAAATCGATGGGTATAAAAATAACCGAAGATCGATTGCGCCTCCTCAGCAACGAGCGATTAAAAGAACTCATTCACATTACAGACTTGAAAGATGTTGTTAATAAGGCGTTGGGAACACGTGTAGAAATCAGCATTCCGATTTCATGACTTTCAATATAAAACTTCAAAATGCCAATGATCCGAACAATCATAATTGATGACGAAAAGGATGGAAGCAAAGCCCTGAAGAATGCCCTTATAAAGTATTGCCTTGATATTACTATTGAAGGGATTTACAAAACTCCGGAGGAAGGATTAGACGCGATCCGAAAACTTAAACCGGAACTAGTCTTCCTGGATGTGCAGATGCCGCAAATGTCTGGATTTGACGTCTTACAACAAGCTTCACCTGTCAACTTTGAAGTGATCTTTGTCTCTGCTTATGATCAGTATGCGATCAAAGCCATAAAGTTCAGTGCGTTGGATTATCTTTTAAAACCTGTAGATATCGACGAGCTGATTCATGCCGTCAAAAAAGTTAAAGAACGCTTGAGTACCAAAAATAGTCATTATGAACATCAATCATTGCTAAATAATATTCAGCTCAAGTCTGGTAAAATTGAAAAGCTCGCAGTACCGTCCTCAGAGGGCATCGATTTCTTCGATACAAAGGATATTATTTATTGTAGGGCAGATGGTAGTTATACGTCCATTGTTATGAAAGGCAACCAACAAGTATTGGTTTGTAAAAACCTCAAGGATTTTGAAGATCTGCTTGAGGGGTCTGGCTTTATCAGAATTCATCATTCTCATATCATTAATTTAAGCCATGTTCAGAAATATATAAAAGGAGATGGAGGTTATGTTATCCTCACAGACAATCATCATTTAGACGTCTCGCGTAGAAAGAAAGAAGAATTTATAAGCTTATTAGACAAGCTGTAATGAGCCATAGTTTTTTTATACATTTTCTTTCGGTTAACCGCTGTGATCAACTATTCAAAAATGATCTGGCGAAAGAAACAAATCGTTGTATATCATTGACATTCGTGATGAAGCCGAGTGAAACACGTACGGATCCAAAACCAGGGCTATTAATTCTCAACTGACAATTCAAATTGATGCTTAGGTAGCTGTAAAAGGATTTGAAAACCACACTGGAATCACAACTGGCTCCATTTCAGATATAACTGGCGACAATAACCTTATGAAACACGGATGGCAGGTATGATGCCTATATATCCTATGAGTCCGCTTTGATCGCCAATTACAACATCAGGGCCGCCAGTTGTAAACTGATGCTCACCGCAAAATTTTCTACCCGTTAGTTTGGTCATACCATCACCAAAAAAATGTGTAGTTATGAAAACCCTATCTTATTTTTTTTCTTGCGGCATTGCCTTGTTAATGGGAATATTCCTGTTGGCTTGCAACGCCGATGAGCCTGCTCCCGAAATTTCAAAAAAGGGCGATCCAATTACAGTTGAAGAATTAGACACACTGTCGAATCGTTTTGATTTTTTCTATTCGACAAAACTAATTGGAAATATTCCAGCTGCTCCAGACGGAAATTTAAAATTCAGCATTAAGGACACGCTTTATCTCGGCCAGGGATTTTACGTGCCTGTAAAGTTTTTGCATGATAAGGCGTCTGATGTTAAGGGCGTGTTTATACAAGTAGTTGGTCCCCAGGGCGGCGCGCTTGCAACCACTTACTTTGATGTGCCAGAAATACCGGATGTCGAGGATAGCGATACAGTATCAGTAATAATTATTCAGTTTGATCCAACCGATTTCGGCTCAACTTCTTTTGATCTTCCACTTACTTTTAATATAAAAATTACTCCCCATGATCAAACCGGTCAACCGCTCGATGAAGGGGTCATCCCTGTTAAAGTTGAGCCATTAAATGATGATATCACAGGTCCGCCCTCTACCGATCTTTGCGGGTTGACGGATGGTTATTGGCAATGGGACGTCTCATATAATCCTAACCGGAAACCGGGTACCGGCACAGACGGTTTAGTTTTCTATAATGATCCCCGGAAAGTGTGGGGCAAAGACGGCCAAATAATTCACGGTTGTTGCTGTGGCGACGTGTCCATTTACAACCAAATCTGCCCATGCACATCCAAGCCAAACGCCAGCTTGCACTTCGCTACTTATATGCAGTACGTCATGGAAACGTTAACCTTCTATGAGAATGGAACTTATTACAGGCAAACTATTCAAAACTACGCCATCCCTTTGCCCGACTCCAGTGACTTCTGTGCGAATTCCGGGGGACTCGTTCTAAATAGAATGTTATCTGTATCTTATTTTGGAAACTGGAGCGTGCAGGATCATAATGGCCAAAACCAGTTAACATTAACTCAGACTTCTGCTACTCCCGATCACGCAGGTTATGGAAATGGTGGTGGCGGCATCCATAATCTTACATGTGAAGATTTGATATTGGTTGAGCGTCTGGAAGGGCAGGGAAACGAATTGTATAAGTTCTACAAACGTCGAAGCAACTATCAAAGTAATGACCAAGATTACTGGTATTTTATTCCGGGGTCTTGATAAAATACCCGTCAATCGATTTTACTGAACTTAGTATCCGATTACCCATGCGTGTTCAACGACTCATTACTATCGCGAGAATCAACAGATTGTCGCGATAGTTGTTGTATAATCTAAAATCCTGCTTGTTCTTTTAACTCATTTGATTTTAAGTCCTAACTTAGGCTCTATTCAGATTTTAAATATCTTCATAAATGCTCGACATAGTTATTGAGTCGCGTAAAGCATCTCTTGCTCCTGGTATGGAGGTGAGGAGAATACTTCCATTCAGATTGCGTCGCATGGTTGGCCCGTTCATCTTCATGGATCATGCTGGTCCGGTGAACATCCAACCGCAAACAGCCTCCACGATGGATGTACTACCGCATCCACACATTGGGTTATCAACGGTAAGCTACTTGTTCGATGGACAGGTTACTCATCGCGATAGTCTAGGTGTTCAACAAGTAATCCGCCCGGGTGAGGTAAACTGGATGACTGCCGGCAAAGGAATTTCTCACTCAGAACGCTTTGAAGATCCGGCTGCATTGGCTGGTGGACTGGAGATGATCCAGACCTGGGTTGC
>Ga0111539_10005815_pt1 | contig 15944 bp, 9 predicted proteins | sample RhiMethybrSRZTD1_FD_79667 | JGI IMG/M metagenome (GOLD analysis project Ga0111539, IMG submission 79667) | Populus rhizosphere microbial communities from Tennessee, USA - Rhizosphere MetaG P. TD hybrid SRZTD1 (version 2) (version 2) | ecosystem: Host-associated > Plants > Roots > Rhizosphere >... | reverse complement strand
CAGCTGTCGCGCGTCGTGCCGTCGCAGGCGCTGGCGCCGCACGGTTCGCTGCGCGTGCCTGCCTGGCACGGTGTGCGCTCGCCATGAGGCACGCCGGCGACCGCGCTACACGTGCCCACGGCGCCCGAGACGTCGCAGGCCTCGCACTGGCCCAGGCACGGCGTGTCGCAACACACCCTGTCGACGCAGAAGCCGTTCGCGCAGTCGCTCGGCGCGGTGCAGCTGCCGCCCGGCGGCTTCTTCGGTTCGCAGCGGCCGTTGTTGCAGAACGCGTTGTCGCTGCAGTCGGCGAAGCTGGTGCAGACGGTGGTGCAGGCGCCGTTCGCGCACACGAAGGCGCCGCACGGAACCGTCGAGTTGCTGCGGCAGGTGCCGGCGCCGTCGCAGGTCTGACCGGTGACCGCGTTGTCCACGCAGGCCGTGGCGCCGCACGGCGCGCCGTTCGGGTAGTTGGCGCATTGCCCCGCGCCGTCGCACGAGCCGTCGTGATCACAGTTCTGGGCGCCGTCGTCGGAGCAGTCGTCGTGCGGATCGGTGCCCGCGGCGGCAGGGCCGCAGACGCCGGTTTTGCCACAGGCCTGGCACAAGCCGTCGCACGCCGTGTTGCAGCACACGCCGTCGACGCAGAACCCAGTTTCGCATTCGCCGCCGATGCTGCAGTCACCACCGGTCGGCTTCTTGGGCGTGCACGCGCCGCCGATGCAGAAGTTGCCCGCGGCGCACTCGGCGTTGGTGCTGCAACCGGTGCCGCAGCTGTTCGAGCCCGCGCACAGGTACGGGGCGCAGCTCGAAGACTGGCCCGACGCACAGGTTCCGGAGCCGTTGCATTGCTGACCGGCCAGCGTGGAGCCGGAGCACGTCGCCGCGCCGCACACCGTACCGAGCCCGTAGAGCTCGCAGCCGCCCGCGCCGTTGCACTCGCCGGTGCGCTGGCAGGTGGTCGGCGCGTCGACCGCGCAATCGTTGTCGGGATCGGTGCCCTGCGCGACCGGCCCGCAGGTGCCGTTCGCGCCGCTTCCCTTGCGCGCCGCGCTGCAGGCCTGGCAGGGGCCGGTACACGCGTTGTTGCAGCACACGCCGTCCACGCAGAAGCCGGACTGGCACTGCGAGCCCGTGCTGCAGCTGCCGCCGTTGGGCTCGTCCGGCTTGCACTCGCCGTTTGGAGCGTTGGCACAGTAGGAGCTCGCGACGCAGCCGGCGTCGGACGTGCAGGTGGTGCCGCAGCTCGAGCCGTTGCACACGTAGGGGTTGCAGGTGGCCGTCTGGGCGCCGACGCACGTGCCCGTCCCGTTGCAAGCGAAGCCGGTTTGCACCCCCGCAGCACAAGTCGTCGCGCCGCACGCCGTGCCGTCGCTGTAAAGCCGGCACGAGCCGGAGCCCGAGCAGGTGCCGTCGCGGCCGCACGAGGTGGCGCCGTCGTCCGCGCATTCGTCGTCGGGATCGGTGCCCGCGCCGATCGCGCCGCAGGTTCCATTCGCGCCCGAACCCTTCTTGGCGGCGCTGCATGCCTGGCACGCGCGGTCGCACGGGCCGTCGCAGCAGAAGCCGTCGACGCACTCGTTGCTGGTGCATTGCGCGCGGCTGGTGCACGGCTGGCCGTTGCCCTGGTCCGGTTTGCAGACGCCGTTGTCGCAGTAGTGGCTGGCGATGCAGCCAGCGTCGTTGGCGCAGCTGGTTCCGCACGAAGCGCCGTTGCACTGGTACGGCGTACAATCTGCCGTGCTCGCCGCGTTGCACGAGCCGAAGCCGTCGCAGGCGAAGCCGGTCTGGGTGCCGCTCACGCACGTGCTCGCGCCGCACGCGGTGCCATTCGCGTAGAGTTGGCACGCGCCCGCGCCGTTGCAGGAGCCGTTGCGGTCGCAGGAGGTCGCACCGTCGTCGGGACACTCGGATCCGGGGTCGGTACCGGCCAGGATCGGGCCGCACGTGCCGTTGTTGCCGCCGGTCAGGGCGGCGCTGCAAGCGCGGCAGGTGCCGTCGCAGCGGGCGTCGCAGCAGAAGCCGTCCGCGCAGAAACCCGACAGGCACTGGCTGTCGCGGCTGCAGCCGCCGCCGGTGGGCAGATCGGAGCGGCAGGTGCGCGGCGTGGCCGTGGTTTCGCACCACGACGACGCGACGCAACCCGCGTCGCTGGTGCACGTCGTGCCGCACGCGCTCGCGCTGGCGCACACGTAAGGCGCGCACTGTGTCACGTTGCTGGGGTTGCAGGATCCGAACCCATCACAGGACTGACCGCTCTGGGTTCCGGCCGTGCACGTGTTCGTGCCGCAGGAAGTTCCCGCGGGGTAGAGCCCGCAGCTGCCGTTGCCGTCGCACGAGCCGTTGCGGTCGCACGAAGTCGCGCCGTCGTCGGCGCACTCGGAGTCGGGGTCGGTTCCGGCCGCGATGTTGCCGCAGGTGCCGTTCGAGCCCGAGCCCTTCCGCGCCGCGGAGCAGGCCGTGCACGGGCCGCTGCACGCCGAGTTGCAGCAGTAACCGTCGACGCAGTTGCCCGATTGGCACTGTGCTCCCGCCGTGCAGACTTCACCGTTGCCCTGGTCGGGTTGACAGGTGTGGTCGGAAACTCGGCAATACGCCGACGCGGCGCAGTTGGCGTCGGTGTTGCAGGAGTTTCCGCAGCTGCTCGCGCTGGCGCAGACGTAGAGTCCGCAGCTGCTCGTGCCCTGCTGGCAGCTGCCGGTGCCGTTGCAGGTCGAACCGGTGAGCGTGCCGTTGCTGCAGGTGGTCGCGCCGCAAACCGTGCCCGATGCGTATTGACGGCAAGCTCCCGCGCCGTTGCAGAAGCCGTCGGTGCCGCAGGAGGTCGCCCCTTGGTCGGCGCATTCCGAGTCCGGATCGCCGCCGCCGGCGATCGGTCCGCAGGTCCCGTTCGAGCCGGAGCCTTTCTTCGCCGCGGTGCAGGCCTGGCAAGCGCCGGTGCAGGCGCCGTTGCAGCACACGCCGTCGACGCAGAAGTTCGAGGCGCACGCCGCGTTCGACGAGCACGGCGATCCGTTACCCGCGCCGCTGCCCGAGCAGCTTCCCGGCCCCGGCGGCGTGATCGTGGTGCCGTCGAAACAGGTCGGCGCGCCGGTGCCATTGGCGATGTCCACCGTGATCGTCGCCTGAGCGGCGCTGATCGCGTCGACCGTGAACGAGAGTCCGCCGGCGGGATCGGTGAAGGAGCTCCCCGCGGTGCGCATGCCGTCGTTCTGCGACGTCGCGGGATTCATATCGAGCAGATAGGTGTGAAAGCCGGTCTGATTCGACGCGCGGTAGTTGTCGGCGACGTGAACCAGCACGGTCGGCGCGCCGCTCAGGTTGGTATCGAAGCCCGTCGAGGTGCGAAGCTCGAGGTAGTAGTAGCGGAGCGTGTCGGTGCCGGCCTGGCCGCCTCCGCCCGCGGGCCGATTGAACGGCCGATCCTTGGGCATGCGGATCTGCAGCACCTGGATGCCGTTGCAGGGAGTCTCGATCGGAAAGAGCGTGAACGTGCCGCTGGCGGTGACGCGCACGCTGTTACAGCCGCCATGCCAGCCCTGATACGTCTTCTGCCAGGCGTTCATGTGCCGGCAGCCGCCGCCCATCGGGTCGTAGTTGTCGCCGTACTCCGAGTACGTGCAAGCGTTGGGGTCGTCGGAAAAAGCGGCGCTGCCGCAGTCCATCGACGACGAGTGCTGCATGCCGAAGTTGTGCCCGGGCTCCTGCACCAGGACGACGCAACTCGAGCGCGCGTTGTACCAGCTGTCGCGCGCCGGCCGATCGGGAGAGCCCAGCGTCGCGAGGCCCGACCAGGAACACGCCGAGACCGAGCTTCCGAAGTACCAGAGGTAGTGGTTGTAGGTGCCGGGGATCTGCGGGCGCAGCGCGGTGGCGAGCGCGCTGTAGTTGCACGCGGTCATCGGGTAGCTGAGCGGCCCGAAGATGTCGCCGCCGATGTCCTGCCGCCCGTAGGATGCTTCGAGGTAGTACTGCTTGAGCGAGTTGTCGCCGGTGGCCGTACCGAACAGCCGGCGCTGCGCTTCGGCGGCCGTCAGATTGGTCCCGCCGCCGACGTCCACGAACACCCAGGCGAAGGTCTTGGCGGGGAGCGGCGGCGCGTTGACGAGGCCCTGGCTGATCGTGCCGGCCCCCGCGGATGACCCGCTGATCTGCTCGTACTCGTCGACCTCGATGCTGCCGTCCTCGAGCGTCGCGCCGTGGACCTCGACCTCGATACCGGCCACGAGCTCGGGATCTTTCGCGAAGATCAGCCGCTGCTCGGCGTCGCTGCCCGGGGCGCGCAAGAAGTAGTGCTTTTCACTGTGGCCGTCGTCGAAATCCGCGATGTAGACGACGAGCTCGCCGCGCAAACCGCTGCCCCGCCCGCGATCGCGCTCGGTTCCCTCCGAGGAACAACCGAGAAGTAGCAGCAGGGACAGCGCGACCGAGAGCCAGGCCCAGAGGGTGCTCGATTTCACCAAGGCACTTCTTGAAAGCGAAATGTCGGCGCTTCGGCTCTTCGAAACATCGATTGCCGAATGCCCTGATGAATGACGACGTGCCACACGGGGCTACACCGTCCCACCTGATCACCTGACGCTCGCGCGGCGAATGCTTTGCGAAGCCGCGCGTTTGCGATAACAATTTCTATGTTGCCCGGACTGTCGTCCCGGCGACTTGCGAGATGACTTTGCCGTCGGCGCCTCCAAGAGTCGTGGACAGATACGCGCTGTTCGACGTCATTGCGACGGGCGGCATGGCGTCGGTGCACCTCGGCCGGCTCATCGGCCCGGTCGGATTCTCGCGCACTGTCGCGATCAAGCGCCTGCACGAGAACCTCGCGCGCGATCCCGATTTCGCGACGATGTTCTTGGACGAAGCGCGGCTCGTGGCCCGGATCCGCCATCCCAACGTCGTGCAAACGCTCGACGTGGTGGCGTCGCAGCACGAGCTGCTCCTGGTGATGGAGTACGTCTCCGGGGAATCGCTGGCGCATCTGATCAAGTGCGCGCGAGCCGCGGGCCGGCTTACGCCGATACCGGTGGTGGTCGATATCGTGACCGGTTTGCTCAACGGTCTCCACGCGGCCCACGAAGCCACCAACGAGCACGGCGAGCCGTTGAACGTGGTTCATCGGGACGTCTCGCCGCACAACGTCCTCGTCGGCACCGACGGCGTCACCCGTGTTCTCGACTTCGGGATCGCCAAGGCAGCCGGACACGTGCATCACACGCGCGCGGGCGAGGTGAAGGGGAAGATCCGCTACATGCCGCCGGAGCAGATCGCCGGCAAGGAAGTGACACGCGCAGCCGACATCTACGCGGCGTCGGTGGTGTTGTGGGAGGCGCTGACGTGCAGCCGCCTGTTCAGCGGCTCGAACGACGGCGAAGTCGTGTACCGCGTGATGGAGGGGCAGATCGTCCCGCCCAGCGGCATGCGCCGCGACGTGCCGCCCGGGCTCGACGCGATCGTGATGCGCGGCTTGAGCCGCGATCCGAACGCGCGCTACGCGACCGCGAAGGAGATGGCCGACGTGCTCGAGCGTTCGGTGCCCGCGGTTACCCGCAGCACCGTAGGCGCCTGGGTGCTCGACAGCGCACGCAGCCAGATCCGCGAGCGCGAGGAATGCGTGGCGCGCGTCGAAGGCACGATGACCCCCGTGCCGCCGAGCTTGATTCCGCCCTCCGGAACCGGCACCGGCGATACGACCTTGAGCCGGGTCGGATCGCTGTCGCAGTCGGTCGCCCCCGATGAGCCGCGAGCGCCCGGGCCCAGGCGCAAGCGCTGGCTGGTCGTAGCGGGCCTTGCTGCCATGCTCGCGCTCGCCGGATTGGCCCCGCGGCTGCTCAAGAATGCGCCCGTCACGGCGGCGCTGATCGAGCCCGCAGCAGCGCCGCCAGCCGCGCCACCGGAGCCGGCCGCTGCTCCGGAGCCCGAGTCCAAGAACAAACCTAGTCAGGGGACGATCGCGACGCCGGCGCCGCCCGTGGCGCCGCCGACGGCCGTGGCTTCGGCTGCCGAGCCCTCGGTCGCCGAAACCTCCGCTCCCGCCGAACCACAGCGCCGGCGCGGCTCCGCTTCGTCTTCGTCGGGCAAGCGCAGCGGCAGTGGCAAGAAGGGCGGAAACTTCGACCGCATCTACCGGCGCGACTAGACGCCACCTCGACAGTCTTTGGCATGATCAGATCACGATCGGCACAAAAGACCGTGAGCTACGCTGACTTCCGGCGAGGCCGGCGGACTCGGCGATAGGATGGAAGCGACGCCAGGCGATTTGCCGAGTTGAACCAATCCAAGAGACTAAGCTTGCTCGAGCTCCAAAGTGGAAAGCGCTGGATGCGACGGCCTGTGGCAATCGCCACCGGCGCGCTTTGTCTCTTGGTAGCAGGCGCGGCGCTGGCTGCCGACGAAGAGCCTTCGCAGGCCGAGGTCCTGTTCAAGGACGGGCTCGAGGCGATGCGCTCCAAGAACTACGCCGAGGCCTGCCCCAAATTGGAGGAGAGCTATCGCCTCGATCCGCTGCCCGGCGCGCTCTTCACGCTGGCCGAGTGCCAGGCCGCGGCCGGCAAATCGGCGACGGCGATCAAGCACTATCAGGACTTCGTGAACGGCCTGACCGCGCTGCCGCCCGACCGCCGTGACAGCTTCGACGAGCGGCGGCGGATCGCGCTCGACAAGATCACCGCGCTCAGCGCGCTGGCTCCCGAAATCACGATCGACGTCGCGGCCGGCGCGCCGCAAACCCTGATCGTCAAGCGCAACGACGAGGTCGTCGATCCCGGATCGTACGGGGTCGGCAAGAAGGTCGACCGGGGGAGCTACGCGGTCAGTGCAACGCTCGATGGCAAGCTGGTGTGGCAAAAGCGGTTCGAGCTCTCGGAGCGAGATCGCGCGCGGGTCGAGGTGCCCTGGCCGTTGCCGAAAGGCGCGCCGGAGAAAGAGTCGAAAGCGGAGGTCAAGCCCGCGCCGAAGCCGCTTCCGCCTCCGTCGTCGGCCGGGCCCTCGCGGACCTGGATGTACGTGAGCGCCGGCGTCGGCGCGGCGGGGCTTCTGACCGGAGTCGTGGCTGGTGTGGTCGCGCTCGGCAAGAAGGGTGACATCGAAGACAACTGCCCGAACCGCGTCTGCAACGCCGAGGGGCGTGACGCGGTCGATTCCGGGCAGAGCGCGGCGCTCGTCAGCTCGATCGGCTTTGCGGTCGGCATCGCGGGTGCGGGCGCCACCGCGGCGCTGTTTTTTCTCACGAAAAAAGCGCCCGAGGATCACGCGGCTCGACGCCGGATCACGCCGACGCTCGCGGTCTCGCGCGAGAGCGGCACGCTGGGCATCGAGGGCGCCTTTTGATGCGGGTGCGGCGCGCTCTCGCCGTGTTCGGCGCCGCGGCCGCGCTGTCCGCGCTCGGCGACGGATGCGCGAACGTGCTCGGGATCGACGGCGAGTACGGCGATCTCGTGGATGCCGGCGGCACCCCTCCTTTGCCCGACGTCACGGACGAGCGGCGCGACGCCGCGAACGACGGTGATGCGCGCGATGCGCGCGACACCGGCGTAGTGGACGTCGTGAGCGACGTGCACGTGCCGTGCGCGACGCCGTCCGGCGCCTGTGTCGCCGCGCTGCCCGCCGATTGGGAGCTGGTCCTGTTCGAGCGCGACCGCGCCCAGGGCTGCCCCGTCGATTTCACGGGCACGGACCTGATCGCCAATCCGACGGCACAGGCGGGCGCCTGTGACTGCACCTGCATGGTGGGCGAAACCCCGAGCTGCAATCGCGGACGTCTGTCGACGGCGTACAGCCAGGCACCGAATACGACCTGCGCTACCAACGGCGCGGCGCTCAACGTCAACGGCGACGCCTGCACGACGTTGACTAGCAGCCTCTCCGACTGGTTCAGCGCGACTCCGCTGGCGGCGACCGTCACTTGCAGCGCCTCGACCGTGTCCAACAATACGCTCGTCGATTCCACGCCGATGCGCGAATGCGCGGTGCCGAGCGCGTGCCGCGAAGAGATCTGCAGCGGCGACGTGCCGGACGGCTTCAGCGCCTGCGTGGCGCGGGATGGCACATTCGATTGCCCGGCAGGCTGGAGCGCGAGGACCGTGGTCGGCGACGACGCCAACGTGGCGTGCTCGTCGTGCACTTGTACGGCCACGGCCGACTGTACGGGAGCGCGCATCAGCTTCTTCAGCAACAACGGCTGCACGAGCGGGGAGAAGGCCTTCGACGTGAACGGCGTGTGCCAGGACACCGCCGGCGGCGGGAGCATCCGCGGTTTCAAGTACACGGCGAACGTCATGAACGCGCGTTGCACCGCCGATGGTCCGAAAACGGCTACCGTCACGCTCGTCGGAACGCGCACGATCTGCTGCAAGTAGCGATATGCTGCGGCGAGATGCCGCTCTCCGACGACGCCGTTCTCCGTTCGTATCCCGAGCTCGAGCTTTCGGTCGTGCGTGCCGACCTGGGCGTGGTCCAGGGCGTCCGTGCCGGCTCGCCGTATGCGGTGGTCGAAGGCCCGGTCGCTGATCTCGAGGCGGTTCTACGCGCCGTCGAAAGCCACGGAACGGTATCCAAGATCGTCGGAGCGCTCTCCGCGCGCCTGCCTCGAGCGGCCGTGCTCGCCACGCTCGAACAGCTTCTGAGCGCCGGCTTCGTGCGGCTCGAAGGCGAAGCCGCGCGGCAGCTGCGCGTCGCAGTGCTGGGTCGCGGGCGGCTCGCGCACGGGATCGAAGCCCGGCTGACCGAGATCCCTGGAATCGAGTGCGCCCGCTTCGACGAGGCTGGCTCGGGCGAGCTCGCGAGCGCCGAGCTCTGGATCGCCGCGCTCGAGGGCGTCCCGTACGCCGCGCTCGAGCGGGTCGGCGAATCCGCTCGCGCGCTCGGGCGTTCGTGCCTCTACGTGAGTTACGAAAGCGGCGCGATCACGCTGGGACCGCTGCTCCCTGCCGAACGCGGCGGCGGCGTGCTCGACGCGCGCCGGAGCGCGCTTGCCCGCGCCGGCACACCGAGAGCCGCGCTCGAAGCTCTGCCGCTGCTTCGCGCCGGAACGCTCCCGGACGCGGGCGCGGATGCGCGGCTGCTGCTCGAACGCGCCGCTTTCGAAGTGGCGGCAGAAGTCGCTCGGATCCTCGACCGCGCCGCCGCTCCGCGCTTCGTCGACGCGGTGCTGACCTTGCACGCCGATGGCGCCCAAGCTCGCGAAATCCTCCCACCCGAAACCAGCGCGCCCGGCGCCGAACCGATCGGACGCGATCTGGAGCTCGAGGCGGACGTGATCGAGGCGCGCGCCGCCAACCTGCGCGAGCGCGGCGCCGGACCGCTGCCGACGCGGGTGCGCAGCGTGGGCATCGTCGGTGGCGGCACCGCGGGCTACCTGACCGCGCTCGCGCTGCGCGCGCAACTTCCCGAGCTCGAAGTCACGCTGATCGAGTCTTCGAAGATTCCGGTGATCGGCGTGGGTGAGGCGACGACCGCGCTGCTCAATCATTTCCTCCACAGCTATCTCGGGCTCGACATCGTCGACTTCTACGCGCGCGTGCGGCCGACGTGGAAGCTCGGCATTCGCTTCGAGTGGGGTCTCCCGGGCGACTACTACTTCAACTCGCCGTTTCAGTTCGGAAAGCTGCTCGAGGCCTTGGTTTACGACGAGGACATCAACACCAATTGTCTCGGCTCGCGCCTGATGTCGCTGAACAAGACGCCGATCGTTCGCACGCGCGACGGCGGGCATCGATCGCTGCTCACGGACGTGCCCTACGCGTACCATCTCGACAATCGGCGTTTCGTTCGCTACCTCGGCGAAGAAGCGCGCCGCGCCGGGGTGCGCCACCTGGACGCAGTGGTCACCGAGGCAGTGCCGGCACCCGATCGCCGCGGTATCGATCACCTGCGCACCGAAGACGGGCGCGAGCTCCGCTACGATCTGTACGTCGATTGCAGCGGCTTTCGCTCGCTGCTGCTCGGCAAGGCGCTCGGCGCGGCCTACGTGAGCTACACCCCGAGCCTGTTCACGGATACCGCCGTGGTCGCCGACGTTCCACACGGCGGTCTGGTCAAACCCTACACCGTCGCCGAAACCATGGATCACGGCTGGTGCTGGTCGATCCCGATGGAGGATTGCGACCACCGCGGCTACGTCTTTGCGTCGGCGTTCGCCGGCGTCGAGCAGGCGGCGGCCGAAATGCGCGCCAAAAACCCGGGGATGGGGGACTTCTGGACCGTGAAGTTCAGGAGCGGCCGCCACGAGGAATTCTGGCGGGGCAACTGCGTGGCGATCGGCAACTCGTTCGCGTTCGTCGAACCGCTGCAATCGACCGCGATTCACATGATCATCATCGAGATAAAAAAGCTGATCGCGTCGTTTCCGCGCGAGCCCATGCTCCACGCGTTCCAGCCGCTAGTGAACCGCGAAATCATCGAGGTCTGGGACACGCTGCGCTGGTTTCTCGGCGCCCACTATCGCTTCAATCGCAAGCTCGAAACGCCGTTCTGGCAGGAGTGCCTGCGCGCCGCGGACGTGACCGGCATTCAGGAGGTGATCGACGTTTACCGGGAGCGAGCGCCGATCGGAGCGACCGCGCATCGCTTCAAGGAGCTCGATCTGTCGACCTTCGGCGCCTACCGTCACGATCTCTTGTTCATGGGCATGGGGATCCCGACCAAGTATGCGACTCCCCTCGACGACGAGGCGAGCTGGCGCCGCGCGTCGGCTGCCACGGCCCGCGTCGCCGCGCGCGCCTTGCCTCATCTCGAGGCGCTCCAGGTGCTGCGCCAGGATCCGGACCTTCTACGCCGTCACGGCGCGGAGCTCGCGGGGATCTGAGCCGTGCCGCTTTTTGAGCGACGCGCGAGGGCACTCGTCTTACTGCCGGTGTCGATCGTCGCGTCGTGCACCCCGCCCGCTGCACCTGCCGAAAGCGCGCCGCCTCCCGCGCGTTCCACCATCGCGCCGGTCTCGCCCGCAGCGCCGTCGGTCTCGTCCGTGCCGAGCGCGAGCGCTCCACGCGTCGTGGAAGCGCCCAGCGAGGAGGCGTCGCAGAGCGTCGCAGAGCCCGTTGATCCGGCGCTGCTCGAGCGCCTGTCGGTCGTCGCGCGCAAGCCCAAGCGCCTTGCGCGACTCGAGGGGGCACGAACGTTGTACGACGCCGTGGTGAATGGACTGCGCACGGGCAAGTGGCGAGAAGAGAAGCGGGTCCGGTGTCTCGAACGCAGTGAGGGGGCGGCATTGGTCATCGACGACCAGCGGAAGCTGCGCGCCTTCACATTGCTGGGCGGAACCGAGGACAGTTACCAGGAGCTCCGGTTCTTTTTCGACGAGCAGGAGCACCTCCGGCTCCTGTTCTTGAACCGTGCGGACGTCGAGGGAGGCTCTTCTCAGCACCTTGTTCACTTCGATCCGCACGGGGGCGTTCTTGCGTGTGACAAGTTCGTGGAAAAAGTCGGCATGCCCGTCTTTGATCTGTGCGAGGACGAAAACCCGCCCCCGAAGCTCGACAAGGAAGTGGCGCGAGCCGTCGGGAACCGACCGCACAAGCCTCGCAATCGATTCCGCGAGAACCTCCAAGCACTCGACCCGCGCAAGACCTTCGAGCAGTGCACACCGCTTTGAGCTGGTGGGGCAAAACGGCCCCCTCGACACTCGGCCGGGGCGGCCCTACGAGGGCGCGGATGGCTCGAGCACCCAATCTTTTGAACGACGACGGCAGCGCGTCGATGGCGACGCTGTTCATGATGTCCCACCACGGTTTGCGCCGCGACATCGCGCGCTTTCGAGTCGCGCTCGAGAAGGTGACGGAGAGCGACGCGACGAGCGTGGAGGCGCTGCGCGCGGAGTGGGAGAGCTACCGCGCGACGCTCCACGGGCACCACGAAATGGAGGACACGCGCGTGTTCCCGCACCTGGTGGGCGAGCAGCCGGCGCTGCGTCCCACGATCGAGCGCCTCATGGCGGATCACCGGCGCATCGATCCGTTGCTCGAGCGCGGTGATCGCGCGTTCCAGGAGCTGCCCAAAGCGGAGGCCGCGGCCGCGGTCGTCGCGGAGCTGAGCGCGCTGCTCGACGAGCACCTCGCGATCGAGGAGGCGGAAGTGGTGCCGTTCTTGCGCGGCGCGCGGGAGTTTCCGGCGCCGACTAGCGAGGCGGAAGCCGAGCTCTACGCCGAAGGTTTCGCCTGGAGCATGCACGGCATCGCCCCCGACATCCTCGAGCGCGTAGGCGCGATGCTCCCCGAGAGTCTCACGTCGAGGCTCACCGCCGCCCGCGCCGCGTTTGCCAAAAGATGCGAGCGCGTGTGGGGGTCGGCGAGCGCCGGCGCGTCGCGCACGCCGGTTCCAGACGTTCACTGAGGGCTCGGCTCCGTCTGGACGTGCGGCTCTCGAGCCACGGCCTCAGCGTCGTCTCTACCGGACTCGTGGGCGACTTTGGACGCCGTTTGGCTGCCGTTCGACCAGGACAGGATCATCTGGCGAGACTCGCCGGCTGCGAGCTCCACCCGCGCCTCCCGCTCCGGAGAAATCCGTCCGCCGCTGACGACGTGCGCACCCGCGGAAAGAGCGATGGTGCTGGGCGATGATCCGACATGCCGCCCGTCGACCCACACGTCGCCGTAAGGAAACACGATCACGGTCAGCTTGGCAGGGGCCGGCTTTGCTTCGGCGGCTTTTGGCGACGTCGGTGCGGAGTGCGAGGCGCCCGGTAGCGCTGGCTTGGGCGAGCTGCGCGGCCGTGGCTCATTCGCTGGCTTCTGATCGCTTTCGTGGTTCGATGGGGCTTCGAGCGTGCGCGCGGCTTCGGGGGCCGCTTGCTCCACGGCGCGGGTCGAGAGCAGGCTTTTGCCGAGCCCCGAGCTCAGGATCGAAACTTTGGCGGGCGTCGCGGCCCGAGAGCCGATCGCGCTCGCCGCCGCGTACGATCCCACGGCAATCAAGGCGGCCGCCACAGCGAACCGAGCGGCGCGGCGCTTCGGCGCCGGAGCGCGCCTTTCCTGCTCGAGCGAGCGCAGGGCGTCGAGGAACGCGGCGGCGTCGGGAAAACGCCGGTTCGGATCGCGCGCGAGCGCTTTCAACACCACCGCCTCGAGCTCGAGCGAAAGCTCCGGCCGGAGCTCGCGCAGCGGTTGCGGCGAGTGTACGGCCAGCTGGTACGTGAGCTCCGACGGCGTCTTGCCGAGAAACGGCAGCGTGCCAGTCAGTGCCTCATACAGAATGACGCCCACCGAATAGAGATCGACGCGGTGGTCGAACGGCTGCTTTTCGCGCAAGCGCTCGAGCGCCGTGTAGACCGGTGTTCCGACGAAGTAACCGGTTCGCGTCAGATCGGATTCGAGCGCGGGGCGTTTCTCGGAAAAAACCGAAATGCCGAAGTCGAGTAACTTCGGCGCTCCGCTCGCGCACAAAAATACGTTCTCGGGTTTGAGATCGCGATGAATGACGCCCTGTTGATGCGCGGCATTGAGCCCCTCGAGCATCGAGATCGCGAGCTCGACGGCCTGCCCCGGGGCCATCCGCTCGCCCTGCAGGCGCGCCCGCAAACTTTCCCCCTCGAGCAACTCCATCACCAGATACGTCGCGCGCTCGCTGCTGACCACGTCGAAGATGTCGATCACGTTCGGGTGTCGAATCCGCCCGGCAGCGCGGGCCTCGCGCACGAAGCGCTTGCGCAGCTCGCTGAGATCGCCGCGGCGTTGCATCCATTTGATGGCCACCTTGCGCCCCGTCGTGAGGTGGCGTGCCGCGAACACGAAACCCATTCCGCCGCTGCCCAGCGGGCGTTCGAGCACGTACTTGTCGTCGACGACGGACCCGATCTCCGGCGGCGCAAGTTGCGAGCTCTCGGTGCCGGCGACGCCGGCGACCTGCAGCAGCAGCGAGTCCTCGAGCTCGCTGGGGTGGCTGCCCTGCGTAGAGCCCGGGCGAGTGCCCCCGTTGGTGAGCTCGCTACCCATGCGCGTCTCGAACTGTACTATGGAAATCGCGTCGTGCAGGAGGCAAGGGCTTTTTGGGAAGACTCGAGGATTCCCGACGTATCCCGAGTTGGGCGGGCCCGACGGTGACCGCGTTGAACCTCGACGAGCACGTCCACGAGCTCTGCCGCGACGCGCAGTTCGACCGGGCGACGACGCTTGTTTTGCAACAGCTCGGGCCGGCGGTTTTCCGTTACGTCGCCGCTCGCGCCCGCGACGAGGACATGGCTGCCGAGGGTTTTGCCCGCTTCGCCGAGGACCTGTGGCGTGGAATGCAGGGCTTCTCCGGCCGTTCCAGCGTGCGGGTGTGGGCGTTCGTGATTGCCCGCAACGCGGTTGGCCAGGTGATGCGCACGCGGAAGCGCGAACGCAAGCGCACGCGCGGTTGGTCCTCGACGCTTGCCAACCGAGTTGCTGAGCAAGTTCGAACGAAAACGCAGGAGTTTTTGCGAACCGAAACCAAGGAGCGCTTTGCGGAGCTCAGGTCGCGCCTGAGCCCCGAGGAGCAAGCGCTCTTGGTGTTGCGCATCAACGAGCGACTGAGCTGGGAAGAGATCGCTCGGATTCACGCTGACGCACAGAGCGAAGCCCAGGCGAAGCGCGAAGCAGCGAGGCTCCGCAAGCGCTTTCAGCTCGTGCGCGACAAGTTGAGGAAGATGGCGCGCGCCGAAGGGCTGCTCACTGACGACGCCGATCGCGAACGCTGAGCCGTTCCTTCAACTGTTGAAACAGTTGCCGATGGCGTCGTCCTGGCTCTTGCAGCTAGCGGTGATCAGGGAGGGGTACTCGAAGGCGGGATGGCACTGCCATTCGCTGTCCGGCCGCCCGCGCGCGCAGTCATAGAACGCCTGCACCGTGCCCGCGCAACCGGGCTTCGACGAAAGCCCGCTCCGGCACAGGTCCGCCAGCACCTCGCCGCCGCTCGGGCAATGCAAAGATTCGTTCTTCTGGTTCAGCAGCGCTTCCACCTCGCTGCAGATCGCCGAGGACGAGCTCGTGCTCTCGTCGTCGTCGCTACCGCAACCCGTGAGATTCACTCCCGCTCCGACCAAAAACAGCACGAGAGCCGCTATTCGGCGCATCGAACCACCTTACACGGCGCGCCCGACGGCGAGGGCGAATTCGGGGAGCCAGGGCGTGAAGGGCAAAAACGGAACGCCCAACGCGCTCATCACCAGCGGTGCCCAGGGTTTTCGCCCGAGGTTCTTCCCACCCAGGTAGATCACGATGTTGATCCCGAACACCAGCGGGTGCGTGAACGGTCGATAGTCGACGAGCTCGAAGCCGTGATCGGCGAAGGCGCGGCGCAACGTGCGTTCGTCGAAGAACACCAGGTGGCGCGGCAGATCCAGGTTCGCCCAGCGGCTCTTGAAGAAGCGCGCGGGCCAGCCGGTCGGATGCGGGATCTCGACCGCGACGTGGCCGCCGGTTTTCAGCACGCGCCGTGCCTCGGCGAGCACGGCGCCGGGGTTGAGCTCGTGCTCGAGATATTCCAGCATCAACACCAGGTCGAGCTTTGCTTCGGGCAGGTTCGCGTCGGTGAGCGTGCCGTGGATCGCGGGCATGCCGAGCGAATCTTTGATCCGCGCCACCATCTGCTCCTTGATGTCGATCCCGGTGCCGACCGCGCCGCGCTCGCTCTTGATCATCGCCAAAAGCTGGTTGAGGCCGCAGCCGACGTCGATGATCTCGGCGGTCGCCGGGATCCGGCCGATCACGCGCTCGAGCCGCTGCAGGCGGCGCTGGGTGAGGCGCCGCGCGTTCGCCTCGGCCATGGCGCCGAAGATTCCCGGCTGTGCTTCGGGCGCCGCGTAGCAAAAGTAGTCGTCTGGGTAGTGCGTGATCAAAGCATCGAAGCTCGGACGTGGATTCACGTACGCGAGCGAGCAGTCGTTGCAGCGCACCAGGCGGTAAGTACCGGGCTTGTCGTACAGCACGTCCTGACTGTCGAAGACGGGCGCGTGCTCGGCGCTGCCGCACAAGAGACACGCGACTTCCTCCTGGGGTTCGCCGTGTTCGGAGGTG
>Ga0111539_10005814_pt1 | contig 15944 bp, 13 predicted proteins | sample RhiMethybrSRZTD1_FD_79667 | JGI IMG/M metagenome (GOLD analysis project Ga0111539, IMG submission 79667) | Populus rhizosphere microbial communities from Tennessee, USA - Rhizosphere MetaG P. TD hybrid SRZTD1 (version 2) (version 2) | ecosystem: Host-associated > Plants > Roots > Rhizosphere >... | reverse complement strand
GACGTTGCGGAACAGCCGATGCGCGCCCTTGGCGAAAACGAGCTCCTCGCGCTTCTCTGCGGTGTAGGCCTTGACGATGCGCGCTCCGCCCAGCGTTTCGGCCAGCCGGCCGGTCACTTCGGCGTTGATCTGGCCGCGCTCCCGGAACAGCGGCCGCAGCCGGCTGAAGGCCATCGCCATGCCGCTGCCAAAAATGCCCAGGACGACGACCGTCCCGACGGTCAATTTCCAGTTCAAATAGAACAGGATGAGGAACGATGCGACGGCCGTTACCGTTGATCCGGTCAGTTGCACGAGCCCTGTGCCCACCAGATTCCGGATGCCTTCGGCGTCGGTCATGATGCGGGAGATGAGGATGCCGCTCTTCGTCGAGTCGAAGTAGCGGATTGGCAGGCGCATCACGTGAGCTTCCACGTCTTTGCGCATGTCGGTGATCGCGCGCTGCGCGGCGACGCCCAGCACCTGCGACAGTGCGAACGACGAGGCGGACTCGACGAGGGTGGCGCCGCCGGCGGCGAAGGCGAGAGTCCACAACAGGTCCCAACGCTGTTTCCCGACGACGTCGTCCATCAGAAATTTGGAGGTCGTGGGCAGGACCAGGCCAGCGGCCCGGTTCACGAGCATGAGGACCAGTCCCAGGCTCAATCGCCGTCGATGCGACCAGATGAGCGCGCGCGCCTCCTGCCAGGCCCCCGCCGTCATGCCCTTTTTCGCACCGGCCTTGCCCGGTTCTTCGGCTCGTGGCCGCAAGCCGCGAGTCCGCTCGGCGCTTCCCATCCGCGTCACTCTCACGAGGCCTCCTGCTCAGATTATGCTTCACCCCGGGACTCGGGACTCGTAGCTCGCACGACTCGGAACTCCCCACTGCGGGGCTCGGGATCCCTGGATGTTGACGCTTGGAGTAGTGCATGAGATTCACGGTCATAGCGGCGGCGGTCGGCATTGCTCTTGGCGTGGGGACCGGGGCGGCTCAAACGGCGGCGGTCCAGGCCGCCGAGGCCGCGATCATGCAGGCGGATCGCGACTTCAACCGGGCAGTGGCCGAGGGCAGCCGTGAGCGCTTTGGAGCCCTCATCGCCGCCAACGCGACCTTCAATGGCGGCACACCGGACGAGCAGCGGGGTCGCGAGGCGATCGTCAAGTCATGGGAGCCGTTCTTTGCTGCCGGCGGCCCGAGGCTGTCGTGGGAGCCGACGGGCGCGCACGTGCTGGTCGGTGCCGACGTCGGCGTAACGATCGGATCGTGGGTCCGGAAGACGCCGGGACCAAACGGTCAGATCACGGAGCGGCGCGGGCAGTACCTGACGACGTGGGCAAAGCAGGACGATGGCCGCTGGCTGGTCATTGCGGACATCGGCTCGAGCGCGCCATAGGAAGTCAGATGCCCGATCCCGACCCCCAACCGCCAGCCCCTGATTCAGTTCGTCATCAGCGTCTTCGCATGCCGCGCGATCTGCTCGTGGGTCGCGAACCAGACTCCGGGTTTGCTCTTGATATAGGCGATGAGGCGGTCGAGCATCGCCACACGCGACCGATGGCCCGTGACGTGCGGGTGCATCGTCAGCAGGTACAGGCCGCGCTCTTCGTACGCGACATCGAATTCCGACTGGAACACCTCATACACCGCTGTCAATGACGGCACGGATCCGTCAGCGCCGCCACCGAAATAGGGGAAGTCGTCCAGGATGCGCTCGATCGGCAGCTCCACGACTCCACTTGCCTTACTGTCGATGAGTAGCTCGTACGCATCGTCACTCGCCATGAGGCTGCTGTCGTACAGAAAGCCGGCCGCGCGAATCTGACCGGGCGTCCAACCGCTGAATTTCCACGACGGTGCCCGGTAGCCGACAGGACGTTTGCCCATCAGTTTCGTCAGCGTCTCGATCGATTGATCGAGCAGCCGCTTTTCTTCACGCTCGTCGTTCAAGGCCGGCAGCCGTTCGTGGATCCAGCCGTGGACGCCGATCTCGTGCGCCAGCTTCGACGTCTGGATCTCCTTGATCATTTGGGGGTGGAGCAGCGCGCTGACGGCGGGAATGAAGAAGGACGCCGGTACCTGGTGTCGCTCGAGGAGGCGCAGGATGCGTGGAAGGCCATCCACGGCGCCGTATTCCCCGCGCGAGATTGTTTCGTAATCGAGGTTGCCCGTGGCGAGCGTCGCCGTGGCGTTGTCCACGTCGAAGGACAGGCCGACGGCAATCCGTGCGCCGCCGGGCCAGCTTGGCGGCTTCAGGCGGCGTCCGGCCCCGACGTGAAACATCTGACGCTGGAGCTCGTCGATCGACAGGCGCGTGCCAGGCAATGCCGTCGACGGCTGCTGACCGTGCAGCTGCGACCCCAGGAGGGCGGCACCGACCATCATCGACACGACGAGGAGTTGGCGCGGCAGGCGGCGAGGATGTCCCATTGCAGTCACCTCACGGACAGTGAGTATGGCGCCGGGCGTCTGAAAGTCAACGACCAGGCGTTCGGTGCTTGACTGGCGCGGCCGTGGGGGCGAGAGTGTTTCGACGCACGTGGCGTCCAGCGTGTCACTCCATCGCGGGAGATTCAACATGTCTCGCCGAAGCCTGGCGCTCGCCGCACTCGTCGCCGTGACCGCGCTGGCGGTGCCCGCAGGACAGTCCCGTCAGATTGAATGGCCGGTGTATGGCGGGGATCCCGCGGGCAGCAAGTACTCGCCCGCGGATGAGATCACCGCGCAGAATCTGCTGCGCCTTGGCATTGCCTGGCAGTGGTCGCACGGGGAGAAACCACTCGAAGAGTACGGAACCGTCCCTTTTCGCTTCGAGAATCAGCCGCTGATGGTTGACGGCGTGCTCTACGTGACGACGCCGTACAACAACGCCGCCGCGCTCGATGCCGCAACCGGCACGGAACTCTGGCGTTTCGACAGCGGCGCTGTGAAGCTGGGCGGCATTCCCGGGACCGGATTCAAGCATCGCGCGCCGGCGCTCTGGCGGGACGCGCAGAGCGGCAACGCGCTGCGGGTGTTGCTGAACACACGCAATCAGCTGTTCAGCCTCGACGCGAAGACGGGCAAGCCGGTGGACTCGTTCGGCGATCACGGCGTCGTCTCGCTGACCGACGGGTATCCGCGCCCGATTTCTGACGTTCGACACGTGAACCACGGCGCGTCACCGCCGGTCGTCTACCGCGACATCGTGGTGGTTGGAAGCTCGATACCGGACCGCTATCAGCTCACGAACGAACCACCCGGCATCGTCCAGGGATTCGATGCGCGAACGGGTAAGCGCCTGTGGGTCTGGAATGCGATTCCACAGTCGCCCACCGACTTCGGCGCGGAGACGTGGGAAGAGGGATCGTGGAGATTCACCGGACACGCCAACGTCTGGGGTCCGATGGCAGTCGACGCGTCGCGGGGTCTCCTGTATTTCGGGACGAGCACGCCCGGTAACGACTACTACGGAGGACGGCGCCCCGGCAAGAATGAGCCCGCGGAATCGCTCGTCTGCCTGGACATCGCGACGGGACAACGCAAGTGGTCGTTCCAGACAGTTCATCACGGCCTGTGGGATTTCGACAATCCGGCAGGACCGAACCTCGTCACGCTCGTGGTGGACGGCAGGCGCATCGACGCCGTCGCGCAGGTGACGAAGCAGGGATTCACCTACGTCTTCGATCGCGTCACCGGCGAGCCCGTCTGGCCGATCGTCGAGCGTCCGGTTCCGACCGACAGCGATGTGCCCGGCGAGAAGGTCTGGCCGACGCAACCGTTTCCGACTAGGCCACCGCCTTTCGCGCGCCAGGGCGTCGCACTCGACGATGCGAACGATTTGACGCCGGAGATCAAGGCGATCGCCCAGGCCGAGATGCGGCAATATCGGCTCGGGCCGTTGTTCACGCCGCCGACCCTTCACGGCACGCTTCAGCTCCCTGGCAATGAAGGCGGCGGCAACTGGGGCGGCGCGATCTGGGACGCGGAGAAGAGCCGTCTCTACGTTCGCAGCAAGGACGTCATCCGCTACAACGGCGTCGTCGCGAGCGACGGCACCGACAAGCTGATCGATCATGCGTACTCGGGGCATCTGCCGTTGACATTTCCCGAGTCGCGGCTCGGCGCCATCCCACTCATCAAGCCGCCGTATTCACAGCTGGTTGCCGTCGATCTCGCTAAGGGCGAAATCGCATGGCGTACACCGGTTGGCGAAGGCAGCCGTGCGATTCGGACTCACCCGCTGCTGAAAGGCGTCACGCTGCCCGATCGTCTGGGTTCGCCCGCAAATGGCGGCGCCCTTCTGACCGGCAGCGGGCTCATCTTCATCGGCGGCGGCGACGGGTATCTGTACGCCTTCGATCGGAACGATGGCCGCGAGTTGTGGCGGGAGCGGCTGCCGTACGTGAACGGCGAGAACGTGATGACGTATCGGATCAGCACCGGCCGGCAGTTCGTCCTCGTGTCAACCGGCGCAGACGCAGCGGCCTCGCTGGTGGCGTTCTCGCTCGATCCAGCCTCGCGCACACCACGTCAGACGACGTCGACGACCAGCGGGGCTCAGGGGGCCACGGTCCAGGCGGGACAGACGGCGTTCGACCGTGTCTGCCGGACATGCCATGGGGCCGAGGCGCGCGGCGATGCGGCGCCACGACTCGTGCCGATGTCGCGCTCGTTCGATGAGCTCATTGCCGTCGTGCGTGAAGGGCAGGGACAGATGCCGCCGATCTCGGCGGCCGTCCTCTCGGACGGCGATGCCGCGTCGATCCTTGAATATCTGAAGGCGTTGTCTCGGTAGTCGCCGGTCAGGCACCGGCCTTCGTGGTGCCGGCCCCCAGCGCAAAGCGCTGGATCGCCACCGCGAGTCCGCCCTCGTCTTGCGCCGGCACGATGGGAAAGCCGCGTGCCTTGAGAGGCGTGGTCGCGTTGCCCATGACGACCGGCACCCCGGCGAACTCGAGCATTTCGATGTCGTTCAGATTGTCGCCGACGGCCATCACCTGGTCGCGCGGGATGCCGTGCGCCGCGGCGAAGCCGGCGAGCGTCGATCCCTTCGAGCATCCGGGTCCGTTGACGTCGACGAGCGCGAAGTCGCGCGCCTCGTATTCGGTGATCGCCACGGTAAACCGATCGGCGATGGGCATCGCGCGCAGCGCCGTGACCAGCCGTCGCATTGGTTCGATGCTGCCGTTGAACATGACCTGGATGGGATCTTCGTGCAGCACTTCAGCGAGTCGCGCCTTGGTCAGAAAGGCCTTGTTCTTCCGGTAGTACCCCTGCCGGTTGGGGTGCGTCCAGTCCATCTGCTCGAAGACGATTTGCTTGTCGTCTTGCCGATCGAACACGATCGCGACGCTGTCCTCGAAGGCACGCGTCTCTTCGAGGATGGCGCGGGCAGCGTCATGCGCCAGGACGTGTCTGAGCACCGTGTGACCGGCCGCGTCGCGCGCGACCGCACCGTTGTTCACGATGAGCGCCACTGGGATGCCGACGGCCTCGGCGACCGGTATGGCGAAATGATGTGCCCGGCCCGTTGCAAGGACGACGGAGATGCCGGCGGCGTGGGCATCGGCCAGCGCCTCGCGGTTGACGCCCGGCAGATGGCCCGACGAATCGAGCAGCGTGCCGTCGATGTCCACGGCTAGCAGACGCACCCGTCCCGGGAGTGGTGGGCGAGGCCGGGCCGATCGTGCCGGGCGGCGAGTCAACGTCGCGCTGCCTGTGTGGCGGCGTAGCGAATGACCGCCCGCTCGTGCTCATGGGCGAGCTCGTCGACCAGCGCGGCCGGTTGAAGGGCCCGCGCCGCAGATCCAAAGCTGAGAATCCAACTTTTCAGCGCGCGGTCGACACAGACGTTCAATGACAGATTGAGGCCGCCGTCCGCGGCGTCGTGGAGCGACTGAGACGCATGCCACTCACGTGATCGGATGTACGGGGCGACGACCGGCTCGAACGCGACCTCGACATGCTCGGGTGGACCTGAATGCACGCCGAGCGAGTGAGGAAATGCCTCGTCGGGCGGGTCGTCGGACGGTTCGAAGTGCTCCTCGAGCAGCGAGATGTCATGCACGCGATCGACGGCGAACGTCCGAACTTGGCTGTATTCCGGCACGAACGCCAGCAGGTAAAGCGCTCCCTGCGCGTACGCGAGCCGGTAGGGATGCAGCAGATACTCCTTCGTTCGATCGCTCGACGACGAGTGGTAGGTGATCCGGGCCTGCCGATGCTGAAACGTCGCCTCGAGCGCGCGCGCGATCACTGCCTGCTGATTGTCGGACGCCGCGGCTCGCGCCGGGTTCGGCTTGCTGGCGATGACGCGCGGCAGCTGATCGAGAAAGAGCTGCATGTGGGGTGTCAGGACACCGGCCAGCTTGTCGAACGCCGATTCGAGATCGGCGCGGAATGGCGTTCCGGCCAGCGATTCCAGGAGAGTGCGGCTGAAGTAGAGCGCGCAGAGTTCGGCGACCGTCAGCCCGGTGCCGAGGCCGCGGAACGTCTGGCCGTTCAGCAGCCAGCGTGTCCGGCCATCGTCATGCGAGCGATCGTCGTAGATGGGAAAGCCGGCCTCTTCGAGGGCCTGCAGATCGCGACGGATCGTTCGGGTGGTGACGCCGCTCTGTGACGCCAGCGCATCGATCGTGACTCCCGCGCCACGCGATTGTTCGATGGCCCGCAGAACGTTCCATTGCCGGATGACCTCGGTGTTGCGGGGCACATAGGGATGTTAACTCGGAGGACTATGGAATTTCACGATTGCAGGATTGCAGGATTGCAGCAAGTGAAGGGCTAATCGTAGAAGTCATTTGGTGCGCTCGTTCGCTCGGGCCGTCAGGACCGCCTTGGCGAATATCGCCCGCAGCTCACGGCTTTCTTGTAGCAGCCGGATGCGAAGGGCTGCCGTTCCCAGCTGCTGCTCGGCGATGACGTCCAGCCAGAGTGAGATCGTGGAAGTGATTCTGCGAACTCTAGTAGGGTGATTGCGAATCGCTTGGGGTGCGGTCCTTGGCGGATCTCGAACTTCCTACCGTGTGGCCTTCACTTCCTGCAATCCCGCAATCCCTGCAATCCTGCAATTCATGCATCAGGCCTCGGGCTTCAGACTTCGGGACCGTCAAGCGTCCAGCCGGACCTTCGCATGTGCAAAGCGTCAGCGGCGCGACCGTCCCGAAGCCCGAAGCGCGAAGCCTGAAGCCCGATTGGCCCCAGCCCCTAGTCCATCGAGATCCGGCGGAGGAGGTTGAAGTCCGAGAGCATCTTGCCAGCGCCCAGCACGACCGACGACAGCGGATCCTCGGCGATCTGCACTGGCAGGCCGGTTTCATCGCGCAGCCGCTTGTCGAGGTTCTTCAGCATCGCCCCGCCGCCGGTCATGATGATCCCGCGGTCGAAGATGTCGGCCGACAGTTCCGGCGGAATCCGCTCGAGCGCGTCGTGCACCGACTGGACGATGGCGCGAACCGGCTCGCTCAATGCCCGGCGAACCTCCTCGTCGTCGAGAGTGATGGTCTTGGGGACGCCCTCGCTCAGATGACGGCCCTTGACTTCCATCGTCAGCCGGCGCTCGAGTGGGAAGGCGGATCCGATTTCAATCTTGATCTGCTCCGCGGTCCGCTCACCGACCAGCAGATTGTGTGTCTTCTTGACGTGCTGGATGATCGCGTCATCCAGCTCGTTACCGGCGATGCGCACCGACCGCCCATAGACCACGCCGGCCAACGAGATGACCGCGATGTCCGTCGTGCCGCCGCCGATGTCGACGACCATGTTGCCGGCGGCGTCGGTGATGGGCATGCCGGCGCCGATCGCCGCCGCCATCGCCTCGTCGATGAGATGCACTTCGCTCGCCTTGGCGCGCATGGCGCTGTCTTTGACCGCCCGCCGCTCGACCTGCGTGATTTCCGAGGGCACGCCGATGACCACGCGCGGGCGCAGCCAACCGCTGCGTTTGTGCGCCTTGCGGATGAAATGCGTGAGCATGCGCTCGGCAGCTTCGAAATCGGCGATCACGCCGTCTTTCATCGGTCTGACGGCGGTGATGTTGCCGGGCGTGCGTCCGAGCATTTCCTTCGCTTCGGTGCCAACCGCCTCGATGCGGCCGTTCACCTTGTTCAGCGCGACGATGGAAGGCTCACTGACGACGATGCCGCGGCCGCGGGCGAAGACGCAAGTGTTTGCGGTGCCGAGATCGATGGCCAGGTCGTGGGAGAAGCGGGATAGCAAGGCTGAAACCAACGGACGCCCCTTCTGTGTGTGAAAACGTGAACGCCGGGGTAGTCGCCCCGGAACTGTGTAACGCCTGGCACCGGCGATCAGTGACGGCACCACGGCTGTTACAAATCTGGTGCCGCCCGGAAAAACAGGAAATCCTGAAGGACAGCGTCGATCGCGAGCTCAAGAACTTGACGCCGCTTACATTGATGTAAGTGGAAGCACGCGGTTGATATCATCAACTCGCGTGACCGCTCCGATCGCCGGTTTCCTGTTCTGCACAGCAGCCATCGCCGGTGCACTCAACGCGGTCGCGGGCGGCGGATCGTTCATCACGTTGCCGGCGCTCATTTATGCGGGCGTGCCCGCCGTCGCTGCGAACGCGACGTCGACCGCCGCGATGTGGCCGGGGTCACTCTCGAGCGCGTGGGCGTACCGCCGTGAGCTCGGGGCGGCAAACCGCTGGCTCGCCGTTCTCTCGCTCGTCAGCCTGATCGGCGGACTGCTCGGCGCGCTGCTCCTCGTGCGGACCTCGGATACGAGCTTTCTGCGGGTCCTGCCCTGGCTGATGCTGGTCGCCGCGATGACCTTCACGTTCGGCAACCGGCTGACGGCGCGGGTCGGCTCACGGGCCGTGGTGCTGTTGGGCGCGCACGACCAGCATCCGACCAGATGGACCGTGCTGTTGCAGCTGGTCATCGCGGCATACGGCGGCTACTTCGGCGGCGGCATGGGCATTATGATGCTCGCCATCCTCGCGGTCAGCGGAATGACCAATCTGCACGCCATGAACGGCATCAAGTCTCTGCTGGCGGTGGCGATCAATGGGGTAGCGCTGGTGGCGTTCATCGTAAACGGCTCGGTGGCGTGGGCACCCGGGGTCGTGATGATTGCCGGCGGCATAATCGGCGGATACGCTGGCGCCGCGTTCGCGCGCCGGATGGACGAACGTCACGTCTGGTGGTTTGTGGCCGGCGTCGCCTGGCTCATGACGGTGTATTTTTTTGTCAGGTAGCTCAGTCGCTCAGTAGCTCAGTTCCTCGGTGATTCGTTCGCTAGACAACCGAGCAATTGAGCCGCTGAGAAACCGAGCTACTGAGCAACCCAGCTACCGAGGACTGAGCTACCACATCCAATTCCCCTTATGGCTCAATCCCAGACCGTTCTCGACAAACTTCATGAGCTCGGCATCGCGTTCGAACGCGTCGAGCATCCGCCGGTGGCGACGGTGGCCGAGGCCGAGGAGCATTGGGCCGGTATTGATGCCGCTCATTGCAAGAACCTGTTCCTGCGCAATCAGAAAGGCGATCGGCATTACCTGGTGATCGTCGCAGCCAGCAAGCGCGTCGACTTGCGTCGTGTCGCCGATCAGGTCGGCGACGGCAAGCTCAGTTTCGCGTCACCCGAGCGGCTGATGAAGTATCTGGGCGTGACCCCAGGGTCGGTGTCGCCGTTCGGGCTCATCCACGATGATGCCCGCCACGTTCGGGTGTTTGTCGACAGCGATCTCACGCGCGCCGAGCGGATCACGTTTCATCCCAACGACAACACCTCGACGCTGATCCTCGCGGTTGCCGACTTCCAACGCTTTCTGGCTCACGTGGGCCACGTGGTTCGGTTGATCGCGGTCTGATGGGCGGGGAAGTCAGGGGCGCCTGCGGCCACATGCGCGGTCCGCATTGACAGAAGCCGTCGATGCGGCGCATTGTTCGCGACTGAAGGAGTGACTGTGATCAACGAGAAACGCGGGCACGGTCTCAGCCGCCGGCAGTACTTGGCCCTCATGGCGGGCGCGGTGACCGCAGCCAGCGCGCGGCCGGTCGCGGCGCGTCCGCTGGCCGCAGACGGCGGGCCGAAACCGCTGCGCGGCGCGTTCATGATCCTGAACACCCCGTTCTCTGCCGACGGTGAGGTGGACTGGGACGATCTCGTCAACGAAGTCCGCTTCGTCGATCGGCATGGCGTGCACGGCGTCGTCTGGCCGCAGGGATCGAGCGGCGTCACCACACTCACAAAAGACGAGCGGCTGCACGGCATGACGCTGCTGGCCAAGACGTGCCGGACGATGCGCGTGGCGTGCGTGCTCGGCGTTCAGGGCAAAGACACGGCCGAGATGCGCGAATACGCGCAGCACGCCGAGGCCCTCGCCCCGGACGCGTTCATCGCCATGCCGCCAACGACGGGGAAGTCCGTCGATGACTACCGCGCCTACTTCCGGACGTTAGCGGGCATGACGAACCGGCCGGTCTTTCAGCAGACCTCCGGCGGCGCGCGCGATCTCGAGCTGCCGACCGACCTCATCTTCGAGCTGGCGCGTGAGTTTCCACACCTTGGCTACGTGAAAGAGGAAAGTGCGCCGGTCGTCGACCGGATGCGCAAAGAGCTGGCCGAGCGTTCGATCATGAAAGGAATCTTCGGCGCCTCCTTCGCCACCGGGTGGCTCTTCGAGCTGCGCATGGGTCTCGACGGCGTGATCACCGGCGAGTCGATGTATGCGGATTTGATGGGGCGGATCTGGAACCTCCACGTCCAGGGCCATCACGCTGAGGTCCGCGACACGTTCAGCAAGTACCTCCTGATGCGCAATCTGCAAGAGCAGTTGCCGGGAGTCGACCTCTACGTGCTGAAGCGTCGAGGCATCTTCAAGAGCATGTACACGCGGCGCGGGCAGAGCGGCGGGAAGAAGGTCGCCGAACCCCAGCTGGCGCCGGACGTGATCCAGGAGATTGAGTTTCGGCTGGAGGGGGCGGGGATACGAGCCTGAGGGGTCTTAAGTCTCAGGTCTTAGGTCTTAAGTCTTAGGTCTTAAGTCTCACGGCTTGTTGTGCTTAAGACGTGAGACCTAAGACCTGGGCCCCGAGGGATTTCCTTGAGCCCGTGTTCCAGTCCGTGCTAATTTATCTGCGCTTTACGCGTACGGGAGCACCGATCATCGCTCCGGGTCCGGAGCTGTGAAGGAGTGTCGAATGAGCAGGCTGCATCGGTTGGGAACCTTGGCCCTGGTCACGACGGTCGGCGCGTTCGCGCCTGCGCTCGCGACAGCGGCCGACACGCCGGCAAAACCGACCTACACGAAAGACATCGCACCCATCTTCCAGGAGAAGTGCGAGGCCTGCCATCGGCCAGACTCCATTGCGCCGATGTCGCTGCGCACCTACGAAGAGGCGCGGCCCTGGGCGCGGTCGATTCGCGCTCGCGTCGAATCGCGGCAGATGCCGCCCTGGCATATCGACAAGACCGTCGGCATCCAGAGCTTCAAGAACGATCGCTCGCTGAGCGATGAGCAGGTCGCAACCGTCCTGACCTGGATCGATTCGGGGGCACCCAAGGGCGACGTGAAGGACATGCCCGCGCCCAAGCAGTGGCCGAACGAGCAGGTCTGGAACTTCGCCAGCATGTTCGGACAGACCGAGCCGGATCTCGTCATCAAGTCGACGCCGTGGACGCAGAAGGCGGGGCAGAACGACGCGTGGTGGAAGCCAATCGTCGAGACCGGCGTCAGCGAACCGCGCTGGGTGCGCGCGATTGAGATTCGTCCCGCGACGGTGAAAGGCCGCAAGATCACGCATCACGCCATCGCTCGTCTGCAGCAGGACGATCCGGACGTCCAGCAGAACGCCGATCAGGACGCCGGCGCCGTCTTCGCGAACACCGGCTTGTTCATGGAGTGGGCCGTCGGCAAGCAGGGCGAAATCATGCGGCCGAACTCCGGCAAGCTGATGCTGCCTGGTTCGAAGATCATCTGGGACATTCACTACTCCAACGGCGGCGAGGACATCACTGACATCGTCGAGTTGGGCGTCTACTTCTACCCGAAAGGTCAGGAGCCGAAGTTCAAGCAGACGCTTCACCTGATGGGCGCCACCAACTCGGGCGGCATCGACATTCCGCCGAACACGACCAAGGCCACGCAGGGCTTCTTCGTGATGCGCGAGAACGGCCGCGTCGAGAGCTTCCAGCCGCACATGCACCTGCGCGGCAAGGCGATGTCGATTGAAGCCATCACCCCTGACGGCCGGACCCAGGTGCTGAGCTACGTCGGCAACTTCAGCTTCAACTGGCACAACTCGTACGTCTATACAGACGACGTGGCGCCGCTGCTGCCGAAGGGGACGATCCTCAAAGTGACGGCGTGGCATGACAACACAGCGGCGAACAAGGCCAATCCCGATCCGAATGTGTGGGTCGGCTACGGCGATCGCACGGTGGACGAGATGGCTCACGCGTGGGTCAACGTCACCTATATGCCGGACGCTGACTTCAAGGCCGAGCTCGAGGCACGGAAGGCGAAGGCCGGCGCCAAGACGCAGCAGCAGCAACAGCAGTAACGTCGACCGCGTTTCGGGGAGTTGCGAGGCGCCGCTCGAGCCCAAGAGCCCGTGCGGCGCCTCTTTTTTTCGCAGAGAGGCACTCATCATGTCATCGTCTCGATCAGCCGTCGCGGCCTGCGCGACGCTGATGGCCGTGGCTGCCTGGGTGGTAGGCGGCTCGGGACAGGCCCCGACGTCGCAAGCGGGCAGTCTGCCGCTCGCCCCGCTCGGCGTCCGCGGTGAAGCCATCTATCCTGCGTTCGAAGGCTGGGGGCCTCACAAAGACGGCACCAACGTCCTGCTCCTGGGGTACTTCAACCGCAACAAGGAACAGGCTGTCGACGTGCCGATCGGGCCGAACAACCGGATCGAGCCTGGTGGACCGGACTACGGCCAGCCGACGCACTTCAAGACTGGCCGGCAGTACGGGGTTTTTGCCATCCCACTGCCGAAGGACTTCGGAGCGAAGAAGCTGACCTGGACGCTCGTTGCCAACAGCCAGACTTCGGTCGTCTCGTTCTGGATGAACCCGCCCTACTGGATCGAGTTCTTCAAGAACACGTCGAACGGCAACGAGCCGCCGGTTATCCGCTTCGCACGTGACGGAAAGACGCTGACCGGTCCGCCCCAGGAGCAGATCGCCCAGACGCTGACCGGAACGGTCCATCAGCCGGTCCCGCTCTCGCTATGGGCGAGCGACCAGCCTGCGACCGTTGCCGAGCCGCCGCCGCCTCCGGGCGCGGGGCGTGGCCGAGGACGCGGCGGGGAAGGGGAGGAAGCCGACATCACCATCCACTGGTCGAAGTACCGCGGCCCTGGCGACGTCGTCTTCGCCGAAGAGAAGGTCGAAGTCCACACCAAGAAGGACGAGAAGGCCATTCTGGAAGCGCGCACCACGGCCACGTTCGCACAGCCAGGCGAATACTGGCTGCTCGCCACGATCAACGACGAGTCGGGCGACGGCGGCCGCGGCGATCAGTGCTGTTGGACTTCGGCGCACGTTAAGGTCAACGTGAAATGAGGAAATGAGGGAACAGGGGAATGAGGGAATGACGATTGGGGAATGAGGGATCACGTCTCTGACAGCGCGAGCCCCGTTCAGCCGCCTTCATTCCTTGATTTCTCTGTTGAATTCCCTCATTCCCGCATTCCCTCATTCCCGCACTCCGTCATTCCTAAATTTCGTGTGACCTAGCCTGTCACATCCCTCCCCTACACTGGCGTCATGACGACGCCCAGATCGCTGCCTGCGACCCCGGATTCGGAATGGCTTGCGCTCCCAGGAGGAGAGCTGGAGGCGCCTCGGCCGCGCGTGCTTTGTGTCCGGTGCCGCCAACGGCTGAGGCAGGCGGCAGCACGAGGGGCCTGGCCGAAGCCCGCCGAGCGTCCCCGCACGCTGTGTTTTGGCTGTCACCGCGCGCAGATCGAGCGGAACCGCAAGCTCAGAGCGGCTGCGGCCCTCGAGACGGCTTCCGAGGAACGCTTTCAGTCCACGCTGCCGTTCGAGCCCGTGAATCGCGCGCGTCTGAACCAGCTCCGGGTGGCGCGGGCCACGGCGAGGACGGCCGACCTCCAGGGCGCCGGCGTCTACGTCGACAAACGCCGGCGCGCTCAGATCGCGGCGCGGCATGCGCTGCTGCGCATCGCCGACGACCTGCGCTCGCGTGCAGTCGCGTCGCCGGAACGGCATCCAGCATTTCTCGCCGCGGTTCATGCCGCCGAACTCCAGCTGCCCGACGCTTGGCTTCCCTTCGTCGTCGGGAGATGAAACCAGAGCAATGAAGGAATGAGGGAATCAAGGAATGAGGGAATGAGAAAATCAAGGAGCGCGAGGGGAGAGTCAGGGAATGCAGGAACTCAGGCAATGAGGGACTCAGAGATCCTCCAACTCAGTCATTGCTTCATTCCTCACGCCCTCATTCCTCACGCCCCCATTCCCTCATTCCTTCATTCCCTCATTTCAAGTTTCGGTATGAGATACTGATGCCCATCGATCTCCCCGTGCTTCTCCTCGCGCTCGTGGCCCTGGCGTTCGGTGCGCTGGTGGGCTGGCTGGCGTCCCGGAGCACGCACGACAGGCTTCGGGCCGAGCTCGAGAAGGAACGAGCCGTGCACGCCGAGCGCCTGCGAGCCTATCAGGATGCCGAAGGCTCATTGCGACAGGCTTTCCAGTCGCTGAGCGCCGAGGCGTTACGGACCAACAACCGCACCTTTCTCGACCTGGCCGAGACCCGCCTCCGTGAGGCGCGGAGCGCTGCTGCTTCCGACATCGACGCTCGGAAAAAGGCCATCGAAGATCTGCTCGCCCCCCTGTCGCGCACGCTCGACCAGGTCGATCGTGAGATCAAAGAGGCCGAGCGGCGGCGCGTGGAGTCTGGCGCGCAGCTGCTCGAGCGCATCGCGCTGCTCGATTCGGCCGGACAGGCGCTTCGCTCCGAGACCTCACGGCTTGTGGACGCACTGAAGCGGCCCGGCGTGCGCGGGCGATGGGGCGAGCTGCAGCTGAAGCGGGTGGTCGAGTTGGCCGGCATGACCGAACGCTGTGACTTCGACGAGCAGCGAACGATTGCCGTCGCCGGCGACACCGATCGCCGCCAGCGGCCCGATGTCATCGTGCGCCTTCCGGGCGGCAAGCACGTCGTCGTCGATGCCAAGGTCCCCCTCGACGCGTATCTGAAGGCCCTCGAGGCTCCCGACGAAGCTGCCCGCGCGGCACTGCTCGGCGAGCATGCCCGTCAGGTGCGCACGCACCTTCAGCAGTTGGCGGCCAAGAACTACGCGGCCAGCGTGTCGCCGAGCCCTGATTTCGTGATCATGTTCCTGCCCGGCGAGATGTTCTTCAGCGCCGCGCTCGAGCACGATCCCTCGCTCATCGAGTTCGGCGTCGACCTGCACGTCATTCCAGCGAGCCCGACGACGCTCATCGCGCTGTTGAAGGCCGTCGCCTACGGCTGGCAGCAGGAGGCGATGGAGGAGAACGCGAGGAAGATCAGCGAGCTCGGCCGGAATCTGTACGAGTCGGTGCGCGTGCTCGGTGGGCACTTCGACACGCTGGGAGCGCGGCTCAAATCGAGCCTCGACGCCTACAACCAGGCCGTGGGCTCACTCGAAGGCAACGTGCTGGTCAAGGCCCGCAAATTCAAAGAGCTCCACGCCGGTTCGGCCGACGACATCAAGGCCCTCGAACCCATCGACCGCGTGCCGCGCATGCTCCAGTCGCGCGAGCTCACCGACGGTCTCCCGTTCGCCGACCCCGCGCCGGAGATCGAGCTCGAAGCGGATCCCGAGCCGGTCGAGTCAGCCTGAGCACTCCTCGAGGCGTCGCTTCAAACAGCAGGCCTCCGGGGTGCTGCCATCGAATCTGAGCGCCGCCTCGAACGCCCGGCCGCCTCTTCCCGCCGACCGAGCGCCAGCAGCAATTGTCCCTGACGGCACGGAGCAGATGGTCGCGACGCAGTGCCGTCGAGTGT
>Ga0111539_10005811_pt1 | contig 15947 bp, 8 predicted proteins | sample RhiMethybrSRZTD1_FD_79667 | JGI IMG/M metagenome (GOLD analysis project Ga0111539, IMG submission 79667) | Populus rhizosphere microbial communities from Tennessee, USA - Rhizosphere MetaG P. TD hybrid SRZTD1 (version 2) (version 2) | ecosystem: Host-associated > Plants > Roots > Rhizosphere >... | reverse complement strand
CGGTCCGCTCGACTCCGCGTCACCAAGAACGACCACGGCGATGAGTGCGTCGAGCCGAATCGCGGCCTCGAGCTCACCGGCGGTGGTGGCCAGCGCGGCAGCGCCGGTGAAGCAGACGACGCGCCGGTCGGGATGAACGAGAGAGGCCGCAAGGGCGGCCGGTAGCGCAAACCCCGCAGACGTGGACCGGGTGGTCGTCAGGAATTCCCCCGGCGCGATGGCTTGCCAGCTCGCGGCCACGAACGCCCCCAGGGAGCCAGCTTCGACCGTCGCGATCGTGCCGGCCGGCGTGGCCTCGCGGGCGACACGGACGACGCGCGCCGAGAGCCCGGCACCGGCCGCCCGCGCCAGGCCCTCGCGTCGCAGCCGATCGACCCCGGCGACGTCCCAGTCCGCACGGCGCGCGTCGCGGAGCCGCGGTGCCAGCTCTTCCATGATGGCGCCGATGTCACCGAGCACCTGAGCGGCGAGCGTCCGGTCCTCGAGTGCCTGCGGCGGACCGAAGCCGAGCACGGGCGCGGTTGACCAGTACGGTGCCGGGACAGGCTCGTGTGTGTCGACGCCGATCGCCACGACGAGGTCGGCCCGACCGAGTAGGCGCTCGTCGACACCGGAGTCGCCGAGCACCCCGAGCGTGAGCGGATGCGGATCCGGTACCGCGCCCTTGCCCCGCGCCGTCGTCATGAGAGGCGCAGGGAGCGCCTCGGCCAGCGCCCTGAGCCACTGCGCCGCCGCGGCTCTTCGGCAGTGAAGGCCCGCGAGAAGCAGTGGTCGTGAGGCATGCATCAGCATGCCGGCCGCCGTGTCGAGCGCCCGAGCGTCGGGATATGGAAGAGGATCGGGACGGCACGGTGTCGCCAGGGGGATCGCCGGTCGTCCCACGACGTCGACGGGAATATCGAGATGGACCGGACCGCGCGGCTCGGTCATCGCAAGGCGCGACGCGTGGGCGATCCAATGGGCCGCCGTCTCGACGGTCACGCCGAGACTGGCCTTGCAGGCTGGCACGGCCGAGGGATGCCGCTGGGTGAGCACGATCAGGGGCGCCCGATCCACCTGGGCGCGCGCCACGAAGGCGAACGCATCCGTGGTGCTCTCGGGCGATCCGACGAGCGCGGCACCCGGCGCGTCCACGAGATCGCCGGCGACCGAGGCCATCACGCACGCGGCGGCGTCCCCGGACGCGAGCGTCACCGGCATCCCTGCAGCGCGGGCGGCCTCGCACAGCCGGGAGCTCGCTTCGTCGGCTGCACAGAAGAACCGCGGCGTGCCGGCGCGCCGGAGACCGTCGACGACGATGTCGGCGACGGTGTTGCGGCTCACGATGCGAGCGGCGCTACTTGCCCGCGAAGCTCTCGAACACCGGACGCATGCGCTCGAGCGCCAGGCGCAGGTTCGCCTCCGAGTTCGCGTACGAGAACCGCAGATAACCCTCGCCGTGGGCGCCGAATGCCGCGCCCGAGAGTGCGGCCACGCCGGCCTCGTTCAGGAGCCGCTCGGCCACCTCGGCCGACGGTCGGCCGGTGCCGGTGATGTTCGGGAAGACGTAGAAGGCGCCGCGCGGCCGCGCGCACTTCACGCCCGGCAGCCGGTTCAGCCCGTCCACGAGAATGTCGCGGCGGCGCTTGAACTCGGCGACCATGCGCGCCACCGGCGTCTGATCGCCCTGGAGGGCCGCGATGCCGGCGAGCTGCACGAACGACGCGGTGCAGGAGTTCGAGTTCACCATGAGCCGCGCCACGTGCTCGGCCAGCGGCACCGGCATCACGCCGTAGCCGAGGCGCCAGCCCGTCATCGCGTACGACTTCGAGAAGCCGTCGAGCAAGATCGTCCGCTCACGCATGCCCGGCAGGTTCATGATCGACGCGAACTCGCCCTCGTAGAGGAACTGGCGGTAGATCTCGTCGGTCAGCACTGGAATGTTCCGCTCGACCGCGATCCGGGCGATGCGCTCGATCTGGCCGCGGTCGAGCACGCCGCCGGTCGGGTTCTCTGGCGAGTTGATGACGATGAGCTTCGTCTTCGGCGAGATCCGCCGCTCGAACAGGTCGAGGTCGAAGCCGAAGCCGCTTTCCTCGCGGAGCGGAATCGGCACCGGCACGCCGCCGACGAAGTTGATGACCGACTCGTAGATCGGGAACCCGGGGTTGGGATGGATCACCTCGTCGCCCTCGCCGATCATCGCCATGATCGTGAAGAACATGATCGGCTTGGCGCCCGGCGTGACGACGACTTCCTCCGGCGCGACGGCGACGCCGCGCGTCTCGGCGACGTGCTTGGCGATCGCCTCGCGGAGCTCCGGCAGCCCCGCGGCCGGGCCGTAGTGCGTCGCCCCCGCGTCCAGCGCCTGCTTCGCAGCGTCCTTGATGTGCCGGGGCGTGTCGAAGTCCGGCTCGCCGATTTCCAGGTGGACGATCTCGCGGCCGGCGCGCTCGAGCTGCCTGGCACGGGCCAGCACCTCGAACGCGGACTCGGTTCCCAGCCGGGCCATCCGCGGGGCGACGTTCATGGCAGTCTCCTGTTCGCCTATTATACGGTGTGGACTTCGCGCGCGTCCCGGCCGGCGAGTTCAGGATGGGATGGGGTCAGGGCCATCCGTGCGAGCGCCCGGCGCACTCGGTGTGGGTCGGCGCATTTCTCATCGCCCGAACGCCGGTGACCAACGAGGAGTTCGCGGCCTATCTGGCAGCAACCGGCACCGCGCCGCCGCCGTTCTGGTCCGATCCTGGGTTCGCCGACCCGAGTCAGCCCGTCGTCGGGCTGGCGTGGGACGAGGCCCAGGCACTCGCCGTGTGGTTCGGGGCGCGTCTGCCGACCGAGGCGGAGTGGGAGCGAGCCGCGCGCGGCGGCGTCGATGACGCTCGCTACCCCTGGGGCGACGCCAGGCCTGGCCATACGTTCACGCGTCCGCCCCGCGTCGGCGAGACGCCGGCCAACCCCCTGGGGCTCACCGATCTCTCGGGGGTGTGCCACGAGTGGTGCTGCGACTGGTTCGACGAGAGCTACTATCACGGCTCGCCGGCGCGAAATCCGCGAGGTCCCGAGACCGGAACGCGACGGGTGAGCCGAGGCGGCGCGTGGCGTCACGCCGATCCGTGGAGCCCCGTGGCTCATCGTTCGTCGCTACCGCCCCATCTGCGCTACTCCGACTACGGCGTGCGGCTCGCTCGCGACGCCGGCTGAGTGCCGGGCTCGTCAGGTCGCCTGGCGACGCAGCACGAGCAGGTCGATCCGCTCCGTGACCGGAGCCGGCGCGGTCTCGCGCTCGACGGCCTCGCGCATGCGCTCGAGCCCTTCGTGAAACTCGGCGTCGGTCATCAGCTCGAAGGTCGAGAGGGCACGGCGCTTCATGCGCTCGTAGTGGGCCTGCAGGCTCGCATCGATCTGCTGCTCGATCGTCTCGAGCGTCACGAGCTCGAAGCCGCGCGCCACGAATGTGTCGCGCACCTGCTCCACTCGCGGCAGCCGAGCCTCGTCGATGGCGCGGGCGGACGGAAAGAACCGGTAGAGCGGCACGCTGTCGAGGCGCCCGCTGAACGTGTTTCGCACGAACACCGACCCGCGAGGCTTGATGACCCGGTGAAGCTCGCCCGCGCAGGCGCCGAGATCGGGGACGTGGTGGACAACCATGGACACGAACGCGAAGTCGAACTCGCCGGCGGCGGCGGGAATGGATGCCGCCGAGCCGTCCCGGTAGACGACGCGCGGATGCGCGCTGCCGCGCGCGGCCTCGTCACGCATCTTCTCGGACGGCTCGACGCCGACGACCCGCGCCTCGAACGCGTCGGCCAGCAGCGTCGAAAAGCGTCCCGTCCCGGCGCCGAGGTCGAGAATCACGAGATTGTCACGCGCACCGCCGGCGTGGCGGCCGACCGCCGTCATCCAGAGTCGGCCGGTGTCGTCCGAGAGAGCGCGGCCGTCGCGATACGCGCTGTGGAGGCGCCGGTCGTAGTCGACCCGCGTCACCAGAGCGCGTCGGGGAGCGGCAATCCCTGAAACGAGTCGATCGGCATCGGCATCGGCGGCGTGATCTCGAGGCGCTCGGCCAGCGCGTAGAGCTGCCGCAGATGCTGCGCGGCGTGCCACGTCGTGCGCTCGAGCAGGTCGTGGCCGGACTGCGGCCCGTAGTACACCTTGATCACGCGCTCGAACTCGCGGGGCGACGCACCCTCGAACCAGCCGGTGATACGCCCGCGCACCAGCGCGCCGTAGCGCACGAGGGCCGCGCCATCGCGAATGTCGGGCGGCGCCTGGTCGAGGAGCCAGTTCTCGGGGAACTCGCCGAGGTCCATACCGTCCACGAACGCCAGCGAGAGCCGGAAGACGTGGTAGCCGAGGTTGCGCAGCGTGCGGTTGCGCTCGGGCGGCCGCCAGTCCATGTGCTTGTCGGGGACCACGCTCAGGAGCTGCTGCGTGGAATCGAGGATGATGTCGAGCCGCTTGGCCAGCTCGTTCGGCGCGAGCTTGACGGCCGCCTTGTACGGGATGCCCAGGAGCTCGGCGTACGCCGGCGGGTTCCAGCCGTGGGCGCCGCGATCGCCGACCGTCACGGCCGGCACGCGCCCGATCCCCAGTCGCTTCAGCTCATCGTAGCCCGCCGGATTCGCCTGCACGTCGACCGGGTCGAACTCGACCCCCCAAGACGAGAGGAGCTCCTTCGTCTTGGCGCAGGACGATCAGCCTGGCCGGTAGAAGAGCTTGACAGTCGCTCTGGATTGCCGCGCATCGGTCGTGCTGGCCATATGGTCCTCCTCAGCGAATCCTCGTCACGATTGTAGCCGACCGACCCGCGGCCAGTCGATCAGCCGCGTTAACGCCCCTGGAACGTGGGCGTCTGCTTCTGGGCGAACGCCCTCACGCCGCCCCGGAAGTCCTCGGTGTGACCGCTGGCGGCGATCGCCTGCGCCTCCAGCTCCATCTGGGTCTCGAGGCTTTCCCACGTCGACTGATGGAAGAGGCGCTTGGCGCCACCGAACGCCTTGGTAGGCCCCTGCGCCAGCTCGCGCGCCAAGGCTCCGACGGCGCTCGCCAGCTCGGCGTCCGGCACCACCCGGGTGACCAGGCCCCAGTCGAGCGCCTCGGGCGCGGTGAGCACGCGGTTGGTGAAGTAGAGCTCCATCGCCCGTCGCATCCCGATCAGGCGCGGCAGGAAATATGACGACGAGCCGTCGGGCGTAGCGGCGATCTTCGAGTACGCCATCGTGAAGCGCGCCGACTCGGCGGCCACGACGATGTCGCCGGAAAGCGCGAAGCTGAGCCCGCCGCCCGCGGCGACGCCGTTCACCGCCATGATCACGGGCTTGTCGCTGCGGCAGAAGCGCGACACGGCGCCGTGCAGGTAGGTCGTCAGCTCCTTGATGAAGGCACCGACGTGCTCGAGGTTGTCGACGAAGTCCTTGACGTCGCCGCCGGCGCAGAAGGCGCGGCCGGCGCCGGTGACGACGACGCAGCGCACGGCGGGATCCTCATCGACCTCGAGGGAGGCGTGGAAGAGGTCGCGACCGAGGCCGAGGTTGAGCGCGTTGTACGCGTCCGGGCGATTGAGCGTGATCGTCGCGACGCCGTCGCGGCGCTCGAGGGTCAGGTGGCGAAAGTCCATGGGGTCGTCCTCCGTTCAGCGTTCAGGATCGCTGAGCACGCCGCCGGCCGGCGCGGGCGACGACGTCGAGCACTTCGCTGATCCGCAAGGGCTTCACCAGCACGAGATCGACGCCCTGCGCGCGGCGCTCCTCGGCCGACAGCTCGACGCCGAAGCCGGTGACCAGGATCACCGGCACCGTCGGCGCGATCTCCTTCACGGACTGCGCGATCTGCCAGCCGGAGACGCGCGGCATCGCCAGGTCGGTGAACACCACGTCGAAGGGCTCGGCGCGGAACCGCTCGATGGCCTCGCCGCCGTCGCTGAGCACCACGACGCGGTGACCGCCCGTCTTGAGGATGTCGCCCAGGACCGTGCCGACCTGGTCCTCGTCGTCGACCACCAGACACCGGAGCGACACGCCGAGCGGCACCGCCTCGGCGGGGGCCGGCCCCTCCACGTCGTGGGCCTCGCCGGGCGGGAATGTCAGGCGAAACAGGGTGCCCTGCCCCTCGCGGCTCTCGACCCTGATGCGGGCGCCGTGGCGCGAAAGGATCCCGTAGGTCATCGAGAGCCCGAGCCCGGTGCCCTGCGGCCCCTTGGTCGTGAAGAACGGATCGAAGATCTTTCCGCGGATGGCCTCGGGAATCCCGACGCCCGAATCGGCCACCGTCACCACGACCTCGCCGCTCTCGACCGCCGTCGTCAGGGTCAGCGTGCCGCCGCCGGGCATGGCGTCGACCGCGTTCAGAATGAGGTTCGTCATCGCCTCGCGCAACTCCGCCGGATCGCCGGCCACGCCGGGCACGCTCGTCAGCGAGGTCCGCACGTCGATCGCGACGCCCCGGCTGCGCGTCTCCTCGCGCCAGCGCGACTGGGTGATCTCGAGCGCCCCGCGAATGACCTCGTTGAGATCGACCGCGACGAACGGTTGATCGCGGCGAATCCGGGTGAACTCCTGCAGGCGGCGGACGGTCTGCGCGCCGTCGAGCGCGGCCCGCTCGATGACCTGGATCCACTTCCGGAGCTGCGGATCTTGCAGCCGCTGGAGCGTGAGCTGGGCCCGGCCCAGGATCGACGCCAGCAGATTGTTGAAGTCGTGCGCCACGCCCGAGGCCATCTCGCCGAGCGCACGGAGCTTCTCGGTTCGCACGAGCTGATCCTGAGCCGCGGCCAGCTCGCTGTACGCGCGCGTGCGCTCCTCGAAGAGGCCCGCGTTGCGCAGCGCCAGCGCCGCGAGATGGGCGATGTTCGTCAAGAGCCGCTCGTCGGCGATGACGAAGGGCCGCTCGCTGCTGCGAATCGCCAGCACGCCGATGATACTGTCCCCGGCGCGCATCGGCACGCCGAGCCAGTGGCGCACGCCGGGAAATGTCCTCACGGGCTCGACGTGCCATCGCGCGCACTCGGCGGCGTAGTCGTCGGTCCGGACCGGCTCGCCCGTCTCCAGCACGACCGACATGAGCCCCACCGAGCGGGTCGGATAGCGGACCGGCGCGCGCATGTCGACGACGCCGTCGAGGGTCCGCAGCATCACCTCGAGATCACCCCGCTCCTCGTCGCGGAGCACGATGGCCATGTTCTCGGCGTCGAGGACGCGACCGACCTGCACGCGAATGGCCTCGAGCAGGGCCGCCCGGTCGAGCTGACCGGTGACGGCCCGTGATAGCTCCAGCAGCACCGACAGCTCCTCGACCTGGCGCCGGTTCTGCTCGTAGAGGCGCGCGTTCTCGAGCGCGATCGCCGCGCGCGCGGCGAAGCTCCCGAGCACGGCCAGGTCGTCGTCGCTGAACGGGGCGGCATCGGCCCCCGCGCGGTTCATCGCGATGACGCCGAGCAGGCGGTCCTGCACGGCGAGCGGAAACGCCATCCCCCGGCGCACGCCCAGCTCGACCCACTTAGCGAGCGCGAAGCGCGAGGCCACATAATCGTTCTCGATGAGGCCGCGCCGCTCGGCGGCGCAGGCACCGACCAGGCCCTGCCCGGGGGTCAGGGACATGTTCCCGAAGCCGCCGCCCTGCGTCCACGCGTGCGGCACCAGCGTGCCGGCGGCGTCAGCGAGGTAGATGACCCCAGGGGCGCTGAACAGGCGTGTGGCGCGCTCGATCATGAGCGTGAGCAGGCGGCCGGGATCCAGCTCGGGCGCCAGCTCGCGCTCGGCCTCGGCGAGCACAGCGATCTGGTCACGGCGCGCAGTCTCGAGCGAGAAGAGGCGGGCATTCTCGAGCGCGAGCGCCGCCTGGTCGGCGAAGGCCTGGAGCAGCCCGACCTCCGACGCCGTGAAGACTCGCCCCGCGGTGTCGCCCAGCGACAGCGCGCCGATGATCCGGTCCTTGGCCCGGAGCGGGACCGCCAGCACGGCAGCGTCGCCGGCGCGGCGCATCGCGTTGGCAACCTCGTCGGTCATCACGAACGACGAGTCGTTGAAGATGTCCGACGAGGCCACCGCCCGTCCCTCGGCGGCCGCGAGCCCCGACGCGCCGACGCCGGCGGGCAGATCGTTCTCCACGTCGGAGACCTCGCGACGGCGACCGCCGCGGGCCAGGGCAACCAGCGAGCCGTCCGGGCTGAGCAGCCGTAACACGGACGATCTGACCTGGAACAGCGCCAGCACGCTCTCGGCGATCCGCTCGCCGACCGCCCGTGGATCGAGGCTCTCGGTCAACGTGCGAGCGAGCCGGGCCAGCTCCTCGGCCTCGAGCCGGCGACGCCGCGCCTCGGTGTAGAGCCGCGCGTTCTCTAGGGCCAGGGCCGCCTGGTCGGCGAACGTCTGGGCCAGGCGGATCTCCGACTCGTCGAACACGCGGCCGACCTGATCGTTGACCGCGAGCGCGCCGGACACCTGCCCCTTGACCATGAGCGGCACCGCCAGGAGCGCGCAGCGCGGCTCCCGTTCGAGTCGCGCGCGGGCCTCGGCGGTGTACGTGATGCGTGGATCGTTGAGCACATCGGCGGAGGCGACCGGGCGGCGCTCGCCGATGGCGACGCCGGCGATCCCGGTGCCGCTCGGCAGCACCGGCTCCCACTGATAGGCGGGCCCGGGTTCCCGCGAGGCGGCGAACGCGACGAGCGTGCCGGACGCCGGATCGAACCGGTAGAGGCACGACGACCGGGCGCCCAGCAGCGAGCACACGCTGTCGGCGACGCGCTGGGCGGCGGGATCGAAGTCGAGCGTCTCGGACACCAGGCGCGCCAGGTCGGCCAGGGCGCTCATGCGCTGCGCCTGGCGGGTGGCCTCCCGGTACAGCTGGGCGTTGTTGATCGCGTTCGCCGCGTGCGCGGCGAGCGAGCCGAGCAGCCGCAGCTCGTCGGCCGTGTACTCGCGCCGGGCGCGCACGCCGATGGTCAGGACCCCGAGCACCCGCTCGCCCCGCGAAAGCGGCACCATGCCGACGCTGACCACGCCCTCGGAGCGGTCCCGCTCGACGTCGCCCGCCTGCGGATCGCGCACGGTGTCGATCGCCGCGAACGGCTCGCGCGTCACGACGACCTTGCCGACGAGCCCGTCACCTACCGCCACGCGCTGGACGTCGTCCGGCAACGGCTGGCTGCCGGCGGCCGCCCGGCGCGAAACGTGACGGTTGTCATCGTCGACCAGCCAGAGCTGCGCGGTGCTCGCTCCGAACAGCTCGATCGCCGCGTCGACCACGCGGTGGAACACGTCGTCGAGCGACAGCGTGGCGCTGAGCGACTGCGCCAGCCGCGCCAGGGTCTCGAGGCGCCGGCTCTTCTCCCGGCCCTCGGCCAGGAGCGCCGCGCGCGCGACCGCCTGCCCCACCTGGAGCGCGACGGCCTGCAGCAGCGTGAGCTCGTCCGCGTCGAACTCGCGCGGCTCCCGCGAGATGAGCGCCATGACGCCCCACGTCTCGCCGTTCACGGGAATCGGCAGCCCGAGCTGCGTCCGGTAGCCCCCGGCCTGCACGCGTTCCGCGACCTCGGGCGTGAGCAGCCGCGAGGCCTGCAGATCGGTCACGACGGGCTTGCCGACGCGAATCACCTCGCCGACATGACTCTGGTCGAGCGAGCGGACGCGCAGGCGCTCGACGTCGTCGGGCAGGAGCCCGCGGTGGGCGATGAGCGTCAGGGTCTGCATGGCGCGGTCGAAGCGGAACACGCCGCCGAACGGGACGTGCGCGACGCCGCATACGACCTCGAGCGTGCGCTCGGCGGTGAGGGCCAGGTCGTCACCGCGCCCGGTCGCGACCACGATCGCGTGCAGCGCCTCGAGCTCGCGGCTGTGCCGCGTGTCACGCGGCTCGCTCGCGCGCGCGGGGCGGTCGTTGCGGTCGTCGCGCTCGTCGTCGCCGCGCCCGCGCGTCGACACCGCCGCGAACCCGACCGCCGCGGCCCCGGCGGCCACGAGCGACACGATCCACCAGAGCCAGAGCTGCTGGCCTTCTGCGCGCTGATCACGCGCGGACACGAGCGCCCAGATCCGATCGCCGGTCCCGCCGAGGGGACGCGCAAACCAGGGCTCGCCGCCGATCGTCACGAGCCCGGACCGCACGGCGTTGGCCCAATCGAGCAGGGGCGCGTCCGGAAGCGTCGAGCCGAGGGGGCGGTCGCCCGACACCATGACGAGCGCCACGCGCGCCGGTAACCCGGCGATGGTCCCGGCCAGCGACTCGAAGCGGCGCCCGACGACGACCATGCCCGCGGTCATCGGCGCGATCCCCAGCACGTAGGGCTGCTGGTCGAGGACGTCCAGGCGCGCCACCGTCGCGTCGGGCCGGGCGACCGCCGGCATCTCGACGCCCGGCGCGGTCGGTACCTGGATCAGCGGTACGCCGCTTCCGTCCGTGATGAGCAAGAGATCGGTGAAGCGGTCCTGCGTCAGCGTCACGATCCACGGCCAGACGCCCTGCCCGAGCGTGGCCTGGTCGCTCTTCATCGTACCTTCGACGACCACCGGGTCTTGCGCCAGCAGCGAAGCGTCGACGCGTACGTCGTCGAGCACGCCGGCGACGACCTTGCCGACCGACGTGAACGTGACGCTGACGGCCGTGTCGTGCCGCGCCGCGAGGTGGCCGGCCAGGAGGATGCCGGCGACGAACCAGAGGGCCACCACGAGGATCAGCAGGCGGACCGCGCGGCGGACGAACGGGCGTCCGAGCGCGGCCGTCACGCCCGGCGCTCGCCCACCCGGTGGAGCTTCAATAGGTTCGTCGTGCCGCGAACCCACATCGGCGATCCGGAGATGATGACGATCACGTCGCCCGGGCGGACGGAGCCATCGTTGAGCAGGGACGCCTCGACTTCCTCGACCATCTCGTCGGTGGTCTTGACCTTGCGGAGGAGGCGGGAGACGACCCCCCACGACAGCGCCAGACGGCGCTGCACCTCGACGAACGGCGTCAGCGCGATGATCGGCACGCCCGGCCGCGCCTGCGAGATGAGGCGCGCCGAGAACCCGGACTCGGTGAATGCCACGATCGCGCGCGCGCCGAGCACGAACGCCGCGGTCGCCGCGGCGTCGGAGATGGCTTCCTGGAAGCTTCCGCCGGGCCGGCGGCGGCGCTCCCGCTCGAGGCTCTGCACGGCGTCGTCGGCCCGCTCGGCGGCCCGCGCCATCACCGAGACGGCCTCGGCGGGATAGCGCCCGGTGGCGGTCTCGGCCGACAGCATGATCGCGTCGGCGCCGTCGAAGATCGCGGTCGAGACGTCGGAGACCTCCGCGCGCGTCGGCCGGATGTGCGTGACCATCGACTCCAACATCTGCGTGGCGACGATCACCGGGACCTGCGCGCCGCGCGCCTGGCGAATGATCTCTTTCTGGATGTGCGGCACGTCCTCGATCGGGACGTCGACCCCGAGGTCGCCGCGGGCGACCATGACGGCGTCGACCTTTTCCAGAATGCCCGGAAGATTGGCGAGGATCTCGTGGCGCTCGAGCTTGGCGACGATCGGTAGATCGGCGGACTGGGCACGCAGGAACACCCGGACCTCCTCGATGTCGTCGGCCGTGCGCACGAACGAGACGGCGACGAAGTCGACGCCGTGGCCGAGGCCGAAGCGCAGGTCGTCGCGATCCTTGTCCGTCAGGCACGACATCGGCAGCGACACGCGCGGGAGCGAGAGCCCCTTGTGATCGCTGATGCGCCCGCCGACCACCACCTGGCACCGGACTTCCTCCGGCGTGGCGGACTCGACGCGGAGCTGGATCATGCCGTCGTCCATCCAGATCTCGTCCCCGGGCCGCAGGTCTTTCAGGTACTCGGGATGCGTGATCGACGCCCGCTCTGCGGTGCCCACCACCGGAGGAGCGCAGAGCGTGAACGGCCGGCCCGCCTCGAGGTCGACGCGGCCGCCGCCGCCGGGGCCGAACGTACCGAGCCGGATCTTCGGGCCCTGGAGGTCCTGCAATATTGCAATGGGCCGGCCCCAGCGCGCCTCGCCCTCACGGATGCGCGCGATGACCTCGGCGTGCTCCTCGTGGGTGCCGTGCGAAAAGTTGAGGCGGGCGACGTCCAGCCCGGCTGCCACCAGGCGATCGAGCTCGGCAGTGCCGCTGCTCGCAGGACCGATCGTGCAAACGATCTTGGTCCGGCGCATCTGTCAGGCGTGAACCAGCAGAGGTTTCAAGAACTGACCGGTGTAGCTGCGTTCCCCGTGGCGCGCGAGCTCTTCGGGCGTGCCGGTGGCGACCACTCGCCCGCCCTCGTCGCCGCCCTCGGGCCCGAGATCGATCACCCAGTCCGCGGTCTTCACGACGTCCAGGTTGTGCTCGATGATCACGACGGTGTTGCCCTGCTCGACGAGCTTGTTCAGCACGTCCAGCAGCCGCTGGATGTCGGCGAAGTGCAGGCCGGTGGTCGGCTCGTCCAGGATGTACAGGGTCCGGCCGGTGGCCCGCCGCGAGAGCTCGGTCGCGAGCTTCACGCGCTGGGCCTCGCCGCCCGACAGGGTCGTCGCCGACTGCCCCAGGCGGATGTAGTCGAGGCCGACGTCGTCGAGCGTCGCGAGCTTCGACTTGATCACCGGCACCGCGTCGAAGAATCCGAGCGCCTCGCGCACGGTCATCTCGAGGACCGCGGCGATGCTCTGGCCCTTGTAGTGCACGTCGAGCGTCTCGCGGTTGTACCGCCGGCCCTTGCAGACGTCGCACGTCACGTAGACGTCGGGCAGGAAGTGCATCTCGATCTTCACCAGCCCGTCGCCCTGGCAGGCCTCGCACCGGCCGCCCTTGACGTTGAACGAGAAGCGGCCGGGCTGATAGCCGCGCATCCGGGCCTCCGGCGTGCGGGCGAACAGCGTCCGGATGAACGTGAACACACCCGTGTACGTGGCCGGATTGGAGCGGGGCGTCCGGCCGATCGGCGACTGGTCGATGTCGACCACCTTGTCGATCCGCTGGGCGCCCTCGACGCGGTCGTGCGCGCCGGGCCGGTCCTGCGCCCGGTGGAGCATGGACGCGAGCGCGCGATAGAGGATGTCGTTGACCAGCGTCGACTTCCCCGAGCCCGACACGCCCGTCACGCAGGTGAACGTCCCCAGGGGGATCTTCACCGGCATGCCTTTCAGGTTGTGCTCGCGGGGATTGTGGATCGTGATGAAGTGTCCGCTCCCCTTGCGACGGGTCTCCGGGACCGGAATGCTGAGCGACCGTCCGAGATAGCGCCCGGTGAGCGACGCCGGATTCGCCATGATCTCGTCGGGCGTGCCGACCGCGACGACGTGCCCGCCCAGCTCGCCGGCGCCCGGGCCGAGGTCGATCACATAATCGGCCGAGCGGATCGTCTCCTCGTCGTGCTCCACCACCAGCACCGTGTTGCCGAGGTCTCGGAGGCGCTTGAGCGTCTCGAGCAGTCTACGGTTGTCTCGCTGGTGCAGACCGATGCTCGGCTCGTCGAGGATGTAGAGCACGCCGACCAGGCTCGAGCCGATCTGGGTAGCCAGGCGGATGCGCTGCCCCTCGCCGCCCGAGAGCGTGCCGGCGGCGCGGTCGAGCGTCAGGTAGTCGAGGCCGACGTTCATCAGGAAACCCAGGCGCTCGCGGATCTCCTTGAGGACGCGCCGGGCAATCACGGCTTCGCGCTCGGTCAGTGTCAGGTCGTCGAAGAATCGGCCTGCGTCCTTGATGGTCTGACGCACCACATCGGCGATGGACCGCCCCGCGATCTTCACGCCGAGCGACTCGGGCCGCAGGCGCGAGCCCCGGCAGGCCGGACACGGCCGCTCGGCCATGAACTGCTGGATCTCCGCGCGCGCGTCCTCGGACGTGCTCTCGCGATACCGACGCTCGAGCGTCTTGATGACGCCCTCGAAGCCGCCGTCGCGCTCGCCGTGCAGGATCACGTCGCGGACGGGCTTCTTCAGCTCGGACCACGGAGTCTCCAGGGAGAAGCGGTGGCGCCTGGCCAGCACCTGCAGCGTCTGGCGGAAGTACGTCGTCTCGCGCCCGGCCCACGGCGCCAGCGCCCCATCCTTGAGCGAGCGCGCCGGATTCGGCACGAGCCGCTCCGGGTCGATCTCGTCGCGCGAACCGATGCCGCCGCACTCCGGGCACGCGCCGTAGGGGTTGTTGAACGAGAACATCCGGGGCGAGATCTCCGGGAAGGAGATGCCGCACTCCGCGCACGCGAGGCGCTCGGAGAAGGTGGTGGTGGCGTTCGTTGTAGCGGGGCCCTTGTGGCCGCCTTTTGCTGAGGGTGGCCTGCTGGAGGCGCGTGTGGCTCCGTCCCCCCCGTCCAGCGCCTCAACGGTAACTATTCCGTCGGCGAGACGCAGCGCCGTCTCCAGCGAATCGGCCAGCCGCGAGCCCAGGTTCTCGCGCACGACCAGCCGGTCGACGACAACGTCGATCGTGTGCTTGCGCTTCTTGTCGAGCTCGATCTCCTCGCCGAGCTCGCGGACCGTGCCGTTGACGCGAACTCGCGAGTATCCCTGGCGCTGGAGATCGAAGAAGAGCTTCTTGTACTCGCCCTTGCGCCCGCGAACGACCGGCGCCAGCACCAGGATGCGCGTGCCGGGCGCCTGCGCGAGCACGCGATCGACCATCTGCTGGACGGTCTGCGCCGAGATCACCCGGCCGCACTTCGGGCAATGGGGCACGCCCACGCGCGCGAACAGCACGCGGAGGTAGTCGTAGATCTCGGTGACGGTGCCCACGGTGGAGCGCGGATTCTTCGAGGTGGTCTTCTGCTCGATCGAGATCGCCGGCGAGAGGCCTTCGATCGAGTCGACCTCCGGCTTCTCCATCTGCTCCAGGAACTGGCGCGCGTAGGCCGAGAGCGACTCGACGTAGCGTCGCTGCCCTTCGGCGTAGATGGTGTCGAACGCCAGCGACGACTTGCCGGAGCCCGACAGCCCGGTGATCACGACCAGCTGATCGCGGGGAATCTCGAGGTCGACGTTCTTGAGGTTGTGCTCGCGGGCACCGCGGATGACGATCCGATCACTTGCCATGGCGGTCTATTATAAGGCTCGCCTCGACGGCGCGCGCGCGGCCTCAGACGGCGCGCGCGCTACCTCGAGTCACCCGGGCGGCGATCCACGCCAGCGGCGCGGCCGTCAGCGCCGGGTACGCGCCGGCGACGCTGGCCCACGCGGGCAGCCGGAAGAGGGCGAGACACGCGAAGGCCGCGGCGCCGACGAGAGAACCGGCCAGCCTGGCCACCGGCTCGTCGGCGGCGAGCCGCGGCGCGACGACGGCCGACGCGATCACGCCGAGTCCGGTCAGGAGAGCCCACGACGGGTCGGCCGGCCACAGGCTCGCGACGGCGGCGAGAACCACGAGGCCCGTCATGACCCGGTCGGTCAGCTCGCCGCGGGATTGGACGCCGCACGCGGCGGCCAGGACGCCGCGCAGCGCGAGCACGGTCGCCGTCAGGAGCGCGAGCAGCACGAGCGCGGTCAGCCACGCCAGCACGCGGCCCGCCGGACCGGGGACGACCGTCGCCGGAACGTGAAAGACGGCGGCGAGCGCCGGCGCGCCGATGATGAGCCCGGGCGCGGCATAGACGCCGTACACGCCGAGGCAGAAGGCCCCGAGCACCATCGCCGGCAGGAGCGCCGCCGCGCCGCGGACCGTCGTCGGGCTCGGCGGCCCGACGAGAGCGAGCGCCCCGGCGACGAGCGTGAGCGTGGCGCCGATCATCTCCACGACGGTCAGCGGCGCGTTGCGCCGGGGCGGGTCGGCCCACGCGACACCCGACGCGGCCGCGCCCGGAATGCGCTTGCCGGCCTCGAAGCGGAGCCGCGCGCCCGCGTCGAGCACCAGGCGGTCGCCGGCCCGGAGCGTCAACGACTCACCTTCGCGCAGCTGCCACTCTCGAAAGCGGCCGGGCTCGTCGACGCGGTAGATCGCGGGGCTCAGGGCGGTGACCCGATGCAGCTCGGTGAAATCGAGCGCGATCGGTGCCGTGAGCGT
>Ga0111539_10005810_pt1 | contig 15948 bp, 15 predicted proteins | sample RhiMethybrSRZTD1_FD_79667 | JGI IMG/M metagenome (GOLD analysis project Ga0111539, IMG submission 79667) | Populus rhizosphere microbial communities from Tennessee, USA - Rhizosphere MetaG P. TD hybrid SRZTD1 (version 2) (version 2) | ecosystem: Host-associated > Plants > Roots > Rhizosphere >... | reverse complement strand
TGGTATCGACTGTTAATTCTCGAAATGGGTGAGGTCCGGGAGGGAGCAACCCTAAGGTGACATAACCGTGCTAGTTCGTCTACGTGGTGGATCATACGAGATACGAGATTGGGATTTTTATCAAAGGTGGTACTAATAGGCTGCCTTCGCATTATGAATAATAATTTCAAAGTCTATTTCTGCCTTATTTTGCACTAACAATTTTTTATGTTGTTATAACCAATGACGCAATTTTAAAAAATCATCAATAGGTTCATTTTTTAAAATCTTAATTAAAGCTTCAGCTTGTGGGACAGAAAGTAATGGTTTAGTAAAATGATTGTCTATAGCTATTCTAGGACAAGCTACTTGAATATAGGCATCTATTCCTTTAAAATTTCTTAATCTTTCTTCCGTGATTTCTGTTAAAGCAATTAATTGGATGTCCTTTCCTAAGATTTCTAGGGATTTTTTAAATTTTAATGCTTTAATCTTTGAGAATTGGCCTTCTTTTAATCCTATTATTATCCCAATTTTGGTTGCTTCTTGTGCTTTATAAATTGATAAAATCGTTTTCTTTTCCATGATTCTGGCCTTATCATTTACTTGTTGGAATTCATTAAAGTATGGATCCAACATGAAAGTAGGTTTCTCAGTTGACATTGCAATACTTACAGAGTGAAACATACTTTGGCCTAAGAAAATATAAGCATCTATTGTCTTTTGTATATCATAAGCTGTATAAAATTCACAGCCAAAAACTTGACCATCATTTAACTGCCCTTTACCATCACCAATTATAATTTTAAACCCATAATTTTCTAATATTTTTTTCGAAGGTTGTAATTGATTTAAGTGTTGACTATCTGTAACTATACCCAACGTTTTATATTCTTTATTTACCGGATCCTGAGCAAATTTTTCTACTACTTTATCGAATTTTACATCATCGTATGCATTGATCATAATTACTTTTTTATCAAGAGTTTCCATAGAAATTGTATGTCCAATATTAAACAATAGATCTGCACCTAGCATATCTGCAGCATGAGTATTGACATCACAGGAGCCCCAACAACTATCACCTATTATATATGCCGGAATATCAAATAGGTCCATAATTTTTTTTCCAGTTTCTTGCATTCTGGGGAATAATGCCTCAGGTCCATTCAGCGCTACAGATAACGGTTTCCTTTTTCTGATTACTTCAAAAACTTTAGCTTCATCAATTGAAATCAATCTACAATCCCATTAAAATTAAATATCTCTCCCATATTATTTTTCATATCATTATCACTTATGATAGTCTATTTTAGAAAAAAATAATATAGAGGATACTTAGCATTGACAAAAATTGGTAATGTTTCGATAGATAGGAATTCTGTAAAAATCATGGGAGTAATGAATCTTAGTCCTGAATCTTTTTATAAACATTCAATAAAAACAAATGTGAATAGTATTTCTAAGTATGTAAAAAAGCTAGAAATTGATGGGGCAGATATAATAGATATAGGAGCAATGTCTACTGCCCCCTACCTGGATACTATGATTAGTCCAAAAATAGAAATTTCAAGATTACAAAAAGCAATTAAGATTATACGTAACAGTTGTAAAATTCCTGTATCTATAGATACTCCTAGATCTAGGGTAGCGGAAGAGGCCCTTAAAATAGGGGTAGATGCAATAAATGATGTTTGTGGACTAAAATATGATCCGAAAATGGCTGAAGTTATAGCAAAACATAATATTCCAGTTATACTTGGGGCGTTTGAAAAAAAACCTACTAAAGTTCTAACGGCTAAATCTTTATCAACTAAAAGGATTCTTCATGATAGTATAACAATTGCTCAGCAAGCTGGTATTAAGAAAACCAATATCATTATAGACCCATCAATAGGTTTTTTTAGACGAGAAGGTAATAATCCCTTTTTTACAAAGATAACAAAAATACCATGGTATTGTAGAGATATAGAAATAGTCTATAATCTAAAAGAACTCACGAAGCTCTCTGTTCCAATTTGTATTTCTCTTTCAAATAAATCCTTTTTAGGAAAACTTATGAACCTAGAAATCAATGAACGACTTATTCCATCAGTAATAATGGAGATTATTGCTGTTCTAAATGGTGCAAAGATTATTCGCACTCATAATGTTAAAGAAACAGCATTAGCATTACATACTTTACAATTGCTAGATTAGTGTTATTTTAAATTGTTTTTTCCATTTACAAAAAATATGACTTATTCAAGTTAAAACTTCGGACAATTAAATAAGATTGAGGCAAAACTTATAATTCATCCTTCTCTTAATAAAAAAATGAATATTGAATATTAGAGAAGGTCTAACTTTTGACGATGTATTATTAATCCCGAAACGTTCTCCAATTATTTCCAGATCTCAAACGAATTTGAAAACCAAATTATCAAGAAATATCAATTTGAATACTCCTGTTATTAGTGCTAATATGGATACGGTAACTGAATCACCTATGGCTATCGCATTAGCAAGAGAAGGAGGTATTGGAATTATACATAGGTTTATGTCAATACAAGAACAAGTAGATGAGGTATTAAAGGTTAAAAGATCTGAATCTGTTATGATAGAACAACCATATACTATTAGTATAGATTCATCGGTAGGCTATGCGAAAAAGATTATGCATGATTTTGGTATCTCTGGTCTTCTTATAGAAAAAGATAAGAAACTGGCAGGAATAATTACTAAAAGAGATCTTCTATTTGAAACTAATTTTGAAAATAATATTTCTTCAATAATGAGTAAAGACGTAGTTTTTGCTGAATTAGGTACTACAATCGAAAAAGCGAAATGTATTTTACATAAGAACAGAATCGAAAAACTACCTATCCTTGATAAAGATAAGCAGATTATAGGACTAATAACTAGCAAAGATATTTTAAAAATGGAAGAGTTTCCGAATGCTTCTAAAGATAAAAAAGGACGTTTATTAGTGGGAGCAGCTGTAGGGGTGAAAGGAGATTACCTAGAGAGAACAGAAGCATTATTGGATGCAGGTGCAGATGTTATGGTTGTTGATATAGCTCATGGTCATAGTGATAATGCTATTAATTGCGTTCATTTAATAAAAAAAGCTTTCAAAGATTGTGAGTTGATAGCTGGTAATATTGCTACTGGCCAGGGAACAGAGGACTTAATTAGAGCAGGTGTCGATGCAGTTAAGGTTGGAGTAGGTTCTGGGTCAATTTGTATCACTAGGGTTATTACTGGTTCTGGCGTCCCACAATTAACAGCAATTTTGGATAGTGTAAAAATTGCAAAAGAACATGAAGTTCCTGTGATTTCAGATGGAGGAATTAGAAATTCAGGAGATTTAACTAAAGCACTCGCCGCAGGTGCTTCATCTGTCATGGTCGGAAGTCTATTAGGAGGAACTGACGAAAGTCCTGGAAAAACACTTGTTAAAAATGGTAAAAAGTACAAGATCTATAGAGGAATGGCCTCTTTTTATGCTTCATTAGGAAGAAAATATCGTGAAGAGGGACAACAAATAATCGAATCGGAAGATCTTAATGATTATGTTCCGGAAGGCGTAGAGGCAATGGTATCTTATAAAGGGAGTGTAGTGGAAATTATTCGTCAATTAGTTGGGGGTCTCCGTTCCGGGCTAAGTTATTGTGGTGCAAAAACTATCGATGAAATGCAACGAAATGCGGAATTTGTCCGAATAACAACAGCAGGATATATTGAAAGTCAACCGCATGATGTAAACGTTATGTAAAAAATTTTTTTTATAGTAGTTATAACGGTTTTTGATATGATATATTTATAGAATGATACACTAATAATTTAAGGTCTTGTTACAAATTTTCTTATTTGCATGTTAGAAGTCAGAAGTTACTGTATCTATTAAATTATATAATGTAATTTTTATTAGGATATATAGATTGTCTATTGATGTAACAGTTCAAGTATTAAAGGAAAATGTTGGAAAGAACATATTGATTAAACTAAAAGGAGATAAAATAGTTAGAGGGATACTTGCAAAATTTGATCAACATATGAATCTTGTATTAAGTGATGCTATAGAATCTAAAGGCGACGACCAGACTAAATTAGGAAATATCCTTCTTAAAGGAGATAATATAATAATAATATCCCCGCAAGAATAACTTAGAGGTTATTTGTTTTTCTTTATGTTTATTAGAAAAAAAAATAAATTTTAATATAGGCTATTCCTACGGTGCGTGGACTTTGGTCTTCATCTCATGTTATACATGATCAGTTCGCCCATCGATTGCCACGCACCGATAGTATGATAGAAAGAGGACCCGGAAATTAAATTGTATGGATTATAACTATTTCTTTGTCAGCATCAACTGTAACTGTAGTATTACTATTTATTGATCCAAAACTTAATCCTGTTCCGTCTACAAGTGGAATATCTGAGATTGCACATCCTGATGCAGTTATGATATCACATTTATTGGTACAAATAATCGCTTTTGGATTGAAACCATTGATTTTTAACGAATAAAAAATATAAGCTCCCACACTACTTCCAATACAATTTGGAAAAATCAGAATTCTATTTTTGAGTGTTTGATTAAATAAATCATGGTCTTTGTCTTTTATCTGTCCAGTTTTTGTATCAAACATAGACAGCATGTTTAATGGCTTATTCGACAAGAGTGCCAAACCTTCTGCCTTTCCGCCAACAATTTTTTTGCAATTTATATTTCTCATAACTAAATCATTCACAATATTCTTTTATTATGGATTTCATATCTTTTAAAGAAACGTCTATTTTGTTTGCATGTTTCATATAGTATGCACATTTTATGCTATTAGTTACAATTGAATCATACTTATTTTTTGTTATTAACGGAGTCAAACATGTACATGAATCACAATTAATATCCGCGCCTGCATTTTTTAATTTGCTAACCATTTTATTATTACATTCGGTAAGTGAACGAGGACAAAATATCATACACGGTTTTTTAAATTTTTTTCTCTCTGTTAAGTGACCAAGTAGGTTTATTTCTTCAAAACCTAATTGAGGACTTCCAAATACTATTAATTCTCCTTTTTCAGCTGTATTTAAATCATCTTTTACTTGTTTTAGCTCGGTTTTCCCAAAAGAAATTTTCTCACAGGAATTATTTTTAGTACTAAACATTCCACACATACCTGATGTTCCTATTCCTGCCGAAATAGCTTTTGATTTGATTATATCTAAACTTTCAGAATTAATTTCCAAACCTATACAATTATCTTTTGCTATTTTTCCAGCAAAGTAACCTAATAATCCAAAGTCAGATTCTGTTTGTAGGTCTGTGTCTAGTTGTATGCTAGTAGCTGGTTTTCTAAGATCATCAATTAACAAGTCAGAATATGGAGTCTTGCCAGTTATGGCACTTGCTAATGAGCTCAAAGAACTTTCTTTGTTGGTCTTGATACCTAATATAGAATTTGTGAATACCGCTGCATTACTTTCTGCAAAACTAACGATCTCGCCTTTTTTTGGCAAAGTAAAAATTTCATAAGGTATACAAGTGAAAGAAGGTTTGATCCCTAACGATAAATATGAATTTATAATTGACAATTGATTTATTTTAAAATCTTCTGTAATGTTATTGTCTTTCTTTAAGTCAAATCCCATTGGATTTAACGTTGTTGTGACTGTAACTTTAGTTTCTTTATCTAACTCTGAAAGAAATTTTACACCAGCTTCGCCTATTGTGTTAAAATTAACTCCCGATACATGCGCCCACTTAATAGGAATTAGTTTTGTTGCATTATTAGCATTTCCTATTGAAACAAGTATTTTATATGCTAGCATCAATCCATCACCATATTCTCCTTGTAATGCCCTCTCTTCTTTTCTTGTCAATTCCATTCTTTAAATTCGAAAAATAATACAATCTTGTCATTTAAAAGTTCTTATCGTTATTTCTAAAAAAATACCTAATAGATATAATTCTTAAAAATTATCTAACAAATAGTCTATTAATAGGGTATTATTTATAATATATGTGCAATTTGTAACCTGGTTCCCATATTATCAAGTTATCCGACAGAAAATGGGTTATAGTACAGAAGAAGATCAAAAAGCTGCATATTTATTATCTAATTTAATAAAGAGAAAATTTCTTGATCCTAAAATTTTGGATAAAAAGATAAATGGTAAAAGAATATTGGTTATTGGTGCTGGACCGAATTTAGATCTTTATACCTCTTTTATCAAGAAAAATAAATCGTACATCAAGATTGTTGCAGATGGAGCAGTAAAATTTTTAATAGATAATAACATTAAGCCTGATATAGTGGTGACAGATTTAGATGGGGATCTTCATTATTTGATAAAAGCAGAAAAGCTCGGAGCAATTATAGTAATTCATGCTCATAGTGATAATATAGATTTAATGGAAAAGTATGTTCCTAAATTTAGGAAAATTATCGGAACAACCCAAGTAATGCCTGTTCCAAATGTATTTAATTATGGAGGATTTACTGATGGTGATAGGTGTGTATTCCTTGCGGAGGAGTTTAGGGCAAAAGACATAGTATTAATTGGAATGTTATTGGATGACAATATAGGACCATATTCGAAAGAGAAAATAGATAATGTTGAAGTGAAAAGAGAAAAACTCCAAATTGCAAAAAAACTTTTACAGATTCTTGCTAAAAATTCAAAATCAAATTTATTTGATACTTCTAAGAAACCTATAAGTGGTTTTAAACCATTTAAAATTCTCCCCTAATTTTCTAAAATGAAAATTAATTTTTAATTATAATCAAGTTTTATAAGAATAAGTTCTGTATTCAGTCATCAATATACTCTTATGAAAGTTATATAATTTCAAATCTTATTTTTAGTGTATTTTGTTAACATTTTGTTAACCTTTCGAAGATGAATTATCAAAGAATTTCTTATTATATCAATTAGCAAGATTAATGAGAAAGCAGAGTAGTTCACCACCCTAGATTATAATATGATATATACTCTGATCTGTACTATGGTCTTCTTAATTTGTAGTAGTTTCTTATATAAATAAGATTTATGTCATCTATAACCTAAATTTTTTTGAAAATTAATTAAATTCATCAATGAGTAATTCTTAATATGATTTAATAGACTCACTAGGAAAAATTGATAAATAGCCTTTGACATAAAATTAGATTAAAAAATTACCTGTAAAACAGTATATCATCAGGAAATAGAATTGTATCTGTTTTATACTCCCACTCATTTTCAATTCTAAAACCTTGTCATATAGAATATTGAATTATTTAGCATCAAAAACAACTTTATATTCTTATATTATATTTACATTGAATGTTAAATTATTCAGAAGAGGATATTAAAAATGCTGCAGAGTTGAGAGATTGGGTATTAAAACAGCTCTCTGATAAACAAGAAGAAATAGACAGACTAAAACGCCTTCTTCTACTCATAGATAACTTATTGAAACAGGAAAGTTTTAAACCTGCTTCTAAACTTCAACGTTCAATAAATAACACCGAAGGTTCTAGTATAGGTGAAACACAAGAATCAGTTCTTCGTAATAAATCTAATATTAAAACTGAGTCCAAAAAACATAATCTCACTAATTTAAATGAGAATGTGTCCAAATTTACTGAAACAAGAGAACTTAAAAGACTTAAAGATAATTTATTATTAGCAAAAGTAAATATATCATCACAAACAATTGAAATAATTCCAGAAAATGATCTATTATTTAGTATGGATACTCCTCCATTCAAATCATTTTTTATAAAAAGGATTCTAGAAGGAATGATCACTCAAGATCGAGATAGAAATCGCCAAAAACAGGCTTTAAATAATGAGCCTTTAAACTATTCTATCGATGAATATGAAGGAAAAATTAAAAAGATAATCATTAACAATTATAGAGAAAAAGAAAGGTTAACTGATATTATTAATACATCTGCTTGGGTGTTAACGAGAATGTTAGAAAAAGAGAATACTTTTGGAAATAGACCTTAAATTGGATAAAATAATTATTCTAGATTTTGGATCTCAATACAGTCATCTAATATGTAGAAGAATCAGAGATGCAAATGTTTTTTGTGAAATTTATCCGTATAATCTTACTTCTGATCAAATTAAAGAATTATCTCCAAATGGTATAGTTTTTTCTGGCGGCCCATCTAGTGTATATTATGAGAATTCTCCCAAACCCGATAAAAAGATATTTGAACTTGGGATACCCATACTAGGAATATGTTATGGACATCAAATCATCGTTGATAATTTCAAAGGAAAAGTCAAAAGATCTCACACTAGAGAATATGGAAAAGCAGTATTGACAATAGATGATAAATCAGATCTTTTTAAGAATTTAGACAAAAGCATAAATTGTTGGATGAGTCATAGCGATGTAGCAGAAAAAACTCCTAGTGGATTCAAAGTATTAGCTCATACAGAAAACTCATTCGCAGCAGCAATAGGAAATCAAGAAAAGAAATTCTATGGGATTCAGTTTCATCCCGAAGTTGTTCATACTGAGAATGGTTTTGAAATTTTGAAGAATTTTTCTATCACTATTAGTAAAGCAAAACCTGAATGGGATATGGCAAATTTTATTGAATCTACTATTAAAAATATAAAGAAAAAAGTAGGCAATGATAAAATATTATGTGCCGTGAGTGGAGGTATAGATTCTACTACCGTAGCCGTTCTATTAAATCGGGCTGTCCGTGATAATTTGCAATGCATCTTTGTTAATCATGGTTTACTTCGATATGGTGAAGAATCATTGGTAATGAACCTTTTAACACAAATAGGTTTGAATGTAACTTATATTGATGCATCAGAAAAATTTTTAAACAAATTAAAAGGAATTACAGATCCGGAAGAAAAGAGGAAAATAATAGGCCACGAATTTATTAATGTTTTTCAAGAGGAAGTAAAAGGAAAAGAACAGTTTCGATGGCTAGCACAGGGAACTTTGTATCCTGATGTGATAGAAAGTGGTGTTTCTGTAGGCCCAGCCTCAATAATAAAAACTCATCATAATGTTGGAGGCCTTCCTGCTGTTCTTAATCTAAAAGTATTAGAACCTTTGAGACACCTTTATAAAGATGAAGTTAAAAAAGTCGCTAAGATTCTGAAAGTTCCAGAGGTCCTTTTAAATAGACATCCGTTTCCAGGACCTGGGCTGGCTGTTAGAATAATAGGAGAAATAACACCAGAAAAAATAAGAATTTCAAAATATGCAAGTAAAATTGTTGAGGATGAGCTTATTACTGAAAGTATCTATAATTCTGTTTGGCAAGCCTATGCTGCGGTAGGTGATGATAAAGCTGTAGGGGTAGCAGGAGATGAACGGCTTTATGGTAATATTGTGACTATAAGAATAGTAAATTCAATAGATGCAATGACAGCAGATTGGACCAAGCTTCCTTATTCACTACTAGAAAGAATCAGTAATAGGATTACAAATGAAGTGGACGGAGTATCATGGGTAACATATGCAATATCAAGTAAACCACCAGCAACTATAGAACCACAATAATTTAAATTATATATTTTTTTTCTTTGATATAAAGTTAGTAATAAACATTATGCATTGTAATATTTAATAATTGTGAAATAATCAAACAGATTATTTATTTAGTCAAAATATCACTAAAGTCCTATATATATTTTTAAAAATTATTATTATATTAATTTAAGTGATAGAATCTCAAACTTTTTACTCACTCACCAGTGGATAAATTAAACCCAAAATTAGGTAATATGGACACTTTTATTTGTCTGGTAAAAGAAGAAATGAAAAAGTCAGATAGGTAAAAGAAAGCGTAAAAAAATAAAAAATTAATAAATATTAAGAGAGATTTAAGGTCGATCTAAACGGTGGATTGTCAAAACATAATTCAAATCTCAATAATACGAAATTTATTCTTTTTCGCTAATTCATACGGTATCTAGATACTGAATAATCTTATTCTTTGGACATATTTAAGTATTAATACTATATCTAAAATCTATCTTTCTTTTGTCAAGATGATATAGTCTCTGATAGTCATCTAGGGAAAGAATAGAAAACCACTTAAGGTTTATATCAGAATACATTCAAAAAAAATCATCTTCTACTTTAGGAAACACATTTACTATTTTATTTCTACAGTCTGAACAAACAATACTATCTCTTTCAAACGGTCCTTCTTCTCTATCAAAATTAGATGTTATTATTAAATCAACATTATAAGATTTAGATGTAAAAGTACCACACACTTCACAATTTGGCATTTACATTTATAGTTTGTTATTAGGAATATATTAATCATAATAATATTATAAGCAAAATCAACTAAATTAATAAATAGGTTGTATACTGTATATGTTATGTCTAAAGAATCAGCTCGATGTCCATATTGTGAATCAGTATTTAATAATAAAGAGGATCTTTCTAAACATATTGATAGAATCCATCTAGGTTCTGGTCTATTAGAGGGTGATTCAAGTAAATTTTAACGTATATTTGTTATTATTATATAAAATAAAATTTGCTTAACATTCTTTAACTGGATATTAATAATCCTTTATTATTTGATGTAAAAATTTTTTATGATCTTGATAAGTATAAATTATATATTTCTAATTATAGTATTAATGAAAATTTTAATGTTATTTTTTTTATTTATTACTTTCTTAACTTTTCTTTATATCGAACATATAAGATTCGAATCTATTTCTGCATTAATGAATAGTTCCAAGTTGTTAAATATAAAATTGATTTCTATTAATGGTTCTTTCATATCTAATGGAAAATTTCTCATCATTCCTGATCCATATCAAAAATTTTCACACCTAGAAGTATCTGATAATGGATTAATGGATTCAAATAAAACCGTTGGAATTCTATCTCTTACAGATATTTCAAACAATAATTATACTATTACACAAAAAGCTAGTAATAAGAATTATTTAACCAATACAATTTCAAAGATAGTTGAAATAAATGATGAAAGTCCAATTTCTTCAATCGTATTTGTAAATAATTTTAATTTTAAATCGCAAAAATCTGTGAATTCTATACCTAATTCTTTCATCTATAATGCTAAATTTGTATGTGGTTCTATCAGGGGAGATGAAGGACCATTACGGCCAGGACATTACGATACGGATATCAGCGTTTATAACAAACAAAATTATCCCATAACATTAATTTGGAATACAGTATTTAACAATAGTAACTCGAGTAATTCAATGCTAACTACCGTTAATCCAAAACAATCAAGTGGATTTGTATGCAAAGATATCAAACAGTTAGCAAATTTAAACCCTCAAGATACCGATTTATTAGAAGGTTTTTTAATAATCCAAATTGATGAAACAAATATCTCTTCTGAGACAAAGCAAAGCTTTGCAAATGAACCAGTTAGTGTACAAGTATTTTATAGTGCTAATGCACTTGACTCTCTTCCACAACAAACTTTAGTCGAAAAATTTGTGTTCGAAATAAGGAATGATTCAACAGGAAAAGTTCCTAAATCATTTGTCAATAAGGATTTGGAAGTATTGACCAGCACCGATCTCAACTCGATTGTTCCACAAGATGCGAAGATCAAAAAAATCTTATCATCCATTTATAATTTGACTGATATAGAAATAAAAAATATTGGAATAGTTATTAAAGAAACAGATCTTGGAGTAGGTAACATGATTGATGATCATGCCATTTCATTATTGAGACTGTCTCCAGAATAAAAATATTATCTAATTCAATTATGATTCATGCATTAATTACTAATATGAATTTAGAAAAAGAAGGCAATATTGCAAAAATTATAAAATGTGAAATTCTGCAATTACAATAATACTCCAACCAAAATTGGATGTATCAATACAAAGGATATAAAAAGTGATAAGAGAAATAGAGTTGATGGAAATGATAAAATAAAAGAAGGAAAAAGAAATTATCAAATGTGTAAAAGAGCTTCAAACACAAATGATTACTTTGTTGTTTGCTAACAAAATTTGTTAGAATGTCTTGGATATAGAACTAAATATACACAACATAATTTGAAAGATACCTATGTTATTTATCTTAAATAATATATTTAAAGATTTAAAACAGATCTGTTGTTATCAGGTAAGAGAAAATATTGTCCGTTTATATCCACTATAATTAATTATTTGAGATCATTATTTATTTTGTTATGGATATTTCTTGATTTATTCACATCATTTAAAATATGTTAAATAATTTTTTAATTTCCTTCTAGATATATTAAGTTCTTTGATAAAGATTTAATGACAAAAAACTTAATAAAAGCTATTTTATAATTTATATATGGTATGATATTTTGATGTAGTATTGTTAAATTATAAACTTGTTTCAATTCTCATGATAACTACATTTCTCATGACTGTATATCTACACTATGTTAGTGCAGAATGGACAATACCATCAAATGCTGATAAAAATTAAAATTTTTTACTTATCAAAAAAATTTTCTAAAAGTAGATTTTCCAGAGAATTGGATCTTTACAGAAACTACTGATTCAGTCACATTTGCTCCAGATCGTAATTCAATTGATAAAATTAAACTTAATGTATTGCATCTTAATAGTGGTTCTATACCCATAAAATCCATAGTAGATTCTACACTGGATGAATTTGTTAGGACATTTAAGGATTTTGAATTACTTGAATCAGGTCCACTTTCAAATATAAAAGCTCCAAATCACAAACTTGTATATTCTTATCTAGATGAAAATAAAAATAAGATTCAAAATATAGATGTTGGAATAATCAGAGGATCGAATCTGTATATAATTTCCTCAACCGCAAATTATACCGATTATTATCGTAATTTGCCAATTTATGAACGAATACTTACATCTTTCAATTATTATAATGAGCAAGAGTTATTAAATCAATTTTCTTCTAATTTATCAAAACCTGTTGCGGACTTTGTGCCAATATTGGGTAACTCCTCTAATATTATAATGGTTGAATTTGGAGATTATCAATGCACATTTTGTGCAAAATTCCATAATGAAACACGCGAACAAATTATGAAAAACTTTGTAGATTTAGGTAAAATTAATTTTATAATTAAAGACTATATTGTAAATGATATTCCAACTGATAAAGGTTCTAGTATGGGTGCAGAAGCATCATATTGTGCGGGAGAGCAAGGTAAGTATTGGGATTATCATGCAGAATTGTATGATAATTGGAAAGGAGAAGGAACTGGATGGATAACAAATGATAGCCTAAAACAATTTGCTAAAAATATTCAGATACCTAATATCGAGCAATTTTCGAATTGTATAGAATCCAATAAATATTCTAGGCTTGTTCAAACTAATGATAATATTGCTAGATCAATGGGATTATCTGGAACTCCATCATTTATACTAATGAAAGACAATAATATTGAAACCATAATTCCAGGAGCATTACCTTATGAAATTTTTGAACAAACACTAAATAGACTGCTTTCCAATTAGGTTACTTTTTTAATATTTTTTATTCTAAAAATTTTATAATTAAATGCGATTCTTAATGAGATATAAAGGACTAATAATCTAATATTATTAGATGAATCTCTTTTGTAAAAATAATAGATATTATAATGCCGTTCTTTTCTCTTCTCTTTTGGTCTTAACTATTTTTATTTATTCCTTAACTCTGAATTCTACTTTTTCTAAAAGCTTTTTAACAAACGGACTCTTGTTTTCCGATATATTAACACCAGTCTTTGGAGATCAAATAGAAGATTCCAAACAACAGGCTATTGAAAAATTTAAAAGTCAATTTTGTGGAATCAACTCTAAGCCGAATTCCAATCAGTATGTTAAAGAAATAAAATTGAATAATGAATGCGAAATGCCATTGGCAATAACATACGATGATAGTGTTGAAGGATTATGGTATATTTCTACCAAACAAGGATCGCTTATTTTATACCAACCTGATAGACAAATTTTTACAAAATATGATATACCTATTTGGATGTCACGCGATAAACCTATTGACTCCTCTCAAGTTTGGGATATCAAACTTGATCCATCGAAAGAAAATTTATGGTTCACTGACGAAAAACAAAATTTTATTTGGAAATTTAACAAAGAAAAAAAGGAATTTGAACATTTTACAATCCCAGAAACTAACTTATCTTTTGGTACTATCTATCCTGTTTCAATTGATTTTGATAATAACGGACATATTTTCTTTGCAGGAATTAGATCACACTCATTATGGAAGGGAGATTTGAATTTAATGAAAACTGGTACATCAGATGGAATTGCACCAATACCACTTCCTATTGAAGATTTTAAAGATTTCGATCCATCTCTTGTTAGTACTGGTTCAATTGCAGTAGATAAAAAAAACAATAACATATGGGTGTCAGTCCTTGCTTTTGGATATAAAGGCCAAATTTACAAATATGACATAACAAATAAGTCATTTAAAAAATATGATCTTGGAAATCTTCCTTCTCCTGTTGGTATAACTATTGATGAAAAAGGTAATATTTGGGTAAGTGACCACGGCACTAGTATATTTGTAAAACTAAATCCTATTAATAGTTCCTTAACACAGTTTGTAACTTCTACTGCATCTCCAAAAATTTTTGCTGGAGATAAAATTAATAGTCAAGCATATACTTTACCTTATTGGATGAAAAAAGGACAAAATGACTCTATCATATTTAATGAACATACTGGTAACAAGATTGGAAAATTCTTTCCAGATGAACTCAAACTAGTTGAATATTGGATTCCTTCACAAAACAAACAATTTGGACAATGTAAACCAGATGTACCGGAAAATAGTTGCGGTATTGGAAATGTACTGCAACTTACAGATGAAACGTATAATAAATCAATATGGTTCACTGAATGGAGTGAAAACAAGATTGGTTATGTTAATACTAGTATACCCTTACCTTTTTCAATTAATACAAAGGAAAAGGAAATAACACTTAGTCCTGGGGAAAGTAAAGAAATTAAATTCGAGATTACGGCCCATACTGATGCTTTACTTCATCCTATATCCTCATCTACATTAACTCCAAGCGGTGAGTTAGGGACATCTTATGGAATCTTTAGCGAAGGCTCAATAAACTTGAAAAAGGATGAATCAAAAGAGATATCTTTTGTATTTACCCTTTCTAATGATGTTGCTATGGGAGATTATATTTTGATGTTAGGATCTGAAGATGATCTAATATCAATTTCAAAAGCGATTCTTATCAAGGTAATTTAAGTTACTAGTTTCAACCTATAAAAACCTTTTGAGTCCTCCAAAATAGAATATAATAATGTAATTTTAACTTTTAAGTTGAGCAAAGGATAATTCATATTTTTCAGGATCTAAAATGTGAAAATATCTTTCTCCCCATATTCCATCTACGGGTTTACTTTTAAAGGTAATTAAACGACGTATATCCTGATCGTGTTTAAAATAGTCATAAAGATTATCTACATTTTTTGAATAAATAATAATTCTTCCAAAATTTGTATCACATTTTAATTCTTTTGTATACTCTAGATTAATGTAGGACTTGGAATTGCTGTCATCATCCTTTATTTCAAAAGATGTAAATAAACTAATTGGTCCTCCGTAGGATAGACTTAATCCTGGAATTTTTGAATAGAATTCCCATTCATTTCTCATATTTTTAACTTTCAGAGTTACTGCTGATATTTTTTGTACATTCATTTTTCTTGTAGACAATAATATGACAATAAGTACTAATTAAGATAGTGAATTTTTTACTATAATTTAAAATAAGTAATTTTAAACTTAACAAATCTGACTAATTATTAATATACTTAATAAATGTACTAAATAATAGTATGGGTATAATTTTATGGTTTATTGCCATAGTACTATTTCTAGCTATAATTGGTCTAGGATGGGAAACTTTTTTTACTGGGGTATTAAAGGGTGTCGACAAAATTGGTATTACACCAGTTTTAAAAAATATCACTGATACTAC
>Ga0111539_10005808_pt1 | contig 15953 bp, 11 predicted proteins | sample RhiMethybrSRZTD1_FD_79667 | JGI IMG/M metagenome (GOLD analysis project Ga0111539, IMG submission 79667) | Populus rhizosphere microbial communities from Tennessee, USA - Rhizosphere MetaG P. TD hybrid SRZTD1 (version 2) (version 2) | ecosystem: Host-associated > Plants > Roots > Rhizosphere >... | reverse complement strand
AGTTCCCGTTGGGGACGCCATACCCTGTGCAAACACAACTCCGCTGAAGAATCCGGCGAGCGTTCCAGTCATGCGAATTTCGTACGCTTGATCTCTGGCAGAGCGCGGAACACGATCCGACCCTGCAGGAGCTTCTGCAACATCTGAGGGGCGATCGGCGCGTGCTGACGCAGAACCGGTTTCCATTCTCGCAGCCGACAAACTTCGTCGGGGCGCATAAATCGTATAAATAAAGAGAGGCAGGTCCCGCAGGGAACCTGCCTCGGCTGGACGATCCGGACTGGCGCGATCCGCGGTCGCCTTAGATTCGCGGCTCCGGGGAATTCCGCGCCTCGCCGCTAGGGAATCACGTTCACGTATCCGAACATCCCACCTTGGAAGTGCGGCAGCACTGCGCAGATGACGAGGAACGTGCCCGGGTTCGGAAAGTGAACGACCTCCACGCGATCCTGCAGCGGCGGCGAAGCTGGCGCTACAGGAGGATTAGGAGGAGCTAGACGCGGCAACACGCTCGGATCGAGGCCGAAATAGATGCGATTGGTCGCGTCATTGATCAGCGGCGGTGCCGGCGGCGTGATCGTGGGGGAGATAGTGATCGCAGTATTGATGTGACCGGGCTTGGTGCCATCGTCGTAGATTGCCAGCAGGTGGAACCCGGCGATGATGAAGTTCACGCTCCCTCCCGCCTTGATCTTCACTTCATCCGGGATCATGGCATGAACGTTGTTAGCGACCCCTGCGGCCTGGCCCACGTTCGGAAACCGGTTGAGCGTGCCGGTCCCCGGGAGTTGAGTCCATGCTCCGAAACTGACGGTCGCGTTCGCCAACGGACCGCTGGCCGCCGGGTGCAGCTGTGCGTGGCTTTGCGATGCTGCCTGAGACCGTGCCGGTGACCCAAGCGTCACCAGTGCCGCCGAGCCGATTCCCGCCTTCCGGAAGAACTCTCTTCGCTTCATAACGACATCCTTCCTTTGAAAAACGCGCCTGTCCGGCCCTGCGAAAGGAGCGCGATCATAACAGAAGGGAGGGGGGAGTATCGTCGTTTTTGCGAGAGTGACACGTGCAGAGACCTTCTCCGGCAGCGTGTGATGCAAAGTCATCCGACTCGCCGACTTTCACCGCATGGAAAGTCATGGGCCCGACCGATCGGCGGTTCTCTGTCGAATCAATCGGTGCCTCGTGCAAACAGCCGAGCGAGTCCCGTCATCATGCGGCAATCCAGCGGTCGAGCGGCGTTTGCAAGCCGTCAACTCCCCTTGGGGACGCCAGAGCGCTGTGCTTTCGCGCGGCGAACTGCGAACTGAGAACTGAGAGCTTTGAACTTCAAAAGCACCGAGGACGGATGTCTAGCAGCCCGTGGTGAAAGCCACCTATGGCCCGATCATTTCAAGGATTAGGATTCTGAGATCCTCCAAGATGTACGACCGCTTGGTGGACGAACGCCGGTGCCAGCGGTCCGAAGACCGGGCCGTGAGCGCCATACGGCACGACCCAGAGCGCTGAGTGCGGAATCCCGTGAAACAGCTCAAGGGCCATCTCGACGGGATAGTACGGATCGCGGTCGCCGTGCACGATGAGCGTTCGCGCAGTGATCCGCTCCAGCTGTTCCCGTGTGAACGCCATGTCGTCGTGGCTCGTGGCGAATGATCGCGTCATCGCGTAAAGCGCGCGGATCTGGTCGTCGCCATGGATGTGACGTTGACGCAGCGTGTCGCGCTCTTCGTCCGAGAGTCGGTCGAATGCCTCCAGGGTGAACTGTGCGGCAGCGACCCGCAGTGCATCGGGAAAGCGGGCCGTCGCGCTCACGATGACCATCGCGTCGATCCGCGCCGGCTGTACGGTGCCCGCGTGAAGAAGGGTCTTCGCGCCCATGCTGAGGCCGATTGCCTTGATTCGCTCCAAGCCGAGTCTGTCCAGCAGCGCAAGGACGTCTTGTGCGCACTGCCGGAATGTGAATGCGCCACTAGGATTGGTCGACCGTCCATGGCCGCGCAGATCCGGGACGATTACACGGTAGCCAGGCGGGTCTGAGGGAAACACATGACGCCAGTCGTCTCCGATTCCCATCCCGCCATGGAGTAGCAGCAACGGCTCACCGTTGCCACGCAACTGGTAGTGCATCTCGAATCCGTTCACGGAAATCGTCGGCATGTGCGGAAGCCTACGCCGACACAGGCGTCTTGCGGCAACCGCCGTGATAGGCTGGATCAACACCGTCAGGAACGACCCCAGCACACCTTAGATTGGCATCGCGCGCCGGCGGATCGACACGACGGCGATCTCGTACTATGAGTCTTGATGGCGGCCACCAGCGCCGGGACGTCGAGGGCTTTCCAGAGCTCGACCGGCGCATGCCGGCGATCAAACCGCACGTTGCCTTCAGCGAGGACTGCGGCGCATCGGACTTCAACGCAGACGAGTGCTCGCCGCTTACCGCTAGCCTGATCTGTTAGCACGAAGACGAGGGCGGTCAACATGTCCCAAAGCCCGTGATTCTCCGGGGAAACGTCGAGGCGCCAGGTCCGACCATCCGCCCAGCGGGCGGCACGCCCTTCGCCGTAACACGGCCGATCAGGATGTACGTTAGGCTCCGCATCCAGTCCCCTATGATTGCCATCCTGCCGCTCCACTGTCCGGCCTGCGGCGTTGGTGTCGATGTCCAAGTCGTGACGTGGGCAAAGACCACGAACGCTACGCCGCAGACTTACCGGTGTCCCGTCTGCAAAACCGACACCCGGGGAGACCTGCCAGGGCGAGTCGCCTTTGTGGCCACGCGCCAGGAACCCGGTCGCAAGGCCTCAACCAAGTAGGAGGAAAGTATGCAGACATGGCAACTGCACTTCGCGGGGAATGATCAACCTGTCGAGCTAGCACCTGTGAATGGCGAGGCCAAGCTGCTGCGCACGGCCCCCGAGGCTCTTCGGCGCGAAGTGATCAGGAGATACGGCCCATTCGCCACATCGAAACGGGTCGGAGGGGTCGAGACGGTCAAGGCGTCGCTCCAAATCAACTGGCCTGCCGACCGGAGGCTGCCAGTCTGGACCCGACATTAAGCGACTCAACGAAACTGAGACACCACCCGGCGGCGCGTGGCGAGTTGTAACTCGCGCGACAGTCCAGCAACTGAGGCCTCGCGCGCGCGTAGGGCTGTGCGGTCTTCCGAAGGGACGTCTCATTGGTTGCGCTTGGCGCCGGTCAGTAAGCCGATCAACTGGATCAGTACCGGGAGCCCGGCCGCGACTGCGCTAATCACCCCGAATGTCTGATTGAACAACTCGCGTTGTGTGCCAAAGAACACCGCGACGAAAGTGCCGATCATGATCAGCGAGGGCCATCGCACGCTGTCCCACGCACTCACGCGGTGCTCCAGGGCTTTCATTTCAGTAGAGGCGGCCGTCGACAGCACGAAGCGCCGGAACGTCTCGTTGATCACCTGGAAATTCGGCTGCCGCCGCAGCAGTCCTCGCCCCATGAGGACGCGGGCTATTCGCGTGTCCTTTTCGTTCACGAGCCCATCCGCCGCGACATGCGCCAGGACCACCCGCTCGGAGGCGCTGCAACTGGCCAGCACACCGCGGTAGTAGTTCTCGAGGCGTTCTCCCACTTCGACGAGAAGCTGAGAGAGGTCCAGCGGCGCTCGGCGATCGGCCTGCCAGGCGAACGGCAGAATCTGCATCCACACACGTTTGACGAAAGAATCGCGTTGTTCGTCCTCGAGGAATCGGGCGCGGTGGTAGAAGCCCACGGCGCTCGTTCGCCAGAGAAGCTCGGCAAATCCGCCACGTCCCCACTCGAGCCTGGGAGGCACCTGGTCAGCGAACCCTGACGGCTCTGGAGCCGAAGGGATTGGCACAAGGCTGAATTCCGCCAGGAGAGCCGTCCAGCGCGCGTCGAGGGCGGGAACGCCTGCGGCGGCCGTTGCCGAGGGTTGTCCGGCGGCCAGGACGACTTGCGGCGGCACGCTCGAGACGACCATGACCGTCCGGTTCAACAGGTGAATCAGCCGCTCGATGAACGACAACTTTCGATCGTTGAAGGTCTGATCGTACATCCGACCCTCGAAGTGGGAGATCAAGACACTCTCCTCCGGAGGACGCCCGGCCAGTTCATCGAGCCGCTGCTCAAACCATCGTGTCTGTGCATCGGCGTCGCCTTGGACATCGGCGAGGTTGACGTGGAAATAGCCGGCGGGTTCCAGGAACTCGCTGATCGCGTTCTTGCTCAGGACGAAGAGATTTGGTCCCGACATCAGCGGCAGCTGACCGATCTGTCCGGCCCAGAGCGGCATCGTCAGATCCATGACGAACACACGTTTGAGCGCGAATCGCACGATCCAGATCACGACTGCCGTTACCGCAACGAGTCCGATGATCATCGCGAGTCCTCGTCGGATCGTCATCGGCGCAGACCCGGCGAGCGACGGCATCATCGACACAAACTGCGTGGCCGCCGAGGTGCGATCCGGCGACAGGCACAACGTCAGATTTCGACCCTGGTTCTCCCAGTTCCAGCCGTTGTCAGCCGAACCTCCGTGCATCAACTCGCGAACTCTGACGGCCGATTCCGAGTAGTACGGCAGAATCCCCTCCAGAATGTCGGGAACGGTGTCCATCTTGTGCTCTTGCCCGCTGCCCACTTGGCGGCACACTGACGTCGGCGTCGTTCCGGCGCACACGGGAGTCGACGGGTCCCCGACTCGCCGGCTGCAAAAGAAAAACTCGTGATAGATGCCCGGATCGCACTCTGCTTTCGCGTTCCCATCTGAGGTACACGGGATCAGTCGATCAGTCCCTTTCACCACGCCGGCCGCGCGATCGGCTTGCTCGCGTGCGGAGAGATCGAGGCCGAATCGGAGTTGGGAATATCGCACGAGATTACCGGCGTGGACGCCGTGTCCGATCGTGAAAAACATCGCTGCTGGAAGAACCGCGACCACAACGAGGAGGATCCCGGCTGCCAGACCGTAGGTCAGAGGCAGCGGCGGGGCAGTTTTCGGAGGACTGATCGTTTCACCGTTCCACAGGGGAAGCAGGTGTGGTGCGCACGCCACTGCGGTGAGCGGAACCAACAAGAGCGAGGAGAGCGGATGTGTGTCACGCAGCATCCACACGAGAGTCAACCCGAGTCCGACGATGAGCGCGGTCCCGGCTGTGCGGAATGCCCGGCTCTTCGGACCAACGGGCGCGAGCGCCACGAACGTAAGCACCCACGCCATCATCGGAATCAACCATGCAATCCACAGCCGCTCCAGGAGGCCGAGTGTCGAAAGACTGACGATCCATGCGATCGCCAGCAGGAAGTACGAGGAGATCAACTTGAGATACAGCTGGGCCTTCGCCGGGTCCGGCCACAGCCACGGTGCGCGGTACGACGGGCGCAGAATCACGGTGCCGATGCCGACCAGAACGTAGATGGCGCAGTAGATGAGCGTGAACGCGACGGCCGTGACAAACCATTCGGTCCGTACGGTGTCAATGGCCACTCTGTCGTAGAAAGTCACGAGCGACCAGCCGAGCTCGTCCATGGGCGTCACAAACGCGCGGTGGGGATCGGCCCAGTAGTTCAGATTGACCCATTCGCTCTGTCTGGCGGCGACGAGGGCCCGGAGCCGGCGATTCTGGTCGGTTTCCGCAAAGAAATCCTCCGACAGGTTGTGCTCGGGATCCGAATGAAATAACACGCGGCCGTCTTCCGCGAGGATGACGAAACCAAAACCGTCGATCAGTACGGGGTTGAGCAGGGACCGCATCGGTACCGTGAGCGCCGCAACCTGGATGGCATTGAGGTTCGGGTCATGTCGTGACTGTTCGTTCAGACCGGCGCCGCGCGCTCGCTTGGAAAACACGACGAGCTGCTTGCCGGTCGTGAACGAACGGACGGGTTCGACGAAGGCAAGCTCGCTCGGCCTCGCCGCGAGCCAATGGGTGAAGTACGCGCGCGGTGCAACCGACGTGAGCGGCGTGACGAGCTGGCCGACCGAGTGTTTGAACAATTGGCAGCCCGCCCTGTCGATGAGCGTGAATACCTCGAGTCGGCCACTTTGCGATTCCGATCCCGCGAACTCCGTTTTTCCCGCTGCCAAGGTGGATTTGGATTTGCCAAGCGGTTTCCCTCCGGGGCAGGGCGTCATCCGGGCTGGTGGTTCGATCCTGACAGTCTGTTCGAGTGCCTCGAGGCGCTCGGTCACTCGTTCCCGTTCCAGTTTTACATGGACGCGGATCTCCTTCGACAACGTCTCCAGTTGCGCGTCGAGCGAATCCGTCAGCGACACGGTGCCGTACACGTCGAATGCAAACAGCGTGACGAACGACACTCCCATCAACGCGCACACACCCACGAGGAGGGCGTCGTAGACGGTGATGCGTTGCAGTTCTCCGATGAGCAGGAACTTGACGAATGGCCAACTGAAGATGACCAGCAACAGGACCGCGGTGATACCGCCGACCACGGAAAACGGAATCGCGGCGCCAGCCGCGGACAGCCGGGTCTCGTGAACGAACGCGACGACGAGCCAACCCGACTCACCTGGCACGGCGGTCGCGTGCCCGTCCGTGGACGTGAAGGCGAGGAGTCGGTCGCAGCAAGGCTGCACGAAGAGCTTGTAGGGCGAACCGGATACGACCACGTCGAACACACCCGCCGAGTGCGTGAGTGCATCCGTTCCAAGTTCAGCCGGTACCTTCCCCGCGGACCGTTGCAACAGTTTGCTGATGTTCGTCACGTTGACGCTGGGGTCACCGGTCTGAAAGATGACTCGGCCCTCCGCGGTCGTGAGGGCGAGCGAGTCGAAGATGTCGGATTGAATCTCGCCGGTGAGTAGCGGCTGGACGCGGTCCTTCAGGCTCAGGCTCACCTCGAAGCCGGCGCCAGGCGTACCCGGCTGGATCCTGGGAGACCAGAAGGTCTTGGTCGCTTCCTCCATGAACCGCATCGAAAGCGGCGACAGCGGGGGGTGTGAGGGCTTCACCAGCTGAACCGACCGAACCGACCGCAGGACTGGTATCGAATCGAACGCCTCGGGGTTGGAACGCCCTTCGTCGAAGTAGAAATCCATCGTTGCCGGGTTCTTGAGCAGGCCGCTCAAGACCGTCACGTCACTGTCAATCAGGGCCTGAAGCTCGGCGCCTGCCGTTGCCAGCAGCCGGAGATCGCGGCCGATCAAGTAGGTGGTGTTCCGCGTGACGTAGAAGAAGTAGTACGCCGCGAACGCGGCCGCCATCAGACAGACCAGCGTGACCGGAATTCTGAGTGCCCGGAAGTATCGGGACGCTCCTCCACGAGTTCCAGTCGGCGCCGAGGAGACGGATTGGCTGGTCGTCATCACGCCTCGCCTCCGGGTGGGGAGTCTTCACGTAGATGAAGCCAGGCAGACCGATAGTTACAGCCGTCGACTTAGCCCGGAAAAAACCTCTCGTGCCGGAGCTACGCGGCCTTTACAGAGCCGTGGCTTTCCGTGTCCACGAAGGGTCGGTCTCCGTTACGGACGCCCATGTCACGCCGCGATCCAACGGTCGATCGGCGTTTGCAGGGCTGTCACTTCCCGTTGGGACGCCATTTTTGTGTGAAATCCCTAGACACCCGTAACAGATTTCGCTCTTCTCTCTTGGCAGCAATCCGCGAGCGCAGACGCGATCAACAAGTCAGAGCACACAGCCCATGCCTCGCCAGAAGAAGCTGGCGGTCGCGGTCGGGCTGCGATAGCATTTCCAGTTCTGGCTGGCTCGAATGGCAACAATCGATGAACGCTGAGCCGAATGGCCCCTGGGGCGGTCGCAAGCCCTCCGTCGGGCAAGTCGCCGAGCGGAGCCGGACCGTGACGGCGAACGACATCGGGTTGTTCACCGAGATCAGTGGCGACCGCAACCCGCTGCACTACGACGAGTCGGCCGCGCGGGCGAGCCGATTCGGCGAGATCATCGTCCAAGGCGGCGTGACCAGCGCCATCCTGAATGCTGTGGTCGCCGAGGACCTGCCGGGCCCGGGTTCGGTCTTCCTGGAAGTCCACTGGCGTTTCAAGGCGCCCGTGCGTCCCGGCGACACGATCACCGGGAGGGTCGAGGTCACGGAGGTCCGCGAGGACAAGCCCATCAGCAGGCTCAACACGCGTGTCACTCGAGGCGACGGAACCGTGGTGCTCGAAGGGGATGCGGTCTGTTACACCATGAAGCTCGCCTGAGCACGAACACGGTATGGATCGGTTCACCAAAAACACGTCAACCGGCACGAGCCAGCGGTACGACGCGGTCGTTGTGGGGGCGCGGTGCGCGGGGGCGGCCACGGCGATGCTGCTCGCGAGGCAAGGGCTCTCCGTGCTGCTGGTGGACCGCGATCGTCACGGCACTGATACCCTGTCGACTCTCGCGCTGATGCGGGCGGGCGTCCTCGAGCTGTATCGCTGGGGCCTGGTCGATCGGGTGCGCGCGGCAGGCACGCCGCCCATCACCAGCACCAGCTTCATCTACGGCGACGAGACGATCACCGTGCCGATCAAGTCGCGCAACGGCGTGGACGCGCTTTTCGCGCCGCGCCGCACGCTCATCGACGCGCTGCTGGCCGATGCAGCCCTGGACTCGGGTGCCGCCGTCGTTTATGGTGCGCGGCTGGTCGACCTCGAGCGTGGCTCGGACGGACGAGTGATTGGCGCGGTGATCGAGGAGCGCGGCGGCGGCGTGCGCCTGGTGGGAGCCGGCATCGTGATCGGGGCCGACGGGTTGTGGTCGACGGTCGTCAGGCTCGTCGGGGCTGCGACCTACCGCGAGGGTCGGCACGCCTGCGGTGTGGTCTATACGTTCTGGCCCGGACTCGAGAACGCTCGCACCCGCTGGTACTACCGGCCCGGAGTCGGGGTGGGGGCGATTCCCACCAATGGCGGAGACGCGTGCGTGTTTATCGCGACGCCGCAGGGGCGCTTCCACGCTGAAATCCGGACCGACATGGAAGCCGGCTATCGCCGGGTGCTGGCCGAATGTGCCCCGGATCTAGCCGCCGAGGTCGCGGAGAAGACGCCGTCGGAGCGCCTGCGCGGCTTTCCGGGGCAGGCGGGGTTGATGCGACAGAGTCACGGTCCGGGCTGGGCGCTGGTCGGGGATGCCGGCTACTTCAAGGATCCGATCACCGCGCACGGCATCAGCGACGCCCTGCGCGACGCCGAGCTGCTGGCGCGGGCCGTGGGACGAGGATCCGATCGTGCGCTTGCCGAGTACCAATCGACCCGCGACGAGCTGTCTCGGGAGCTCTTCGAGATCACCGACGCGATCGCCGGGTTCGAGTGGGATTTCGACCGCTTGAAGGTGCTGCACCAGGACCTGAGCAAGACCATGAACCGCGAGGTCGAAGCCCTGCTGGGCCTCGACGCGGAGGTGGGGCCGCCGGCCGCGGGCCACGCGAGCTGACATTTCGACGAAGTCACGGCGAAGATACGCACATGGAGGACATGATGGCGACGACCAAGAACCCAGTGGACAACGGTGTCAATGTCGAGGCGTTGCTCGGCGCTCGCGAGGCCCTGAGCCAGACGCCTGAGGCCGCAAAGTTCACGTGGCGGGCCACGTGCGAATGGAAGAAGGGCACGCAGAGCCGCTCGACGGTGGAGGGATTCTACGGGCTCGGCGCGGAGCAGCATCACAAGAGCAAGTTCACGTTCGACGCCGACCACCCGGAGGTGTTCGCGTCCGAGGATACGGGTGCAACCCCGGTTGAAATCGCGCTCGCCGCACTTGCCAGCTGCCTGACCGCGGGCATTGCGGCCGTCGCCCAGCACCGCGCGATTCAGTTGCACCGCGTGACCGCGACCATCGAGGGCGGGATGGACATCCACGGGATCCTCGGCATGGACAGCGACGTGCGCAACGGCTTCGACGGCATCAAGGTTTCCTACGACATCGACGCCGACGCGACGCCCGCCGAGATCCGGGCCGTCGTCGCCCAGTCGCAGAAGCGCTCGGCCGTGTACGACCTCATCACCAACCCGACCAACGTCACCGTCGAGGTGAAGTAAGCCTCGGCGGCGCAGCCCAAGCGCGGCCATGCGAACGACGACCGTCGTCATTGGCGCGGGTCACGCGGGCCTGGCGATGAGTCACTGCCTCACCTCGCGCTCGGTCGACCACGTGGTCCTCGAGCGTGGTGAGGTCGCCAACTCGTGGAAAACGGAGCGCTGGGATTCGCTGCGGCTGCTCACGCCGAACTGGCAGAGCCGGCTCCCGGGCTACGGCTACGAGGGCGCAGATCCCGATGGTTTCCGCACGATGCCTGAGACCATCGCGTTCATCGAGCGCTACGCCGAGCGATGTGCGGCGCCGGTCGAGATCCACACCGCAGTCACGTCGGTTCGCAGCGAGGACGACGGCTATCGAGTCTCGACCAGTCGGGGCGACTGGCGCTGCCGGACGGTCGTCCTGGCCACGGGGGCGTGCAATATCCCAAGCGTCCCCGCGGTCGCGGCGGCGCTGCCCCCCGGAATCCTGACGCTCACGCCGATGGAGTATCGCAATCCGGACCAGGTCCCGGAAGGCGGCGTGCTCATCGTCGGGGCCTCGGCCACCGGCACGCAGCTCGCCGAGGAACTCCAGCACGCCGGCCGGCCTGTGACGCTCGCGGTCGGCGAGCACGTCCGCGCGCCTCGGACCTACCGCGGCCGGGACATCAAGTGGTGGATGGACGCCGCGGGCGTGATGGACGACCGCTATGACGACCAGGACGATATCGTCCGCGCTCGACACGTGCCGTCGATGCAACTCGCGGGCTCGCCGGAGCGCAGAACCCTCGATCTCAACCGGCTGACGAAACTCGGTGTTCGCCTGACGGGTCGTCTGGCAGGGATTCGCGATGGCCAGGCGCTGTTCTCGGGATCTCTGCGGAATCAGTGCGACCTGGCCGATCTCAAAATGGACCGCTTGCTCGACCGGATCGATCAGTGGGCCACCGAGAGCGGCCTCGACGGCGACACCGATCCACCACACCGCTTCGAGCCCACCCGGGTCGAACGCACGCCGCCGCTCGCGCTCGACCTCACGAACGGCGAGATGCGAACCGTGATTTGGGCCACCGGCTTCCGTCCGGACTATTCCTGGCTCGACGTGCCAGTGCTGGATCGCAAGGCTCGCATCAAACACGACGGAGGCGTCGTCGAGGCGCCCGGCATGTACGTGATGGGGATCCCCTTCCTCAGGCGGCGCAAGTCCACGTTCATCGATGGCGCCGGCGACGACGCGCGCGACTTGAGCAGCCACCTCGCGAGCTACCTCAACGGGGACGCGAGCCACGCGTGAGTCCCAGACTCCCGAGGCGTCGCGTCCGATAAGGCCGCTTCTGTCGAGAGGAAAGGCCTCAATCCGGACTATCGACGATCGGAAACCCGTCTCGGAAACAACCGCTTCCCTGACGTCTGCGCAGACTTTCCGCAGGTTCGTCAGCGTGCGCAGGAAAAGTGCCGGGCCGGCACCGGAACGCTTGCTATGAGGCGAGATTGAGGTTCTTGGCCTTGCGATTGCCGGTGTCGATCCGGCCCTGCACCACGGCGCCGTCTGCCACTCTGACGGCAGGAGCGGCCAGATCGCCTTCGACTACCGCTGTCTCACCCACGACGATTCTGTCGTTGGCGCAAAGGCTCCCCTTCACCGCCCCGCTCACCACAATCGTGTTCGCCAACAGCGTGGCAGTCGCCTTCCCGCCTTCCGCAATCGTCAGGACGTGTCCGACCACCTTCACCGACCCGTCGACGTGACCGGCGATGGTCAACGGTTCCTGGGATGTCACTTCACCTTTGATCGAAATCGTTGGACCAACGTGCCACGTACCGTTCATGCATGCCCTCCTGGACGCAAATCCGATGGGCAAAGAGCATTCCCGGCAGACTCTTCGCGTATATCGGAACAGACCGAGTCAGAAGAGTGCCACCAGGCGGAAAGACGCGACGGAAACCCCACCAGAGATTACGAATCGGTCGGTACGAAGACAACGACGCGCGTTGTCCTGCAGCAGCCACGACGTGCGTTCGAGCAGCACCGCGCCGGATTCGTACACGAGCCATGAAAACGGGTCAGAACCGGCGGAGAATCCGACCCTCGAAACGGAAGCAATCCAACAGCCTCACGCGGCAATCCAGCGTCTATCGGTGTTTGCAGGCTGTCACTTCCCGTTGGGGACGTAACCCCTTGCAACGACAGCAGCCGTGCAGGCACGAGCCCCGCGATCAACTTCTCGATCGTGCAGTCGCGCGAAACCGGAAACCGTTGCCGGTTGTTCTGACACTCTGGCGTGAGTGTGAGTTGCATTGACTAGGGATGGCTAGAATCGCTCGTCACCTGCTTCCTATCCGCGAAGATCAGCCACCTCCCTCAAAGCTTGCCGCAATGCGTCTTCGGTTCGTCTGCGCTCCGTAACATCTTCAAAAGACGCGACAACTCCCCCGAGAGTTGCACCGTCCGCCTCGAACAAGGGTTCAGAATTGATGGAAATCCACGTCAGGGCGCCGTCTGGCTTGTAGACTCCCATGACAATGTTCGAGCACCGTTGGCCCGTGCGCAAGGTCACGGCGGCTGGGAATGTTTCACCGGGAAAGGGTGAGCCATCCTCGTGGACCGCCCGCCAGCGCGGGTCGACCGCTGTGCGGCCGATGATCTGTTCAGCCGAGAGTCCAAGGATTCGTTCGGCGCTGCCATTGCATACTCGAACGCTGCCGTCGCCGTCGAGGACGACAATGCCATCCTGCATCGCCGCGAAGATCGACCGGTAGTGCTCCTGGCTTTTCAGGAACACTTCCTCCGCTTGCTTCCGTGCGGTAATGTCCCGTGCGGCCGCGTAGAGCAATTGTCGGCTCGGATACGCGGCCGAAGTCCAGGAGAACCACCTGTACGATCCATCTTTGCAGCGGTACCGATTCTCGAACGTGACGGTCTCGACGCCTTTAACGACCTTTTGGGCTACAGCGATAGTCCGTTCCCGGTCCGCAGGGTGGACGAAGCTCAAATACGGTTCGGCAAGCATTTCGTCGACGGTATAACCAAGGGTTCGTTCAAAAGCTGGATTAAGGCGTTTGAAATACCCATCGAACCCGGCGATACACAACATCTCAAGAGACACCGTGAAGAATCGATCCCGCTCTTCTTGCGCTTCTCGGCGTTCAATTTCCTGCCAACCCTGAACTGCCATGGCGAGCTCAACGGCGTCAGCGAAGCGGTCGCTGGGGTTCTTGGCAAGGGCACGCATGCAAATGCCTTCCAACGCTGGCGGAACCTCGGCCCACTGCTCCCGCGGCATCAGCGGCTGATCTTCGCGCACCTTCCGCAGCACCTCGTGCGTGTCTGCGCCTGGGAACGGAGGGCGCCCCGTGAGAACTTCATAAAGAATCGCTCCCAAGCCATAGATGTCGGTGTGCCGATCGATGAGGTCCAAGCGGCCGGCCGCTTGCTCTGGGGCCATATAGGCGGGCGTACCGATCGCCTGCCCTTGCACGGTAAGACCGAGGTCGTTCGAACTAATATCGTGGACCACGACGGAAGGATCGTCGGGCTCTTCTTTTCGGCTAACCAGCTTGGCCAAACCCCAATCGAGAACGACGACTTCGCCGAAGTCTCCCAACACGACGTTGTCGCCTTTGAGATCGCGATGGATCACCCCGTGCGAATGGGCATACCCGACGGTGTTGCAGACAGTGACGAAGGCATTCAGTAAAGGGACCAGGCCGAGCATTTCGCCCTGGGTTCGGACCCGAGTCTGATGCCACGCCCGCGCGGCTTTGCTGAGCGTGCGGCCACTGACGAAGCGCATGGTGTAGAACGGCTGCTGATCGTCGGACCGTAGGGCCAACTCATAAACCGGCACGATACCCGGATGCTCCAGCTGGCCCGTGATCCGAGCTTCCTGAAGGAACCGCATCCTGTGAGTGGCCAGCGCCGCACGTTCGGGCCGCAGCTCTTTCAGAGCAACGTTACGACCGAAGGCGGTGTCGCGGGCCAGCCAGATGCGTCCGATGCCGCCACTGGCGTGCAAACGCGTCAGACTGTACCGCTCGTGGGGTCGCGGTATCTCGTCGACCGTTACCGTTTCAGTTGGCGCATCCGGAATCGGCAAGTCGCAGAGCGACCGCTGAATGTCGCCATCTTGTAAAGCTGCGAGTGAACGCTTCACATTGTCGCCGACGGCGGCCAGACCAGCTTTAGGATCGCCGCCGTGCCGCTTCAATTTGCGTTCGACCAAACGCTCGACATCCGCACGGTCGGTCGGCGTGATCCAGCCTAGCTCGATTAACAGATCGGCGAGTGCGGTGTGCTTGCGCGTCGTCCAGAGCGTGCAGATCTTGATGAACTGATCGGCATCAAGGACATCAGCCTGCAGGGCCAGCACACCGAACAGAAGGTTACGATCCGTATTCATGAGATCCAAACGATCGTGACGTGTCCCTCGAAGCGATAGAACCCCGCCTCGGGCGTCCGATGAGCACCTCGCGCCAGTCCTGCAGTTTCGCGCGAAACGATCGTCGGAGCGCATAACATAAAAAGAGAGGCAGGTCCCGCAGGGAACCTGCCTCGGCTGGACGATCCGGATTCGCGCGATCCGCGTTCGCGGCTCCGGGAATTCCTTTCCTCGACGCTACGGATTCACGTTCACGTATCCGTACATCCCAGCCTGGAAGTGCGGCAGCACTGCGCAGATGACGAGGAACGTGCCCGGGTCCGGAAAGTGCACAACCTCGATGCGATCCTGCAGCGGCGGCGACGCTGGCGCAACGGGAGGATTGGGCGGAGCCAGACGCGGCAACGCGCTCGGATCGAGGCCGAAATAGATGCGATTATTCGGGTCATTGATGATCGGCGGCGCCGGCGGCGTGATCGTCAGGGGGATGGTGAGGTTGGTGTTGATGTGACCCGGCTTGGTGCCATCGTCGTAGATCGCCAGCAGGTGGAACCCGGCGATGATGAAGTTCACGCTCCCTCCCGCCTTGATCTTCACTTCATCCGGGATCATGGCGTGCACGTTGTTAGCGACGGTTGCGGAGGCGCCCACGTTCGGAAACCGGTTGAGCGTGCCGGTCCCCGGAATTTGAGTCCATGCTCCGAAGCTGACGATCGCCGTCGCCAACGGACCGCTAGCCGCCGGGTGCATCTGTGCGTGGCTGTTCGATGCGGCGTGAGACCCTGCCGGTGATCCGAGCGTCACCAGTGCCGCCGATCCGATACCTGTCTTTCGGAAGAACTCTCTTCGGTCCATAACGACATCCTTCCTCTGAGAAACCCCGCCTGTAATTCTCTGCAAAAGGAGCGCGATCATAACAAAGGATGGGGGCGACAGATCGTTGTCTTTGCAGGAGTGAGACGTGCGGAGACTCGTTCTCCGGCGGCATGATGGTACAAAGTCATCCGATTCGGAGACTCTTCAGCGCATAGGCGTAGACTCGTCGGCGACATGGCTCGCGTCGGCGTTTCGCTTCTCGATCTCCGCCTAGGCGTTCGCATGCTGAGGCGCTACCCCGTGCTCACGCTCATCAGCACCGCCTCGCTCGCGTTCGCCATTGCCATTGGCGCCGCGGCCTTTGCCTTCATTTCGCTGATGCTCTGGCCGCGTCTGCCGCTCCCCGACGGCGACCGTATCGTCAGAGTCCAGCAGTACGACCAGGCGGCGGCCCACCCTGAATGGCGCGTGACCACCGACTTCCTTCGCTGGCGTGCGGGCACCGGGACCCTGACCGACTTCGCCGCAGGTCGCGACATGCAACGGAACCTCCAGATGGGCGACGGAGTTGTCGAGCCCATTTCGGTCGAGGAGGTGACGGCGTCCATGTTCCGGATGGTCCGCGTCGCACCGATCATGGGTCGAGCACTGACCGACGACGACGCGCGCGTGGCGGCGCCGCCGGTGATGGTGATCGGCGAGCGAATCTGGCGTGAGCGCTACGCGGCCGATCCCAACATCGTCGGCACGTCGTTGCTGTTGAGCGACATGCCGACGACGGT
>Ga0111539_10005807_pt1 | contig 15953 bp, 12 predicted proteins | sample RhiMethybrSRZTD1_FD_79667 | JGI IMG/M metagenome (GOLD analysis project Ga0111539, IMG submission 79667) | Populus rhizosphere microbial communities from Tennessee, USA - Rhizosphere MetaG P. TD hybrid SRZTD1 (version 2) (version 2) | ecosystem: Host-associated > Plants > Roots > Rhizosphere >... | reverse complement strand
TGGATCCCGCCGGGGTTCGCGCACGGCTTCTGCGTCACGAGCGAGCGGGTCCACGTCGAGTACAAGTGCACCGGCTTCTACGACCGGTCGGACGAGGTCGCGATCGCCTGGAACGATCCAGAGATCGGCATCGAATGGCCCATGACGAGCCCGACGCTGTCGGCGAAGGACAACGCCGCCCCTCGCCTGGCGGAGCTTTTCGAGCGCCTGCCGGCGTAGTCCGCCCGTCGTGACGACCCTGACGGCCCTGGGTTATGATCCCCGTCTCGACGGCCGCAGGCGTGCCCGACGGGCGTGCCGCGGCCGTTCAGAAACCGCCAGGACCGGAAAGGGCCAATTCCCGACATGGGTCTTCTCGACCTCTTCAAGGGCAAGTACGTGGATCCCACCTACCCAGGGGTCCACGCCGGCGGGAACGTCGTCACCACGACGCTCGACTCGGTCATCAAGTGGGGCCGGCGCTCCTCGATCTGGCCGATGCCGTTCGGCACGGCCTGCTGCGCGATCGAGTTCATGGCGCTGTCGGCCTCGCACTACGACATCGCCCGCTTCGGCGCCGAGGTGCTGCGCTTCTCGCCGCGCCAGGCCGACCTGATGTTCGTGGCCGGCACGATCCCCGACAAGCTCGGGCCCGTGCTGAAGACGATCTACGACCAGATGCCGGAGCCGAAGTGGGTGATCTCGATGGGCGTCTGCGCGTCCTCGGGAGGCTTCTACCGCTCCTACCACGTGATGCAGGGCATCGACGAGATCATCCCGGTCGACGTCTACGTCCCGGGCTGCCCGCCTTCGCCGGAGGGGCTGCTCGCGGCGATCATGAAGATCCAGGACCGCATCAAGAACGGCGAGCAGGCCAAGGAGCCGCAGGGCGCCCACCGCGTCGGCGCGCCGGGCGACGGGGCCATCGACCGCCGCGCGCGCCGGCAGTTCTGGGCGCAGGACGACGCGGAACAGAAGCGCGCGGGCAAGCCGCCCCGCGGCGTGCTGCAGCTGCGCGTGCTGCCGAACGACACGGACGAGCAGCATGGCTAGCGCGACGGCGCTGGCGCCGCCCGAGGTGCTCGCCAAGCCGGCCGCGCGCGTCCTGAGCGAGACGCTCGGCGACCGTGTGCTCAGCGTCTCCGACTTCCGCGGGGACCTCGCGATCACCGTGACGCGCGGCGCGTGGGTCGAGGCCGCCCGCCTGCTGAAGGACCACCGCGAGCTCGACTTCAAGCTCTTCCTCGACCTCTGCGCCGTCGACTATCTCGACAAGCCCGGCTACCCGGAACGCTACGAAGTGGTGCTGCACGTCTACTCGGTCTCGACGAAGCACCACGTACGGCTGAAGACGCAGCTGCCCGAGGCGGACGCGAAGCTGCCGACGCTGATCGGCGTCTACCGCGGGGCGAACTGGTTCGAGCGCGAGGCCTGGGACCTCTACGGAATCGTCTTCGACGGACACCCCAACCTCTCGCGGCTCCTCACCCACGACGACTTCGTGGGCCACCCGATGCGGAAGGACTATCCCACCGCGAAGCGCCACGTGCTCAAGGTCCCGAAGGAGTTCCTGCTCACGGTGCCCGAGAACAGCGAGCACGTGCTCATCAACCTGGGCCCGTCGCACCCCGCGATGCACGGCACCTTCCGCGCGCAGGTGCTGCTCGACGGCGAGACGATCACCGAGGCCGAGGCCGAGATCGGCTACATGCACCGCAACTTCGAGAAGATGGCGGAGGAGCGGACCTACTGGCAGATCATCCCGTACACCGACCGGCTCAACTACTGCTCGTCGTTCATGAACGGACACGGCTGGGCGCTCGCGGTCGAGAAGCTGCTGGGCGTGCCGGCCCCGCCGCGGGCCGAGGCGATCCGCGTGATCCTATCGGAGTTCTCGCGGATCATGGACCACATCGTCGCGGTCTCCACGAACGTCGTGGACCTCGGCGCGATCACCCCGTTCTTCGTGATGTTCCGCGCGCGCGAGGTGATCTACGAGCTGCTCGAAGCCTGCTGCGGCGCCCGCCTCACGGTCTCGTACGTGAGGATCGGCGGGCTCGCGCAGGACGTGCCGGACGACTTCGAGGCCCGCTGCCGCAAGGCGATCGAGAGCGTGAAGGACGTCTGGAAGCAGGGACACGAGCTGCTGACGCGCAACGCCATCTTCCAGAACCGCTTCCGGGACGTCGGCGTGATGCCGAAGGACGAGGCGCTCGACTGGGGCTGGGTCGGACCGTGCCTGCGCGGCTCGGGCGTCGACTACGACATCCGCAAGGACCAGCCCTACTCCGGCTACGAGCAGTACGACTTCGACGTGCCGATCGCCACGACCGGCGACTGCTTCGACCGCTACCTGGTGCGGATGGAGGAGATCCTCCAGAGCCTGCGCATCATCGAGCAGGCGCTCGCCAGGCTGCCCAAGGGCCCGGTGATCACCGACGACCGCAAGGTGGCGCTGCCGCCCAAGTCCGAGGTGTACTCGAACATCGAGTCGCTGATGAACCACTTCAAGCTCGTCTACGACGGCATCCTGCCGCCGCCCGGCGAGGTCTACGGCTACACCGAAGGCGCGAACGGCGAGCTCGGGTTCTACGTCGTGAGCGACGGCGGCAAGCACCCGTGGCGGCTGAAGGTGCGGCCGCCCTGCTACAACATCTACCAGGCGTACCCGCACATGATCAAAGGCGGTTTGATCGCGGACGCGGTGGCCATCATCGGCGGGCTGAACGTGGTCGCCGGGGAGCTCGACAGGTAAGCGATGCCGAAGTGCACGATCGACGGCAAGGAGATCGAGGTCAAGCCGGGCACGACGGTGCTGCAGGCCGCGCTCGACAACGGCATCCACCTCCAGTACTTCTGCTGGCATCCCGACCTGCCGGTCGACGGCAACTGCCGCACCTGCATGATCGAAGTCGAGAAGATGCCGAAGCTCCAGATCGCCTGCAACACGGTGGTCGCGGAGGGCATGGTCGTCCACACCAAGAGCGCCAAGGCGCACGAGGCGCAGCGCACGGCGCTCGAGTTCCTGCTGATCAACCACCCGATCGACTGCCCCGTCTGCGATCAGGCCGGCGAGTGCTACCTGCAGGACAACTACATGCGCTACGGCCTCTACGACTCGAAGATCGAGCTCGAGGAGAAGGTGCACAAGCGCAAGGTGGTGGACCTCGGCCCGATCATGCTCGACGCCGAGCGCTGCGTGCTCTGCTCGCGCTGCCTCCGCTTCGAGGACAAGGTGACCGGCACCAACTCGCTCCAGTTCGTGAGCCGCGGCGACCACACGTCGATCTCGACCTTCGACGGCCGCAAGATCGAGCACGAGTACGCCGGCAACCTGGCCGACGTCTGCCCGGTGGGCGCGCTGCTGTCGACCGACTTCCGCTTCAAGATGCGGGTCTGGTTCCTGAAGGAGCACCAGTCGGTCTGCCCGGGCTGCTCGACGGGCTGCAACATCTACGTCGACGAGCGTGACGGCAGCGTGGAGCGGCTGCGCTCGCGCCGCAACCCGGACGTGAACAAGTCCTGGCTCTGCGACCCGGGCCGCGCCCTCTACAAGCAGATCGACGTGACCGAGCGCGTGTCGGGCGCGCGCGTGCGCGGGGCGGGCGGCTGGGCCGGCGTGACGGTGTCGGAAGCCCTCGACCGCGTCGCGGAGGCCCTGAAGGCCGGCGCCGCCTCGGCCTTCCTCGCGACCCCGCAGGGCACGAACGAGGACCTCTTCGTCTTCAAGACGCTCGCCGACTCGGTCGGCGGCAAGCTCGACTTCCGCGTCGGCGACCCGCAGCTCAAGGTCCGACAGATGCTGGACAACGTGCTGCAGCACGTCGACCGCAACCCGAACACCCAGGGCTGCCTCGACCAGGCCCTCGGACGCGACGGCGTCGACGCGATCCTCGCCGCCTGCCGCGCCGGCTCGGTGAAGGCGCTGGTGCTGCAGGGGCCCGAGCTGCTCCGGGTGCCCGAGGCGGTGGACGCGATCGCCAAGGTGCCGTTCGTCGCGGCGATGGCGACGCACGAGGGACCCGAACTCGATCGCGCCACGGTAGTGCTGCCGGCCTCGATGTGGGCCGAGGTGTCCGGCACGTTCACGAACTACCAGCGACGCGTGCAGCGGCTCGACGTCGCGGTGCCCCCGCCCGGCGACGCCCAGCCGCGCTGGGAGCTGGCCGCCGGCGTCCTGAGCCGGCTCGGCAAGGCGCTGACGGCGGCGTCGCCGCGCGAGGTGTTCGGGCTCGTCGCGCGCGCCACGCCGGGGTACGAGGGTCTCGACTACCGCGCGCTCGCCTACATGGGCGTGGCGCTCCAGCCGCCGGCCGGCGCCGGCGACGCCGCCCAGGAGGCGCGCGCCTGATGGCCACCCGCGTCGTCACCGTCGACCGCAACCAGAAGCCGGGCGTGCTGCCGATCCTGCGCGGACTGCAGATCACGCTCGCGAACTTCCTGCGCAGCCTGTTCCTGCGCCAGGCTTCGACCGTCTCCTACCCCGAGCAGAAGCGGCCCGTCTCGAGCCGCTACCGCGGCATCCACATCCTGACCGAGCGCGAGGACGGCACGCCGAAGTGCGTCGCCTGCTTCATGTGCGCGACCGTCTGCCCGGCCGAGTGCATCTACATCGAGTCGGGCGAGCGGCCGGAGAAGACGATCGAGAAGTACCCGACCCGCTTCGAGATCGACCTGCTCCGCTGCGTCTACTGCGGCTTCTGCGTCGACGCCTGCCCCGAGGAGGCGATCATCATGAGCCGCGAGAACGACCTCGTGGGCACGACGCGCGCCGAGCTCATCATCGACCGCGACCGCCTGATGGCCCGCGGCAAGGTGGTCGAGCACGGCCCCGGCTACCGCCCCCAGGAGCACGACGTGCGCCGGCCGGTGCGGATCGCCGCGCTCGAGCGGCTCAAGTCCGAGCACGGCATCGTGCCCGGCATGCCGGCCCCGAAGACGCCGCGCGGCTGAGACCGAGCGACCGCCGCTCTCATGAGTGACGGGTCGCCGAGGACGCTGGTCGCGGCGATCTTCGTCGGCGGGATACCACTCCTGATGGGCGGTGCGGCTTTCTACTTCACCAGCGGCGTCGTGCTGAGCTGCGAGCCGTCCGGGACGGGCCGAGCGTCGTGTACCGAGAGCCGCCGGATCCTCAAGCTGATCGACATACCACTGCGCCGGTACCCCACGGTCGTGGGCGCCGCCTTCGACGAGAGACGGTCCTACGACGAGGATGGGGAGCCGTTCACGGCACGCATTCCCGTCTTGTTGACGCCGGCCGGCAGGGAGCCGCTTGCGCCGTTCGGGTCGGGAGCGGACCTGGCCGGCGCGGTCGAGCGGCTAGACGCTTTCGCAAAGAGCCCCGAGCCCGGTGGCGTGTCGGTGGGAGGGCAGGCCGGCGGGCTGTCGTTCTTCTTCCACCTCTTCTCGAGCCTCTTCATCTTCCTGGGCGTCACCAACTTCGTCAGCTACCTGAAGAGCCTGATGGGCGCCAGCTGGCAATAGCGATCGTGACGTAAGCTTCGCCCGTGCCCGCGCGCGTCACCGGCTTGCTGTTGTTCCTGCCGGTGCCGCTCGTGCTCTTTCTCTTCACCCGCGCACCCCTCGGGATCCTTCCTTCGCTCGGAATCGGCGTCGCGCTGGTGCTCACCCACCGCCTCTACGCGCGCCCGTGGGCGCTCTCGCGAGCGCGCCAGCGCTGCCTCTGGTGCGGGGGGGGCGTCGCGACATCGCCTGCAGCCGTTGAGCTCGCAATCGAGGACCCGCTCGGCGGCGCGACCTGGTCCGCGTGCCGCGAGACCCATGGCCGCGCGGTTGCAGCCGTACTCGCCTGGGCGGATCGCCGTCGCGCCTGGTTGAAGCTCGGGATCCTGGGAACGCTCGGCGTGTTCCTCGTCTGGGCGCTGGCCCTGGGGTTTCGGGGGCGGGGCGGCACGGCGTTCGACGACGCCTTGGCCAGCTTCCGCCTGGGCATCGCCCTGAGCGTGCTGCCACTCGGATGGCTGGCAGCTCGCACCGCATCGGTGCCCGTCGCGCCTGCGCGCGCGCCGTTCCCGATCCATGTCCCCGCGCTCGTCGGGCTGCGTTCAGTTCTCTGGCTCTTTCGCCTGGTCGGCCTGGTCTGGCTCGCGCAAGGCGCCCTGCACGTCGCTCAGCGATTGGGCCTCCTCGCCTGAGCCCCCGCCGAGCGCCCGCGGCGAAACGCTACCGCGAGCGCAGCGCGACGAGCGGGTCGAGCTTCGTGGCGCGGCGCGCGGCCACAAGGCAGGCCGCGAGCGCAACCGCACCGAGCAGCAGAGGGACCGCCCCCAGCGTGAGCGGGTCACGGCCGCTCACCCCGTAGAGCAGGCTCTCGATCGAGCGTCCGGCCAGGAGCGCGAGCAGCAGGCCCACCGCCACTCCGAAGCCGACGAGGCGCATCCCACCGCCGATGACCATGCGCAGCACGTCGGCGCCGCGCGCGCCGAGCGCCATCCGCACGCCGATCTCGCGCGTGCGCTGGGCCACCTGGAAGCTCGTCACGCCGTAGACGCCGATCGCGGCGAGCGCCAGCGCGAGCAGGGCGAACGACCCGAGCAGCGCCACGCCCGTCCGTGCGGCCCAGGTCGAGGCCGAGACCGTTTCGGAGAGCGTTCGCAGCTCCGGTAGCGGAAGGTTCGGCTCGAGACGGCGCACGACCTCGCGCACGGCCGGAACCAGCATCGCGGGATTGCCGGTCGCACGCACATAGAGCACGACGCCCGTCTCGTGGCGCTGCCCGAGCGGCAGGAACACCACGGGCAGCGGCTCCTCGGTGAGCGTCGCGTACTTGCTGTCGCTCACGACGCCCACGATCTCGCGCCACGGGCCCTCGGGGCCGCTCAGGCTCAGGCGCTGGCCGAGCACCCGCTCGCGCGGCAGGCCCTTGAAGTGGAGGTCGCAGAAGGCGTCGCTCACGACCGCCGCGAGCGGGGCGCCTTCGACGTCGCGCTCGTCGAGCTCGCGGCCCGCCCGCAGGGCGGTTCCGAGCGCGCGGAAGAAGCCCGGGCCGACCACGTTCGAGGCCACCTGGTCGGTCGCGCGGGCGGCGATGCGGCCTCCCTCGCTCTGGAAGCGGCCGGTCGGCCCCTGGCGGCCCTCGATGTGGAGGCTGCTCGTGCGGCCGCCCCCTCCGAGCAGCGTCACGCGCGCGACGCCTGCGGCCTCGACTCCGGGCAGCGCTCGCGTCTCTTCCACGACGCGGCGATAGAACTCGCGACCTTGCTGCGTGGTGTAGCGGAGCAGGTTCACGGGCAGCTGTGCCTGCAGCAGCCGCTCGGTGTCGAAGCCGGGGTCGACCGACTGGATCTCGCGCAGGTTGCGCAGGAACAGGCCCGCCGCCACCAGCAGCAGGATCGACAACGCCACCTGCGCGACGACCAGGGCGCCGCGCAGGTTGAAGCGCCGCGACTGCTCGTCCGGCACGAACGACTCGTCCTTCAGCACCGGCACGAGCGTCCCGCGCGTGGCGGTGAGCGCCGGCGCGAGACCGAACACGAGGCCGGCGCCGAGCGCGATCGCCAGCGTGAACAGCAGCACGCGAGGGTCGAGCCGCGCGTCGATCGCGATGGGCAGGGCGCCCGGCGGCGGCGACGCGGCGGCGAAAGCCGACAGCAGGAGTGCGGCGAGCAGCAGGCCGGACAGCCCGCCGGCGCAGGCGAGCAGCACGCTCTCGGTCAGCAGCTGCCGTATCAGACGCGGGCGGCTCGCGCCGAGCGCCAGCCGCACGGCGATCTCGCGGCGGCGAGCCGCCGCGCGTGACAGCAGCAGGTTCGCCACGTTGGCGCACGCCAGCAGCAGCACGGCGCCGACCACGGCCAGGAGCAGCGTGGCGACGGAGCGCAGCTGCGCCCGCTGATCGGCGTCGCCCACGTCCACGGCGACGACGGCCATCCGCACGGGGAGGGTGCGGCGCCCGTCCTCCGGAGCCGTCTCCTCGATCCGGCTGGCGAGGGCCGTCATCTCCGCCTTCGCCCGCTCGAGCGTCTGGCCGGCCTTGAGCCGGCCGAGGCCCGTCAGCCACCGGCTGTTGCGCCGCTTCAGCAGATCGGGGTCCATCTCGCCGGAGTAGCCGGCGCGCGGCGGCCGCATCACCGCCTGCATCATCATCGGGACGTACAGGCTGCCCCGTCCGCCGATCACCGTCCCCGAGAAGTGCTTTGGCGCCACGCCCACGATCGTGAAACGCTGGCCGTTCAGGCGCAGGTCGCTGCCGATCACGTCCGGACGCGCGCCGAAGCGGCTCTTCCAGAAGGCGTGGTCGAGCACGACCACGGGGTGGGCACCCGGAGTGACGTCGTCGCTCGAGGCGAGCAGCCGCCCGAGCGCGGGCCTCACGCCCAGCAGCTCGAAGTAGTTGCCGGTCACGATCAGGCCCTGGACGAGCTGCGCCTCGCCGCCCTCCGTCAGGCTCGCGACGATGCCGCCCCACGCAGCGAAGCCGTCGAAGACGGCCTGCTGGTCGCGCAGATCGGCGTATTCCGGGTACGACAGCACGCCGCCCCCCTCCAGCACGACGTGCGCCACGCGCTCCGAGTCGCGAACCGGCAGCCGCTGCAGCAGCACGGCGTTCACGACGCTGAAGATCGCGGTGTTGGCGCCGATCCCGAGCGCCAGCGTGAGGACGGCCGCCGCCGTGAAACCCGGACGCGCGCGCAGGCCGCGCAGGCCGTAGCGCACGTCCTGCCACAGGTCGCCCAGGGCTCCGCGCGACGGCGCGCCGGGCACGACGCGCGCCGGGGACTGCGCCTGTCGCAGCGGCCGCAGGCCACCGGCCAGGGGCAAGGGCGCAGCCAGCGCGGCGAGAGCGGCCTGACGCGCCCGCTCGGGCGTCGCGCCGCCCGCGAGGCTCTCGCGATAGAGGTCGTCGAGGTGGGCTTCGAGCTCCTCGACGAGCTCGAGCTCGCGCTCGGGCGTGAGGCGCAGGGTTGCAAGCTGCGCGCGGATTTCGGCTTTCCAGTCAGGCATGCTTCGCCCCCGTCACGCGAGCGACCGCGGCCACGAACTCGCGCCAGTTGTCGCGCTGCGCCGCGAGCACGCGTCGGCCGTCGCGCGTCAGCCGGTAGAAGCGGCGGCGGCGCTCGCCGGGCTTCTCGACCCAGCGCCCCTCGACCCAGCCGCGCTCCTCCAGCCGGTAGAGCAGCGGGTAGAGCGACGCGATGTGGAAGCGCAGGCGGCCGCCCGAGCGGCTGTCGATCAGCTTGCTGACCTCGTAGCCGTGGCGCGGGCGCGCCTCGAGCAGCGACAGGATCAGCAGCTCGGCCGAGCCCTTCTTGAGCTCGCGGTCGAGCGCGCGGCCGCCTATATCTGTCATAGCCACATATGCTAATCGCGTATGTCGACCCGGCGCAAGGGACGGACCTTCGCCGCAGCGGCTCAGCGCTTCAGCACGGAGACGAGGTCGCTCCAGGCGTCGGTCCAGACGAGCGCGCGCGACCCGGGCAGCCGCGGCAGCGTGGCCGCCGACACCAGCTCGTCGGCGAAGAGGGTCCGGTCGCGTGCCAGCAGCATCCAGTCCGCGCCCCAGGCGAAGCGGTCGAGCGTGGAGGGAACGTGCTCGGCCCGGAGCCCGAGCCGGGCCGCCGCCCCGCGCACGACCGGCTTCAGGTCCAGATGCCGGTTCGTCACGTGTACGGCCAGGGTCCCGTCCGGCGCCAGGTGGCGCAGGTAGAGCTCGAAGGCTTCGAGCGTCAAGAGGTGCACCGGGATCGCGTCGCTGCTGAAGGCGTCGAGCACGAGCACGTCGAACGCCTGCGGGGGTTCGCTCTCGAGCGCAAGCCGGCCGTCGCCGATCGTGACAGTGACCTCGCCGCGCGCCTCGCGCAGGTACGTGAAGTACGCGGCGTCCCCTTCCGACAGCCGCGCGACCTGCGGGTCGAGCTCGTAGAAGTGGAAGCTGTCTCCCGCTCGGCTCCACACGGCGAGCGTGCCCACTCCGAGGCCGATCACACCGACGCGCATCGGGCTGCCGGCGAGGCGCTTGCCGTGGCGCCGGATGGCGAGCCCGGCGCCGCTCTCGGGCCCGAAGTACGTCGTGGGCTCGGAGCGTCGCGCCTGCGTCGTGAGCTGCAGGCCGTGGGCGATGCGGCCATTCAGCAGCATCAGGTTCTCGTCGGGCTCCCCCGCGTTCTCCCGGACGACGCGCAACACGCCGTGGAAGCTGCGCGCCGCATGCACGACGCCCTGGCCGTCCCCCGCGATGTCGAGGGCCAGGCCCACGCCGAGCGCGACGAGACACGCCGACACGAGGGCTTTTGGCTGACGCCCGACGGCCTCGGGACCGACGCCGAGCGCGTCGCTGTCGGACAGGCGCGCGGCTGCAAGCGCGATCGGCCCAGCCAGCAACGCGAGATGGAGCTCGTAGTAGCCCGTGAAGAGGCGCGGTGCCACGAGCGCCGCGAACAGGCCGCCGAGCGCTCCGCCGGCGGCGATCCAGAGGTAGTAGCCCGTCAGGCGCGTCGGATCCGGCCGCCGCCGCGCGAGCTCGCCGTGCCCCGCCAGGCAGTAGGCGAACAGCACCGCCGACCAGAGCACGATGCGGTGCAGGGCCCTGAGCTCGAGCGCCCAATGCAGGCCCGCGAGCGCCAGGCACGCGGCCGCCGCGAGCGCGATCGGGGCGAGCGGGCGGCCGCGATCGGGCCAGGCGAACGCGACGACGAACGACAGCAGGTAGAGCCCGAGCGGCAGCATCCACAGCAGCGGGACCGCGGCCACCTCCTGCGTGAGGTGGCTCGTCACCGCGGCGAGCGACAGCGACGGGAAGAAGGCGAGCGCGAGACAGACGAGCGCCGCGTGGGGCTCGTGCGTCCGAGCGACCGGCGCCGGCTCGACGCCTGGCATCGAGGGGATTCGCCGGGTGCGGCCGACTTCGAGCGCGCACCCGACGACACCGAGCGCGCAGGCGACGAAAGCCGCCGACCACAGCCAGCCCTGCGTGACGACCCCGGACGTCCGCTCGATCACGAGCGGGTAGCCCAGTAGCCCGGCCAGCGACCCGGCGTTCGAGAGCGCGAACAGGCGGTAAGGCGAGTCACCCGGCCGCAGCCGTGCGAACCAAGCCTGCAGCAGCGGGCTCGTGGCGGAGAGCGCCACGAGCGGAAGGCCGATCGACGAGCCCAGCAGCGACAGGATGCCCGCGATCGGCGAATCGGCCGCGAGCGCCGAGGGCCGTGCGGCCGGCGTGATCGGCGACGGCCAGGCGAACGCATGCCAGGCGAGCACCGCCACCGCCGAGGTCAGCAGCGCGAGGTGGAGGTCGCGCTGGCGGCGAGGCGCGAGCCGCGCCAGGGCGTGCGCCCAGGCGTAGCCCGCGAGCAGCGCCAGCTGGTAGAAGACGAGGCAGGTCGTCCACACCGCCGACCCGCCGCCGAACCAGGGCAGCAGCCGCTTGCCGAGCAGCAGCTGGACGACGAACAGCAGGAACGCCCCGAGCCCGACGAGCGCCGCGATCACGCGGCAAGCTTATGCCGGGAGGACGCGCGCCTCAGTCGAGCCGCAGCGCCGCGACCGGGTCGATGCGAACGGCCCGCGCAGCCGGAACGTAGCAGGCGAGCAAGCCGATGGCGAGGATCACCGCGACGGCGAGCCCCAGCGCCAGGGGGTCGTATGGCGACGTGCCCCAGAGCTGGCTCGCGATCAGGCGGCTGGCGGCGAGCCCGAGCAGCAGCCCGAGCGCGATGCCCGTCGCCAGCAGCCGCCCCCCCGTGCCCAGAACGAGCGCGTGGACCGCGCCGCGGCCGGCGCCGAGCGCCATGCGCACCGCGATCTCCTGCCGCTGGCGCGCGACCGTGTAGGCCATCACGCCGTACACGCCGACCGCGACCAGCAGCAGCCCGACGGCGGCGAAGGTGGCGAGCACGATCAGGCTGAAGCGCGGCTGCGCGTAGTAGCGCTCGCGCAGCACCTCGTCGAGCACCTGGGCCTGCGAGAGCGCGAGGCCGGGGTCGAGCGACCACACCGCCCGCCGCACCGGCTCGATCGAAAGCCGAGGGTCCGCGGCCATCTTCGCCGCGATCAGCCGCCTGCCGAAGCCGCTCGTGGTCGAGGGCAGGAAGGCCGCCGGCTCGGGGTCGCCGCGCAGGCCGCCGTTGCGCGCGTCGCGCGTGACGCCCACGATCTCGAACACCGGCTCGGCGACCGGATCGGACACGGTCCGCAGCCCGGCCACGACGATCGTCCGGCCGATCGGGTCTTCACCGGGAAAATGCGTCGCCGCGAGCGTCTCGTTGACGAGGGCCACGCGCCGCGCGCCGGCGACGTCGTCCTCGGTGAAGTCGCGCCCGCGAGCGAGCCGCACGCCGAAGGTCCGCAGGTATCCCTGGCTGCAGAGCTGGTAGCGCATCCGCCGGCGCTCGGCGCTGGGGTGGCCCGGCACCTCGATGTCGCTCCGGAAGCCGTCGGTCGGAAGGCCGGTCGCCTCCGCGGCCGCGACGACTCCCGGCAGCGCGGCCACCCGCTCGAGCGCTCGGCTCACCGCCTGCTGCTGCTGGGCCGGCGTTCGCGGATCGTTCGACGCGAAGAGCACCACGAAGCGCAGCACGCCCGTCGCGTCCATTCCCAGGTCGACGCGCGTCATCTGCACGAAGCTGCGGACGAGCAGCGAGGCGGCGATCAGCAGGACGAGCGACAGCGCGACCTCGCCGATCACCAGGCCGCCGCGCAGCCCGCGCTGCCTGAAACCGGCGGCGATCCCGCGGCCGCCCTGCTTCAGCCCGCCCACGAGGTCGCGGCGCGACCCGTGGAGGGCGGGCATCAGGCCGAACACCAGCGACGCGAGCGCGGACACCCCCAGGCTGAAGAGCAGGACCGGCCGGTCGAGCGAGATCTCGACTTCGTACGCGACTCCCTGGCGCGGCAGGAACTGGAGCAGCGCCTGGAGCAGGCCCCAGGCGATCGCGCACCCGGCCACTCCGCCGGCGAGCGCCAGGAGCGCGCTCTCGACGAGGAGCTGGCGCACGATGCGGGCGCGGCTCGCGCCGAGCGCCGCGCGGATCGTGATCTCGCGCTCGCGGACCGAGGCGCGTGCCAGCAGCATGTTCGCGACGTTGACGCAGGCGATCAGCAGCAGCAGCCCGACGGCGCCGAAGAGCGTGTAGAGCACGCCGCGGAAGCGGCCCACCACCCAGTCGATCACCGTGATCACGTCGATCCGGAAGCGCTTCGGGTAGTCCTGCGGGTGCTCGCGCGCGCGCCTCTCCGCGATCACCTGCAGCTCGGCCTCGGCCTGCTCCTCGCTCGCGCCCGGGCGCAGGTGCGCCTGGAACCAGCGCTGGCTCGAGGACGAGGGTGCCGCGCCGCGCTCGATCGGCTTCGGCACCCAGGCGTCGGCGACGTGCCAGGTGAAGCGCGGCGGCATCACGCCGATCACCGAGTAGGGCGCTTCGTTCAGCACGATCGTACGGCCGACGACGGAGGCGTCGCCGCCGAAGAGGCGCTGCCACGCCTCGTGGCTCAGCACCGCGACGGGCGGGGCGCCCGGCTGGCCGTCGGTCTCGCCGAAGGTCCGCCCGAGCAGCGGGCCGACGCCGAGGAACGCGAACATGCCGGGCGTGCCCCAGGCGACGCTCACGGGCTCCGAGCGTTCCGGCGTGCGGAGCACCATCCCCTCGGTGTTCGTCCCGATCACGGCCTCGAACGCCCGGCTCTGCTCCTGGAAGTCGAGGAACTCGTCCGGGATCAGCCCCCCGCGAAACACGGAGTCGGGCTGGTCCATGTCGCGCACCATCACGTCGACCATCCGGTTCGAGTGGGCGTAGGGGAAGGGGTCGAGCAGCACGTTGTGGATCACGCTGTACATCACCGTCACCGACCCGATGCCGAGCCCGAGCGTCAGCACCGCGACCGTCGTGAAGCCGCGGTCGCCGGCGAGCTGGCGCAGGCCGTAGCGCACGTCCTGCCAGAGCGTCTCGAGGATGCCCGCGCTGTTCATGAGGTGGATCTCCTCCCGGATCCGCACCGGATTGCCGAGCTTGCGCCGCGCGGCGTAGCGGGCTTCCTCGGCAGACATCCCGCGCGCGAGGTTCTCGTCGGTCTCGTGCTCGAGGTACGCCTCGAGCTCGCGCGCCCGCTCCTCGTCCCAGAAACGGCGGCGGAAGAAGCGGCGGAGCCCCATGCGAGCCTCAGTCCGAAGCCGGCCGCAGCACGCGGTTCACGGCGGCGACGATCTCGGCCCAGCGCCCGGCCTGCGACGCCAGCTGGCGGCGGCCTCTCGGCGTCAGCCGGTAGTAGCGCGCCTTGCGGTTGTTCTCGGAGGTGCCCCAGAACGACGCCAGCCAGCCGCGGTCTTCGAGCCGGTGCAGCGCCGGGTAGAGCGAGCCGTGCTCCACCTGCAGCACCTCGTCGGAGCGCTTCTCGATCAGGTGCGCGATCGCGTGGCCGTGCGCCGGCCCCGGCGCGAGCGCCTTCAGCACCAGCAGGTCGAGCGTCCCCTGCAGCAGGTCCGCCTCGAGCGCCGTCACGCCCTTCTTCGGCACGGAAGCGAGGCTACTCCAGAAGATCATCTAGTGGAAGAGAAACTCGCTTCTGCTTCCATTCAAGCAAGTGAATACCGGAGCCGCGGATCTCCCGAGCGCTTCAGGAAGATGATCTGCCGCGCACGAGCGCGGCTACGGCGTGGAGCGCTCTAGCCTCCGGCGATCGCCGGCACCAGCTTCACGCCGTCGCCGTCCTTCACCTTCGAGTCGAGGCCCTGCAGGAAGCGGATGTCCTCGTCGTTCAGGAACACGTTCACGAAGCGGTTGAGGCTGCCCTGGTCGTCGAACAGGCGTCCGCGCAGCTTCTCGTGCCGGCGCGCCAGCTCCTGCAGCACCTCGCCGACCGTCGCGCCGGGCAGCTCCACGCTCGCCGCCCCGTCCGTGTGCCCCCGCAGCGGCGTCGGGATGCGCACGCTCACCTTCTCCGCCATGCTTCAAGCCTCCTGGCGCGATCCGGCCGGGACGCCCGCCTTCGGCGGCCCCGCGATCGCGGCGAACGCTTCGAGCCGCGCTTCGATCACGGGCGCCTCGGCGAGTCGGCCCTGCTGCGCCTCGATCGTCTTGAGCCCGTTGCCGGTGATCGACACGCACACCGACTCGTCCCGCGGGATCCGTCCGGACTGGATCAGCTTGATCGCGCACGCGAGCGTCGTGCCGCCGGCGGGCTCGGTGAAGATGCCTTCGGTCCGCGCGAGCCGCTCGATCGCGTCCAGGATCTCGCCGTCGCTCGCCGAGGCCGCGTAGCCGCCCGAGTCGCGCACGACGCGGATCGCGTAAGGACCGTCCGCCGGGTTGCCGATCGCGATGCTCTTGGCGATGGTGTTCGGCTTCTGCGGCTCGAAGCCGTCCGAGCCGGCGACGATCGCTCGCGCCACCGGGTCGCAGCCCGCCGCCTGTGCGGCGTGGATGCGCGGGCCGGAGTCCTCGACGAGGCCGAGATCCACGAACTCGCGGTAGCCCTTCCAGACCTTGGGCAGGATCGTCCCGCCGGCGACCGGGATCACCGTGTGCTTCGGCAGCCGCCAGCCGAGCTGCTCGGCGATCTCGAAGCCGTGGGTCTTGGCGCCCTCCGTGTAGTAGGGGCGCAGGTTCACGTTGACGATCGCCCAGCCGTACTCGTCGGCGATCTCGGTGCAGAGGCGGTTGACGTCGTCGTAGTTGCCGCGGATCTTCACGAGCCGCGGCCCGAACACCTGCGTCGCCACCACCTTGCCGCTCTCGAGGTCGTGCGGGATGAAGATCACCGCCTCGAGCCCCGCGGCCGCCGCGTGGGCCGAGACCGCGTGAGCCAGGTTGCCGGTCGAGGCGCAGCCGACGGTCGTGAAGCCGAACTCGATCGCGCGCGTGACCGCGACCGAGACCACGCGGTCCTTGTAGCTGAAGCTCGGGTAGTTGGCGCTGTCGTCCTTCAGGTACAGCTCGCGCACGCCGAGCTCGCGCCCGAGGCGCTCGGCGCGCACGAGCGGCGTCATGCCCGAGCGCAGCCCGGCCTTCGGCTCACCC
>Ga0111539_10005802_pt1 | contig 15956 bp, 12 predicted proteins | sample RhiMethybrSRZTD1_FD_79667 | JGI IMG/M metagenome (GOLD analysis project Ga0111539, IMG submission 79667) | Populus rhizosphere microbial communities from Tennessee, USA - Rhizosphere MetaG P. TD hybrid SRZTD1 (version 2) (version 2) | ecosystem: Host-associated > Plants > Roots > Rhizosphere >... | reverse complement strand
CGGCGATCGCCTCGCGGTCCTCGGCGACGAGGACATCTTCGGCCCGCGCCGCACCACCTCGAACCGGCAGACCCAGGCCGCCCGCCGCGCCCGCGACGCCCTGCTCGGCGGCGTTTCCGACTTCTCGCAGCTGGCCCCCGGCGACTTCGTCGTCCACCGGGTCCACGGCATCGGCCACTACCAGGGGCTCACCAAGCTGCCGGTCGCCGGCACTCCGATCGACTTCCTGCAGCTCACCTACGAGGGCGGCCAGCTCTACCTGCCGGTCTACCGCCTCGACGAGGTGCAGCGCTACGTCGGCGCCGAGGGCCTCAAGCCGCGCCTCGACAAGCTCGGCGGCCTCACCTGGGAGAAGTCGCGCCGCAAGGCGGGCGTCGAGGTGCGGGCGATGGCCGAGGAGCTGCTCCAGCTCTACGCCCAGCGAGCCGCCCTGCCCGGCCGCGCCTTCCCACCCGCCGACGCCATGTTCCACGAGTTCGAGGCCACCTTCCCCTTCGAGGAGACGCCCGACCAGGAGACCGCGATCGACGACGTCATGGCCGACATGGAGAAGGCGAGCCCGATGGATCGCCTGGTCTGCGGCGACGTCGGCTACGGCAAGACCGAGGTGGCTCTGCGCGCCATGCTCAAGGCGGTCCTCGGCGGAACCCAGGCCGCCATGCTCGCCCCCACCACCGTCCTGGTCGAGCAGCACCACCAGACCATGCTGCAGCGCTTCGCCGGCTGGCCGGTCAAGGTGGCGCGGCTCTCCCGCTTCCAGTCGCAGAAGGACCAGCTCGCGGTCGTCCGCGGCCTGGCCGATGGATCGATCGACGCGGTGGTCGGCACCCATCGCCTGCTGTCCAACGACATCCGCTTCAAGAACCTCGGCCTCCTGGTCATCGACGAGGAGCAGCGCTTCGGGGTGGCGCACAAGGAGCGGCTCAAGCGCATGCGCACCCAGCTCGACGTGCTCACCCTCACCGCCACGCCGATCCCGCGCACCCTGCACCTGTCGATGACCGGGCTGCGCGACCTGTCGATCATCGCGACGCCGCCGGCCGACCGCCGCTCGATCCGCACCCTGGTGGCGCGCCCGGAGGACGGCGTCCTGCGCGAGGGCATCCGCCGCGAGCTGGCGCGCGGCGGGCAGATCTTCTTCGTCGCCCCGCGCATCACCGGGATCCCCGGCGACAAGGAGGATCGCAGCATCGAGCAGTGGGCCGCGCGCCTGCGCGAGCTCTGCCCCGAGGCGCGCATCACCACCGCGCACGGGCAGATGCCGGCCGAGGCGCTGGAAAAAGCCATGGTCGACTTCGTCGGGGGCCGCCAGGACATCCTGGTCTGCACCACCATCGTCGAGAGCGGCCTCGACATCCCGCGCGCCAACACCATGTTCGTCGCCCGCGCCGACCGCATGGGGCTGGCCCAGCTCTACCAGCTGCGCGGCCGCATCGGCCGCTCGCGCGAGCGCGCCTTCTGCTACCTCCTCTTGCCCACCGCCGACGGCGCCCTGAGCGACGACGGCCGCCGCCGGCTCGAGGCGCTGCAGCGCTTCAGCGACCTCGGCTCCGGCTTCCTCATCGCCTCGCACGACCTCGAGATCCGCGGCGCCGGCGAGCTGTTCGGCCGCAAGCAGTCCGGCTCGATCGCCGCGGTCGGCTTCGAGACCTACGCTGCGCTCCTCGAGGAAGCGGTCGCCGAGCTCAAGGGCGAGGAGATCGTCCGCCCGCGCGACCCGGAGCTCAACGTCGAGCTCCCCGGCTTCATCCCCGACGAGTACGTCCCCGACACCGGCCAGCGGCTCGATCTCTACAAGAGGCTGGCCGGGGCCAGCGGCGAGGACGACGTCGCCGCCATCCAGGGCGAGATGATGGACCGCTACGGCCCGCTCCCGCCCGAGGTGATCGTCCTGGCCGACCTCATGGTGCTCAAGGCCCTGGCCCGCCGGATCGGGGCGCTCAGCCTGGAGCTCGCCCGGGCCCGCCTCAGCCTGGCGCTGGGCGAAGACACCCCGCTGCGCCCCGAGCGGGTCCTCGCCCTGGTGGAGGCGCCCGGGTCGCAGTACCGCCTCACCCCCGACATGCGGCTCGCGCGATCCTTCAACGCCGCGGAGCAGAAGGCCCCGGCGGAGGCCGCCAAGCGGTGCTTGCTCGAGCTGGTCGCGTGTGCTAGTTAGCGGGAATCATGAGGCTCGCCGGCGCATGCACGCTCGTCATCCTCCTTTGCGCCGGCTGCACCAAGTCGGAGGACAAGAACAAGGGCGGCGCCAAGGGCGCTGAGAGCGCCGCGGGCGGCCTGGCTCCCCAGTCGAGCGAGGAGCTGTCCGCCACGCTCGCCAAGGTGGACGGCGTCACCATCACGGTGAAGCAGCTGCAGGACAGCATCAACCGACAGTCGCCGTACATCCGGGCCCGCTACCAGTCCAAGGAACAGAAGCGGGTCTTCCTCGACAACCTCATCCGCTTCGAGGTGCTGGCCAAGGAGGCGGAGCGGCGCGGGCTCGACAAGGACCCCGAGGTCGTCCAGACGATGAAATCGGCAATGATCACCAAGCTCCTCAAGGACGAGCTCGAGCGCGGGCTCAAGCCGGAGGACGTGCCGGAAGCCGACATGAAGAGCTACTTCGACGCGCACAAGGACGAGTTCAACAAGCCGGAGGAGGTCCGCGTCTCGGCCGTCATCGTCAAGAAGAAGGGCCAGGCCGACGAGGTGGCGAAGCAGGCGCGGACCGAGGCGGGGAAGTCGAACAAGGGCTTCCGCGACCTGGTGAGCAAGTACTCGAGCGACGAGGAGACCAAGCTGCGCGGCGGCGACCTGCGCTACTTCCCGCGAGAGTCGACCGAGGTGCCCAAGGCGGTCGTCGAGGCGGCGTTCGGCCTCGAGAAGACCGGGGACGTCGCCGGGCCGATCGCCGCCGACGGCAAGTTCTACGTCATCAAACAGACCGGCCGGCGCAAGGCGGTGGTCAAGACCTACGAGCAGGTCAAGCGGCAGATCCAGAACGACCTCTACAAGGACCGGCGCGAGGACTCGCAGAAGCAGTTCGTCGAGATTCTGCGGGGCAAGGCCAAGGTGGAGGTCTTCGACGACAACCTCAAGAAGGTCCGCGTGGATACCTCGGGCCGCGCCGCGGTCGAGGGGGGCGACAATCCACACGCCGAGCCGCCGCCGGCGACCGGCATCCGGGAGTCGGCGCCATGACGAGGGGCAACCCGAGCGCGTCCACCCGGGTCGCATCTCTGATGAGGCCTCTTCTGATCCTGGTCCTTCTGGGCGGGGTGGCCTACGGACAGCCGCCACCCGGCGCCACGCCGCAGCCGGAGCCGAAGCCGCCCCCGTCAAGTGACGAGCCGCCGCCGGCGGCCGAGCCGGCGCCGACCACCCAGCCGGTCAAGCCGGCCGCCAAGAAGCCGTCGAAGCCGGGGCAGAAGCTGGTGGTCGACAAGGTGGTGGCGATCGTCAACGACGCCGTCATCCTGCACAGCGAGCTGATGCGGCGGGTCGCGCCGCTCACCGCCGACCTCGACGAGGTGGGCGATCCGCGCGAGCGCAAGCGGCGCCAGGACAAGCTCAAGGGCCAGGTGCTCGAGGAGATGGTCAACGAGGAGCTCATCGTCCAGGCGGCCGGCGAGTCCAAGCTCGAGGTCAGCGCCAAGGAGGTGCAGAACGCCCTCGAGGAGATCAAGAAGCAGAACAACCTCGACGACAACCAGCTGGCCGAGGCGCTGCGCATGCAGGGCTACACGATGTCGAGCTACCGGACCGACGTCAGGCGGCAGATCCTCCGCATGCGCGCCACCAACATGCTGGTCCGCCCGCGGGTGACGGTCACCGACGACGATGTCCGCGCGCGCTACGACGCCATGAGCCGGCGCTCGGCGGCGGTCAAGCGCATCAAGCTGCGCCACATCCTGGTCGCGCTGCCCGACAAGCCGACCGAGACCCAGATCGCCGAGGCCAAGCGCAAGGCGACCGAGCTGATGGAGAAGGTCCGCGCCGGGGCCGACTTCGCCCGCCTGGCGGCCGACACCTCCGACGACGAGCAGACCAAGTTCTCCGGCGGCGAGCTCGGCTGGATCGAGCGCGGCAGCATCGACACCGAGTGGGAGGTCATCGTCTTCGCCATGAACAAGGGCGAGGTCCGCGGGCCGATCACCGGGCCGCGCGGCCTACATGTGTTCCAGGTGACCGAGGTCGAGCGCAACCAGCAGAAGCCGTTCGCGCAGATGAAGGAGCAGCTGCGAAACGAGATCTTCCGCAAGGAGATGGAGCGGCAGACCAAGCTCTGGCTCGACGAGCTGCGCGAAAAGGCCCACATCCAGATGAAGCTGTAGGAATTCTCATGGCGCCGCCCCTCCCGGGTGGGCGTGATTGGCGATTACAATGGTTTGGATTCGCGCTGGGAGAGGTCCTTGACCGACAATCGCCGCTCGGCCACCCGCCATGATGTCTCGCTCGCCGTCACCCTCGAGATGGATGGCAACTCGCTCGAGACCGAGATGCGCAATCTCTCACTCGGCGGCGCCAACGTGGCGCTGCCCGAGCGGATCCCCATGGGCACGCGCGTCAAGCTGCGCTTCCGTGTGCCCACCCACGACCAGCCGATCGAGGTCGGCGCCCAGGTTCGCTGGAGCACGGACGACTCGGTCGGCGTGCAGTTCGACGGCCTGCGCGCCCGCGAGGTATGGTCGCTGAACAAGTACTTCGAAAAGCTGTAGCGGCCGGCGCCCTGCTGCTCGCCGCCGCCCTCGCCGCGCCGGTGGCGCGCGCCGAGCGCCCCCGTCAGGTGGTGATCGGGGTGGTCGACGTCGGGCCGGGCGACCGGGCGGCGCGCCGCGCCCGCCGGACCGGGCTCGAGACGGCGCTGCGCGGAGTGCAGGGGATCGCCGCGCCGGCCGATGTATCGCTGCGCGCGGCGCTGGCCGGCGAACGACACGCGGCCCAGCTCGACGGCGGGCGCCGCTCGCTCGAGGCGGCGCGCACCGCCTTCGGCAAGCCCGATTGCCCCGGCGCCGAGCGCGAGTCGGCCGCCGCGCTCGTCTCGCTGGCCGCCGCCGAGGCCGCCGGTGCCGACGTCACCGCGGAGCTGCGCCAGGCCTACGTGTTCCAGCTCCTCTGCGCGGATCAGCGGGCCGACGCCGCCTCGGCGCGGGCGGCGGCCGGCGCGCTGCGCGGGCTCGGCGGGGCGGAACCGCCCGAAGGCGTTGGCGAGCCGGTCTGGTCGCGCTACCCGGCGGTTGACGTGACCGCCGGAGTTCGTCATGTGCAGCTTGACGTGACCACGCAGCCACAGGGCGCCGCCGTCTGGATCGACCACGCGCCGGTCGGCCGAGCACCGGTCAGCGCGACGGTGACCGAGGGCGAGCATCTGGTCGCCGCCGCCGCCCCGTCGGGCGGCGCGGTGGCGGTGCGGGCGGCGGGCGGCGCCGCGCCGGTCGCCCTCGCCATCCCGGCCGAGCGCGCCCGCTGGCGCTCGATCGAGGCCCGCGTGCGCGGCTGGCAGAGCCGGGCGTCCCGGCGCGACGCCCGCGGGCTCGCCGCGCTGCTCTCGAGCGCGCGGCTCGGCTACGCGGTGGTCATCGACGAGCGCGGCCGCTTCACCGTCTGGCAGCGCCACGGAATCGCGGCCCGCCAGCTCGGCGTCGCGCCGGACGCGCTCGGCATCGGCGCCCTGGTACAGGCCGCCGAGCAGCGGCGCACCAGCCCGGGCATCGACCCCGACCGGCCGATCATGCGCGAGACTCCCGAGGAGCGCGCGGCCTACCTCGAGCAGAAGAAGAGCAAGGGCAAGGGGCCGAGCAAGCAGGAGTGGTGGGTCTACGCCGCCATCGTCGGCGCCATCGCCGTCGGCGCCGGCGTGGTGCTGGCCAACGACCTGGCCGACGACCACCAGAACTTCGAGATCACCTTCCCATGAGGGGCCCCGGCCCGAAATGACCCGCCTCGCCGCCATGGCTGCGGCGGCGATCCTCCTGGTGCTCGGCGGCAGCGCGCGCGCCGAGGAGATGGCGCTGCCGATCGCGCTGGCGCGCGGCAACGTGATGGTGCGGGCAGAGGACGGGATGGGCGATCTCGCCCAGTCGGTGGCCCGCGAGGCGAAGGGCGCGCTGGAAGAGATCGCCGCCGACCTGCCCGAGCTGGTGGTGCCGCGCCGGATCGAGATCCGCCTGGTCAAGCGCGCAGAGGACCTGGCGCGCGCGGCGCCCGCCGGCCGCGGCGTACCGCCCTGGGCGATCGGGGTCGCCTATCCCGACCTCGGCGTCGTGGTGGTCGCCTACCGCCGCGGTCCGATGCCGGCCGACGTCCGCTCGACCGTGCGCCACGAGCTCGCCCACCTCGCGCTCGGCGCCGCGCTGGGATCGCGCGCCCCGCGCTGGCTCCACGAGGGCTTCGCCTATCTCCACTCGTCCGACTTCTCGATCGATCGCACGCGCACCCTGACCGGGATGGCGTGGACCGGCGACGTCATCCCGCTCTACGAGCTCGACGACAGCTTCCCGGCCGCCGAGAACGCGGCCGAGCGCGCCTACGCCGAGAGCTACGACTTCGTCGCCTTCCTGGCCAAGCGCGGCCGCAGCGTCGAGCACGACGACGACGGCAACCGCTGGCCCTTCCGCCGCTTCCTCGCGCTGGTGGCCGGCGGGACGCCGATCGACACCGCCGCCCGCCAGGCCTTCTCCGCCGACCTCGTCCACCTGTTCGCCGAGTGGAAGGACACCCTGCGCCAGCGCTACCTGATGCTGCCGGCCGGCCTCCTCGGGCTGGCCATCTGGGTCCTGGCCGCCGTCCTCCTGGTCCTCGCCTACCTGCGCAAGAAGCGACTGAGCCGGCAGACCCTGGCCCGCTGGGAGGTCGAGGAACAGGGACACAGCGAGCCGCCGCCGCCACCGCCTGTCCTTCACTGAGCTGGCGGCTCGACTAGCCACTCCCCGCTAAGTCCGGTGGGCGCGCGGCCCGGCGGCGGCATCCGGCGTGCAGTGCCAGGCCGACATGGCCAGACCTGCGGCCGGTAGCGGCATTGTCGCCTGCATCGCGCTGGCGCTCCTCGGTCTCGCCCTGGCGATCCTCGCGGTCGGCTGCGGCGGCGGGCCGGCAGGCGCCGGGCCAGGCGGGGCCGGCGGCAAGGCGGACGACCTGCGCGACGACCTGCCCACCCGGGTGCCGACCCGCATCATCCTGCTCATCGGCGACGGCATGGGCGTCGGCCAGCTGTCGGGCGGCGCCTTCGCCGCCGGCGAACCGCTCGCGATGTTCTCGATGCCCGAGATGGGATTCCTCACCACCCACGAGCACGAGTTCGTCACCACCGACTCGGCCGCCTCCGCCTCGGCGATGGCCTCGGGGGTGAAGACCCACTTCGGCGCCATCGGCGTCACCCCCGGCACCGGGCGCGACGAGGAAGAGGACGAGGAGCACCAGCTGCGCACCGTGGTCGACGCGGCGCAGGACAACGGCTGGCGCACCGGCCTCATCGCCACCACCTCGGTGGTGGACGCGACGCCCGCCGCGTTCGCAGCGCACCGCGCCTCGCGCAAGGACAAGAACGAGATCGCGCTCGACCTGAAGAGCTCGGGGGTCGACATCCTCATCGGCGGCGGCAGCAAGTACTTCGAGGCCCGGCCCGACAAGAAGAACCTCCTCTCGCAGATGTCGGGCGACGGCTACTCGATCGCGCGCACCTCGACCGGGCTCGCGCGAATCGCCAGCGACGGCAAGACGAAGGTGGTCGCGCTCTTCGCCGAGGACGAGATGCCCGAGGCCGGCACGCGCGAGATGGAGCTGCCCGAGATGACCGAGCAGGCGCTCGCCATCCTCGACAACGCCGACCCGGACGGCTTCTTCCTCATGGTCGAGGGCTCGCAGATCGACCGCATGTCGCACGACCTCGACGGGCCGGCGACGGTGAACGAGATGCGCGACTTCGACGCCGCCGTGGCGGTCGCGCTCGACTACGCGCGCGGCCGCGACGACACGCTGGTGGTGGTCACCGCCGATCACGAGACCGGCGGCCTCACCATCCTCGATCCCGACAGCGCCGCGCCCTACATCGAGGAGCTGGGCGGGGCGAACGCCGCCCGCGACGCCGCCGCCTTTCCCGACGGCTCGGGGGCGCCCCCGTTCGCCGATCTCGACATCGAGGGCGAGCAGCTCGGTCCGCCCGGCGCCGCCGGCGCGCGCCTCACGACCGCCTACGGCTACCTGTCCCTGGCCAGCCGGCCCTTCTTCAAGGGGCTGACCGAGTTCTATCAGGGCACCCACACCCCGACCATGGTGGCCGCCTTCGCGGAAGGGCCGGGCGCCGACTACGCCGCCAGCGCGCGCGACAACGCCGAGCTCGGCAGCCGCATGCGCGCCATGATCGCCGCCGCCGGCGAGGGCGGCAGGAGCGACGTCGAGGTGCAGGACGGCACCCCGAAGAGCGTCATCCTCATCCTCACCGACGAGCTCGGCCTGTCGGGCTGGACCGCGGCGCACTACGCCACCGGCCCGCTGGCCGCCACCGGACTGCCGGTCGCCGGCCTGCGCGCCACCTGGGGGCACGATCGCCTGCTGCCCGACCGGGGCGCGGCCGCCACCGGGATCGCCGGCGGGGCGCCGACCCTGCCGGGCGCGATCGGAATGGTGCCCGGCACCGGCGGCGACCTGGTCGCGGTGGAGAGCCTGCTCGAGAAGGCGGCGGCGAGCGGCCGGCGGACCGGTATCGTCACCACCGCGGCGCTGTCCGACCCGGCGCTGGCCGCGTTCTACGCCCACATGGCGTCGGGCAGCGCGGCGGATCGCGCCGATCGACTGGTCGACGCCGGGGTCGATGTCGTGTTCGGCGGCGGCGGCGACGACTTCGCGGCCGACGACCTCGAGCGCTGGCGCGGCCACGGCGCGACGGTGGAGACCGGCTGGCCGGCGGTGACCGGCCCGCTCGGCGACGGCCGCGTCCGCCTGGTGACCGGCGGCGAGCTCGATCCGGCGCGCACCCGGCTGGCGGGCGGCGATCAGCCGACCCTCGAGGAGATGACCGCGGCCGCCATCGACCTGCTCGAGGGCGACAGCGACGGCATGTTCCTGGTGGTCTACGCCGGCGGTGCGGCGGCGCGCGGCGCCTCGCTCGATCGCGCCGGCCTGCTGGTCGACGAGGTGATCGACCTCGACCGGGCCATCCAGGCCGCGGTGACGGCGGCGGCGGCACGCGGCGACACCGCGGTGGTGGTGACCTCGCTGCGCGGCTCGTCCCTGTCGCTGCTCGACAACCACTACGGCTTCCACAAGGGTGAGTGCGGGATCGAGAGCCACTGCGGCGGCACGGAAGACTTCCCCGACCTGACCGTGGCGGTCGATCGCGTCCCGGCCGGCGGCGGGCTCGACGACGACGAGCTGCAGGGCGAGTTCTCGCCGGTCAGGATGCACATGCAGTTCGCCTGGCTGGTGCAGGCGGCGGCGCGCGGCGGCCTGGGCGACCCGGCTTCGGCCGACCTGGTCCCGCTCTTCGCCACCGGGCCGGGCACCGCCGCCCTCGAGGGCTTCGGCACCGCCTTCTCGCTCGGCCAGGAGCTGGCCGCCTGGCTCGCCGAGTAGTTAGTATCTCTGCGTGTGGTTCGTGTACGTGGTCGAGTGCCGCGACGGCACCTACTACACCGGGGTCGCGCGCGACGTCGAGCGGCGGCTCGCCGAGCACAATGCCGGCCGCGGGGCGCGCTACACGCGGGGACGCGGTCCGGTCAGGGTGGTGGCGGCCAGCCGGGCGATGGAGAAACGGGCCGCCTACCGTCTGGAGTGGGCGGTCAAGCAGCTTCCGCGCCGGCGCAAGGCGGCCGCGGTGAGGAAGAGAGCGCGATGATGAAGCTCAAGACGATGCGGTACGAGGTCACCGGGCGCATCGCGCGCATCACGCTCGACCGTCCGGCGCGCGGCAACGGCATCACGCTCGACATGCCGGTCGAGCTGGCCGCCTGCGTCGAGCGCGCCAACCTCGATCCCGCGGTGCACGTCATCGCGCTGTCGGGCGCCGGCAAGGGCTTCTGCGGCGGCTACGATCTGGTGGCCAGCGCCGAGGGCGCGATGGGCGACATGGGCGGCGATGCGCCGTCCGGCTCGCCGCTCGATCCGGCGGTCATCGCGGCCAACCACGACCCCGGCCGGGTCTGGGACCCGACCGTCGACCACGCGATGATGGCGCGCAACGTGCGCGGCTTCATGAGCCTCTTCCACGGCGACAAGCCGGTCGTCTGCAAGGTGCACGGCTTCTGCGTCGCCGGCGGCACCGACATGGCCCTCTGCTCCGACCTCCTGGTCATCGAGGACACCGCGCGCATCGGCTATCCGCCGGCCCGGGTCTGGGGCGTTCCGACCACCGCCATGTGGGCGCTCCGCATCGGGGTCGAGCGAGCCAAGCGCCTGCTCTACACCGGCGACTGCTTGACCGGGCGTCAGGCGGTCGAGTGGGGGCTCGCCATCGAGTGCGCCCCGGCCGGCGAGCTCGACCAGGTCTTCGAGCGGCTGCTCGAGCGGATCGCCCGGGTGCCGATCAACCAGCTGGTCATGCACAAGCTCCTCCTCAACCAGACCGTGCTGGCCCAGGGCCTCCACGCGAGCCAGCTCCTCGGCGTCCTGTTCGACGGCATGGCGCGCCACACCGAAGAGGGGCACGCCTTCGCGCGGCGCGCCCGGACGGCCGGCTTCAAGGCGGCCGTTCGCGATCGCGACGACCCGTTCGGAGACTGAAGAAACCGGTCCGGGGCGACCGGCGTACTGTCCCCGTGGCGAGCGACTCGGTGTGGGGGGGCAGGCGACCGGGACGTACAGGGCCCGATGTCTGCGCTGGGGGCATTGTTGCCCGGTCGCGCGCTGCCGCGTACACTCGAGATCCTCAGCAAGGGGACTTCACGATGCGTATTCTCGGCATTGTTGCGGCCATGTCGTTGCCGCTCTTCCTCGTACCCGACCAGCCGGCCGAGGCGTGCGGCGCCAAGGTGAGCGTCAAGGGCGCGAAGATCGCGCGGATGCGCAAGGTGCAGCACTCGTCAGGCCGCGCGCCGATTGCGGCAGGCCCGATCGTGGCTGTGCGCGCGACCGTCAAGACCGGCGGCGACACCGGCGGCGGCGACCGCGGCCCGGCCGCCTCCGGCGGCGGCGAGACGACCCAGGCCCGCAAGTCGAGACCCGTGAGGCGCAAGACCGAGCCGGTCGCCCGCCAGGAGACCCCGCAGCCGAAGGCAGAGCCGGCGGCGAAGGAGCCGGTGACGGCGGACCTCCCGCGCGAGACCAAGGAGCCGGCTCCCAAGGAGGAGACCGAGCCCAAGCCGATCCCGGAGCCAGGGCCGGAGAAGACCCCGAAGGGTAAGTTCGCCACGCACTACTACTTCGGCAACGCGTCGTCCAACCTGACGCCGCAGTCGAAGGCCAAGCTCAAGGCGACGGCGCACTGGATGAAGGCCAACCCGGACAAGAGCATCGTGGTCGAGGGCCACGCGAGCACCAACGGCAACCACAACGCCAACCAGAACCTCAGCGAGGTCCGCGCCAACGCGGTCAAGGACCAGCTGGTGTCGCTCGGCGTCGATGAGTCGCGCATCTCGGTCGAGGCCTACGGCTCGGATCGCCCGGAAGTGCAGCCGGGAGCCAGCCCGAAGAACCGGCGGGTGATCATCACCCTCAAGTAGCTCCGGGGGGCGGGGAGGCAAAGGGCGGGATCGCGCGATCCCGCCCTTTCCCTTTTTCGGGCGGGCGCCCGCTCAGATGGCGAGGGCGGCGGCCAGCGCGAGCGCCATCACCAGGAGCGAGGCGACCCCGAGCGCGACGAAGGCGGCGTGGGCCACCGCGGCGAGCTGGACATGGCGGCCGCCCAGGCGGCCCCGGTGGACGCGGACCCGCGGCATGACCCGGGCGAGATCAGCCTGGTCTCGACTGGCCTCGCGCAGGCCGACGCGGATCGCCACGATCACCGCGGCGGCGCACAGGACGGCGAGAGCCGGCATGAAACGAGTCTAGCGCCTTCCGCTGGCGCCCTGGCAGGCATCCTCGAACCGGCGCTCGAGCGCCTCCCCCTCCGGTCCCGGGACCGGGCCGAGCTTGCGCCAGGCCTCGCGTGCCTCGGCGATCTGCTCGCCGACCGGACGGGTCTCCTTGGCCAGAACCCCGCCCAGCGCGCGATCGGCCAGGGCCGCCTTGAGCCGGGCAGCCATCTCCTGCGGAGTCGTCGGGGCGGCCGGCGCGCTGGCGGCCCGGCGGGCCAGCTCCTCGACCTTGCCGAGGAGCTTCTCCTTCCGCTTGCGGCTCTGCTCGGGGTCGAGGTCGCTTCCCTTGAAGGCGGCCGGGGCGATCTCGACCGCGCGCCGGCACAGGGCCGTCATCCGCTCGCGCACCTCGTCGCCGAGCGAGGCGCCGCTGGTCTCGAACTCGCGCAGCGCGGCGCGCGCCTTGATGACGTTCTCGGCCAGCGCGGCGCCGTCGATCTCCTGCCCCTCGCCGGCGGAGGCCACCAGCGCCTCGGCGGCGGCGAACGGCTCGGTCACCTCGCCGAGCCGGCGGGCCAGGAGGTTCTGCTTCGCCTCGTCCTTGCGGGCGTAGACCCGGTCGCAGGCGTCGAAGAAGCGGCGCGACAGGACCTCGAAGTCGCGCTGCGCCACCGGGCCGATGTCGCGCCACTCGCGGCGCAGGAAGCCGACCTGGCGGATGGCGGCGTCCCAGTCCGACTCGTCCTCTCCCTGAGCCAGCGCCTCCGCCTTCTCGACCAGCGACTGCTTGGCCTCGAGGTTGGCCTGCCGCTCGCCGAGCGTCTTCTCGAGGTGGGGGCGGCGGCGCTCGAAGAAGCGATCGCAGGCGGCGCGGAAGCGCTTCCAGATCTCGTCGGCCTGCTTGCGCGGCACCGGGCCGACCATTTTCCAGTCGGCCTGGAGGCGCTTGAGGGCGTCGGCGGCCGGGCCCCAGTCGGTCGACTCGGCCAGCTCCTCGGCGCGCACGCACAGCTCTTGCTTCTTCTTCAGATTTTCCTTGTGCTCGCCCGCCATGTCGTGGCGGTGCTGGACGATGCGCTCGTAGACCTTGTCGCTGGCGGTCTTGAAGCGCTGCCACAGGTCCTGCGCCTTCTCCTTGGGCGCCGGGCCGACCTCCTTCCAGGCCTCCTGCAGCTGCTTGAGGCGAGCCGGCAGGGGGCCGGAGTCGGCGCTGGCGGCCAGCGCTTCGACCGCGGCGATCAGCTCCTCCTGCTTGGGCACGTTGGCCCAGCGCTTCCACTCCTCCGCCTCGCGCAGCTCGCCGACCTTGATGAAGAGCTGCCGGCGCGCCTCGTGGAAGCGCTCCATCGCCTTGCGCTTCTGGCCGGACGGCAAGACGGCGAGGGTCGGCAGCTTGCTGTCGGCCTGCTGCAGCTTCTTCTCGGCGGTCTTCAGCTTGACGTGGGTGTCGCCGACCACGCGCTCCATGTCGGCCGAGAGCGCCTCGAGCGCGGCCAGGTTCTTCTCCGGCAGTGCCGCGTCGTCGCGCAGCTTGGCCGGCCGCTGCGGCCGGGCAGGCTCGCTGGTCGGTCCGGCGGCCGACTCGATTGCTGGGGCGAGAGACATGGGCTCGGCTCCGGGATCGGGGAAGGGATCGGAGACGGACAGGCGATCGGGATCGGAGACGGACTCGGGATCGGGATCGGGGTCGGGATCGGGGTCGGGATCGGGATCGGAGACGGATACGGGATCGGGATCGGGATCGGGATCGGGATCGGGATCGGGATCGGGATCGGGGACGGATACGGGATCGGAATCGGGATCGGGCTCTCGCTGCGCGTCCGCCTCGATCTCGTAGGGCTGCGCATCCGCCTCGGCGATCATGTCGTCGTGGTACCGGGGCGGGCTGGAGGGAGCCGCCAGGATGCTGCCGTCTCGCGCGGCGCGCTGGGCAGACAGCCGCTTGTTGGCCCGCTGCCGGATCGCCTTGCTCTTGGCGCGCGCCGCCAGCGCGCTCAGGAGCTCCGGGTCGTCGCCGATCCGGTCCATCACCGCGGCGCCGAGATCGCGCGACTCGATGTCCATGGCCAGCTTGCGCAGGACGTCCCGGTCCTCGATGCGGGCCAGCGCGGCCGCGGCGATCTGCGGGTCGCGCGAATCGCGCACCACCTCGGCCAGCGCCCGCTCGTCGTGCAGCCGCTCGACCGCCTGCTCGCGCAGCGAGAAGCTCGTCGCCCGGCAGGCCAGCTGCGCCAGCGGCCGCTGCTCGTCGAGGCCGCCCAGCCAGACCAGCGCGCCCTCGACGTCCTGACCCGACATCGCCTGGACGGTGAACCGCTCGGTGGCGCGCTCGAGCGCGTGGGCGCGCAGCGCCGGATCCCGCTCCGACGCCGCGATGCGGGCCAGGGCGTCGGCGTCGCTCAGCTTGTCGAGCGCCAGCCTGCGCACCTGCGCGTCGTCGTCGGTGCTGGCGATCTCCACCAGGAGCTCCGCGTCCTCGCTGCCCAGCCCACGGACGACCTCCACCCTGGTGGCGACATCGCTGTGCTTGTGCTTCGGCCGAAACAGGTCGCCAATCGCCATGACCTCTCCGCTCCGGGGCTGGAATCTATGCCCCGGGTGGGGGCCCGTCAATTGTTGACCCAGAGCCGGTAGTCGGCGGGGAACGCGGCCATCGCCGCCTCGAGATCGCCGGCCCCCGCCAGGTAGGCGGCCGGCCCGCCCCGCGCCTCCAGCGCGGCGACGCCCGAGCGGCCGAACTCGCCGGCGACCCAGCGGGCGAAGAAATGCGGCTCGCGCCCTGCCAGCGGCGGACCCGCCGGCGCTTCCATCGCCGCGATCTCGCGGCCGAGCCCGTCGAGACCGAGGCCGGTTCGCACGCTCACCCGGTGAAGCGCCGCCCGCCCGCCGCGCCGCGCCAGCTCGGCCTCGATGGCCGCCGCCCCCCTGCCCGCCTCCGCCAGGTCCTGCTTGGCCAGCACGACAGCGTCCGGAACCTCCATGACTCCCGCCTTCATCAGCTGGATCGAGTCCCCCCAGTGGGGCGACAGGACGAGCAGCGTGCGGTCGACCAGCCGGGTGATCTCGATCTCGCTCTGCCCGACCCCCACCGTCTCGACCAGGAGGAGGTCGAACAGGTGCTGGAGCAGCCGGCAGACCGCGAAGGTGTGGCGCCCCAGCCCGCCGAGCTCGAGCTCGCTCGACTGGCTGCGAAAGAACAGACGGTCGTCGCCCGGCGGGAAGCGCACGCGCACGCGATCGCCGAGCAGCGCGCCGCCGGTGGCCGGGCTGGTCGGATCGACCGCGAGCACGCCGATGGCCCAGTCGGGCCGCTCGGCCAGGACGCGGGGCGCCAGGTCGGCGATGAGCGACGACTTGCCCGCCCCGGGCGGCCCGGTGAGCCCGACCAGCCGCGCCTGCCGGCGGCCCGGGTGGGCGGCGAGCGCGGCGATGATCCGCCGGCGCTCCGGCAGCACCTCCGCCCGGGCATCCTCGAACAGCGACACCGCGCGGCCGAGCACGCGCTTGTCGCGGGCGACCAGCGGGTCGATCCAGTGCGGCTCGTCGCTGGTCAGGCGCGCTCCTCGACCAGCTCGACGATGCGCTCCACCACGTCGGCGACCTGATAGTCGGCCGGGGTGAAGACGCGGCGCACGCCGCGCGCCAGGAGGGCGGCGGCGTCGGCCGGCGGCACGATGCCACCCACCACCACGGGGATGTCGCGCGCCGCGCCGGCCTGCTCGAGCAGCGTCATCACCTCCTCGACCAGCTCCATGTGGGAGCCGGACAGGATCGACAGGCCGAGGAGATCGGCGCCCTCCTCGACCGCGCTGGCGACGATCTCGCCGGGCGACAGGCGGATGCCGGCGTAGATGACGTCGAGCCCGGCGTCGCGTGCCGACACCGCGATCACCTCGGCGCCGTTCGAGTGGCCGTCGAGGCCGGGCTTGCCGACCACCATGCGCGGGCGATGGCCGCGCGCGGCGGCGAACGCCTCGATCCGGCCGCGGATGGCGGCCAGGCGCTTGGCGTCGAGGTCGAGGGTCT
>Ga0111539_10005799_pt1 | contig 15956 bp, 11 predicted proteins | sample RhiMethybrSRZTD1_FD_79667 | JGI IMG/M metagenome (GOLD analysis project Ga0111539, IMG submission 79667) | Populus rhizosphere microbial communities from Tennessee, USA - Rhizosphere MetaG P. TD hybrid SRZTD1 (version 2) (version 2) | ecosystem: Host-associated > Plants > Roots > Rhizosphere >... | reverse complement strand
GAACCTTCTGATCACCCTTCTCGCCCTCGCGCCAGTAGATCGTGCGTTTCTCCTTGTCCGCGGGCTTCAGCATCCAGAACGAACGGCCCCCGCGGCGGAGCGGGGGGCTCCCGCGAGCAGACCCGACACGAGCAAGACGGATGGGAGAGCCAGTCGGACTCGTGCCATGAGCGCGCTCCTATTTTTCTATGTCGGTGGCGACGTAGGCGAAAGCCTTCACGCTGACCCCGGCGCCCGATGACTTCACGAACTGCGTCACCGTCTGCTTCGAGTCGCGGATGGAGACCTGATCGAGAAGGCTTTTCGACGCCACGAACTCGTTGAGCTGGCCTTCGACGATCTTGTCCAGGATCTGCGGCGGCTTCGAGGAGTTTTTCGGGTCGTTCTTCACCCGCGCCAGGAAGACTTCCCGCTCTTTCGCCACGATCGCAGGGTCTAGCCCGGCGCGGTCGAGGCTCGCCGGGGGCGAGAACACGATCTGCATGCCGAGCTCTTTCCCGACTTCCGCCACTTTTGGATTGGAGACGGGCGCTCCCTGGAGCGCGACCATGCCGGCTTTCTTGCCGTCGAAATGGATGTACTGGACGACGGCGTCGCTTTCGAACCGGGCGAATCGGCCGAGCGTGATGTTCTCGCGGATGAGGTTCACGAGCTCCGTGAGGCCCTGCGCCACGGTCTTGCCCGAGGCCAGCTGCGCAGCCTCGAGCGCCGCGCGGTCCTTCGGATTCGTCTTCGCGACTACGTCCACGACCTCTTTGAGGAACCGCTGGAAGTTCTCGTTCTTGCCCACGGGCTCGGTCTCGCAGCGCAATGCCACGAGGACGCCCATTTTTCCGTCTGGGGAGACGAAGCCGCCGATCTTGCCCTCGTTGGCGGCGCGGCCGGCGAGTTTCTCCTGCGCTTTCAGGCCGCCTTTCCGGAGCTCGTCGAAGGCTTTGTCGATGTCCCCGTCCGTCTTGTCGAGGGCGCGCTTACAGTCCATCATCGGAAGGTCCGTCATCTCGCGCAGTTTCTTGACCTTCTCGGGGTCAACGGGCATAGCAGTTTGCTCCTGGGATTGGGCTGAAACAGCCTCTCAAGGTGAAGGGCCTAACTTGTCGGGGCCAGCGGGGGAAGTCAAGGCTCGACTTGGAAGCCCGCGCCGAGGAGGCTTTTCCTTTTTGCGCGCTGTCCATGGTCTATACAATCGCGCCCTTTCGCTCCGGCGCGACCCAAGACCATGGAACGCGAGCCGCTCCCGCCGACCCCGCCGTCGCTCTACCTCGTCATGCTCCTCCAGTACGCGGTGGGAGGAGCGTTCCTGCCCTTCGTGACGCTGTTTCTGAAGGACCAGGGCCTCGACTACGAGCGCCTGAGCTGGATCCACTTGACCTCCGCCGCGGTCGCCTCCACGGTGCCGTTCCTCTGGGGTTGGGCGGCCGACCGCTGGGTGCGCCTCGACCTCCTCATCGCGTTCCTTCACTTCGCGGGCGGCACGGCGCTCCTCTGCTTCGCGAGCCAGTCAAGCTTCGCCGGGCTCCTCGGGACGTATGCGCTGGTCTTCGTCTTCTACCCGCCGACGAACGCGCTGATCGCCGCGCTCGCGTACCATCATCTCGCAGCGCCCGAGCGGCAATTCGCGCGGCTCCGCCTTTGGGGCTCGGTGGGTTGGATGCTCCCGCTCGCTCCGATTTTCGCCTGGCAAGTGATGCGCGACTCCGCGGTCGGGCTCGACCTGACGTTCACGGTGCGGCTGGCGGCCGTCTTGGAGCTCCTTGCCGGAGTCTCCGCGCTCGCGCTCCCTCGCACGCAGCCGTCGAGCCGTACGGCCGTGCGAGGGGCGCCCGGCCCTTCGTACCGTTCCGCTCTCGGCGCACTGCTCCGACGCCCCGGCTTTGCGGTCCTGCTCGCTGTTGTTTTCCTGCTCCACTCCTCTTTCGCAGCGCTTTTCCACTACTCCCCCCCGCTCCTCGAGGCCTCCGGCTGCGCCCGCAAGTGGGTCGGACCGATCCAGTGCATCGGGGTCGCGGTTGAGGTGCCATTTCACCTCGCCCTGCCGTGGGTGATCCGGCGTTTTGGGCATTACGGCACGATCGCGCTGGGGTGCGCTACGCTCGTGACGCGGCAGATCATTTACGCCAGTCCCGCCCCGCTCTGGCTCCTCGCCGCCAGCTACGTGCTCGCGGGAGCGTGTGTCGCGTTCTACATCACGGCGGCGAGCATCTCGATCAACGCTCTGGCGGAGCGGAGCGTCCGCGCGACGGCGCAGACGCTATATGCTCTGGTGGGTTCCGGCCTCGGCCAGATGTTCGGGCACGAGGCGTTCGGCTGGATCGCGAGCCATTCGGCCTGGGGCCTGCAAGGCGGATTTGCTTTCGCGGCAGCCACGGGGGCGCTTGGCCTCTTGCTGCTCACGCTGGCGCTGCGTGGGCGAGGCCACTTCGAGAAGCCTCCGCCGCTCGCCGCCGTCACGGGCGAGCGGCCCATCGTCGGTCGCAGCTGACGCCGCGCGCGACGGACTTCCGGCCGCCCGGCCACGTCACCGTGATCGTTTCCGCGCGGTCGTCGTCGCCGAGGCCGAAGTGGAGGCGCGGCTCGTCGCTCGAGAGGTAGCTCCCGCCGCCGTAGCGCCATCGCGTCTGCCGCCCGGAGCGCGTCGCGACCTCGACTTTGGCTCCGATCGCATCCCGCCCGCCGGCGCCGCTGCCTGCCAAATCCACTTCGAGCCAGTGCCCGTGCGGCCCCTCCGCTCGGAGGAGCCGGGGAGGCCCGTCGATTTCGACGACGAGGATGTCGACGTCTCCATCGCCGTCGTAGTCGGCCATCGCCGCGCCACGGCAGGCTCCCGCCTGCGCGAAAGCCGCGCTGGTGGCCAGCCCGATTTCCTCGTAGCGCTGCTCGCGAGGCGAGTAGAGCAGGCTGCGCTGCCGGTACGTGCGACCAGGGATCCATTCCTCGGCGTTCGGATAGATGTGCCCGTTGACGACGAAGACTTCGAGCTTGCCGTCGCACCGGAGGTCGAAACAGCCCGTGCCCCAGCCGACGAGGGGCCGGGAGCCGGCGCCGAGGCCCGTGCGGGTGGTCCCGTCGAGGAAAGCGCCGCCTTCCGCGCCCAGGTAGGCGCGGTTCGACTCCTCCGCGAAGTTCGTGACGAATAAGTCGGCGCGCCCATCGCCATTCAAGTCACCGATGGCAGTCCCCATCGATCCCTCGTAGACGCCCGCATCGCTCACGGCGACGCCTACTTCGAGGCCGACCTCCTCGAGCCGTCCGTCGCCGCGATTTCGGTAGAAAAGGTTGGCCGTCGTGTCGCACGCGACGAACACGTCGACGTCGCCGTCATCGTCGAAGTCCGCTGCGAGTACGCCCAAGCCTTTCGCTCTCGCGTCGGCGCCCCCTCCCACGCCGGACTCCCGCGTGACGTCGCGAAATCGCCCGTCGCCCAGCCCGCGGTACACGGCGCACACGCCGCCTTCGTAAGAGACGGGGCCGCAGTAGACCGGCAGCGGCTGGCCGGTGCGCAAGCTGCGATCGAAGCAGCGCGGCGCTTTTTTCGTGTCGTAGCGGAAGTAGGTCGAGACGAAAAGGTCGAGAAGCCCGTCGCCGTCGAGGTCGCAGAAGGCGGCGCCTGCCGTGAACGGCTCCGTCCCCTCGGCTCCGGAGCTCTTCACCTCCGCGAACGTCCCATCGCCGCGGTTCCTGTAGACGATGTTCGGCCCGAAGCAGAGCACGTAGAGGTCGGGCGCCCCGTCGTTGTCGACATCGCCCGCGATCGCCCCGAGGCCGAAGCCGTGGCCCGCGACGCCGGCGCTCGCCGTGACGTCGGAAAACCGGGAGCCGTCGTTGCGGTAAAGTCGGTTCTTGCCATCGACCGGGAACGAGCCGTCTTCTTTTGGGCTCTGGCCGGAGACGAGATAGAGGTCGGGATCGCCGTCGACGTCGAAGTCGAGCCAGGCCGCGCCGCCGCCGATCGTCTCGTAGGGGTGGAGGGCCCCGCGCGCGCCCGAGTCGTGCCGGAAATCGATCCCGCATTCGCGCGCCCGATCCGCGAAGGCGCCGTCGGTCCGCGCGACTCCGGTGGGGGAGACAGCTGTGGCTCCTTCCATCGCTCCGCGGGATCCTCCCGCCGATCCGGCAGCGGCTCCCGCCGCGGCATCCCGCCGGGCTGCTTCCGCCTCGAGTTTCCCGTACTCGACCTCCCGCTCCTGGCTGGCCGCGAGGTCCGATTGCGCCTTGAGCTCCTGGTGACGCGCCAGGTGGCGCGCGGCCTCATCCTTCCGGCCGAGGGCGGCGAGGCATTGCCCCAGCTGATAGTGCATCTGCTCCATCCCCTGCGGGCTGCCCGCGACTTGCGTGGCAGCGAGCGCTTCCTCCAAATGGGGCAATGCTTCCGCCGGGCGATCGAGCTGGAGGAGGATGCCTCCGAGGAGCGCGCGCGCAGCTCCGTTCCGCGGCAGAAGCTGGAGCGAACGCATCACTTCTCGCTCTGCATCGGCAGGCCGCCCCAGCTCGCGCAGCGAGCGCGCCGCCAGGAACGCCGTCTTCGCGCGGGCCTTGACGCCCTCCGGGTCGCGAGGCGAACCTTGCCTCGCGAACTCCGCATCCAGCCGCCGGCAGACCTCCAGTGCCTCGGCGGGCCTTTCTTCCTGGACCAAAACCTCGACGAGCGCGACGCCGCACGCCGTCGCGCGAGGATCCGCGGCGAAAGCGCGCTGGAGCGGCTCGATGGCGGCGGCGTACCGTTTCTCGTCCATGTGCCGCTTGCCTTCGGCGCAAAGCCGCACCGGATCGTCGCGCGGGCCGCACGCAGTGAGCACACCACAGAGCGCACCGTAGAGCGCGCCCGCGAGGAGCCCACGCGATCGGGCTCGACGCGTCCCCAAAGTTCCCATGCCCGCATCCTACCGGGACGCCACGGCGGGAAGGTAGGGCCTGGCCCAGCACCTCCTACCTTGCCGGCACGAGCTTCTCGATCCGCCGCCGGCAGGCGTCGCGATCGCCCCGGGCGGCTTCGTCGGCGGGCTCGAGCCGGAGGAGCTCGTTCAGCGCTTCGAGCCGATAGAAGACATCCTCCGGCTCGCGGAGGAGCCCTGCGACGGTCCTCCAGGCCTCTACGCTGCGCGGGTCCGATGCACACGCGAGCCGCGCCGCTGCGAGTGCCTGCGTGCGGTCGCTGCCGTCCTCGGCACGGGCGAGCGCCACGAGGAGCGGCGAGGCATCGGGCCACGGCGTCCTGGCCACGGCCAGCCGCAGCTCGCGTCGGGTTGGGTCGGGCAAGTCCGGAGCTTCGCGCGGCTCGAGCAGGGCGCGGCACCGCGCGCGGAGAGCCTCCACTTCGGGGTCGCCCAGGCCGCCTTGCTCCGTCAGCCCATCGAGAATCTGCGCGGCCTCCTCGACCCGGAGCCAGTCGATGTAGAGGCGGGCCCGGCGGAGAGCGACCGTGGCGTTGCCCTTCAATTCGGGCTCGTTCAACGCGTCGTCGGCAAGACGATACTTGCCCGCGTACGCCAGCGCCTGAGCCTGAGCGAAGCGCGCCTCCAGCCCGCGACCCGCGGCGCGATGCTCCGAGACGCGCGCCCGCTCCCGCTCGCTGGGCGCGAGGGCGGCTGAAGCTCGGTCCATCGCACCTGCCGCATCGTCGTTCCCGAGCCGCCGCAGCCCATCGGCAAGCTGGTGATAGGCTCCCGCCAGCGCGGGGTCTCTCGAGAGCGCATCGATGAGGAGTCGGACCGCGTCGGCGTGACGCCCATCTTTCGCCAGGCACGTGGCGCTCTCGCGCAGCGCCTCCGTGCCCAGCTTGGCATCCGATCGGAGCGGCTCGAGTGCTTTCACGGCTTCGTCGTGCCGTCCGAGCCCTTTCAGGCAGAGCCCCCACTCGAGCCGTGCTGCCCCATCGTCAGGTCGGAGCGCGGCGAGCCGCTCCCAGAGCGGCCGGGCGGTCCCATGCTCCTGGAACCTCGAGAAAGCGGTGGCGGCGACGATGAGGTTCTCGACTTCCCCTTCGCGCGCGGGCGAAGCCGCGGGGGGCAGAGGTTGCAGGCCCGCAGCGCGGAGCAGCTCGTTCGCCGCCTGCAATGCGCCATCGCGCGCTCCCTCGAAAGCCCGCGACTGCACGAGCCTGCGCAGCGTAGGGACGTCGCCTGGCTTCAATTCGAGCGCAGCGGACAGCTCCCGCGCCGCCTCCGGGTAACGGCCTGCGCGGAAAAGGAGCTTGCCGAGCGTCTCGCGGTGGAGCGCGTCGCGCGGAAAGCGCCGGAGCCAGGCCTCCGTCTCGCGGCCCGCGTCGGCAAGGGAGGCTGTCTCGGTCAAGTCGACGACGACTTCATAGTGGAGATCCGAAAGCTCCGGCACCAGCGCTCCGGCTTCCGCGTAAAGCCGAAGGGCCTCGCGGGCGCGCTCGTTGCCTGCTTTCCGGTCGCGAGCCTTGTAGCGCTCGAGGGCTTCGCGGTGCGCGGCCTGCGCCGCGGCGAGCGGCTCGCGGGCGGCGCCGGGAGGGAACCGTATCTCCGCGGGGTCGCGCGGCCTTTCTTGAGTTGCCGTTGGCGCGGGAGGCGTGGATGCCGCTGGCGGGCGGGTGTCGCCCGCTGCGCATGCCGTGGCAGCCATGGCAGTGACCATGGCGCGCAGCGTGCGCGCGGCGATGCTGTGCTCGAGACGCGCTTCCTCGGCGATCACTCTCCGCACTCGAACGCGTCCGGGGTCGGGTCGAATCCAGCCGCGGGGAACGGGGCCGCTGGCGCCGGGCCGCTCTTGAAAAGAAAGTCGAGCAGCGCGATCACGTCGGTCACCTGAAGAGAGCCGTTGTCGTCGATGTCGCCAGCGTCCTCGCAGTTCATCGCGGAGCCGCCGCCGAACAGGAAAAGCAGCGTGGCGACGCCGTCCGTGAGGTCGACCGAGGCGTCGCGGTTCGCGTCCCCGCGGATGAAAGCTTGGCGGGTTCCGACCGGAACTTTCTCGCTTTCAGGCGGCCCTGCTCCCGCCGGCGTGAACGTCAAGTTCTTCGTCAACACGATTTTGTCGATGATCTGACCGCTCTCCCGCACCCAGAGCGAAAGCAGATGGACACCGGGCGCTGTCACCGAGAGATCCTGCGAATTGCCATCCCGTGTGACGCTCGACCACGTGTAGGCGTTGGCGTCCACGGTGAAGCGCTGTGCGAAGCCCTCATCCCTCGCCACGCCGTCGATGCCTACGTGAACCGAATCCGCGTCCTGGCTCGATGAGAACGCGCGGATCCACACGCGGTAGACGCCCGGATTCGTGATGAGGAGCGCGAATTTCGCCTCCGGTGCAGTGCTCGCGTAGCCTGACGGGAAAGTTACGCGCCCGCCGGTCGGGCTCGCGAGCAGAGCCGAGGCGCCCGAATAGCCCGCGCGGGATGAATCGGCCACCCAGTCCACACCGGCGGCTCCGTGATCGTCGATGGCGTAGAAATGCTCGGCCTCCACCACGACCTGGCCGCCCACTTCCTGGCACGCCGTCGTCGGCGCCGGGATGACGGTGACCACGACGTCGTCTTCGTACGGGATTCCGTCGACCGAGATCGTCAGCGTCACGCGGTAAACGCCCACCACATCGAAGCGCGCGACGGGGAAGTCTCCGGCGAGGCCGTTCGACCACGTGTACACGACGTTCGGGGCCGGGTCCGGACGCGACGCGCGTGCATCGAACTGCACGATGTTGCCGGCGATCACGGTCTGGTCGGGCCCCGCGTCGGCCCGCACCGCAGCGAGCTGCGTGTTCACGAAATCGTGGCGTTGGATCGCAAAGCTCCGGAAAGAGGAAGCGCCGCCCGAGAAGCTGCACGCGACGCCGGCGGGGGCCTGCGCCGCCTCGGCCGGATTGGCTTGCGCCAGGACGGCGTCGACGAGGGGGATGACGACGTCGGGATGGAGCACCGTGTTCGTGAGCGACAGGAGCCGCGCTTCGTACTCGGTGCGATAGCTCTTCATCAGTGAGTCTTTGAGGTAATGCCACCACCCGCTGCGGTTGTCCGGATCGTTTTGCTCGCCCATGTAGAGCGACGCCGTCGCGCCTTTCCAGCCGCCGAAGTCGAGGTCCAGGTCCCAGGGGGTGAGGAGCCACTTCCCATCACTCAGCCGTTGGTAAAAGAAGTGGTTCTGGAACATGTCATCGAAAGGCACTGCCCAGTTGATGACCGCGCAGTAGTCGAGCAATCGATCGAGGTCCCAGTAGGTTTCGAAATACTCTCGCAAGGCGCTCGTGTCGGGGAGGCTGGCACGCGCGGCGTGGAGCGCGTCGATCATGATCGAGAACTCGGTGGAATCGTCCCAACCGTGCGTCTTTCGGTCGTAGGTATAGCTGTAGCGCGTGAGCGCAGAATGCCCGCAAGATGCTTGCAGCCTCCGCGCGTCGCCCCAGCCGTACGGCCCTTCGTCGCAGTTGCACCCGACGGATTTGAAAAGGTGGCCGATTCCCTCCGCCGGCTGCTCCGGATGCTTCACGCGCTGCTCTGCGTTGTACCGCCGGATCATGTCTTCGTCGGGGCGCTCGTACTGCATCATGTAGTGGTAGTAGCCCCCGTTCACGTGCAGCCGCACGTACCGCGTCGTGGGCACGGGGATGTCGACCGCGTCGAAAAGCTGGTAGCCGACGCCCGCGTAAAAGCCGGGGCAGCCCTGGTTCAGCTTGTTGAGAGTCACGACGGTCGCTCCATCGAGTTGCGCGTAGCGCGGTAGGGTGATGCGCCAGCTCAGCGCTCGCACGGGGCTCGGCCGGGTCGGCCCGGGGTAGGGCCAGCTCGAGAGGTTCGCGCCATTGCTGCGGTTGTACCGGCTACCCTGATAACGGACCCTGCAGTCGGAAACTTTCCCATCGACAACAAACACGGCAGGGACTTTTGCGTCCCACGTCGCGCTGGGCGCACAGCCGCTCACGCGGCCGCCCTGCACGTTGTCCCACATCTGGGTCCAATTCGGCGGCGTGATGAACAGCTGGTAGACTCTCGTGGTCGTGGAGATGACGGGGCTGACGAAGTATGCGTGCCAGGCCTTGGAGTCGCCCGGGATCGGACGCGGCGAGATGACTTCGAGCCCCGCGCCGCCGGGCTCGAGGTCCGCGCGGATGCGATACCGCACGATGCTGTTGTTCGGCCGCGGCGGCAGGAGCGCGGAATAGACGCCGTCCTCTGCCACGAGGTCTCCGCCGGCGCCGTCGTCGGTCATGGCGACCGCCGTGAGCGCCTCGTTCGTAACGGCGATGTCGTCGACGAAGTACTGGAGGTCCACGACACCCGACGGGCTCGCGGGGGCGAACCGAGCCTGGATACGCACCGAGTCCGCCGCGCGGATGAGCGGTCCAACGGCGGCAGCCGGCAGCGCGCTCTGCGATTCCACGATCGGGAGCGGAAAAGCTCGTGCTGACGCGTTGGGCTTGCCCGGCGTCGGGCCGTCGAGCGGCGACGGCGCCCAGTTCGCCACGACGCTGGACGGCACGTCGTAGCTCACTCTTTCGAGAGACACGCCGCGATACTGGTGGGCCGTGAGCGGCAGCAACGCGGCGGGCAGGAACTCTTCGTCGGCCCCCAGCGCGTCGGCGCCCGAAGGCCAGGGGAAGTCGTCGTCGTACGCGACCGAATCGACGCCCTGCCCCCCCGACGAGATCACGCCGACTTTCTCGCCTCCGTTGTCGAGCTGGCGCGCGTAGTCCCCGTAGATCGATGGGAGCGATAGGCCGTAGGCCGCGACGGTCGCGAGCGCGGCCCGGTTCTTGGCGATGACCACGTACCCCGAGCCAGGGATCGACGAGCCCGCCGGAAACGTGTAGTCCACGGCACCCACAAGGCGCCAGCCCGCCGTCGACACCGGCGCAGCGTCCGCATTGTGCAGCTCGATGAACTCGTGGTCGTCTTCGAGGCTCTGCTCGAGAACGGGGTGATACATGATCTCTGAGATGAAAATTCTCGGCCGCGCCGGCGCGACGGGGGGGCAGAGCGACGCAGCGCTCGGAGCGCCGGGCGACCCACCGAACTCCTCGGGAGTGGCTGGCACCGGGCTGGCCCGCCAATTCACGGGGTCGTTGCCACTTGAAGTTGCGCAGAGACGTTCGAGAGAGGCACCGAAGCCGTCGGCGAGGAAATCCCAGGGGGGATCCGTGCCGTACTGCACCGAATCCTGAACCGCTGCCGATGCATCGGAGAGCGCTACAAGCTCGCCGCCATTGTCGAGTGCTCCGGCGAAGTCTCCGAACACTGTCCCCGGCGGCACGCCGGGATGGGCCGCAAGGAAATCGACACGCGAGCGGCAGACGACGACGCGCGCGCCGGCGCCGATCGACGCTCCCGCCGGAAACGTGAATTGGATCCCGGCCGTGAACGACCACCCGCCGAGACCGACCGCGGAGCTGCCAGTATTTTGGAGCTCGAGGTATTCGTACTGCCCGCCCTGGGGCGGGTTGTACATGATCTCCGACAGCAGGACATCCGCCTCGAGAGGTGCTCCGCCAACGATCAACGCGACCGCCAGGACCCTTCCGTGCATGGCTCTACTCTCGCGCGGCAACCTGTACTCTCTCCGCTCCAAAGGCAGGATGAGATTCTGAAAGCTAGTGCCGATTCTACCCCCCTGGGGAAGGGTATCCACGGACTGCTCCCGCCGCTGCGGTCAGAATCGGAGCGAAACACCAATCAGCGCGGAATGGATCACGAACGTGGTGTCCGCGTGGACGTTGGATTCGAAATCCTCGAAGTCCGAGTGATGGTGGTGGTGTTCGTCGTTCAGCCGCTGCTCGAAGAAGAGCAATCGGTACTCCGCGAAGACGACGATATGGGGCACGACCTCGACGCCGAAGCCCGCGCGGACGTCCAGCCCTACGTCGGCCGAGCTCAAATGAACGTCCTCGTCGAAGTCCGGATCGGTCTCCACTTTCGCGTAGGCGGCAATGACGCTCGGCCCAATCCCGAAATAGGGTTGGAACCTCCCGTACGGGAAATACTGGCTCCGGGCGAGAGGCGCCCGAAAAAGAACGAGGAATGAAAACGGATAGAGATCGTTCTGCTCGAGCGCTCCACCCTCCGCTTGCAAGAACGAAAAGTCCCCCGCGAAGCCCAGGAACGGCAACGGGTCGATGTACCCGCCGAATCGAAAGCCGAACGCCACCGACGGATCGAAGCTCTCCGTGTCCGAGCTCCCGAGATCGAAAAAAGCATCATCGTCCTCGACCTCGACTCGGGAGCGCTGCGCGAACGCGGCGCCGATCGAGAAGTCGAAAAAGAACTCTGCCGAGGCGGGGGATGCCGACAGGACCAGCACCAGTAGCGTCCCACCGACGGTCTTTCCGGCGCGACGTGCGATCGAGCTGGAAGGAGTAGCGTTCTTCTCCGTCATGCGTATCGACTCTCATCGAGGGCTGTGTTGACCTCCCGGAGCGCATCGACGACTCGGTCGGCGTTCGGCGCCGCGGGATCTCCACGAAGGATTTGCTCGACCCTCACGAGCCTTTGACGCAGGCGTCCCGACTTGCATTCAGTCTCCTGCTCAATGCTCTTCAGCCTCTGCGTCAAATCGCGGTAACGCTGGAGGAGCTCGCGGTACTTCGTTTCCCACTGCGAGCCTTCCGCCGAGGGGGTGTTGCGCCGCAGCAGGTAGAGGCAGGCCACGAATCCTCCCAACATGGCAAAGAGGATGGGCAAAAGTCGAATCACGGTGGTTCTCTCGGGTTGATGGCTATTGGAAGCCGCCCCCGGCGATGCAGTCAGATCGACGCGATTGTCGCGGGCAGGCGTTCGAGCACACGATCGGTCATCTCGGTCGTTCCGAGCCGGCCGCCAAGATCGAGTGTCGCCGCGCCCGCGGCCAGGCTCTCTTCCACGGCGCGCTGGATGGCGCTGGCGGCGGCCGCGTGGCCGAGCCACTCGAGCATCATCCCGGCGGCAAGGATCGCAGCGACCGGATTGGCAATCCCTTTTCCTGCGATATCGGGGGCGGATCCGTGCACCGGCTCGAATAGCGATGGACGGCGGCGCTCGGGATCCAAATTGGCGCTCGGGGCCAAGCCGAGGCCGCCGGCGATGGCGCTGCTCAGGTCCGTGAGGAGGTCGCCAAAAAGGTTCGATGCCACGACGACGTCGATCGCCTCGGGGCGGCGGACGAGGTTCATGAGGAGCGCGTCGGCGTGCTGCCGCTCCGCGACGACGTCGGGGTACTTGGACGCCACCTCGGCGAGGACGTCATCCCAGAGGACGTAGGCGTAGCTCTGTGCATTCGACTTCGTCGCCATGACGAGCCGCCGGCGCCGCTTCCGCGCGAGCTCAAAGCCGAACCGAAGAATTCGCTCGACGCCTCGGCGCGTGTGGACCGCGCTCTGTACTGCGATCTCCTCCGGCTCTCCGACGCGGAATCGCCCGCCCGAATCCACGTACTCGCCTTCGGAGTTCTCGCGGATCACGACCATGTCGATGTCCTGCGGGCCTTTCCCGGCGAGCGGGCAGGGGACGCCGGGCGGCAACTTCGACGGCCGGACGCAAGCGTAGAGGTCGAATGCCTGGCGGATGCGCTTCAGCGGCGCGAGCGTGACGTGGTCCGGAATACTGGCCGGCCACCCGACGGCGCCGAGCAAGATCGCGTCGAAGGAGGCCAGCACGGAAAGGAAGCCCTCGGGAACAACTCGCTCCGTCCGCTCCCAATGCGTGACGCCCCAATCGAAGGTCGTCGTGTCGAGCCGAAACCCGCCGCCTCGCTCCTCCACGGAACGCAGCACACGCACGGCCTCGGCGATGACTTCCTTACCGATTCCGTCGCCAGGATAGAGGGCGATCCGATGGACCGCGGGTTGACTCAAGGGCCCGGAGTCCGAATCAGGGGAAGGGACCGTCGTAGAGCGGAGCGATGCCATACGTCAGCGGGAAGTAGTCGCACCAGATGCTAACGTATTTTACGTCGGACAGCACTGCGCCTTCCGGCAGAGAGAAGGTCAGAGTCTCGTTCAGGTAGGGATGATCCTGGATCAGGTCGTCGCTGATCTCGGTCCCGTCCCCCGGCTTCGGATGATCGAAGAAAATCTGCCGGGAAACTATCACGACGACTCGTGGAACTCCGGTCCCATCGTAGTTGAAACGGCTAAGCCGAACGGTGCCGTCGCTCAGGAGCTCGGCGCGGGTGCCTACAATATTGTGCGGCGGCTCGAGCACGTCCTGGAACGTGCCGTGCGCGATGACGACGGGGTCAGGCGGCTGGGCGGCCTCGCACTCGGTGATTTCCTCCGCCGTGAGGGGCGGGAGCGGCGCCGATGTGGAGAAGAGGTAGCTGAGGACGAAGATGGCGTCCGAGATGTCCAGGTAAGCGTCCCCGTTGGCGTTGGCCGGACCGGTGCAGCGAGGCGCCTTGCCGCCGTTGAAAATGTAGCTCAGGACAAAAATCGGATCGGCGATATCGACCTCTTGGTCGGAGTTCGCGTCACCCCGGAGAAATTCGACGTCCTGCGCCGTCGCAGCGACGGACGGAAACGCCAGGCACGCCACGCAGGCGAGGGTGGGAAGGAGTGCCCTTTTCATGGTTTTGTTCTCCTCGAGCAGCACAAAGAATGCGGAAAGATAAGCTGCCGGCTGGACCCACAGCGGCAACACCGCCATCGTAGTGGGCGCCATCGTCGAAGGGAATAGGCATTCGGGTCGGCCGCCGCCCGCGTACTCGGGCCTTCGCACGGGGCTTCCCGCACGCGGGCTTATCCTGCGACCGCACCGCGGCTTGGGATGCGCCGGAGCGAGGCTGGCAGGAGAGCCGTTCCGCCGAGGGAGGCGGAGTCTGCGCGTGCCGCTATGATTAAAACTCGGGCGGGCGCCGTCAGATCGATGGCGGCCTTTCGCCGGGAGCAACTCCCCGGTGGAAATTGCCGCCCAATGCGAGTTCCGGCTGCGGCCGGGGAAAGCGAATTGGAACGAAGAATGACTCTGCGACTTCCCGCCCGGATGTTGGCGGCGTCCCTCTGCGCCCTTCTGGTGGCCGGCCTGTCGACCCACGAGGCCATCGCGAAAGTTCCGTGCGTCTCCGCGGTGGATTCCGCCTGGACGCTCACGAGCGCGCTGACGACCAAGGTCGGCCGGTCGAAGCAAGTGGACTTCGTGCAGTTCGGTCTGATCTTCAACCCCGACGGTACGTTCAGCTTCCAGGACGGTGACACCACCTACACCGGCTTCTGGTTCCAGAAGAAGTGCTCGATCAAGCTCCTTTTCGACCAGGCGTCGAAAGTCCTGCTCGAGAGCATCGTCGAGGAGGCGGTCGGCGTCGACGCGACCATCCTCAACTTCATCGGAAAAACGAAGCTCAAGTTCCAGAAGCAGCTCGGCGTCTGGACGCTCGCGTTTTCCCTGAAAACGACCGGCTTCTTCACGACGGAAGAGGGGCGGCGAGTGAGGTTCTTGCAGAAAGCCAAGGGGCTTTCGAGCACGCTCCTGAACCTTCAGCTCGAAGCCGCCGCGCCGGGCGCGCGGCTCGGCTCTGCGCTCGCCGAGGGCTGGGTGTCCGCCGGCAAGTAGGCCGGCCGCATGGCCCGAGGGCCTGCTAGGCTCCGCGGGATTCCACGAAGCGCACGCAGACCGGGGAGGGCACGTCGACGGTCGCGCCCGAGGCCTTCAGCCGGCCGCTCGCTGGATCGATCGCGAAGATCACGATCGTGTCCGAATCCTGGTTCTCGGCGAGGAGCCACGCGCCCGTGGGGTCGATGACGAAATTGCGCGGCGTCTTCCCGAGCGTTGAGGCCTGCTCGACCGCGGTCAGCTTGCCGGTCTTCGCGTCGATCGCGAAGACCGCGATGGAGTTGTGCCCTCGGTTCGAGCCGTACAAAAACTTGCCGGACGGGTGCAGAACGACCTCCGCGGTGCTGTAGCCAGCCTCGCGCTTCCCGGGAAGCGTCGAGATCGTCTGGATCTCGCTGAGGACGCCTTTCGGCGCGTCGTAATCGAATGCGGTCACCGTGCAGGCCATCTCGTTGATCGCATAAGCGTGCCGGTCCCCCTGGCCGAAAGTGAAATGGCGGGGCCCGGAGCCCGGCTTCACGGAAGCTGCTGGCGGATCATTCGGCGTGAGCGTCCCTTTCGCGGGATCCCATCGATAGACGAGGATTTTGTCGAGGCCGAGGTCCGCTGCGAACGCGAAGCGCTGCGCGGCGTCGAGGTGGATGGAATGCGCGTGGGGGCCCGACTGCCGGGACTTGTCCTCGCTCGCGCCCGCGTGCTGTACGGTGCAAGTGGCCGGCCCGAGCTTGCCGCCGTCCCGGATGGGCAGCACGGCCACACTGCCGCCACCATAATTCGCCACCAACACGTGCTTGCCGGTGGAGTCGACGACGAGGTGGCAAGGCCCTGCACCGCCGGAGGACTCCTGCCCGAGAGCGTCGAGCCGACCCGTGGCCGGGTCGATGGCGAAACCTGCGACGATGCCTTCCGGCTTGCCGCGGAAGTCTCCGATTTCTCCCACAGAGTAGAGCAGGCGGCCGCTCGGGTGTACGGCCAGGAACGAGGGGCTGGGAGACTCCACGGCGACCTCCGGCTTTCCTGCCTTGCCCGTGGCCGGGTCGAAAGTGAACGCGTAGATGCCTTTGCTCTTCGGCCCGGTGTAGGTCCCGACGTACGCCCGCAAGACGCGCTGCTCGGCCGCGCGCGCGAGACTCGGCAGGGCGACCGTCGAGAAAATCGCGGCGAGGAGCATGGCGAGCCGGCAGCCGTGGAGAAAACGCCCGTGCCGAGAGCCCGAGGAGCCAGGGAGTGCAGGAGCTTCGAGTTTCATGGTGGACTCGCGAATTCTTTCCTGAAAATGGTCGCCATCTGCTGCAGTCGTGATCGGAGCGCCGGAAATTCTCTCCGGGATCGACTCGTTCCGCCATGCGCGGTTGGCAACGCGCATCCGGCATGGCTTCCCAGCGCGAGCTTCCTGAGCTATGCCTTGGAGGCCTGAATCCGCATCCTGCCGTCGACGACCACGGCCCCTTGCCCTGGCGGCAGGACTTTGACGGGGTTCAAATCG
>Ga0111539_10005798_pt1 | contig 15959 bp, 14 predicted proteins | sample RhiMethybrSRZTD1_FD_79667 | JGI IMG/M metagenome (GOLD analysis project Ga0111539, IMG submission 79667) | Populus rhizosphere microbial communities from Tennessee, USA - Rhizosphere MetaG P. TD hybrid SRZTD1 (version 2) (version 2) | ecosystem: Host-associated > Plants > Roots > Rhizosphere >... | reverse complement strand
GTCGCGGACGCTGGAGATGTACGTCGCCGGCGACTGGTCGTTGGCGCCGACGGCGATGACGCGGCCCGGGTTCGCGGTCGCGAACGCAGTCGGTCGTCCGCCTGGCCGGACGGGTCCTGCAAAGCGCGTGATTTGCTTCGCGTCGACGCCGGTGAGCAGCATGACGTCGCGCGTTCGCGACACTTTGTACAGGCGACCTTCCGGTCCGGTTGCCACCAGAGCGCCACCGTCGTCAGTGGTGGCGACGTCATAGGCGATGTCGTTCGTCTCCCAGAAGGGTTCCCACGTGCCATTCGCATCGATCCGGTAGATCACCGAGCGTCTGTTCGTGCTCGTCGACGGCGTAGTGGCGCCGCCGGTCGCGGGCGGTGGCGGCGTGCTCACGGCGACGGACGTCGTCTCGCCGCTGGCGGCGGCAGATTCGTCGCCGCGCGACACCGCGGCCGCGAAGATCGTGCCGTCCTGCGCGACCGCCGCCGCGCGCAATTCCGTCACGCCGGAATCGAGAAGCACGAACGGCCGATCATCCGCCTCGAACCGGTACAGCCGTCCCGGCGACTCGGTGCCTGCAAGCATGCGCCCTTTGGTGTCGGCGACGAGTGACACGACGTGCGCCGCGGGCGGCTTGTAGATCGTGCGGCTGGCGCCGCCGGCGTCGACGCGATAAATGACCGCAGGATTGCCGGCGCCAACCCAGAGGCGCCCGGCGGGGTCAACGGCCAGGGCCCAGATGTACTTCTCTTCGGGATCGAAAAACGGTTTGGCGGGATTGGTGCCGTCGATTACGTAGACGCGCCCGTCCGGCGACGTCGCGACATAGGTGCGTGAGCCGGAGACGGCAAGCGCGAAGACGTTGGTCTCTTCTGCATCGAACACCGTCTCTTCTTTTTGTCCGGGACGCACCCGGATGACGCGGCCATCTCCACCGGTGCCGGCCCACAGCGTTCCGTCTGCCGACTGCGCAAGTCCCCAGACCTGTGCCGGCGCGGACGTGAGTCGATTCTCGAGCTGCGGACCAGGCGTGACGACGCCGTCGAGGCTGACGTACACGCCCTCGGATGTCCCGCGAAGGAATTCGGCCGACGTGGCAATGGTCCAGAACGTCGGCCCGGATGCGTGAAGCGCAACAAACAATCCGCCGGCGACAGCGAGGAACAGGAGTGATGAACGCAAGCGGAATCTCCGCGGACCGTTGAACGAGCGGACCATGCGTCGCTTTATTGCTGGCCGGACGTGAGCGTGAACGTCAGTTCGCGCGATCCGCGCACGGCACGCTCGAGCCGGCGTTCCCACGCGCCGACGACCGTGCGGGAGACCGAAGCCGATGTGACGGTCTTGTCTTCGTCGAGGATCGAGCGAACTGACGGCGGTAAGGCTGGCAGGGTTTCGCCGCCGACAACCGTCCCCGCACTGGAGCTGATCAGCCGCACGTACAGACGATTGTTGCGCCGCGTGCTGTTGAGCTGCGCGAGCAGCGCGGGCCACGTCGACGGCTTGCCCGGCTTGAGCTCACGTTGTTCGAGCGTCGCGAGCGTCGACGCGTCGCCGACCAGGAGGGTCACCGGTCCAGTGGCATGCGATGGCATCGTCACCGGAAGCGACACGGTCTCCGTCGCGCCGCGGAAATCGCGCAGCAGCACTTGCAAGGTGTACGTGGCGCCGAATTTCGGCTTCGTGGTGTCGAGCCAGGCGCGCTCGATGGTCGAGCTCTCCTGGCGCTCCGAGACGCGCAGCCGGATATCGAGTTTCTCCGGCAAGGCCTCGCGGAACTCGTTCGCGAACGCCGCGCCGACCGGAGCGACGATCGCGGCCGCGGCGGCGGAAGGCGCCGCATCGCCGGTAAACACATCATCGATCTGCACGCTACCGTTGCTCCCGAACGATACGGAGCCGGTCGCCGAAATCGACATCGGGCCGGCCTGCCGTTCGTACGCGATGAGCGAATTGAGAATCGACACGTAGGTGAACAGCGGCGTCAGCACCTGGTCGTGGAGCACGTAGAACTGGAAGCGGCGCTCGGCGACGCGATCCGATGCCAGCGTGACATTCACTTCGAGCTCGCGCGGCATGGCGCCCAGCGTGCCGCCGACGGCCGTGCTCCGATCCTGGCTCATCGTTCCGATGACCGGGCCGAGTGTCGCGATCTTCATGGACGAATCGAGGCTCGGGAGCACGGCGTACACGTGCGCGCGAGTCATCGGATACGCGGTCGGGCCGAGGTTCAGAAAGGGATGACCGAACGCGTAGATCCTCGTCGCGTCGACGTAGGTCACCGTCCCTGTCGGACCCATTTCGAGATCGCCATGGATCAGGCTCATGCCGACCGGGTCGCCGGGCCTCAACGCCGTCACGGGCTCCGAGCGGGGCGGTCGTGGGCCTTGCGCATCGCCGGTGGTCACGGAGAGTGCCTGCCGCAGCTCGCGATCGACAGAAGGGTCGAAGCCGCTCAGCACCATCGCGGCGCCGATCGGACGGAGCCGTGGCGCGAGGTCCGCTAGCGACGACGGCCCTTCGATCCGGAGTCCGGGGAGCGAGGGCCCCAGCGGCGCGAGCGCGCGCTGCGTCAACCGGCCGAGGGTCGTGAACACCTCCGCCGGCTCGGCAGGCCACTTCAAGGCCAGGTCAGCGGACGTTCGTCCTGACTGGCCGTCGATTGCGGAGGTCATGTCCGCGATCGGCGTGATTCCCGCGAAGGGCTCGCGTGGGAACGATCCGATCGCGTACGAAACCGCGCCAACGAGACGTCCATCGATGTAAACGGGGCTGCCGCTCATCCCCGCGATGACGCCGGTCGTGGCGAGCGGGCCGCCCTCGAGCTTGGCCAGGATCAGATCCCGGCGCGGGCCGAGGACATTTCGCAGCACGCCGATGACGTTGGCGCGGAACTCCTCGATCGCTTCGCCGGCAAACACCGTCCGGCCGATTCCCACCATTCCGGGCCGGACGTCGTCGATAGGAAAGAACGGCTGGCGCTGCGCCTGCGCGGCAAGGAGGCCGGCGGCCGCGCAGAAGGCCAGCGTCGCGCACAGAGTGACTCGGCGCATGTCCAATCATAAGGGTTTGACCCCGATCCGGCGCTCTGTTACGCTCCTGGGGTCTTGGAACGCGTCATGACCCCGGAGATTGGATTTCGCGCGCAGGGACCGGCCGCCTGGTCGTATTGGTGGTGGTCTGCTTTGACAGCTGAGGGGGTCCGCGCGCTGTAATCACGACCGACGCGTGAGTTTTCATAGGCCTCTTCGGCAGCAGCTGAAGAGGCCTTTTGCTTTTTGCGATGGATCGAACGCTTGTCGTCGAAACCGTGACCGGTCCGAGGATGGCCGACCTGCGCCGGGCGCGCGATTGCGCGCGGGGCGACGTGGTGGAGCTGCGTCTCGACGATGTCGCTGATCTCGACGTGGCGGGCGCACTCGAGGGGCGCAAACGTCCAGTAATCGTGACGTGCCGGCCGACGTGGGAAGGCGGCCGGTTTCAGAGGAGCGAGTCGGAACGTCTGCGCGTTCTCGCCGACGCGATCCGGCTCGGCGCCGAATACGTCGATGTCGAGTGGAAAGCCGATCGGCGCCAGCTGCCGCGCGGCGAGCGGACCCGTGTCGTGTTGTCACATCACGATTTCGCCGGTATGCCTGCCGATCTCGCGGACCGCATGCGCGCGATGCGCGCAGAGCAGCCGGCAGTGCTCAAAATCGCGGTGACGGTGGACCGTTTGTCAGACTGCCTGCTGCTCCGCGACTCCGTGCAGGGATCCGACGCGCATGTGGCGATTGCGATGGGGCCAGCCGGTCAGCTGACGCGGACGTGTCCGTGGCTGTTCGGGTCCTGCTGGACGTACGGCGGCACGGTCGCGCCAGGTCAGATTTCCGCCCGGGACCTCATCGACCGATATCACGTTCGCGAGACCACGTCGAAGACGACGATCTATGCGCTTGGCGGATCGCCGTTGGGCCACTCGGCGTCTCCGGCGATGCACAACTCGGCGATCGCGGCGCTCGGGCTGGACGCGGTCTACGTGCCGCTCGAAACGGCTGATGCGGACGAGTTCTGCAGGGTCGCCGGCGCGATTGGCGTGTCAGGCGCCAGCGTCACGGCGCCGCTCAAGGAATCGCTGCTCGGCCGCGCGTCCGCCGACGAGCTCGCGAGCCGAATCGGCGCCCTGAACACGCTCCGATGGACCGGGCGCGAATGGGACGGGCGAAACTTCGACGTCGCTGGATTTCTGTCGCCGCTCGATCGACGGTCGTTCACGTTGCGTGGCGCACGTGCGGTAGTGCTGGGCGCCGGCGGCGCGGCGCGCGCGGCGGTGTGGGCCCTCAAGGCCCACGGCGCTCGTGTCGAAGTCGCCGCGAGACGCCACGACCAGGCGGCGAAACTCGCGCGCGAGTTCCGTGTGGACGCTGCGGACTGGCCGCCGCAGGGGCCGTGGGACGTGCTGATTAACGCGACGCCGGTCGGGACCTGGCCGGACGTCGACGCCTCGCCGCTGGATGGCGCGGCGGTCGGCGGCCGGCTGGTGTACGACCTCGTGTACAACCCGCTCGAGACGGCGCTGATGAAACAGGCGCGCCGCGCGGGCCTCGAGACGATCGGCGGTCTCGAGATGCTGGTGGCGCAGGCCTGCCGGCAGATCGAATGGTGGGCCGGCCAGCCGCCGCCGACGGCGGCGATTGAGCGCGGGGCGCTGGAGTTTCTGGGGTCATGAAACAAACATCGTTCGACGAATTCGTGGAGCTCGCCAGGCGAGGGACGTTCGTGCCCGTGTGCCGCGAGATCATGGCGGACCTGCTGACGCCGGTGTCGGCGTTTCTCAAAATCGCCGAGCACTCGGACTACGCGTTCCTGCTCGAGAGCGTGGAAGGCGGCGAGCACGTCGGCCGGTACTCGTTCCTCGGGAAGGATCCCTTTCTGGTGCTCCGCGGCCGCGCCGGCGAAACCACGATCGAACAAGCGGGCGTCCGCACCGAACGGCAGCAGCCGTTCGTCGACGTCCTTCGCGGCTTGATGACCGAATTCTCGTCGCCTTACGTCCCGGATCTGCCGCGCTTCACCGGCGGCGCGGTGGGCTATCTCGATTACGACACGGCGGAGTGGTTCGAGCCGGCCGTGCGCCTCGACAAGGCGCTGCCGGATCGCGATCAGGCCGGTTTCATGGTGTTCGACACGGTGCTGGCGTTCGACCACGTCAAACACCGGATTCTGGCGATTGCCAACGCGCGACTCCGCGCCGGCGAAGATCTGCGGGCGCTCTACGACTTCGCCGGCGCGAAGATCGATTTCCTCGAACGCGAGCTCGAGCGGAACCTGTCACGCGGGGAGCGCCGGACGTCGCGCGGGCTCGACGTCAGGGCCAACCTCACGCGCGAAGAATTCGAAGCCGCCGTCCGCCGCATCCAGGACGACATCGGCGCGGGCGAAGTCTATCAGGCGGTCCTGTCGCAGCGGTTCGATGCGACGACGAGCGCGCCGCCGTTCGACGTCTATCGTGCGCTGCGCCACATCAATCCGTCGCCGTACATGTTCTTCATTCGCATGGGTCAGGAGGCGATCATCGGCGCGTCGCCCGAAATGCTGGTGCGCGTCGAGGGGCGGCACGTCGAGACGCATCCGATTGCCGGAACGCGGCGGCGCGGCGCGACGCCCGACGAGGATCAGCGGCTCGCCGAGGAGCTGCGGCGCAACGAGAAGGAGCGCGCCGAGCACGTGATGCTCGTCGATCTTGGCCGGAACGACGTGGGACGGGTCGCGGAAGTCGGCAGCGTGCGCGTGCCGCAGTTCATGGCGCTCGAGCGCTATTCGCATGTCATGCATCTCGTCTCGCGCGTCGAAGGACGGCTGGCCGACGATCGCGACCGACTCGACGCACTCGTCGCCACGTTTCCCGCCGGCACGCTGACCGGCGCACCGAAGATTCGCGCGATGCAGATCGTCGGCGGCCTCGAGCCCTCGCGGCGCGGGCTCTACGGCGGCGCGGTCGGCTATCTGGACTTTGCCGGCAATCTCGATTTCTGCATCGCGATCCGGACGATTGCGATGCGCGGACAACGCGCGGAAATCCAGGCGGGCGCCGGCATCGTCGCTGACTCGCTGCCGGCGGCCGAATACGAAGAGACGCGCGATAAGGCGCAGGCGCTGATTCAGGCATTGGAGATGGCTGATCGAGGGATGTGAAACATTTGTCACCAGATCGCAATTCCGAGCGAAAGAGACTTAGGCGTGCTGTTGCTGATCGATAACTACGACTCGTTCACGTGGAACCTGGCGCATCGGCTGGGTGAGCTCGGGGCCACTGTGAAGGTCGTCCGCAACGACGCGGTGTCGCTCGACGACATCGATCGGCTCGCCCCCGAGCGTCTCGTCATCTCGCCCGGACCGGGCCGGCCGGAAACCGCGGGCGTGTCGGTCGAGGCGTTGCGCCGCTTCGCGGGGCGGATGCCGATCCTCGGCGTCTGTCTCGGCCATCAGGCGCTGGCGATCGCGTTCGGCGGCCGCGTGGAACGCGCGCCGGTGCCGATGCACGGCAAGACCTCGTTCATCGCGCACGAAGGGACGCATCTGTTTGCCGGACTCGGGGCGCAGGTCGAAGCGGGCCGGTATCACTCGCTGGTGATTCCGCAAGACGGGCTGCCGAAGTCGTTCGTCCGGTCAGCGTGGGTGGCGAACGACGGCACGGTGATGGGGATCCGGCATGAGACGCTGCCGGTCTTTGGCGTGCAGTTTCATCCGGAGTCGGTGCTGACGCCGGTGGGGCAGCGGCTGTTGCAGAACTTTCTGGAGATACGGGGATAGAGCCAACACATGTTCGCGCCGCTGCTGGAAAAACTCAGGCGTCACGAGGACCTCTCGATGGAGGAGGCCGCCACAGCCATGGGCGCCATCATGGACGGGCAGGCGCAGTCCTCGCACATCGCGGGCCTGCTGATGGCGCTCGCGCTCAAAGGCGAGCGGCCGCAGGAGATGGTGGGGTTCGCGCGGGCGATGCGCGCGCGTGCCGTGCCACTGCCGCGTGCGGTCGCCGCCACACTCGACACCTGCGGGACCGGCGGCGATGGCGCGCACACATTCAACGTGTCCACCGCCGCGGCGCTGGTCGTCGCCGGCGCCGGCGTCGTGGTCGCGAAGCACGGCAATCGCGCGGTCTCGAGTCAGTGCGGGAGCGCAGATGTCTTCGAGGCGCTGGGTGTGAACCTGAACGCTACGGCGGATCGCGTCGTGCAGGCCCTCAACGAGGCCAACCTCGCATTCTTTTTTGCGCCGGCGTGGCACCCGTCGATGCGGCACGCCGGGCCGACGCGGCGCGAGCTCGGCGTCCGAACCGCCTTCAACCTGCTGGGGCCGCTGACGAATCCCGCCGGTCCGCGCCGACAGTTGATTGGCGTCTCGCGTCCGGAACACACGGAGTTGATCGCGCGGACGCTTGGTGAGCTGGGCTCGGAGCGCGCCTGGGTCGTCCATGGCGCCGGCGGGCTCGACGAATTGTCGACGCTCGGACACACGAAGGTCTCCGAGTTGCGTAACGGAACCGTGAACACGTTTTACGTGCACCCTGCCGACGTGAACATGCCGGCCGCGACCAAGGACGATCTCGCAGGCGGGTCGGCCGCGGAAAACGCCGCCATGATCGAGCGTGTCCTCGACGGCGAGGCCGGACCGCGCCGGGACATCGTCCTGCTCAACGCCGGCGCGGCGCTGCTGGTCGCCGGCGCGGCCGAATCGCTGCCGCGCGGCGTCGAGTCTGCGGCAGCCGCGATCGCGTCAGGAAACGCGCGGGCGACGCTCGATCGGCTGCGCCAGGTGTGTGGTGCATGAGCGGGAGCGTTCTCGATGCCGTCGTGGCTGGCGCGCGCCGATCGGCGGAATTGCGCGAACGCGCGACTGTGCGCGACGCGTTCGAGCGCGCCTGGCGTGAGCGGCGTCCGCGCGGCACCGAGTTCGAAGCCGCGCTTCGACAATCCGGCGTGCGGATCATTGCCGAATGCAAACGGCGATCGCCCGCGAAAGGCGTGCTGCGGCCGAGCTACGACCCGGTGGCCATCGCCCACTCCTACGAATCAGCGGGCGCCGCGGCAATTTCCGTGCTCACCGAACCGACGTTCTTCGACGGCTCGCTCGAGCATCTGGCGGCCGTTCGATCGGCGGTCCAATGTCCGGTCCTGTGCAAGGACTTTCTCACCACGGAGTTTCAATTGTTCGAGGCGCGCGCGGCCGGCGCTGACGCCGTGTTGCTGATTGTCGCGGCGCTCGACGCGGCGGCGTTGCGGCAACTGATCGCGCGCGCCGGCGCGCTGGGACTCGCGGCGCTCGTCGAGGTTCACGATCATGACGAGCTCGATAGCGCCATCCAGGCGGGCGCGAGGATTGTCGGCGTGAACAGCCGCAATCTGCGCACGCTCGATGTCTCGACGGACGTCCTGACGGCGCTCGCTCCGTCGATTCCTTCCGATGTCGTCGCGGTCGCGGAGAGCGGATTGCAGTCGGCCGGCGATGTGCGACGACTCCGATCGATTCGATACGACGCATTCCTGATCGGCGAGCGGCTCATGCGCGACGCGGATCCCGGATCCGCACTCGCCGCGATCATCGCGAGCGCCGGAACGGAGGAGCGATGACGCCGCGCATCAAGGTCTGCGGCATCACGCGCGTCGAAGACGCGGCAGCCGCGGCCGAGCTGGGCGCGGCCGCGGTCGGGTTCGTGTTCTGGCCGCGAAGTCCGCGCCGGATCCCAATCGAGACCGCCCGTGAGATTGGCGGGATCCTGCCGCCGTTTGTCGCGCGCATCGGCGTCTTCGTGGACATGCCCGCCGATGACGTGGTTCGCATCGTCGACGACGCGCGGCTGGACGGCGTGCAGCTGCATGGCGACGAGAAGACCGATCAGTACCGCAAACTGAAGGCCCGGCTCATCAAAGCGGTCACGCTCGGCTCGGACACCGATGTCATGGCCGCGGCGACGCTTCCCGCCCATGTGACGGTCCTCGTCGACGCGACCGACCGCGTCCGTCGCGGCGGGACCGGCAGGGTCGCGGACTGGACGAACGCGGCGGCGCTCGCGGCGCAGCGTCCCATCATTCTGGCCGGCGGCCTCACGGCGGCGAACGTCGGCGACGCGATCAGGCAGGTGCGGCCGTGGGCCGTCGACGTCTCGTCCGGCGTCGAGTCGGCGCCGGGCGTCAAGAGCCGCGAGCGGCTGGAAGCCTTCTTTGCCGCGGTGAATGCGGTCGCGGCCGTGGAGGCGCGATGAGAGTCCTCCAGACTCCGGGGCCCGTCTTCGGGCGGCGCGATCCGGACGCGCGCGGCTATTTCGGCGAGTTCGGCGGCCGCTTCGTACCCGAGACGCTGATGGCGCCGGTCGAAGAGCTGACCAGCGCCTACTTTGCCGCGCGACGCGACCCGGAGTTCGTCGACTCGCTGCGGAAAATGCTCGGCACGTACGTCGGCCGCCCGACGCCGCTCTATGAAGCCCGGCGCGCGGCCGGCTCGTCCGGCGCGCGCGTGTTTCTGAAACGTGAGGATTTGGCGCACACCGGCGCCCACAAGATCAACAACGCCCTCGGACAGGCGCTGCTCGCCCAGCGGATGGGCAAACGCCGCATCGTCGCCGAGACCGGCGCCGGACAGCACGGTGTCGCCACCGCGACCGTCTGCGCGCTGCTTGGGCTCGAGTGCGTGATCTACATGGGCGCCGAGGACATGGCACGGCAGGCGCTCAACGTGTTTCGCATGCGCGTGCTGGGCGCCTCCGTCGAGAAGGTCGACGCCGGCAGCCGGACGCTCAAGGACGCCATCAACGAAGCGATGCGCGACTGGGTGTCCCACGTCGAGTCGACCTACTACCTGCTCGGCTCTGTGCTCGGTCCGCATCCGTACCCGCTGATGGTTCGCGAATTCCAATCGGTCATCGGTCAGGAAGCGCGGCAGCAGATCCAGGAGGCAGCCGGCAGACAGCCGGATCTCGTCGTCGCCTGCGTTGGCGGCGGCAGCAACGCGATCGGTCTCTTCGACGCCTTCATCGACGACGCGGATGTCCGGCTCGTCGGCGTTGAAGCGGGCGGGCGCCGGATCGAGCCCGGTCATCATGCGGCGCGCTTTGCCGGCGGCGCGGCCGGAGTCCTTCACGGCACTCGAAGCGTCATTCTTCAGGACGCTCAGGGCAACATCCTGAATACCCATTCAGTCTCGGCCGGCCTCGACTATCCGTCGGTTGGTCCCGAGCACGCGTGGCTCGCGGCACGCGGACGCACTACCTACGCATTCGTCGACGACAACGATGCGTTGAATGGATTCGAATGGCTGGCGGAGATGGAGGGCATCCTGCCCGCACTCGAGTCGGCGCATGCGATTGCGTGGCTCCGCCGGCATCTCGAAAGTGTGCCGGCCGGCACGGTGATCCTCGTGAATCTGTCAGGCCGCGGCGACAAGGACGTCGAGACCGTACGGCAGATCCGGGGCCGGTCATGAGCCGTCTCCAGGCCGCATTCGCGCGTCTTCGCCAGAACGGTTCACGCGGGCTGGTGACGTACGTGACGGCAGGCGATCCCGATCTGTCGCAATCGCGCGAGGTGATTCGCGCGCTGGCGCGTGGCGGCGCCGACGTCATCGAGGTCGGCGTGCCGTTCTCGGATCCGATCGCCGATGGTCCCGCAATTCAGCGCGCCTCCGAACGCGCGCTTGCCGCCGGTGCCGATCTGGCTGCATCTCTTCAGCTGATCGAGCAGATCCGCGCCGAGGTGCCTGTGCCGCTGGTTCTCTTCACGTACGTGAACCCGGTTCTCCGGATGGGTGTCGACAATTTCGTGTCGCGCTCGGCGACAGCCGGCGTGGACGGAGTGCTCCTGCTGGACTTGCCGATCGAAGAATCCGTGGCGGTCCAGCGCGCCCTCGAGGGGCACGGCGTCGATCAGATTTTCCTCGTGAGTCCGACGACGACGGAAGCGCGGCTGAGAGAAGCGGCGCGGCTGGGGCGAGGCTTTCTGTACGCGATCTCTCGACTCGGTGTCACCGGCACGCGGCCGTCCGTCGCCGCCAGCGCGGCGCCGCTCGTGCAGCGCATCCGCGCGGTGAGCGATCTGCCGATCGCCCTGGGGTTCGGCGTGTCACGCCCCGAGCACGTGGCGGAGATCACGACGTTTGCGGATGCGGCGGTCGTCGGCAGCGCGATCGTCCAGGTCATTGCGGAGACGGCGACCCGGCGCGAAGACGTCGGCGGCGCTGTCGAGACCTTCGTCCGGTGGCTCAAGGGGGCGGCGTGAAAACGATCGAGGAGCTTCGCGAGCGCATCGACGCGCTCGATCGCCAGCTCGTCACGCTGCTGAGCGAGCGGGCCGCGTGCGCGCTCGCGGTCGGGCGCCTCAAGGAACAGGCGGGGCAGCCGATCTATCAGCCGGCACGCGAAGCGGCAGTGCTCGCGAACGTCCGCGCGGCGAATGGCGGGCCGCTCGACAATGACGCGATGACGCGGCTTTTCGAGCGCATCATCGACGAAGCGCGCCGGCTGGAGCGATTGGCGGCGGCGAACCGCGGGAGCTAGAGGTTCGCCCGACAAGAGTTTTAGACTTAGAGGAGAACCGTCATGGTCGTCGTCATGCAGGAGCGAGCCACCGAGGCCGAGATTCAGTCGGTCATCGCGCAGCTCATCGAGATGGGTTTCGACGTGCACCGCTCCACGGGGTCGTCGCGAACCGTGATCGGCGCCGTCGGCAACGGCAACGGCGATCCGCAACTGCTGGAGGTGCAGCCGGGCGTGCACGAAGTCTTGCGAATCACGGAGCCGTACAAGCTGGCGAGCCGCACGTTCAAACAGGACAACACGGTCGTCGCCGTCGGAGACGTCCGCATCGGCGGGGACGAAGTCATCGTCATGGCGGGCCCCTGCTCGGCGGAGTCCGAGGAGCAGGTCGAAGCGACGACGGCCGCGGTAAAACGCGCGGGCGCGAAGGTTCTTCGCGGCGGCGGGTTCAAACCGCGCAGTTCCCCGTACAGCTTTCAGGGTCTCGGCGAGGCGGGACTGCGGATGCTGCGATCGGCGGCGGATCGCCACGGGCTGAAGCTCGTGACCGAGGTCATGGAGATCGGGCAGATCGAGATGATCGAGCGCTACGGCGACATCCTCCAGGTCGGCGCCCGCAACATGCAGAACTACTCGCTGCTTCGTGAGCTGGGCAAGTCGCGCAAGCCGGTGCTGCTGAAGCGGGGTATTTCCGCGACGATCGAGGAGTGGCTGCTGTCGGCCGAATACGTCCTCGCCGGCGGCAACATGGACGTGATGCTCTGCGAGCGCGGCATCCGGACGTTCGAGAGCTACACGCGCAACACGCTCGATATCTCGGCGATTCCAGTCGTCCAGAAGCTCAGCCATCTGCCGATCATCGTCGACCCCAGCCACGGCACCGGCCGTCGTGACAAGGTGGCGCCGATGGCGCGCGCGGCGGTCGCCGGCGGCGCCGATGGCCTGCTCATCGAGGTCCATTGCGATCCCGACCATGCGCGATCGGATGGCGCGCAGTCCCTCTTCCCGGAGCAGTTCGAACGGCTGATGGCCGAGCTGCGCATCATCGCTCCCGCGATTGGACGCAGCATCTGTGTCGAACCGGTCGCGCGGCGGGGATGGAGCCGATAGGAAACGTCGAACTTCGAACTTCAAACTTCGACGTTCGACGTTTGCATATGGCCTCGGATCCTCCGTTTCGCACCATCGGCATTGCCGGTCTCGGCCTCATTGGCGGGTCGATTGCGCTGCGTACGCGATCCACGTGGCCCGGCGTCCGGTTGATTGGCGTCGATCACGACGTGGTGCTGCGCGACGCACAGGCGAAGCAGGTCATTGACGAAACTCGATCGTCGGTGACGGCACTGGGCGACGCCGATCTCATCATCCTGGCCGCGCCCGTTCCGGCCGTGATCGATCTGATCGACGCGATTGTCAGCGCGCGCCTGCCGGCGGTCGTCACCGACGTCGGCTCCACCAAGCGTCAGATCATCGCGGCGGCGCGCCGCTCGGGCTTGACGAGGTTCATCGGCGGGCACCCGATTGCCGGCTCGGAGCACGCCGGGCTCGCCGCGGCGAACGCGGATCTCTTCGCCGGCAGGCCGTGGCTGTTCGTCGAGGCGTCACCGGAATCAGCGGACGTTCGGCGTCTCGAGCGGTTCGTCGCCGCGCTCGGCGGTGTGCCGGCCCATCTCGACGCCGCCGCGCACGATCGGGCTATGGCCTATCTCAGCCACCTGCCGCAGCTGCTGGCGGTCACGTTGATGAGCACGGCGGCGGATGCCTGCGACGATGACACGCTCGCGGCGTCCGGCCGGGCGTTCCGGGAAATGACACGCCTGGCTTCGAGCCCGGCCGAATTGTGGAACGGTATCCTCGCGACGAACGCGGATTTCGTCGCCGAGGCCGCACGCGCGCTGGTTGCCCGGTTGCCGGCGTCAAGCCACCAGCTCTCGGATGCGGGCGGCATCACCCGGCTCTTTGCGCAGGCGAAACAGGGGCGCGAACGGCTCGACTCCACTCATGCACCGGGTCCGACTCGTGACTGAGGAACCCCGGAACCGCGGAACCTCGGAACCGCTTTGGGCCCCTTCTCAGACCCGCATCGCCACGTCGCGGGTCACCCGTTTCTCTCAGCAGCTCGGCAAGCGGACGCAGACGCAGTTCGCGGATTTTCGCGCGCTCCATCAGTCGTCGGTCCTCGATCCGCGCTCGTTCTGGGCGGAGCTGTGGGATTTCTGCGGGGTGATCGGCGACCGCGGTGATCGCATCGCGATCGATCTCGATCGGATGCCGGGCGCACGCTTTTTTCCGGACGCGCGCCTGAACTTCGCCGAAAACGTCCTGCGACGGCGCGACGACACGCTGGCGATCTTCGCGATGAATGAGGCGGGCGTCGAACGGCGGCTGACTTATCGCGAGCTTGCGCGCGAGGTGATGCGAACCGCGCAGGCGCTGCGGACGAGCGGCGTCGGCGCCGGAGACCGCGTCTGCGGCATGGTCGCGAACGTGCCGGAGGCGATCGTCGCGACGCTGGCTGCCGCCTCACTCGGCGCCGTCTGGTCGTCCTGCTCTCCGGACTTCGGCGTCCGCGGCGTCCTCGACCGGTTCGGTCAGATCGCGCCGTCGGTACTCGTCGCCGTCGATGGCTACGACTATGGCGGCAAGCACTTCGACTGCCTCGAGAAACTCGCGGCGGTGGCGCGCGAGCTGCCGGGCCTCAAACAGATCGTCGTCGTGCCCTTCGGCGGGGGCCGGGGCCGGCTCGATCACATTGCGGATGCCGTCTGGTGGGACGGCTGGTTGCAGGCCGCGACGCCGGACGAGATCCCGTTCGAGCGATTCGCCTTCGATCATCCACTTTACGTGCTGTATTCCTCCGGCACCACCGGCGTCCCCAAATGCATCGTCCATGGTGCCGGCGGCACGCTGGTGCAGCACCTGAAAGAGCATCAGCTCCACTGCGACATCAAGCGCGACGATCGGGTCTTCTACTTCACGACGTGCGGCTGGATGATGTGGAACTGGCTGGTGACCGTGCTGGCCTCGGAGGCGACGATCGTGTTGTACGACGGATCGCCGATCCATCCGGATCGGAACCGGCTGTTCGACCTGATCGATCGCGCCGGCATCTCGCTCTTCGGCGTCTCCGCGAAGTACATCGACGCGGTGGCCAAGGCCGGTCTGGCACCGCGCCGCTCCCACGCTCTGGGAACGGTTCGGACGATCACCTCCACGGGATCGCCGCTCTCGCCGGAGAGCTTCGAGTTCGTCTATCGATCGATCAAGGAGGACGTGCATCTCGCATCGATTTCCGGCGGCACGGACATCGTCAGCTGTTTCGTCGGCGGCAACCCCAACGGACCTGTGTGGCGCGGCGAAATCCAGGCGCCCGGGCTGGCGATGAGCGTCGACGTCTTCGATCCGGAGGGCCGTTCGCTGCGCGGCGAGCCGGGTGAGCTCGTCTGCACGTCTCCGTTTCCGTCGATGCCCGTCGGGTTCTGGAATGACGAGGACGGCGCGAAGTACCGCGCCGCGTACTTCGAGCGGTTTCCCGGCGTCTGGTGCCATGGCGACTGGATGCAGACGACGGAGCACGACGGATTCATCATCTACGGGCGATCGGATGCGACCCTGAATCCCGGCGGCGTCCGAATCGGCACCGCGGAGCTCTATCGCGAAGTCGAACAGCTGCCCGAGGTCGTCGAGAGTATCGCCGTGGGGCAGCGGTGGCAGAACGACGAGCGCGTCATCCTGTTCGTCCGGCTGGCGTCAGGCGCCACGCTCGACGCCGCACTCGAGCGCCGCATTCGCGATCGAATTCGCGCCAACACCACGCCGCGCCACGTGCCGGCGAAGATCATCCAGGTCGCCGAAATCCCGCGCACGAAGAGCGGCAAGATCGTGGAGCTCGCCGTGCGGGACGTCATTCACAACCGTCCGGTGAAAAACCTCGAGGCCCTGGCCAATCCCGAGGCGCTCGATCTGTATCGCGGACTTGCCGAGCTGCAGTCGTGACGCGTCGGGCGCGTCTGGTGCTGGCACGGGCCGCGGCGCAGGCGATCGTGCGGCATGCCCGCGCCGAACGGCCGAAGGAATGCTGCGGGTTTCTCGTGGGCTCGCGCGGCCGCGCGCGGTTCGCCGTCGCCGCGACGAACGTGGCCGCCGGCACGACGAGGTATCGGATCGACGACGCATGGCATGTCGAGCTGCGAAGGACGCTGCGCCGCTTTTCGCCGCCGCTCGAGATTGTCGGCGTCTATCATTCGCATCCGTCAGGCGACGCGCGGCCGTCGCCCACTGACATGGCCGAGGCGTTCTATCCGGACTGGACGCACGTCATCGTGGGCATGAAACGAGGGATTTCCATCCGGGGGTATCGCATCCGCGACGGGCGCGCCGAGAGTGTGGTGATTCAACGGGAATCGGGAGATAGTATCTAGCGCGATGACAGCCCATCGACGAGCCGGTCCAGGCCTTT
>Ga0111539_10005797_pt1 | contig 15959 bp, 20 predicted proteins | sample RhiMethybrSRZTD1_FD_79667 | JGI IMG/M metagenome (GOLD analysis project Ga0111539, IMG submission 79667) | Populus rhizosphere microbial communities from Tennessee, USA - Rhizosphere MetaG P. TD hybrid SRZTD1 (version 2) (version 2) | ecosystem: Host-associated > Plants > Roots > Rhizosphere >... | reverse complement strand
TGGTCAGCCGCACCGCGAGCGCCGGGGTGAGGGCCGGATCGGCCCGCACGACGCGCGGGGGTTGCACGTAGGCGATGCGGCCTTCGTTGTCGAGCGCGCGGTCGATGCCGACGACGCGGAAGCGCGCCTCGCCGCCCTGGAGCTCGACCGCGAGCGTCGCCCCGAGGTCGAGCCCGAGCGCCTGCGCGAGTCCCTGGCCGACCTCGGCCTCGTTGGACGCCGCGACGCGCCTCCCGCGCGCCAGCGGAGGAGACTCGAAGCGGGTGTGGTCGCCCGGATAGGCGATGAGCCGCACGGGCGACCCCAGCGCGAACGCGTCGACGCCGTCGACCTGGTAGCGCTCCCCAACCGCGGCGACCCCGGGGACGCCGGCGATGAGGTCGCGCGTGGCGAGGTCCCCGGCCACCGTGAGCTGGTAGCGCCGGCCGAGCAGGGCGGGGTCCTGCTTGAGGCGGTCGAGCAGCGTCGCGAGCGAGAGCATGAGCAGCACGACCGCGACCGCCGCCCCGAGCGCCGCGACGGTGGCGAGCAGGCGACCGCGGCGCGCGCCGGCCAGCCGCGCCCCGAGGGCGAAGTAGCCGCCGCCGGCGCCGCCCCGCCGGGGCCGCGTCCGCCGGGCGCGCGCGAGGTCGCCGCCCCGCATGATCTCCGTTGCCGGCCGTCCTGCCGCCCGCCACGCCGGCCAGGCCGAGGCGCCGCCCACCACCGCGACCATGGCCGCCACGGCGGCGGCCAGCCAGGGAAGCAGGGCCGGCCCCGGCGGCAGCTCGTTCAATGTGGCCAGCAGGTCGCCGGCCGGGCCGCCGACCGCCAGCGCGCCCAGCGCCACCCCGGCGAGCGCGGCCGGGGCGGCCACGAGCGCGCCCTCGACGGCGTGCTGGAGCGTCACCTGCGCGCGCGAGAAGCCGAGCGCCCGCTGGACGCCGATGGTCCGAAGCCGCCGCTGCACCTCAGCCGAGGCCGAGGTGGCGAGCATCAACGCCGCGGCCGCCAACGTGACCAGCGCGAACGCGCTCAGCAGCGCCACGATCAGCCCGGCCGCCTGGTCGAGCGTGGCCCGCACGCCACCGCGCGTGATGAAGCGCAGGTCGTGCAGGCCGTAGGCCACGGCGCGGGCCTGGGTCAGGACCTCGTCGAGCTTGGACGGGTCGTGGAGCCACAGCTCGGCCACGTTCACCGGCGCCGCGCCGAAGCGCTGCTCGAGCGGACCCGAGGGTATGTACACCCGCGCGGCGCGTGCGAGCGGAAAAGCGACGTTGTCGGGGCCGACGGCGATGCCGACGACGTGGGTGGTGAGCTGGCCGATGTGGAGCTTGTCCCCTACACCGAGCCCGAACTGGTCGGCCAGGCCGCGCTCGATCACCACCTCGCCGCCGCGGCGATTGGAGACGTCCCGCCCCGCGACCACGGTGTAGCCGCGCCGCTTGCCGGCGACCAGCACCTCGAGCGATCCCTGCCCGGTGCGGTGCTCGTTGCCGGACAGGTGCACGTTGTTGAGCTCGAACCGGAACGACCGTGCGGCGATGTCGGGCAGCGCGCGCACGCGCCTGTCGACGAAGGCCGGCGTGCGCGCGCTGTCGAAGCGGGCGATGACGTCCGGGAGATCGGCGCGATCGGCCGCGCGGTCAAATCCGGTGGCGAGGCCGACGCTGACGGCCAGCGCCGCGCCGGCCATCGCACCCGCGGCGGCGATCCCCAGCGCCGCAAGCGCAGTGCGCGCGGGCCGCGCCCGCAACCTGGCGAACGCCAGCGCCGCCGCTCGCCTCATGCCGGCGGTTCGGACCGCAGCTGTCCCTCCATGAGCCGCAGCGTCCGGTCGGCTACGGCGCCCGCCCGCGCGTCGTGCGTCACGAGCACCACGGCGCGGCCGCCTGTCGCGACCGAGCGCAGCAGCGCCAGCACGCCGGCGCCGGCCTCGTCGTCGAGGTTGCCGGTCGGCTCGTCGGCGAGGACGAGGGCGGGCTCGTTGACGAGCGCGCGCGCGATCGCGAGGCGCTGCTGCTCGCCGCCCGACAGCTCGGCCGGGCGGCGCCCGGCCGCCTCGGCCAGCCCGAGGTGCTCGATCAGCTCGCGCGCGCGCGCCGCGGCGGCCGCGCCGCCGCCGTTGGCGCGCGCGGGGAGGATGACGTTCTCCGCGCCGGTGAGCTCGGGCACGAGGTGGAAGGCCTGGAAGACGAGCCCGATCTCGTCGCGCCGCAGCCGGGTCAGCGCGCGCTCGCCGAGCCGGTGGACGGGCGCGCCCGCGACCTCGATGGTCCCGCCGTCGAGGCGGTCGAGCCCGGCCATTACGTGCAGCAGCGTCGACTTGCCCGACCCCGAGGGACCCACCACGGCAACGAGCTCGCCGGCGCCGACCTCCAGCGACGCGCCATCGAGGACGCGCCTGCGCGCGGCGCCCACTCCGTAGGCCTTCACGAGCCCGCTTGCCCGAACCACGTCTCCCATCACCCCCAACGTACGCATGTGGGGTTGACCCGCCCTTAAAGGATGGTCAGCGCTTGAAGGTTCCGACCAGCGAGCCCTTGTCGAGCTCCCTGCCCTTGCTGCCCAGCGCGGTGATCGTGAACGCGTAGCGATGGGGCTTGTCGCCCTGGGGCGGGCATGGTCCGCCGTAGCCGATCTTGCCGAAGCTGTTCTTGCCCTGCTTGCCGCCCGCCGGCACCTTCCCGGCGGCGACCGAGTCGACGCCGGGGTCGATTCCGCGCACCTTCCAGTGCACGAAGTTGGCGGTGAGATCGTTCATGTCGAGCCTCAGGCTCGTCGTGCCTTGTGGCATGCGCGACCAGGTCAGCGGCGGCGAGATCCCCTTCCCCGTGCACGTATAGGCGGCGGGGATGGGCTGGCCGTTCGCGAAGGCCGGAGAGCGCACGGCGATGTGGCCGGTGGGGGCCGAGGCGGCGTCACTCCCGCCGCAGCCGGTCAGCGCGATGCAAACGACGACAGCTCCCATGCACCGGCGCACGCCTGGAAATGTACGCTGACCCCATGCCCGGGCGCATGGTTCACCTCGGCTACGGCAAATGGGTACGTGCCGACCGCATCTACGCGGTGGTGCCGCTGGAGCCGGGCGAGCGCGGGGACGGCCGTCGCACCTATGTCCACGTGGAGGGGCTGGCCGAGCCGCTGGTGGCATCGCGCTCGGAGCGGGCGATCCTCGGTGACGTCGAAGGTGCGCTCAGCGACGATGCCGGCATCCCCGGCCGGCGTGCCGGCGGACGCCGCGCGCAGAACGGCGACAGCCTGTTCTAGCCGCCCTCGGGCTCGGTGTCCGAGTCGCTGCCGTCCTCGTCCACGGGCGGCTCGGCGCCGGGGACGTTGGGGTCGTCGCGCTTGCGCTTCCAATCCTGGCGCGTCTCGCTGATCTCGTGCTCGAGCCGCTCCACGCGGTCCTCCATCTCCTCGATGTCGCGCTCGGGCGGGCGTTCTTCGGTCACGTGACTGCGGTACCCGTGGCCGGGGTACGCGAATCCGCATGACCCTTCGACGCCACTCCAGGAAACGCAAGCTCGAGAAGGCAGCGCGCAAGGCAGCGGAGTCCGCGCCGCCGCCGCGCTCGATCGCGCTCATCCTCGCCGCCGTGGGCGGCCTTATCGCCGCCGTCATCGCCAGGAAGTTCCTCGGCGGGCGCGACGCCGATGCGCCGCCGGCACCGGACGTCAACGCGGCCGGGCCGGCCTGGGCGCCGGAGCCCCACGCCGGCCAGGCCCAGCCCGCCCCCTGACGCAGCCTGGCGCCCCGGCGGCGGATCGGCATGAAAGGGTTCGCCGATCCGCCTCCCCGCCTTCCTCGCTCTCGCCGTGCTCGCGGCGCTGGTCGCCCCCGTGTCGGCCGGTGCTGCGCTGCATGCCCGCGGGAGCGTCGAGCAGGTCGACGTGACCGGCGCCAAGCCGGGCGCCCGGATCACGCTGACCGACAGGGCCGGGCGGCGCGTGGCCTCGATCAAGGCCGGCGGGCTGGGCGGAGCGCTGTTCCGCGACGTCCCACCCGGCAGCGGCTATCGGGTCGGCCGCTCGGCGCCCTTGGCCGTGATGCCGAACCGGTCGGCGCCGCCGAGCACCCGCATCTACCGGCAGCGCATCCCGACCGAGGGCTACGGCTACCTGACGACGCGCGACGGCACGAAGCTCGCCATCAACGTGCACCTGCCCGACCCGAGCGTCCCCGGCCCCTATCCCACACTCATCGAGTACTCGGGCTACGGCTACGCTCGACCGCCCAGCGGCCAGTCGTCGATCGCGCAGGTCGGCACCGCCCTCGGGTTCGCGGTGGTCGACGTCAACATGCGCGGCACGGGCTGCAGCGGCGGCGCTTTCGACTTCTTCGAGCCGCTGCAGGGCCTCGACGGCTACGACGTGATCGAGACCGTCGCGCGCCAGCCGTGGGTCCTGCACCACAAGGTCGGGATGATGGGCATCTCCTACGGCGGCATCAGCCAGCTCTTCGTAGCCGAGACCCGGCCGCCCAGCCTGGCCGCGATCACGCCGCTGTCGGTGATCGACAGTACGGTCACGACGCTCTACCCGGGTGGCATTCTCAACACCGGCTTCGCGTTCTCGTGGGCCAAGGACCGGGTGCACGACGCCAAGCCCGCGTCCCCGAACGGCGGGCAAGCCTGGGCGCTCGAGCGCATTCAGCAGGGCGACCAGACGTGCAAGGCCAACCAGGCCCTACACGACCAAGCCGTCGACCTGCTCTCGAAGATCCGCGAGAACCGCTTCTTCGTGCCGAAGCTGGTCAACCCGATCGCGCCGATCACCTTCGTCCACAAGATCAACGTGCCGGTGTTCCTCGCCTGTCAGTTCACCGACGAGCAGACCGGCGGCCACTGCCCCGCCCTTGCCTCGCACTTCACCGGCACCCGGCGCAAGTGGTTTACGTTCACGAACGGCGTCCACGGCGACTCGCTCGACCCGGCGACGTTCAACCGCTGGTTCGACTTCCTGGCGCTCTACGTCGCGCGCCGCGTTCCACAGCCGCCGCCCGACATCCAGTCGCTCGCGCCGGTGCTGTACCAGACGGCGCTCGGCATCCCCGGGATCACCCTGCCCGACGACCCCATCCAACACGAGTCCACTTACGCGGCGGCTCGGGCGGCGTTCGAGGCGCTGCCGTCCGTGCGCATCCTGTTCGACAACGGCGCCGGCGGATCGGCGCCGGGCCAGCCGTTCGCGGGCTTTGAGCGGTCCTTCAGCCGCTGGCCGCTGCCGGGCACGCGAGCCCGCTCGTGGTACCTCAGCTCGGACGGCACGCTGACCGACGGGCCACCGACCACCGGTGGGTCCGACGCGTTCACCTGGGACAAGGCCGCCCGGCCACCGACCGACTTCACGGGCGACCCGCAGCCGGGCCCCGACGGGCTCTGGAGCGAAACGCCGCCCTACCAGTGGACCCAGAACCCGACCGGGACGGCGGCGTCCTACGTGTCCGACCCGCTCGGCGCGGACACGACGATCGTCGGGGCCGGGTCGCTGCAGTCGTGGATCCGCTCCTCGGTGCGCCAGGTCGATCTCCAGGTCACGGTGTCGGAGGTCCGGCCCGACGGGATGGAGACGTACGTCCAGAGCGGCTGGCTGCGCAGCGATGCGCGCAAGCTCACCCGGACGAGCACGCTGCTGGATCCGCAGCCGACCTTCACCAGAGCGGACTCTCGCCCGATGCCCCGGGGCCGCTACGCGCGGCTCACGGTGCCGCTGTACTACCAGGGCCACGTCTACCGCGCGGGGTCGCGGGTCCGCGTGACGATCACCGCGCCGAGTGGCGACCAGCCGGTGTGGGCGTTCAGCCAGACCGACCCTCGGAGCGGCCGGGCCGACTTGAGCGTCGCGCACTCGCGTGCGATGCCCTCGCGCCTGGTCCTGCCCGAGGTCCGAGGCGTCGACGTGCCCACCGGGCTCCCCCCGTGCCCGGGCCTGCGCGGCGAGCCGTGCCGGCCCTTTCAGCCGAGCGGCTAGGCGTTCCCCATGCAGTTCGGCGGAACCGGCGATGGGCCGAGGGGGTGTGTGCAATTAGGTCCGCATACCGGTCCTAACTGCACAAACCCCCTCCGCGGGCGGAGGGTGTTCGCACCGACCCCGGCGATGCCGCCCGCCCTCGAGCGCCCGATCCTAAACTCCACACCGTGAGCATCCTGCGCGGGATCGACGATTCCGAGGACGCCCGGTCGGGCCCGATCACCCGTGCCGGCGCCGGGCAGGAGGAGCTGCGGACCACTACCCGTTCGCGGCGGGTGGCGGCTGGATCGCTGGCCTGCTGCCGCTGCGACGCGCCGGTCGCGCTCACGGCTGGGCCGGTCGCGTTGACCGACGCGCTGACCTGCCCGTTCTGCGCCCACTCCGCACCCGTGCGCGACTTCCTGTCGCTCACGGACCCGACCCGCCCGGCGCGTGTCGTCGTGCGCGTGCGCTGACGCTCATTCGGTCGCGAGCACGACGTCGGATGCCTTGATCACGGCCGTGACCTGGCTGCCCTCGTCGAGGCCCAGCTCGTCGACGGCCTCCACGGTGATCGAGGCGACCAAGCGCTGGCCGCTGACGTCGAGCGCGACGTTGGCGGTCGCCTCACCGCGGGTGATGCCGGTCACCGTCGCGGGCAGCTGGTTGCGGGCGCTGAGCTTCACGGGGTCTCCTTGGTCGGTGGCCGTACGCTCGCATCATGGCCGTTCCGCCCGGACCGCGCGCTCCCGCCCCTTGGCAGACACTCGGGTGGATGCTGCGGCCGGCCGCCTTCCTGCAGCGCGTGCACGCGCGCTACGGCGACCCGGTGACGATCCGCACGTACTGGGCCGACGAGCCCATGGTGCTGTTCTCGAACCCCGATGCGGTGCGCGAGATCTTCCGCCTCAACCCCGCGATCGCGCCCGCGGGGCAGAGCTGGGAGTACCTGCGCCCGTTCGCCGGCGAGCATTCGATCCTTGTCCTCGACGGCGAGGAGCACCTGCGCGAGCGCCGGCTGCTGCAGACGCCGTTCCACGCCGAGCGCATGCGGGCGTTCCGGACGACCGTTGCCGACCTCGCCCGCGCCGAGGTGGGCACATGGAGCGGCCGTGTCGTCACGCTCGAGCGGATGAAGCACCTCACCCTCGAGGTCATCCTCCGCGTCGTCTTCGGGGCCCGGGGCGAGGAGGAGATCGCGCCGTTGCGCGACGCCGTCCACGGCACGCTCGACACCGTCCGCTCAATGCCCCGGATGCTCGCCATGGCGCTCGTCCAGCGCGACCTGGGCCCGCGGAGCCCGTGGGGCCGGTTCCGCCTGGCGGTGCAACGCTTCGACGCGTTGCTGCTCGACGTCGTCGCGCGCCGGCGTGCGCGCCCGGAGGGCGACTCGATGCTCGCTCTGCTGCTCGAGCAGCGCGACGAGGACGGCAACCCGCCCACGGACCGGCACCTGCGCGACCAGCTCGTGTCGATCCTGGTGGCCGGCCACGACACCTCGGCTGCGTCGCTCGCGTGGACGTTCGAGCGCCTGGCGCGCCACCCCGCCGTCCAGGCGCGCCTGCGCGAGGGCGACCCGGGCTACCTCGAGGCGGTGGTCAAGGAGGGCCTGCGCGTCCGACCGGCGCTGACCATCGCACCGCGCCGGCTGGTGGAGCCGGCGACGGTCGCGGGGTGGTCGCTGCCCGCGGGCGTGCATGTCACCGCCTGCCTGTGGCTGGCCATGCGCCGCGAGGACCTGTGGCCGCAGGCCTCGGCCTTTCGACCCGAGCGCTGGCTCGACGGCGGCGCGCCGCCGAGCCCGATGTCGTGGATCCCGTTCGGCGGCGGCGTGCGCCGGTGCGCCGGCGCGCCGTTCGCCGAGATGGAGATGCGCGAGGTCCTGCGCGCGGCCGCAGGCCTGACCCTTCGCCCGGCGCGACCCGGGCCCGAGCAGGCGCGCCGCAGCGCGCTCGTGGTCACCCCGGACCGTGGCGGGGAGGTACTGGTGGGGTGACGGGTACGCTCGGCGCCATGCCCGACGACCCGCACGCCGCCCTTGCCCGCCTCGAGCCGCTCGTCGGCGAATGGACCCTCGAGTCGCCGATCGCGCCGGGCCAGGCGGGGCGCAGCGTCTTCGAATGGGCGCTGGGCGGAGCGTTCCTGCTCGAGCGTTCGGAGGCACCTGACCCCGCTCCGAATGGGCTGACGATCGTTGCCCCCGACGAAGACGGCGCGGGCTACACGCAGCACTACTTCGACTACCGTGGCGTGGTGCGCGTCTACGCCATGACGTTCGACGACGGCGTGTGGACGCTCCTGCGCACCTCGGCGGACTTCACGCCGCTCAGCTTCTCCCAGCGCTACACGGGCCGCTTCAGCGACGACGGCCGCACGATCGAGGGCCGCTGGGAGAAGTCGGACGACGGCGAGAACTGGGAGCTCGACTTCGAGCTCGTCCACCGCCGGGCCTAGGCAGCCGCCGCCGCCCGCCAGATCGCGTCCTGGCCCACCGGCTCGCGCGTGGCCTGGCCCGCCGCGACGAGCGCGAGCAGCTCCGCCTCGGCGGCGGCGCGGTCGGCGTCGACCAGGTCATCGGGCCGCAGCAGGGATGCGACCTCGGCCGTCGTCAGCCCGTCGGGGAACGCCGCCAGCGCGGAGGCCGCGTCCTGCGGCGCCGTCCGCCGCTCGAGTTCGGGGGCCAGGTTGGCCAGCGCCAGGTCGTAGGCCTCGAAGGGCTGGAAGCCGCCCGCCTCGACCGAGGCCCCGTTGCGCGCGAACACGAGCGAGGGGGCCGTGTACCGCACCGGGCCGTCGCTGGTCGAGTGGCGGTTCTGCGCCTGGATCGGCATTCCCTCGGCCGACCGGGACCGCGCCTTGTCGGACTCGTAGCGCGCGACGACGTCGGCGTCGTCGATCCGGGCGACGGCCGCGTCGGCATCGATCCCAGGGACCGGGGCGAGGGCGTGGCGCAGGTCGGCGTCCTCGTCGAGCAGGTGGTCGGTGGTGAACTGCATCAGCTGCAGCGCGCGCAGGGCCGCATCGGCGCGGGCCGGGTCCTGCTGTTGCACCGCGATGATCGCCCGGCACGCGCGCGCTGTCCCGGCCATCCGAGGCTTGAGCCGCAGCGCGAACGGCATGCCGAACCGGTCGCGGAACACGCGCTGGTTCGCCACCTGCCGCGACGGGGTGTAGCCGCGCGCCTCGTAGCGCTCGGCGGTCTCGCTCAACCCGATGACGACGAGCTCCCACTCGAGCTGGTCGCCGAACCGCCACCGCAGCCGGGCGTGGGCGGGTCGCGCGCTGTAGGCCCACGGACAGGCCGGGTCCGAGAAATGCTGCACGCGCACAGGTTGCACGTGCAACAGACTATCGCTTCGAGCGCTCCGCTCCGGGCTACGCGCCGGGGGCGCGTTCCAACGCCCCGACGAGGGTCTCGACGTCGTAGGCGTCGTCGTGGCGGGCGCCGTTGACGTAGAAGGTCGGCGTTCCGTTGACCCCGCTGCGCACCCCGCCCATGAAGTCCTCGCGGACCCGCTCCGCGTAGGCGTGCTGGGCCATGTCGGCGTCGAAGCGCTCGAGGTCGAGTCCGACCCGATCGGCGTAGCGACGCAGGTCCGCGTCGTCCAGGCGGGGCTGGTTCTCGAACAGGGCGTCGTGCATCTCCCAGAACTTCCCCTGCGCGGCGGCGGCCTCCGCGGCCTCGGCGGCATGCTGGGCGTATTGGTGCGAGGTCGTGATGGGGAAGTTGCGGAACACGAAGCGCAGCCGGTCGCCCATGCGGGCTTGGACCTCCTTGACGATCGGGTACGCCTTGCCGCAGTACGGGCACTGGAAGTCGCCGTACTCGACCAGCGTCGCCGGCGCGTCCAGCGGGCCCTGGATGTGGTCGCGGTCCGGGCTGACCGGCACGGTGAGCTCCGCCTGCCAGCCCGTTGTGCTCACCGCGTGGGCTCCTTCTCGAGGCTCTCGAGCGCATCGAGGATCCCGTCGGCACCCGGGTTGACGCCGACCGGCGACACGTAGCTCCAAGCAATGACGCCCGCGGCGTCGATGACGAACAGGGCGCGCTCACTCGTCCCGTCCTCGGCGCGATAGGCCCCGTAGGCGCGTGCGACCTCGCCCTTGGGCTCGAAGTCGGCCAGCAGCGGGAACTCGAGATTGCGGTCACGGGCGAAGGCCAGGTGGCTCCAGCGGCTGTCCACCGAGATGCCCACGAGGGAGGCGCCGCCCTTCTCGAACTCGGGCAGGAGCATCTGGTAGAGGCCGAGCTGGTCGGTGCAGACCGGGCTCCAGTCGTTGGGATAGAAGACGAGGATCACCCGCCGGCCGCGCAGCTCGGCCAGCGACACGGGCTCGCCGATCGAGGAGACGAGCTCGAAGTCGGGTGCCTGGGTCCCTGCCGGCAACGGCGTCATGGCGCTCGAACAGCCTACGCCGTGGCCGGCTGGGCGCTCGCGCGACGCGCCTCGGGCACCAGCAGCAGTGCGCCCGCGAAGAAGCAGATCGCGCCGAGCGCGGTCCCGACGTTGTCGAGCCGCGCCGCGAGCGGCTCGTTCGTGCTCGGCTCGATGACCGCGCCGATCGCCGCCAGGCCGAACCAGATCGAGCCGAGGAGGTTGACCGAGGTGATCCACCACGGCACCGAGCGGACCCGCCAGCACACCCAGCGGCCGCACACCTCGGCGTAGGCCAGCGCGCTGGCGACGAGGAAGCACACCGAGCCGGCCACGTCGGGCGTCCACACGCGCAGGTTCGTCTGGCGCGTGTCGAGGCCGTGCTTGAGCGCCGCGAACGTGCTGACGTTGAAGAACACCGTCCCGGCGAGCTGCACGAGCGCCGCCAGCCAGTCGATCCGGCGCGGCTCCCACGAGATCGGACGCCAGCGGCGGCGCGGATCGGCCGCGCCCTCGCCGCGCCAGGAGACGTTGACCGCCTCCAGCCACTGCAGGAAGGCGGCGCTCGTGAACAGGAGCGAGCCGACGAAGAACGTCACGCCAATCGCCGTCTCCAGCGCTGACGACCCCCACTGCGTGGCGATCGCCCCGGCCGCGAAGCACATCGACCCGGCGGCAAACAGCCCGCTCATCCACGCGGCCAGGCGGCCGGGCCGCTTGCGGTGCTCGCGCGAGCGCCACGACACGATCGACCCGTCGGGACGCCGCAGCCGGGCCCGGGTGACGAACGGCCCCGGCCCCTCGGCGACCACGGCCGTCCAGCCGTCGGGCAGATCCATGGCCGAACCTCACCACACCCAGGCCGGCGATCGCCGCGCGATCAGTGGTCGGCCACGTACGCGGAGCCGTCGGGCTCCAATGCCAGCCCGCGGGCGGTCCAGGCCACCAGTCCGCCCTCGAGGTTGTAGGCGTCGTAGCCCGAGGCGCGGAACGCCTGTGCCGCCATGCCCGAGCGCGCGCCCGTGCGGCACACGAAGACGACGGGCGTGGTGCGGTCGATCGTGGCGGCCTCGGATCGCAGGACCGCGATCTCGACGTGGCGGGCCCCGGCGATGCGACCGGCGTTCCACTCGTAGTCCTCGCGCACGTCGACGAGCTGGATCTCGCCGGCGTCCTGAAGCTCCTTGACCTTCTCCGGGGGGAGGTCCATCACCGCCAGCGTAGCGAGCGTCCGCCGCCGGAAATCGTTCCGTCGTCGCAGGCCGCGAGCATACGACCCCATGGCGGCGCCGGGGCCGAACAAGGTCATGGACAGCTCCCGCGTGGTCGGGTTCACGGACGGGTTGTTCGTCGTCGCCGCGACCCTGCTCGTGGTGTCGATTGACATCCCCAACATCCCCGAGCGCGACGTCGCGACCCAGCTGCCCCACGTCCTCGACGACATCGTGCCCCAGCTGTTGTCGTACTTCATCTCGTTTGCGGTCATCGTCCTGTTCTGGTTCCGCCACCACGCGCTCTTCGGTCGCGTCCACACGCACGACGCCCGGTTCGTCGCGCTCAACATGGTCTTCCTGGCCTTCATCGCCGTGCTGCCGTTCCCGAGCGAGCTGCTCGGCAAGTACGGCCAGGAGAAGATCTCGGTGGTGATCTACGCGATCAACGTGCTCGTGCTGTCGTCGCTCCTGATCAGCCTCTACCTCTACAGCGAGCGCAAGAATCTCGTCGACGCCGACGTGGAGGGCGGCATCTATCGCGTGCGGGCGTTGTCGGTACTGCTGGTGTTCGGAGCATCGATTCCGGTCGCCCTGCTCTTCGGCGCCCGAGCGGCGGAATACACCTGGCTGGGAATGTTCATCGTCCCCCGCCTCCTCGCCCGGGCGACGCGCGGCCGGTACTCGTAGCCCTACGGCCGCGGGCCGCGCGCCTTGCGCCCGAGCTGCTGGGCGGCGACTGCGTGCGCCCGCGCCGCCCAGTCGCACAGCAGCGGGCGGGTGTCGCGGGGGTCGACGATCTCCTCGACACTGAAGCGCTCGGCGGTGCGAAACGGGGAGCGGACTGCGTCGAGGCGGGCCTGGATATCGGCCCGCAGCGCCTCGCGATCGTCGGCCGCCTCGAGCTCGCGGCGGTAGGCGGCCTCCAGCCCGCCCTCGATCGGCAGCGACCCCCAGTCGCCCGACGGCCACGCCCACCGGAACGGCGCCGTGCCCACGCCCGCGCCGGCCACGCCGTAGACCTTCCGGATCAGCACGGCCGCGCGGGGGACGCTGGACTGGTAGAGCGCGAACAGCGCCCGGGCGCCGCGTCGGATCGTCCCCGCTCGCTCGGCCTCGGTGCCGATCACGAACCCGGGCTGGTCGACGAACGACGCGACCGGCAGGTGGAACTGGTCGCACAGGTCGACGAAGCGGGCGAGCTTGTCGGACGCCTCGCCGGTCAGCCCACCGGCGTAGTGCTTGCGGTCGCTGCACAGGACGCCCACCGCGCGGCCGTCCAATCGCGCCAAGGCAGTGATGAGCGGCCTGCCGTAGCGCGCCCCGAGCTCGAAGACCGAGTCGCGGTCGCACACCAGCGCGAGCAGCCGCCGCGCCTCGTAGGGCGTGCGCCGGTCGCGCGGGACGATCGCGGCCAACTCCTCCTCGCGGCGGTCGGCGCGGTCGTCGTCGAGCACCACCGGCGGCGCCTCCCAGACGCTCGGCGGCTCGGCCCACAGGGCCTTCTGCCAGATGGCTGCGTCCGCGGCGCCGCCGCGGACCGTGAAGTCGTCGCCCTGCGCGACCGCCGGCTGGCCCTCGATGCGGCCGGTCCCGACGACCATATTCGCCGGCAGGAAGGTCGCATGGGCGGCGAGGAGCGCGTCGCGCGCCAGCACGCGTCCGGGCGCCTCACCACACTTGTGCGAATTGCAACGTTCCATAACTCCCGCATACTCGCTATATTGCCGCGCGTCGTACGCCCATAGCCGAGTCCTTGGTCGCCCGACGACCGGGGAGCGGGGGAACCAGAGGGGCGGCTCCAGCCACTGGCGAGAACCGTCTCGGGGGCGAATCGGCCGGCACCGCGATGGCGGTGGGTGGCCGTAGCGCGACTCTTTCCGCGCGAGCCCGACAGCTAACCCCGTAGGCGCCCGAAAGAGAACGGGGGTTCTCGCTGTGATTGCTCGCCGCGCGTGGACCGCGCGAAGGACCAAGATCGTCATGATCGCTGCCGTCGCATTGCTCGTGCCGGCGACGGTTGCGCCGCCCGCCTTGGCCATGCAGTTCGGTCAGCGCACGCTCCGCCCCGGCATGAAGGGCGCCGACGTCCAGACGCTCCAGCAGAACCTGGCGCGCCTCGGCTTCAACATCTCGGCCGACGGGCAGTACGGCCCCCAGACGGTCGCCGCGGTCAAGAAGTTCCAGCAGACCGAGCACCTCGTCGTGAACGGTCTGCTCACGCGCCGCGACGCGATCATCATGCGCAAGGTCCTCGTGGCCAACGCCGCCGAGCTGACCGGCGGCGCCGAGGCCAACCCCGCGCTGCCGCCGCCGGTGCAGCCGCCGGCGAATCCCAGCCCGCCCAACCCGCCCCCCACGGCACCCGGCGACAAGGCCCAGCTCACGAGCGACGGAATGGCGGTCGCGCCCGCGTCGGCTCCGCAGGCGGTCAAGGACATCATCGCCGCGGGGAACAAGATCGCGAAGCTGCCCTACCGCTACGGCGGCGGTCACAACTCGTCCTTCCAGGACAGCGCCTATGACTGCTCGGGCTCGGTGTCCTACGCGCTGCACGGCGCCAACCTGCTGAACTCGCCCCTGCCCTCTGGCGACCTCGAGTCGTGGGGCCAGGGCGGGCAGGGCTCATGGGTGACCGTCTACGCAAACTCCGGGCATGCGTTCATGACCGTCGCCGGACTGCGGTTCGACACCAGCGGGCGAACCAACAGCGGGTCGCGCTGGCAGTCCGACATGCGCGACACCAGCGCATACGTGGCGCGTCACCCCGCCAACCTTTAGATCCGGTACGTCACAATCGCAGGGTGCGCCGCGTCGCGTGCCTCGCGCTCCTGGTCGGAGGGGTTGCCCTCTCCGGTTGTGGTGGGAGCGACGACAACCAGGCGCCGCAGCGCGCGGCCAACCCACGGTCGACGTCGACGGCCTCGCCGACCACAACCGCACAGCCGCCGCAGGGGACGCCGCAGTCGGGGCACCAGCAGGTCCCGGCACGCGCGGCCCGCAAGGCCGATCCCAAGGCGACCCGCGTCATCAAGGCGTGGACGAACGCCCTGCGCCACGGGCAGGTCGACGCCGCGGCGCACATGTTCGCGCTGCCCTCGATCGTCCAGAACGGCACCCCGCCGATCGCCGTGCGCACGTACGCACAGGCGCGCGCGTTCAACGCGTCGCTGCCGTGCGGGGCGGAGTTTCGCCGCGCAGTGCAGATCGGCCGCTTCACCGTGGTGGTGTTCCGGCTCACGGAACGCCCCGGCGGTGACTGCGCCCAAGGCGTGGGCGAAGCGGCCGGCACGGCGTTCGTGGTCCGCCACGGCAAGATCTTCGAGTGGCGGCGCGTGGACGAGCGCACGATTCCGCCGGAGGGCGTCGTCCCGTCGACGGGGAGGCGCCCGCCCGAGGCGCCCCAACTGCCGCCGGGGGCGAGCACGACGCCTCAGGTGCCGACGGGCCCGACGATCACCGGTCCGACCATCTAGGCCTGGCCGCGCCGCTCAGCTGTAGACGTCGCGGTTGTAGGCGTCGCGGCGGTCGGTGGTGGTGACGGTCGTGTTCCGGCGCGAGGCGGAGAACATCCAGATCACCGAGAGGATGGCGCCGATGGCGCCGACGATCATCAGGATCAGGCCCACGACCTGCAGGTCGATGCCGCTGACCGAGGCGGTGACGGCGTAGCGCAGGATCGCGCCCACGGCCACGAGGAGAAGTGAGGTGCCAAGAGTCACGGCACCGCAGCTACCCCCGGTGCCTGCTAATCATTCGCCAGCCGTGACCACGCCCGAGGCGATCGCCGATCTCTACGCGCTCCCGCAGGAGCACATCGACTTCCGCGACGCGATCCGCCAGATCGTGACCGAGCGCGTTGGGCCGCGCGCAGCGGCGATCGACGAGAAAGCGGAGTATCCGCAGGATCTGCGCGAGCTGTTCGCCGAGCACGATCTCTTCGGTCTGCCCTTCGAGACCGAGCACGGGGGCACCGGAACCGGCACGCTGATGCTCAACATCGCGATCGAGGAGATCGCGAAGGCGTGCGCCTCGAGCGCCCTCATGCTGATGATCCAGGAGCTCGGGACGCTCCCGATCCGGCTCTTCGGCACCGACGAGCTCAAACAGCGCTTCCTCCCCAAGTGCGCGAGCGGCGAGTGGACCCCGGCCTTCGCACTCTCCGAGCCCGATGCCGGCTCAGACGCCGGCGGCATGCGCACCCGAGCGGTGCGCGACGGCGACGCGTGGGTCATCGACGGCACCAAGAACTGGATCACGAACCTCGGCGTCGCCGACTTCTACGTGGTCTTCGCCGTGACCGACCCGAACGCGGGGCGCTCGCGCGGCATCAGTGCGTTCGTCGTCGTGGCGGACCGGCCCGGCTTCTCCGTCGGCAAGCTCGAGCACAAGATGTGGATCAGGTGCTCGCCCACCGGTCAGCCGATCTTCGACCAGGTGCG
>Ga0111539_10005796_pt1 | contig 15960 bp, 14 predicted proteins | sample RhiMethybrSRZTD1_FD_79667 | JGI IMG/M metagenome (GOLD analysis project Ga0111539, IMG submission 79667) | Populus rhizosphere microbial communities from Tennessee, USA - Rhizosphere MetaG P. TD hybrid SRZTD1 (version 2) (version 2) | ecosystem: Host-associated > Plants > Roots > Rhizosphere >... | reverse complement strand
GCTCATGAGCATGTCGATGGCGGGCGTCGAGATTCGCTTGATGCTCTTGCGGTGCTCCCGCGAGAACTTCTCCAGAAAGTGATCGACGAGCACGAGCAGGTCGGCCTTCCGCTCGCGCAGCGGCGGGACGAAGATCGTGAAGACGTTAAGACGGTAGTAGAGGTCTTCACGGAATTTGCTGTCCGCGATCGCCTGCTCGAGATCCTTGTTCGTTGCCGTGATCAGCCGCACGTTTGAACGGATCGTTTCGGTTCCGCCGATCCGTTCAAATTCCCGTTCCTGGAGGACGCGGAGCAGTTTCACCTGTGTGGAGAGATTGATGTCGCCGATTTCGTCCAGGAAGAGGGTTCCGCCTTCGGCGAGCTCAAACCGTCCCTTTTTGCGCGAATGGGCTCCAGTAAAGGCGCCTCTCTCGTATCCGAAAAGCTCGGATTCAATCAGCGAGTCCGGCAGAGCAGCGCAGCTGACCTTCACGAACGGCCTCTTGCTGCGCGTGGAATTGTAGTGAAGCGCGTGAGCGATCAATTCCTTACCTGTGCCCGATTCGCCACGGATGAGGACCGTCGTGTTGGTGTGCGCAACCTGGACGATCTGTTCGTAGACCTGTTTCATCGGTCCGGCAGTACCGATGATATTTGAGAACTCGTAGCGTTCCTTGAGTTCACCGCGGAGGTGCGTGTTCTCGTCGAGAAGGCGCTGCCTTTCATCGTCGAGTAAGTGATCGGCCTTCACGGCCTGCGCCATCATGGACGCCACGACTCGAAGGCAACTCAGATCGGCTTCATAGTCCCTGTTGGCGTCGAACGTCAGATCCACACCAAGGGCGCCGACGGGCCTGGTGTTGACGAAGAACGGCACGCAGACAAACGTGATGTCCCGCTTGTCCAGATCCTTTCGCCGCCCAACCTTGTTCAAAAACATTGGTTCGCGGCTGACCTGCGGCACGACGATAGGCTTGCCGGTTTCGACAACCTTTCCTGTAATGCCTTCCCCGAGGCGATAGTGCGCGCCCCGACCCGCGTCACCTAGTCCGACGGAGGCTTCAACCCGGATTTCGCCGGTGTCGCGGTCCAGTACGGTAACGGTGCCTCGAACGACTTCGTGATGACGTTCAAGCACTTCGAGCACCCGTTGAAACGCGGCTCTTGCGGACAGGGCTGCACTCAGCGCTCCTCCGATTTCGAGGAGCGTGGTGAGATGTTTTCCTGCGGTTTTCACGTATGACAAATTTGTGGCCACTATGCCTTTCACCTACAAAACTGAGCCAAAATAAAAAACGCCCAAAACACCTGTTCTGCAAAAGGGTGTTTTGGACGTCGATGTCCAAAGTGAAAATGTCGTTGCCGTGCATGACCTGACGGTCGTCGTTAGGTCAGAGGCTGTCTGTCTGCTGACTAAATGTTACAGAACCAGCAGACTACTGCGGCGCGTCCATTATCAATTTCGTTGAAGAGTGTGTCAATACAGACTTGCAGGAAACCGCCTCTATTTCTTCAATTCTGCATACATCGCACCGGATTGCTGGAATTGAAGACACCCGGCAGTGGGGGGCGTCAAGGGACAGTTTGTGGCACGCCATCCGTAGTCCACTTCAAGAATGTTTACCAGTTGCTCCTTGCTCGCGCCTCCGCGCACGAGGCCCGTGAGGCGAGTGCGCATCGTTTCAAGATCGGATCGAAAGCGGATGACATCCTCCCTGGTGGAGACTGCACCGTGTCCAGGAATGACGGTTTCAAAATCCAGCGAGAGTGCGCCGTCCAACGTCCGGGTCCAATCGAAAAAGCTGCCCCCTTGCGCGTAGTCCACATAGATGTTCACACCGGGTGGTCTCGATTGCACCGGACCGCCTCGAGGTGCGGTGCGCGCAAGAAAGAGGTCCCCTGTATGGATGGTCTTCAGATCGGGGAAATAGACAACGACGTCGCCGCTGGTATGACCACGACCAAAATATTTTGCGCGAACTTCCTTGCCACCCAGATGCACGGCGAACTCATCACTGAACGTGAGGCGCGGAAGTCCAATCGGAGTTCCGGGAGTGTCTTCGTAGTAAGGCTGCTTGATATCGACAAGATTCGCGCGCGCATTCTTGTGTGAGATGACTTCTGCGATCGGCAGCATTTTCATGTCTCCGCCTGCGTGGTCGTCGTGCTGGTGCGTGTTCAGCACATATCGAATAGGCTTGTCGGTAACAGACTTCACCTGTGCCAGGATATCGGCGTGGTTGCGATCAAACATGTCATCGACGAGGATCACTCCCTCGCTGGTAACGTAAACGGCAACATTCCCGCCTTCTCCTGAAATCATGTAGAGCTCGCCCTTTACGGGAGTAATGCGAAGCGGCCCAGGCGGCCTGGCGTTTTGTGTGGCGCTCACCCACGCGGTATGTAAAAGGACAATTGCGACGAGCGTAGAAGCAAGAGCAAGACGTTTCATTTGAAGGTACCTATTGCCGCGCCGCGAACGCGGTTGACCGTTGACTGTCGCATGTTTGAATGTTGACTGTGTCCCTTATTGCGTTGATCGTTCGAAGGATTCGACACCGTAACAAGGGAAACAGTCAACATTCAACCGCGTTCGCGGCGCGGGCGCCTGGTCACCCCGGGCAAACCATGCAATGATGCGCTTCGGTGAACCCCCCGTGCGGTTTTCGATCGCACTGCGCTCCGGACTCCAGGAGGGCGTGGATCGCGTGCCGAGACAGCGGCCACTCATTTAGGTAGGCGCCTCATAGGAGCGTTTTTTCCGCAACCATCTTGAACTTATAAACCAAGTAGATTGAAAAATGGCGCTTCTCTCGAGTGCGGGGACTGTCATTTTCCCGTCTCACCGCCTCTAAAGCCTTCTGCTGTGGGGGGCTGTCCATTGGCACGTGTCGTGCTTTCTTTTCTTGATGCAAGTTCCCTCGCTGGGATCTCACGTATGAAAACAACCGACGACACGACAGGCGCTGGATCTCTAGTCGCTCAAGCGCAAGAAGCCTACGATCAAAAACGAACCAAGGAATGCGTCAACCTCATCGGGCAAGTGCTCGCGACGGATCCGGACAACCCCGAGGCGCACATGCTGCAGGCCGCCATACAGTCCGATATCGAGCGTGACCTCACCGATGCTCGCGCTCTGCTGAGAGACTCGCAGAAGGACGGCGGGCTGAAGTACCGAAAGGCTGCCGAAATCATCCTGCTGAAAATTCTCTATTTGGATCCTCGCCATGAGGAAGCAAAGTCGCTCCTCGCTGAAGCCAGAGGTACTGCTCAAGAGACGCAGGCTACGACATACTCGCCGTCGCCTGTTCAGCACGAAGCGCGAAACACACACGGCGATGATTTGATTTTTACGGCCGCGCCCGTCCCATTCGAGAAGCCTACGGAGATGAAACGCGGAGGACTCTCAGGAAAGCTTCCGATTCTCATCGTCGGAGCTCTCATCGTCGTTGTTGGTGTCGTGCTGACTTATGGATTTTGGGCGAAGAAGCCTGCAGTGGCGACTGCAGAAAATTCGCCTGCGCCGGTTGTCGCCCCTCCGGCCGCCAACAAATCGAAGCCCGCGCCGCAGGGTGTTGCAACGACTCCAATCAAGCCCCTGGCTGCGCCCGTGCCGATATCGGCGGGTGATGCCGGAACGCTCGCGCTGCCCGCGCCTCCGGAGACTCCGGCGCCAGCAGTAACCGGCAAAGGAATGCTTGCCGTCAGTTCCGCGATTTCGGCCGAGATCTTCATGGGCGGTAAAAGTCTCGGCGAGACTCCGACGACATTGCAATTGAACGCAGGCCGACAGACCCTCGAATACCGTCACGGCAATTTGAAGGTCACCATGACACACGAGATCAAACCGAAGGAAACAACGACCGCACTCGTGACGTTTGAAGTGGATCTTCAAATCAACGCGCGTCCCTGGGCCCAGGTATTCGTGGAAGGATCGACGCGAAGAGCTCTTGGTCAAACACCGCTCGGCTCAGTTCGCGTGCCCATTGGGAGCACGCTGACTTTTGAGAATCCGGGCTTTCCGTCGAAAACCCATAAGGTCACAGACAAAGACTCATCAATCCAGGTCGTTTTCCCGTAGAGGTAACCATGATGGTATTCGTTTTGGCTCTTCTTATTACGATGCAACCGCCGCAGGTCGCGGCGCCGGACCAGGTCAAAGATACGTTGGCTCGCGCGGAAGCGCTGTACTTCGAAGCCAAGTTCAATGAGTCTATCCAGCTGTTGCTTCAAGTTAACGAAGCGCTAAAGGGTCAGCCGGCCCGAGTGAAAGAAAGAGTTGCAGCCAAGTTCCAGCTCGCGCTGGCCAACATGGGATTGAACAACCCGGCAGCAGCGAAGTCTTTCCTGATGGAGATCTATGCGCTCGATCCTGACTTTACGGTGGACTCTCAACAGTTCTCGCCCAAGGTCGTAACACTCGCAAACGACGCGAAGACCGAGGCGGGAGCGGTACGTTGCAAGACCGCTATGGAAGAAGCCAGGAAGGATCTGGCAGGGGGCGACAGTTCTGCACTCCTCAATGTCCTGCAGACAATGAAACCCAAATGTCCGGACCTGGCATCGATCGAGCCCGAGGGTGCGGAGCTTTTGTATAAGAAAGGTCTGAACGACTACAAACAGGGATTTCTACAGGGAGCGGTGCAGAGCTTTCGCGCTGCAGTGCGCATGTCCCCGAAGCATGAAATGGCAGCGCAATACCTGGAACTTACGGAAACGCGCCTGCAGGTTGCAGGCGATCGCGTGATGTTGGATTGGCAGAAAAACTTTCAGACGCGGCAATTCAAACAGGCCGCTGCCGTTTACCGGCAAATCGCATCCTTCAATGATCCAGGGAATACTCAAACCTTGAACATGATGGGGAGCGAGTACCGCAAGGCGCTGGATCCCCTTGTCGAGTCGTTCAACAAAGCGTGTGCGAGCGGCGATATGTCGAAGGGTGACGAGATCCGCGAACAGATTTCAGAACTGATCCCGGAGCCCAGCTTTGGTGCCGACCTGCGCTCGAAGATGGTTACGTGTACCCCGCCTCCGCCTCCGCTGCTTCCGGTCACCCTTCCGGTTGCAACAACGCCACCTTCGGACAACCGGGTAGCTAAACTCGACCCCAAATCTTCGGCGACGTCCCCGAAAGCAGAGCCGAAATCTTCAGCTCCGGCCGCAACGAAAGCGAATGCGTCGGGGTCGAAAAGCGTTTCCTCTAAGCCCTGCTTCCAGATGGATTCCCAATTGGCACTTCATCGTCTGAAGCAGCGTGTTGAGCCCACCTTCACCCCGCAGGCATTGTCGTACCTGACGAATAACCAGGTCACCGTTAACGTGAAAGCCCGGATTGAAGAAAACGGCAACGTGACGGTCATAGGCGCGACGGGTGCAAATGCGCTCGTGTCCAATGCGGTGCGTTCGGCTGTGGAACTGTGGAAATTTACACCTGCAATGGATGAGAACGGCGCTCGTTGCGTAGAGACGGAGATTCCCATTGTCATTTCCCGCAAATAGGATTGAGGTGAATTCGGGGTGGCACTCATGAAAGCTGGACAAAAGTCCTCTGAAACGGCGTGGGAGTCTGAGCGTGAACAATTGATCGCAGAACGCGATCAATTGATGCAGCACCTGTCTGAAACGGAAGAGGCCGCAGCAATTGCGCTGGAGCGACAGATCTCTTCGGCTGTGGAAAAGGTTCGAAGGGAACTGGCAGCCGAAAACGAAAAACTCCGAAGTGAACTCCGCGAATCCACGCGGGCCGCTGAGACCTGGACGGCTGAACGCTCGCGTCTGCAAGCGGAGTCTGATCATACCGCCCAACTCCTGTCGGGCTCCGACGAGGCAGCTGCGATTGCACTGGAACGCCAGGTTTCAACAGCCGTCGAGCGAGCGCGGGCCGACCTCAGTGCGAAACTTGAAGCTCAGAAGAAAGAGCACGAACGCGCACTGGCGGAGATCGAAGGGACTCGCTCGGGCAAATTTCATAAGGAAATGACTGCCGTCGTTGCCAGTGTTCGTCAAGAGCTGGAGGCCGAAGCAGGCAAGCTTCGTAAAGAGATCGAGGGCCTCAAGGGCGAGCGGGACCAGGCGCAAATGCAGCTGGCGGACCTTCGTAATGAACACTCCCATTGCCAGGGCAGTGGTGACGCGGCGGCAATGGAACGCATGCAATCCGAACTGGAGCGCGTTCGTGAACAACTGGCCCATGCCAAAGAAATGGTCGCCGAGTATGAGCAACTGGCGGCCGAGCGTGAACAGACGAACAAACTGCTCACCGAGACGTTGGAGAAACAGCGCGGGTCTCAACTGCAGAACGATCAGACTGCGTCCGAAGCACGAAACCGGGAAATTGCAGCCGCCGTTCAGAAAGTTCGTGACGAAATGAAAGCAGAAGGCGAACGGGTACGACAGGAATGGGATACAGAGCTCTCCAGGCTCGCCGACGAATCTTCGACCATGGTCGACGAAAAGAATCGACTGCAGGAGGACCTGGAACGCGCTTCGAAGGCTGCTACCCAGCGAGAAGAGCAGCTCCATCAACTGCAGCAGGACCTGGATAACGCCAGGCGAGCCCTTGCTGAGACGCAAACGAATGGAAGCAGCGGAAACGGGGATGTCGACGTTGATGTCATTCGAGAGGAAGTCGTCCGAGTGGAAGCTTCGCTACACGCAATCATCAAGGCGATTGAAGATCCTTCCGCCGAACTATCGTTTGTTGTTCGTAAGAACGTCGAGCGCGCCCAGTTGGACTCCTACCTTCAGGGACTCCGATTCGCCACTGGCGGCAAATAGGCGAGAATCTACGAGAGTCACTCTCTCCTGCGGCAATGTCTTGAGTTCAGTTCTCGAAGCCCCCGATCCTCGATGAAGATAGGGCGGACGCGGAAATCTGGGAAAGCGTCGGATCGCCCGCTCATAGATATTCAGCTCTGCCTCGCGGATCGTTTTGCCATGCGCTCTTGCAACCACCAGAGAATTTTCAGGGTCGCCCGCGCGCGCCATTTTCACAAAACAATCGTAGTGGCCGTTCGTGCGACAGAGTTGTACGTAGAAATAATCGCCGTTGGGAAACGTGCAAACGGGTTTCGAGGTCACAAGAATATTTTTTGCGAGTCGGGCCATGGGAGCGAGCATTGGAACATAGCAGGATGGTTTTGTAAATAGGACGGAACACCGTCGTAAAACCCTGATGCAGCGCGGGTTTCAGGCGACAACGGAGAACGCGGCGGCCTGAAAGCCGCGCCGATTGTGGCTCTCGCCTTTCTTGTTCTGTTACGATACGTTCCATGAAAAAGCCGTTGCGTTTGGCGATGGCGCAAATCAACGCGGTCGTCGGTGATATTTCCGGCAACCTCGAGAAAATCGCAGAATGGATTCGCCGCGCCGCTGACCTTCAGGCAGACGTTGTTACATTCCCCGAACTCTCGCTTACTGGATACCCGCCCGAAGACCTGCTTTTGAAACCACAATTCATTGAAGCGAATCTTGCCGCAATGCAGGAACTCGCGGCCAAAGTTCATGGCATCACGGCTGTCGTGGGATTTGTGGATCGCCAGGACGACATCTTCAATGCCGCGGCCATCGTGGAAGGCGGCAAGATTGCGGCTGTCTATCACAAGATGTTCCTGCCGAATTACGGTGTCTTTGATGAGTTCCGATATTTTCGAGCCGGGCGATCCTGTCCCGTATTCCGAATCGGCGACGCTACCATTGGTGTCAGCATCTGTGAGGACATTTGGTACCCGGACGGGCCATTCCTGCATCAGGCCGTCTCGGGTGGTGCTGAAGTCTTGATCAACATTTCCGCTTCGCCTTATCACGCCGGAAAACGTCAATGGCGTGAAACCATGCTTCAAACGCGGGCCGTCGACAGTGCCGTGATCATCGCCTATAACAACATGGTCGGTGGTCAGGACGAGTTGGTGCTGGACGGAGGAGGCCTCGTATACAACGAGCGAGGAGAGTTGATCTCCCGCGGCCGGGCTTTCGAAGAAGATCTGATCGTTGTGGATTTGGATATCGAGTCTGTCTTTCGACAGCGACTCCGTGATCCCCGACGCCGTCAACAATCCACAGAGCAGTCCGCACCCGCTGCTGAACTGCCGTTGGCGCTTCAGGTGAGAAATCGCGCTCCCATCGAGGTGCGGGGTGTCGAACCATTGACCGATGTCGCGGAGATCTATAAGGCGCTCGTTCTCGGTACCCGCGATTATGTTCGGAAGAATGGTTTTCAAAAAGTCGTGCTGGGACTCAGCGGAGGTATCGATTCCGCACTCACCGCTTGTGTCGCGGTCGATGCTCTCGGCAGTTCCAATGTTGTCGGCGTGCTGATGCCTTCGGAGTTCTCTTCGCAGGGCAGCATCGACGATTCCGAGCAGCTGGGAAAGAATCTGGGAATCGAGTTGCTGACGATTCCTATCCGAGAGGTCTTCGACGCATACAGGAAGTCTCTTCGGGGCGCATTCAAAGACGCGGCGCCCAATGTTGCTGAAGAGAATCTGCAGGCACGAGTTCGTGGCAATTTTCTGATGGCCTTGTCGAACAAATTTGGCTGGCTTGTCCTGAGCACCGGCAACAAGAGCGAGATCAGCACCGGGTATTGCACGCTCTATGGGGACATGGCGGGGGGCTTCGCCATTCTGAAGGATGTCATGAAGACGACCGTTTTCAGGCTGGCGGATCACGTCAACATGATGAGCGAAAGAATTCCACGTGCGACGATCGAGAAGCCACCTTCAGCGGAACTGCGGCCAGATCAGCTGGACACGGATTCCCTCCCGCCGTATGAAATTCTCGATCCAATCCTGAAGGCGTACGTCGAAGAAGACTTGAGCCTCTCAGACATGGTGGAGATGGGATTCGATCCCCGGCTGACTCAACGCATCGTTCGACTGGTTGACGCGAATGAATACAAACGCCGACAGGCGGCGCCGGGGGTGAAGATTACGCCGAGAGCGTTTGGGCGCGATCGAAGGATGCCGATTACCAATCGGTTTAAGTAGAGGTTATGCACAGGCCATTTGCAGTTCTCGAGGATCTGGTCCGGGAGGGCCGCATCAAGTTCGTCAGCGGCACTTCAGATGGCGAGCAGCGGGATTTTGCTGTTCCCGAGCTTCCCGCAGGCATGCCCGACGAAGATCTGTTCGGCCATGCAATGCAGGATGTAAAAGCGCTGGGATGGAGTGCCGTGCCTCTCCATCACCGCCCGCCGCTTGAAATTCAGCCTCAGAACGACGAAGAACAAGCCCTGCACGCACTCGAGGAGTTTTTGAAGCGTGGTGATGTGGATATCGAGCATACGCCCGAATACATCGAGGCCGCGGTTCATCCTCACGGACGTTTGTATCTGAATGATCTGAGGTCCGGACGATTTTCCGTGCAAGCATGGCTGGACTTGCACGGAATGAATCAGCAGGAAGCTCATTTTGCCCTGGATGAATTCATCATGGCATCGACACGGGCCAGCCTGAGCTGCGTGCGGGTCATCCACGGCCGCGGACGACACTCGCACAAGAAGCAGCCCATTCTAAAGGATGCAATCCAGCGATGGTTACGTTCGCGACGGCTGGGACGTCACGTTATGGCTTACACGTCCGCCAGGCTATGCGATGGCGGCGGAGGAGCTGTCTATATACTCCTGCGGAGGTAAGGGCCAGTGATGGACTTCCTGGGCGGAAGCGCATAACGACGATATCAGGTACGTTCGGACTCCCATATCGGGCTCTCCACTCTTGCACACCACGGTGATGTCCAGGCCCGAACGAGTCAGCGCCTCGAGAAGAGTCTTGATACGACCTAGCGCCCGTGCGTCGTCTCGAGTGACGATTTGCCTGTCGTAAAGATGGTCGAGGACCCCCACCAGCAGAACCTGCCGCGTCTGCGTCCGTTGTTGCGTTGAACGCAATTGGGCCCAGAGGCTGGTGTTCTGCTCCGCACCTGGGAAGGTGCGGACGACGTGAATGTTTTTTGCGACCGATGCGGCGGCGCGACTCACTCGTGACGGGTTGAAACATCCGCTGGCATCGATGACGATGAGCCGCTCCCCGTTTGCCGTGAGATTCGCTGAAACTTCGAAAACCATGTCTTCCAGCGGCCCGTCGGTCCGCCAGACCGTCAATTTTCCTTCGCTGTTCATGATGTTTTCCCTCTGTGATTTTCTATTTCTTCATTAACCGCATCACACCGGACACCGATCCAATGATCTTGAATCCTCGCGCTACGGCATCTTCGTTCGAAACTTCAATGGCTTTGAAACGGGGGTTTTCGGCTTTTAACGACACGCCTGTGGGTGTTTTGTAGAAGCGCTTCACGGTGGCTTCGTCGCCAACCAATGCTACGACGATCTCGCCGTCCCGGGCGGACTCCTGCGGTTGAACCAGGACGTAGTCGCCATCGAGGATGTGAGCTCCGGTCATGCTGTCGCCTTTCACGCGGAGCAAGAACGATCCCGTGGCTGCCCAACGCTCCGGCAGATGAACAACGTCCTCGATGTTTTCCTGCGCCAGGATCGGAACTCCAGCTGCAACGGTACCCACGATCGGGATGCCCCCCGGTCGCGAAGTCCTGGAAACCGAGAGAGAGCGCGACTGAAATCGCTTTTTTTGCAGAAAACCTTTCCGCTCAATCGCCGAAATGTGGTCCTGCACGGTAGCCGGATAGATCCCGAATTGTCGGCCGATTTCACGAACCGATGGGGGGTACTGGTGCTCTTCGACATATGCATTAATGAAATCCAGAATGGCCTGTTGTTTTTCGGTAAGCATGGGTGTGTCTTATACCCGAACACTTGTATGGCAGTCAAGTGTCCGGTTGATCCCCTTAAACCGCGGAGAAAACCACAGGCTGGAATCGCTCTTGTCCTCGTTCTGATCTTGCTCGCGCTGTTATCACTGTTTGCGGCCGGCCTTCTCACGGCGATGACTACGGAAACGCGAATCGCGGACAATTACCGGACGGAAGCGCAGCTTCTGTATCTCACCGAAGCAGGAATCGAGGATGGACGCGAAGTCCTCCGCAAGGGCTTGCTCGACGCCTCACCAATACCGTTCATTGAGAACAAGGCCCTCACCGACGCAATCGGGCGCGAGACAGGTCGGTATTCTCTGGTGCTGGTTCACACCAACCCGCTTACTTTGCGCAGCATCGGTCATGTGGGACCGGCAAAAAAGACTATCGATGTTCGACTCCGAAAGACCGGCTTCCCGTGGGTTCCCGATGCCATCACCCTTGACGAAGACATTCCTCTGGCCGACGGCGTCGATCCACGGCTGGCAAGTCCGACCGGACTTGAACAGATCGTTCAGGGAATCCTTCGGAATGCTACGGAGGTATTCACCCCGTCCTGGGATGAAGTCTTGCACCTGGGATCGACGGGGTCATCCGAGGACTACCGAACCATTGTGGTCGAGGGCGATTGCGAACTCGCCAACGCCTCGGGCTACGGCACACTTCTGGTGCGAGGGGATCTCACGGTGTCGGGATCTTTTGCCTGGAACGGACTGGTGCTCGTCATCGGCCAGGGGGTCGTGCATTCCTCAGAAGGCGCGGCCGGGTTGATCACGGGAGCCGTATTCCTCGCGCGGACCCGACAGGCCGATCGTGCTGCCGGGAATCTGCTCGGAACACTGCTGGAAACGCGTGGCCGTGTGACTTTCGACGCCGATCCCGAGGGCCTGTCGGTTCAGCGCAACGACTCCGAGATCGAGCTCGCGAACAGGCAATTCCCGTATGTGGCGACGAGCTACAGGGAGTATTAGGTCCGGTTTCTTCGGGCGTCAGGATCTTCGAACAGGTACTTCACGCGGTTCTTGTAAATGAACAGGTTGGGCTCAGTCGATCGCGTAATGCGGATGATGTCTCTGTCGTAGTACTCGATCCAGCCTCGAATTTCTTCACCGTCAATGAGTTTCACCACGACGGCGGTTTTGTTCTTGGAGAGCTTGTCGATGTACTCGCTTTCGCGATGGGTCACTTCGGGAGCAGCCTGCCAGCGGTCGCGTCGGCTGGTGAATTCGTTCGATGTCTTCATGTGCTCCTGAGTATGGGGATTTTCACGGATCGAGGCAAGCCGCATGTTGCTAAGATGCCGCCATGGCCATTGAGACTCTACTGTTCGATCTTGGGAAGGTTATCGTCGACTTCGATTTCGAGGGGGCAATGCAGCGTTTCGCTTCCCGTAGTGCCTTGCCGCGCGACGTGTTTCAGAGCGTCATTCTCGATCAAAACTGGATATGGAAGTATGAGACCGGGGCTATTTCCACGGCCGACTACCATCTGTATCTTCGGAAGCACGGAGAACTGGAGATGAGTCTCGAGGAGTTCCACGAAACATGGACCGCCGTTTTCCTGCCGGATCTGATTGTTTCTGAGAAACTTCTGGCAAGCCTGAAGTCGCGCTATCCGCTGATTCTGGTTTCGAATATCAATGAGTCTCATGCGAATCACATCGCCAAGACCTACCGGGTGTTCGAATACTTCGACCACAAGATCTTCTCGCACGAAGTCGGAGCGATGAAACCCGACCGCAGGATCTATGACGCCGCGATCGCCGCCTCCGGCAAATCGCCCGAGATGCTGTTCTTTACCGATGATCGAATTGAAAACATCGAGTCCGCCCGAAATCTGGGAATTCAGGCACACCATTTTCGTTCCGTGAGCGAGCTTGTCACCGCTTTGAAAGAGAGTGGCGTCGATATAGACGGCTTCTGATATCCTTCGCCGTTTCTGTAACTGCGAATGCGTGGGAAACGTAGCCAAGAGTGGATGTTAGGGCTTGCGAGCGGAATCGACTCATGTATGATGACAGTTGCTGAAAATTCAACATCAATAGAGCGGTTTTGCTGAGGCCTGAACTGAGTTCAGGTGGTAGCGAACATATGAAAACGGCGTCAGTCGCGGCACTTGTCATTCTGGCCTCTGCAGTCCTCGCCATGCCTGCGTCTCCGGATCCTTCTTCTGACGTTCCTCCCGAGTTCTACTTCACGCGCATGATCTATTCCGGCGGCCGAGGAGGTTTTTATATCGGAGACAGCTCTCCGCGCCTCGGACAGGAAAGGACTTGCGCGTCTTTGGAAGCAGGCGAAGGCGGCGGTGGCGGCGGTGGGAGCTGGGCGACCGACTATCCGGCTTCGGATTGCAAGTTTATGTGGGGTGTCGAGCGGCTGACCGGAGTACATGTTTACGACAAGACGCCTCATTCCGTTGCGATTATGGATCCGGAACTTTTTCGGTTTCCGTACCTCTATGTAGTAGAGCCTGGACGGATGCGTCTGAGCGATGAGGAAGTGACCCGACTGCGCGAGTACATGTTGCGCGGAGGCTTCATTCATTTCGACGACTTCTGGGGGCTCGGTGAGCGCGAGAACGTTGAATATGAGCTGCAGCGGATCTTCCCGGACCATCCCATCCGCCAGCTCGAGCTGAAAGAAGAAGTCTTTCACACCTTTTTCGACGTCGATAAGGTTGTGCAGATTCCGAATGTGAGTAATGGATGCAATGGAGGACCGACCTGGGAACGGTCCGACGACACAGTGCCGCGCATCTATGGTGTATCCGATGACGATGGCCGATTGATGACGGTCATTACATACAACTCCGACTTAGGAGATGCCTGGGAATGGATGGATCGTCCATGCTACCCGGAGGTCTATTCCAGCCAGGCATACCGGATGGGAATTAACTTCATCATTTACTCGATGTCGCACTAAGTTTATGAGCCTCTTCGAATTTTTCTTCAAATACCGGCCCATCGTTTACGAAAAAGGGCGATTGACGTTTGAGTTGCTGGCAACGAAATGGCTGTTCATCCCGATAGCCGCGCTTGCCGTGATCGTCGCCATCTATTTCTACCGAAGGGTTGCCAAAGAAAAGCTTTCCCCGGGCATGATCGTGCTCCGCTCGGTGGCATTTATCATCCTGTTGTTCATGGTCTTGCGGCCGGTCTTGAATGTGTCCCAAGTGCTTCCTCAGGACAGTTACATGGCGGTTGTTATCGACACATCCGAGAGCATGAACATTAAGGATGATGGCGAGACGTCGCGCTCCCAGAAGTTGCTGAAGAAGATGGAGGAATCGCAGTTTCTGGCCGAACTCTCCAAGCGGTTCAAGGTTCGGCTTTTTGAATTCAATAAGGAAGCGCGTCGTTTCGAATCGACTGCCGAGCTTCGCTTCAGCGGAGATCGAACGCGTATTGAAGCGCCGATCGAGCTCCTGTCTCAGGAAATGGGAACGCTGCCGCTGACCGGAGTCACTCTGATTACAGATGGCGTTGATAATGCGTCCCAGCAGTTTAACGAGGCCATGTCTAAGCTGCAGAAACGAAAGATTCCTTTCTATACGGTGGGTGTGGGCTCGGAAGACATCACGCGTGATGCCGAAGTCATCAAGGTCACGGCGCCCAGGGAAATGCTGAAGGATTCTACGGCCGTGGTGGACGTCCAGTTCAAGAGTTCGGGCCTGTCGGGTAAAAAGGCCGTGATCGATGTGCGCGAGAACGGCACGTTCGTCAAGACCCAGGACGTAACTCTGACTGCGGACAACCAGGTGGGTGAGGCATCGATTGACGTTCCGGTAAAGAACGAAGGAAACCAGATCTTTTCGTTCGCCATTCGCGTGGCGGAGGACCGCATCGCCGAGAACAACACCCTCGACTCTCTGATCACGGTTCGCAACGACCATCCGAAGATTCTTTATGTGGAAGGGGAGCCTCGCTGGGAATACAAGTTCATCCGCCGGTCCATCGTGGACGATCCCAATTTGGTGGTCGAATCGATGCTGAGGTCTTCGCAAAACAAATACTACCGGCAGGGAATTGAAGACAAGGCGACACTGGAAGAAGGTTTCCCGAAGAAAAAGGAAGATTTGTTCGGCTACTCCGGAATTGTCGTGGGCAGCATCGAATCCACCTTCTTCAGCCAGGAACAGTTGAACATGATCGTCGAGTTCGTCAGCGAACGCGGCGGTGGTTTCCTGATGCTGGGCGGTCGAAACTCATTCTCCTCGGGCCGCTATCAGAACACGCCAATCGCCGACATCCTTCCGGTGGAACTGCTGGCCGACCGTGCGATGCCTGTCGTGGACCAGGTGAAACTGATCCTCACCGATCGCGGAAGAACGCACGATCTGATGCGGCTTTCCGGTGATCCAGCGACGAATAACAAGATCTGGGGAGAGCTTCCTCCTCTTGAAGATTTCAATCGCGTCGGCGACGTCAAGCCGGGCGGCGTGGTTCTCGCTCGCGGGGAACCCGACAAGAGCGGCGGCACTCCCATCCTCCTAGCATTCCAGCGTTACGGCCGCGGACGCACGATGGCCTTTATGACCGGCAGCAGCTGGCATTGGCAGATGGAAATGGATCATGAAAATCAGACCCACGAGCTGTTCTGGAAACAGATGCTCCGGTGGCTGGTCAGCGCTTCGCCTGCCGCAGTAACCGTCACCACTGACAAAGACACCTACTTGCCGGGCGAAGCGGTCAATATTACCGGCGACGTGGCGGACAAGACATTCAAGCGATTGAACAACGCACGCGTCACGGCGAGACTCACCGGCCCGGACGGCACAAACGAAACTCTTGCTATGGACTGGAGCGGGTTACAGGACGGCAGTTATCAGACGCAGGTGAATGCCTCAACGAAAGAGGGAACCTATCAGCTGGATCTGCAGGCCGTGGTGGGAACCGAAACCATCGGATCGTACAAGACCGCGTTCCAGGTTAAGGACCGTCCGGTTGAGTTTTACGACGCGTCATTGGACGCTGGAAATCTTCGGTCTATTGCCACTCAAACCGGGGGCCGTTACTATCCACTCGCCGATATGGATGACATCCCGGAAGACGCGATCTATGTGGATGGAGAAAATGCGTTTACGGAACAGAAGGAATTGTGGGATGTGCCCATCCTTTTCATGATGCTGGTTGTCCTTCTGAGCGGCGAGTGGCTCTGGAGAAAGAGGAAGGGCCTGGCATGAAACATTGTTTTCGGTTGTGTGCGTTTCT
>Ga0111539_10005794_pt1 | contig 15962 bp, 13 predicted proteins | sample RhiMethybrSRZTD1_FD_79667 | JGI IMG/M metagenome (GOLD analysis project Ga0111539, IMG submission 79667) | Populus rhizosphere microbial communities from Tennessee, USA - Rhizosphere MetaG P. TD hybrid SRZTD1 (version 2) (version 2) | ecosystem: Host-associated > Plants > Roots > Rhizosphere >... | reverse complement strand
GTCTTAGCCACCTATACGGTGGTTAATCCGGCAAGCCCCCCGGATCACCACCCCTTCACCGCTGCCGTTCGCTCGGATCGACTACACGATCTTCCTGATGAGCCGAGTGCGCGAGGAGGCGCGCCGCTGGGGCACGCGCGAGGGCATGCTGCGCGCGCTGCCGGCCACCGGGCCGGTGATCACGAGCGCCGGGGTCATCCTCGCCGGCACGTTCTCCGTGCTGATGACGCTGCCCGTGACCTTCAGCTTCAATCTCGGCTTCCTCGTGGCCGTCGGGATCCTGCTGGACACATTCGTGGTCCGCACGATCATGGTGCCGGCGGCGGTGGAGCTGCTCGGCGACCGGATCTGGTGGCCCTCGGGCCCCGGCGGCGGCGCGCACGCGCTCGGAGAGCAGCCAGCGCCCGAGGAGCCGGCCCCCGAGCCCGCCGCGGCCGGCTAGCGGCGAGCCGTCAGCAGCACGTGGTTGCCGGCCGGGTCCCTGGCCAGCACGCCGTCGTCGGTGTGCACCGGGTCCCCGGTCTCGCCCACGCGCCCGGCGGCGGCGTCGCGCTCGTCCTCGTCCGGCAGCACGAGCTCCCAGCGGTCGAGTCCCAGCGATCCCTCCGGCGGCGCCGGAGCGCCCTGGCTCTCCCAGGTGTTGAGGCCGACGTGGTGGTGGTAGCCGCCGGCGGCCACGAACAGCGCGCCGGGGTAGGACCGGACCATGACGTCGAGGCCGAGCGCGCCGTTGTAGAACCCCTCCGCCGCCGGGATGTCGGCCACCCGGAGGTGCACGTGACCCATGGTGGTCTCTGCCGGCATGCCGTTGGGCGGCCGGTCGCTCGCGCCCTCGTCGGCCAGGACGTCGTCGAGGTCGAGCGGCAGGGTGGCCATCTTGAGCTCACCGTTGTCTCCGTGCCCCCACTGGTCGCGCGGGCGGTCGCGATAGATCTCGATGCCGTTGCCCTCGGGGTCGCGCAGGTAGAGCGCCTCGCTCACGAGGTGATCGGAGGCGCCGGTGAGGCGCCAGCCCTGCTCGATCACACGCCGCAGCGAGCGGGCGAGCTCGGCCCGGTCCGGCACGAGGATCGCCAGGTGAAACAGGCCCGTGCTGAAGCTCGGCGGCGGGCCGGCGGCCGGGGCGGCCAGCAGCTCCACGAGCGGCTCGCCTCCCTCCGGCCCGAGCCGGGCCAGGTCGCCATCGCGCTCCAGCCCGCGCAGGCCGACGATGCGTTCGTAGAACTCGGACAGCGCGTCGATGTCCGCAACGCGGAGGCGGACCTTGCCGATGGATGTGCCGGGGGGAATCACGTGACCGCCTCGAGTGCGTCGCTCTCGGTTCTGAAGAAGCCGACGAACACGATCTTCGCACCTCGCACCCGGGCGACCCGCTCGGCCATCAGCGAAACAGCCCCGCGTAGGCGCTCAGCGCCGGTTGCCCGCCAAGGTGCGCGTAGAGGACGTTCGAGCCCTTCTCGATCTCGCCTCGGCTCACGAGGTCGATCATCCCCGCCATCGACTTCCCCTCGTAGACCGGGTCGGTGATCATGCCCTCGAACCGGCCCGCCGTGCGGATCGCCTCGAGCGTCTGCTCGTCCGGTATCCCGTACGTGCCGGCGTGGTAGCGGTCGTCCAGCACGATCTCGTCGTCGCGCAGATCGCGGCCCACCTCGATCAGCTCGGCCGTGCGCCGCGCGATCCGCGCGACCTGCTCGCGGGTCTCGTCCGGGCGCGCGGAGCCGTCGATCCCGATCACGCGCCGTTCGGCCTCCTGTGCCGCGAAGCCGGCGACCATCCCCGCCTGCGTGCTCCCGGTGACCGAGCAGACGACGATCGTGTCGAAGAACACGCCCAGCTCGCCCTCCTGCTCCGCCACCTCCTGCGCCCAGCGGGCGAAGCCGAGCCCGCCGAGCTCGTGGTCCGAGGCGCCCGCCGGGATGGCGTACGGCGTGCCGCCCGCCGCCTCCACGTCCGCGAGCGCCTGCTCCCAGCTCTCCTTGAAGCCGATCCCGAAGCCGGCCTCGACCAGCCGCACGTCGGCGCCCATGATCCGCGACAGCTGGATGTTCCCGACCCGGTCGTAGACCACGTCGGGCCAGTCCACCCAGCTCTCCTGCACGAGGACGCACCCGAGCCCGAGCCGCGCCGCCGTCGCGGCGACCTGGCGGGTGTGGTTCGACTGCACGCCTCCGATCGACACGAGCGTGTCGCAAGCCTTGGCCAGCGCGTCCGCCGCGAGGTACTCGAGCTTGCGCGTCTTGTTGCCGCCGTAGGCAAGCCCGCTGTTCACGTCGTCGCGCTTCGCCCACAGCCGCGCGCCGCCGAGGTGCGCGGTCAGGCGGTCGAGCGGATGGACTGGAGAGGGCCCGAACGTGAGCACCTCGCGCGGGAACTTGTCGAGGTTCATGTCGGCGATTCTCTTGAATGTGGGGAATGGCCGAGCCCACGGTTCACGATCTGCCCGCCGAGGCGGACGCTCTGCAGGCGGTCGAGCTGCGCATCGACAGCATCGGCGACGGCGAGGTGCTGGAGCCGCACCGGCACGCCTACCACGAGCTGATCTGGGTCAAGGACGGTCACGGACGGCATCTGATCGACGGCGAGCCGGTGGACTTCGGGCCGCGGACGCTCACCCTCATCCCCAAGGGGCAGGTGCACCAGTTCAAGGAGGCGGACGGGGTGAGCGGCGTCGTCGTGCGCTTCGACGACGAATGGCTCACCGGCGCCCGCCGCTGGCTCTTCTCGGGCGGGTCGTGCACCGCGATGAGCGTCCCGCCGGACGAGGCGCCCCGCTTCGAGGCGCTGCTCGAGATCCTCCGCGCCGAGATCGAGCGGCCGCCCGGGCCGGAGTCGGCCGAGCTGCGCCGCCACCTGCTCACCTCGGTGCTTCTCTGGGCCCAGCGCTGGCGCGAGGCGCAGCTGGAGGGCCGCGGCGCCACCGGCGCGGACGTGGAGCTCCACCGCCGGTTCCAGGAGCTGCTCGAGCGCGACTTTGCAACGAGCCACGACGCTGCCCACTACGCGGACGAGCTGGGCACCACCACCGGGACGCTGTCGCGCCTGCTCACGAGGCTCACGGGACGCTCGACGAAGCAGCTGATCATGGACCGCGTGATCCTCGAGGCGGCGCGCCTCCTGCGGTTCAGCGGCCTCTCGATCAAGGAGATCGCGGCCCGGCTGGGCTTCACGGACCAGTTCGCCTTCTCCAAGGCCTTCAAGCGCCAGCGCGGGGAGGCCCCGCTCGACTTTCGCGAGCGGGCGACCTCCCCGGCTGCGGGAGCTACTCCTTGATCTCGTGGTTCGCGAGGAAGAGGCCGCTCGGGTCCCACTCGGTGCGCAGCGCGCGGAGCAGGCGGAACGTGTCCTCGTCGTAGAACAGGCGGGCGTCCGAGGAGCGCTCCTCGAAGTTCGCGTAGCGAGCGCCCGCGTCCCACGGGGCCAGCGCGGCGGACACGCCGTCTGCCTGTCCCTGAACCTCGCCCTGGGCCTCCGGGGTCATCACGCCGCCGACGGCGAACATGACGTAGTCGCCCTGGAGCGTGGCCCGGGCGCCCGCGCCCTCGGGACGCCGGGCCAGCGCGCCGCCCAGCGAGCGCAGCTCGACCGAGGCGAGCCCCGACGGCGAGCCGGGGCCGGCCGAGTCGAGGAACGCGTCGATCGTGGCCGGCGTCGCGTTCGAGACGATGCGCGTGGCGCTCGCCGCCGGGATCGGATCCTGGGGATCCATCGCGAGGTGGCCGAGGGCGTCCGGCCCCACCATGCCGAACGTGTTCATGTCCGGGCCGAGCTCGGTGAGCGGACGGATCAGGTCCGCGCCGTCGCTCTCGTTCCCGAGGTACGCGGCCTGGACGACCGTGAACGACTTGCCGCGGATGAACTCCGGCAGGAACGGCAGCGGCGGGAACTGGTACACCCGCGCGACCGTCGTGATCTCCTCCGGGAGGCCGGCCGAGACCAGCTCGTGCCAGGCGTGCATGACCTCGGGGGCGCGCTCGAACGGGAAGAACAGCGCACCCGCGTAGATCTCGGGGGCCGTGAACAGGTCGAACTCGAGCGCGGTGACCACGCCGTAGTTGCCGCCGCCGCCGCGGACCGCCCAGAACAGGTCGGTGTCGTTGTCGTGGTCGATCCGGCGGAGCTCGCCGTCGGCCGTGACGATCTCGATCGCGGTCAGGGCGTTCGACTGGAGGCCGTGCTTGCGGGCGAGCCAGCCGATGCCGCCGCCGAGCGAGTAGCCGGCCACGCCGACGGTGCGCGACGATCCGTGGAGGGCGACGAGGTTGGCCTCGCCGGCGGCGTCGGCCACCGCGCCCCAGCGCACGCCGGCGCCTACGCGGGCGCGGCGCGCCACGGCGTCGACCTTGACGCCCTGGAGGGCGTCGGTGCGAAGGAGGAGCGCGTCCTCGAGACCGTCCATCGGGCCGGCGTTGTGGCCGGTGCCCTGCGGGGCGACCCGAAGGCCGCGCTGGGAGGCGTAGCGGATGGTCTCGGCTACGTCGTCGGCATTGGCCACCCGTACGACCGCGGCAGGACGCTGGTCGACGAGGACGTTGAAGGTCTGGCGGGCGGAGTCCCAGGCCTCATCGGTGTCGGTGAGGACCTGGCCGTGGAGTCGCGACTGGAGTTCAGAGAAGCGAGTTGACTGGGAGATGAGCATGCATCAAGCATCGGCGCCGGCGGCCCGCATCGCATCGAGGGCACCCCTGAACCCCGACCCGGATCTTTCCGGGGCATACCCCTACGTCAGGGGGTGCTCGGGGTGAGGGCCGCCGGCAGCTCGCGGCGTGACGCGATGTCCAGCTTCCGGTACGCGTTCGAGAGGTGGACCTCCACCGTCTTGGGCGTCACATACAGCGCCTGGGCGATGTCTCGGTTCGTCTGACCGTCCGCCGCGAGCGTGGCCACGCGCAGCTCGCGCTCGGTGAGCGACTCCACTCCGCCCAGCGCCGTTGTGCGAGGCCGGGCGCCGGTGGCGTAGAGCTCCGAGCGCACGTTCTCCTCGAGCGCCTTGGCCCCGGTGATCTCGCACAGCTCAAGCGCGCGCCGCAGCGGCTCGCGCGCGTCCGTGGGGCGGCGGGCGCGGCGCAGCTCGGCGCCGAGTGCGGCCAGCGCCCGGGCGCGCTCGATTCGCTGGCTCGAGACCTCGAGCAGCTCGGCGGCCTCCTCGAGCTCCGCCATCCCGTCACGCGCGAGCAGCTCGCCGAGAACTCGCAGCGACCGGCCCAGACCGGTGGGCGCGCCCCACTCGCGGGCCAGCTCGACCTCCTCGCGCGCGAGCTCGAGCGCCTCCTCGCGCCGGTCGAGCAGGGCGAGCGCCTGGGCCTTGAGCGAGCGCCAGGGCACCCACGCCGGGTTCCTGGCGGGCTCGGCGTGGCGCTCGTAGTCCTCGGCCGCGGCCAGCGCGGCCTCTCCGTCGGCCGACGCCAGCTCGATCCCCACCGCGGTCCGGCGGACGAAGTTGGCTCCGTCCGAGCGGTCGCCCTCCGCCACCGTCGTCTGCGCGATCGCCTCCCGGGCGCCCGCGATGTCGCCGCCCTCGAGCAGCGCGCCGCCGAGGAAGCCGAACGTGTAGGAGGCAGCCTGCTCGGACTCGAGGCCGTACAGCTCCGCCTCCACCAGTTGCGTCCTGAGTGACTCCTCGGCCTCGGCCAGCTCGCCCTGTGAGAGCTTGAAGGCCCCGTCCCAGAGACTCATCGAGAGCTGCGAGAAGAGCGAGCCGTTCCGGTGCGCGTGGTCCATCGTCTCCGCCCATAGCGCCGGCGTGTCCGGGTGGTCGGCATTCGCCAGGGCGAGGATTGCGCCCATCCAGAACAGGCCGTTGTCCGCCTCGTACAGCGCGCCGTCCTCCAACGCGTGCAGGGCGAGCTCGACCGCCCGCTCCCGCGACCGGCCCCGTCTCATCAGACCGAACGCGATCGCGGAGGCGAGCATCCGCGCGCCCGGGAGGTCGCCGAAACGCTCGTCGCTCATAGCCAGGACCCGTTCCGGAGCGTTCTCCACGCGCGCGTTGAAGTTGGCCGAGCTCAGCTCGACCGCGATCAGCGCCTGGCGCTCGTCGGAGCACTCGTCGGGGAGGTCCTCGGCCGCCCGCCGCGCGAACGCGGCCGCGGCGTCGGGATCCGCGGCGAACATCAGCGTGCGCGCGAGCACGAAGGCCGCGAGCGCGCGCCGGTGAGGGTCCTCCAGCAGGTCGTACGCCTCGCGCAGGTGGCCGATCGCGTCCGGTCCGTAGGTGTTGGTGCCGGCGATGCCGAGCTCGAGCAGCATCTCCGCGCGCATGGCGGCGGGCGGCGGCTCATCGAGCGCGCGCGTTAGATAGGCCACCGCGCTCTCCGGGGCGCTCCGGCGGGTGGCGGCGTGTGCCGCCTGGATGAGGACCTTCACGACCCACTCCTCTCCTCGGCGCGGCATCGACAGGAGGTGCGAGGCCACCTGGTCCGGCGGCTCGCCGGCGTCCCGAAGCAGCTCGGCGGCGCGCGAGTGCATCAGCTCGCGGTGCGCGGGGGAGAGCTCCTTGTAGACGGCATCGCGCACCAGCGGGTGCACGAAGCCGAGCGGTGCCTCCTCGCGGAGGATCTCCGCGCGCGCGAGCGCGGCGGTCTGTGCCGCCACGTCCTCCTCAGGAAGCTCGGCCAGGGTGGCGACGGTGGGGAGGTCGGCGCTCTCGCCGAGCACCGCGACCGCACGCGCAACGCTCACCGCCTCGTCCGGAAGCCGGGCGAGCCGGATGAGCACGGTGCGCGAGACCGCGCGCGGCCCGATGTCCGCCACCACCGAGACGCTCGCGGCATCGGGCGTCACGCCGTCGTCCTCGAGCGACGTGAGCAGCTGGCGCAGCAGGAGCGGATTGCCGCCCGTGACCTCGGCGCAGGCGGCGCAGAAGGACTCGTGCGCCTCCTCGCCGAGCCGGGCGCGCACCATGGCCGACACGGCGCCGGCGCTGAGCGGGCCGGGGCGGACCGAGCGCGTGGCCGGCTCGTGGCCTATCTCGGCTATGAGGGCGGGATCGGTGCCGGGATCGGTGCTGCGGAGCGTCGCACCCACGACGACCGGCATGTCCTCGAGCCGCCGGGCGAGGTATGCGAGGAAGCGGAGCGATGGACGGTCGCACCAGTGGAGGTCGTCGACCGACATGAGGAGCTGCCCGTCGGCCGCCGCGTTCGCGGTGAGCCAGTACAGCCCGTGGAGCGCGGCGAACGAGGCGTCCGTGGCCGCCGCCGGCGCGTCGGGATCCGCGGCGCCGAAGATCGACTCCGCCGACGCGGCAGCGCCCGCGAGCCAGCGCGCGCGCACGTCCTCGTCGCTCAGGGCCGGCTCGAAGAGCTGCCGGACGACTCCGAAGGGGAACTCCCGCTCGAGCTCGCTGCCGCGGGCGGAGAGCACGCGGGCGCCGTCCTCCTCGGCGGCCGCCCTGAGCTCCGCCAGCAGCCGGGTCTTCCCGATGCCGGCCGGTCCCTCGACGAGAGTGAGCCTGCCCTCGCCGCCCGCCGCCTCGGCCAGGGCGGTCCGAAGCGACTCGAGCTCGCCATCGCGCTCCAGCAGGAGCTCTGCCCGTCCGGGGTGCGGCACGGCGGGAATCCTAAATACGGTGACGTAAGTGTATACTTACCGTAAGTGACAACTTACCAGAACGGTTTCAGCGCTCTCGCGGATCCGACGCGGCGGCAGATCTTCGAGCGGCTCGCTCGCCGGCCGCGGCCGGTCGGCGAGCTCGCGGAGGGCCTGCCGGTCTCGCGCCCGGCCGTGTCTCAGCACCTGAAGGTGCTGGCGGACGCCGGGCTCGTCGTCGCGACGAGGGACGGGAACCGCCGGCTGTACCGGGTGGATCCGGACGGCGTGGCCGGGATGCGCTCGTACCTGGACCGCTTCTGGACCGATGCGCTCGCCGCGTTCGAGGACGCCGCGCGGGCCAAGGAGGACAGATGACGGAGACGAAGGACGCAGTGACCAGCTCGGTGATCGTGCCGCTGGCGCCCGACGCGGCATTCGAGCTCTTCACCGACCGCTTCAGCGAGTGGTGGCCGAAGGACAGCCACCACATCGCGGATGTGGACGCCGCCGACGTGTTCCTCGAGGCCCACGCAGGCGGCCGCTGGTACGAGCGGGCCGAGGACGGCCAGGAGTGCGACTGGGGCACGGTGATCGAGATCGACCGCCCGCGCCGGATTCTGCTGGCGTGGCAGCTCACGCCCGAGTGGAAGTTCGATGCGGATCCGCAGAGCGCCACCCACGTCGAGGTCACCTTCGGCGCAGAGGAGGACGGCACCCGCGTGACCCTGCGGCACAGCGGCTTCGAGGTGCACGGCGCGGCCGGCGCGGCCATGCGCGAGTCGGTCGGCGGCGACGGGGGCTGGGCCCAGCTGATGGGCCTTTACAAGAACGCCGCCTGAATACGACAAGCTTGCAGGGCCGCGTTCCCGGAGATAGGAATCTCTCGTGGTCCTGGGAGTCGATGTAGGAGGTACCAAGGTCGCCGTCGCCGCCGTGGAGGGCGGGACGGCGACCCGCACGAGAGAGCATCCCACCGTCACCGTCAGCGCCGACGCGCTGCTCGACGGCGTGGAGCACGTGGTGCGCGACGTGATCGCGGACGCCGGCCAGCCGGATGCGATCGGGGTGGGGGTGCCGTCGCAGATCGAGTTCGCCACCGGCACGGTCGAGACGAGCGTGAACATCCCGCTCACCGGCGTGCCGCTCCGCGAGGAGCTGGGCCGCCGCTTCGGCGTGCCGGTCTACGTGGACAACGACGCGAACTGCGCCGCCCTCGCCGAGGCGCACATGGTGGGCGTGAGCCATCTCGTGATGCTCACCCTGGGGACCGGGGTAGGAGGGGGCGTGGTGATCGACGGCATGACCTTCCGCGGCGCTCACGGACTCGGCGCCGAGCTGGGTCACATCGCCGTGAACTCGGACGGGCCACCCTGCCCGGGGAACTGCCCGAACCGCGGCTGCCTGGAGGCCTACTGCTCGGGGCAGGCGCTCGAGCGAGACGGCAGCGAGCTCGCCAGCGACAAGCCCGACAGCCCCCTCGCGGAGCGGCTCGGGCCGGACGGGAGGCTGTCCGCGCGGAAGCTGGTCGCGGCCGCCGAGGACGGAGACCAGGACGCGCTCCTCATCATGGAGAACTTCGGGCGCATGCTCGGGATCGGCATCGCGAACTACGTGAACGTCTTCCAGCCCATCCGGCTCGCGATCGGCGGCGGGCTGTCCCGCGCTTCGCACCTCTTCTTCGATCGCGCCGTCCAGGAGGCGAGCGCCCGGACGCTTCCCGCGCTGTGGAAGCGGGTAACGGTCGCTCTTGCCGAGGGCGGCGCGGACGCCGGCGTCATCGGCGCCGGCCTGCTCGCCGCCCTCGAACTGGAGCGCGAGCGCGATACTGACCTGACCACGGCCACGACCAGCGAAGGAATCGAATGACGACCAGCACGGAGAGCCGCGTAGAGCTCGCCATCAACACGATCCGCACGCTCTCGATGGACGCCGTCCAGAAGGCGAACTCCGGCCATCCCGGCACGCCGATGGCGCTCGCTCCACTGGCATTCACGCTCTACACGCGGGTAATGAGGCACAGCCCGGAGAACCCGGACTGGTTCAACCGCGACCGCTTCGTGCTGTCCGCCGGTCACGCGTCGATGCTCCTCTACTCGACGCTCTACCTCTCGGGCTACGGGCTCTCGCTGGACGACCTGAAGAACTTCCGCCAGCTCGGCAGCCCGACCGCCGGGCACCCCGAGTACGAGTACCGCGAGGCCCCGGGCATCGAGGCGACCACGGGACCGCTCGGCCAGGGGCTGGCGATGTCGGTCGGGATGGCGCTGGCCGAGCGGATGCTCGCCGCCCGCTTCGGCGACGAGCTGATCGACCACCACACCTACGTGATCGCGAGCGACGGCGACATCCAGGAGGGCGTGGCCTCCGAGGCGTGCTCGCTCGCCGGCCATCTCGGACTCGGCAAGCTGGTCGTCTTCTTCGACAACAACCACATCCAGCTCGCGGGCCCAGTCGACCGCGACTTCAGCGAGGACGTGGGCAAGCGCTTCGAGGCGTACGGCTGGCACGTGCAGGACGTGGGCGAGGACCTCTCGGTCGAGACGCTCGAGCGGGCCACCGAGGAGGCGAAGGGCGTGGAGGACAGGCCCTCGCTCGTGATCGTCCGGTCGCACATCGGCTACGGCTCGCCGAACAAGCAGGACACCTACCAGGCCCACGGCTCGCCGCTCGGCGAGGACGAGGTCAAGGCCACGAAGGAGGTCTACGGGTGGCCTCCGGACAAGACCTTCTACGTGCCGGACGAGGCGCGCGAGCCGTTCGAGGAGGCGGCCGAGCGCGGCCGCGAGGCGGTCGAGGAGTGGGACGGGAAGCTCGCGTCGTTCCGCGACTCGAACCCCGACGAGGCCGCCGAGCTCGAGCTCATCATGGACGCCCGCCTGCCGGACGGATGGGACGAGGGTGCGCCGACGTTCGACCCGGGCAACGACGCCATCGCCACCCGCAAGGCCTCGAGCCAGGTCATCCAGTGGGCGGCGGGCCGGGTGCCGGCCCTGATCTCGGGCTCGGCCGACCTCGAGCCGTCGACGCTGACGGAGATCGAGGACGGCGGCTCCGTCGAGCGCGGCGACTACGCCGGCCGCAACGTGCACTACGGCGTGCGCGAGCACGCGATGGGCGCGATGGTGAACGGCCTCGTGCTGCACGGGTTCCGTGCGTTCGGCTCGACCTTCTTCAACTTCCTGGACTACATGAAGCCGTCGGTGCGGCTCGCGTCGGTCATGCGCATCCCGACGATGCACGTGTACACGCACGACTCGATCGGGCTGGGGGAGGACGGCCCGACTCACCAGCCGGTCGAGCAGCTCGCCACCCTGCGCGCGCAGCCGAACATCTACGCGGTGCGTCCGGGCGACGCGAACGAGACCGCGCTCGCGTGGAGGTTCGCGCTGGCGCAGACCGAGACGCCCACGGCGCTCGTGCTGAGTCGCCAGGGGCTCCCGATCCAGAGCCCGGACGACATGCCCGGCGACGCGATCGACCGCGGCGCCTACGTGCTCCGCGAGTCCTCGAACGGCGAGCCCGACGTGATCCTGATCGGCACCGGCTCCGAGGTGCACATCTGCCAGGGCGCCGCTGAGCTGCTCGAGGAGGACGGGATCGCCACCCGCGTGGTGTCGGCCCCCTGCCTCGACCGGTTCGCCGAGCAGGAAGAGGACTACCGCGAGAGCATCCTCCCGCGGAGCGTTCGCGCGCGTGTGTCGGTCGAGGCGGCCTCACCGCTTGGCTGGAGCACGTGGATCGGAGAGGATGGAGAGGCCATCGGAATGACCACATTCGGCGCCTCCGCCCCCCAGCCGGACCTCTACGAGCACTTCGGCTTCACCCCCGAGAAGGTGGCCGAGCGTGCGCGTGCGGTCGTCGAGCGCGCGTCCGCGCGCGCCTGAAAGGAGTCAGACGATGAGCGTCGGCGCAGCGCAGAACGAAAGGCTCGCGGCGTTGACCGCCGCGGGAACGAGCGTGTGGCTGGATCAGATCCGCCGCAACCTGATCACGTCCGGGGAGCTCGAGCGGCTCGAGCGTGAGCTCTCGCTGCGCGGCGTGACCTCGAACCCCGCGATCTTCGAGAAGGCGATCCTCGGCTCGGACGACTACGACGAGCAGATCGCGGAGCTGGCGGAGAAGGGCATGTCGGCACGCGAGATGTTCGAGGAGATCGCGATCCTGGACGTCCAGCTGGCCTGCGACGTGCTCCGCCCGGTCTGGGACGGGGCGCATGGAGCCGACGGCTTCGTCTCGCTCGAGGTCGAGCCCGCCTTCGCGCACGAGAGCGAGAAGACGGTGGCGCAGGCCCGCGACTTCTGGGACCGGGTGGACAGGCCGAACCTGATGGTCAAGATCCCCGGGACCGAGGAGGGCGTGCCGGCGATCGAGGAGGCGGTCGCCGCCGGCATCAACGTCAACGTGACGCTGCTGTTCTCGGTCGAGTCCTACGAGACCATCGCGGAGGCGTACATCCGCGGAATGGAGCGGCGCAAGGAGGCCGGGGAGTCGCTCGAGGTGCACTCGGTCGCCAGCTTCTTCGTCTCACGGGTGGACACCGAGGTGGACAAGCGGCTCGCCGATCTCGGCAGGGAGGACCTGCGCGGGATCGCCGCGGTGGCCAACGCGCGCGCGGCCTACATGCGCTTCAAGGAGCTGTTCTACGGGGACCGCTTCGCGGAGCTGCGCGACGCCGGCGCGCCCGTTCAGCGCCCGCTGTGGGCGTCCACCGGCGTGAAGGACCCGCACTACCCCGAGACCAAGTACGTCGATTCGCTGGTGGGGCCGGACACGGTCAACACGATGCCGATGAACACCCTGCTCGCCTGCGCGGAGGAGCTCGAGGTGAGCGGGAACACGGCGGACCAGGACCCGTCCGAGGACCTGAAGCGGCTCGCCGACGCCGGGATCGACATGGGCGACGTCACGAAGAAGCTGCTGAAGGACGGGATCGACAAGTTCGTGGAGCCCTTCGACGACCTGATCGGCGGAATCGAGCTCGCCCGCGAGGGCATCGTCACGGGGCGGCCGAAGACGATCCAGTCGGCGCTGCCGGACGACCTCGAGCCGCCGATCATCGAGCGGATCCAGACGGCGCAGTCAGAGAACGTGGCGAAGCGGGTGTGGTCGCGCGACGAGTCGCTCTGGGGCGGCCCCGGCGTGGCGGAGATTGGCAACCGGCTCGGCTGGCTCACGATCAGCGACAAGATGCTCGAGCACGCGGCCGACCTGCACGCGTTCGCCGACCAGGCGAAGGCGGACGGCCTCGAGCACGCGGTGCTGCTCGGCATGGGCGGCTCGAGCCTCGGCCCCGAGGTGATCCGGCGCTCCTACGGCGACGTGCCGGACGGGCTGCGGCTGCACGTGCTCGACTCCACCGACCCGGGCGCGGTGCTCGCCGTCGAGGGCGAGATCGACATCGACAAGACGCTGTTCGTGGTCTCGTCGAAGTCCGGCGGCACGATCGAGACGCTGTCCCACATGCGCCACTTCTACGAGCGCGCCGGCGGCGACGGCTCGCGCTTCTGCGCGGTCACCGACCCGGGCAGCCCGCTGATCGACGAGGCGAACGAGCGCGGCTTCCGGCGCGTGTTCGAGAACGATCCGGACATCGGCGGCCGCTACTCGGTGCTCTCCTACTTCGGCCTGGTGCCGGCGGTGCTGGCGGGCGTGAACGTCGAGGGCATGCTGCACCAGGCGCAGGTGGCCGAGCAGGCCTGCCAGCAGTACGACTCGCCCCAGTCGAATTCCGGGCTGTGGCTCGGATGCGTGATGGGCCAGCTGGCGGAGCTGGGCCGCGACAAGCTCACCTTCGCCGTCTCGGACCCGCTCTCGAGCTTCGGCCTGTGGGTCGAGCAGCTCATCGCGGAGTCCACGGGCAAGGAGGGGAAGGGCGTGCTTCCGGTGGCGGGCGAGCCGCTCGGCGAGCCGGACGTCTACGGCGACGACCGCGTGTTCGCCTACCTGCGGAACGAGGACGAGCCGGACGAGGACATGGACGCGAAGATCGAGGCGCTGGGGCGTGCGGGGCACCCGACGGCCACGCTGTCGTTCAGCGGTGGCGCGGGCGACCTCGGCCGAATCTTCTTCTTCGCCGAGTTCGCCACCGCGGTGGCCGGCTGGGCGCTGGGGATCAACCCGTTCGACCAGCCGAACGTGCAGGAGGCGAAGGACAACACCGCGCGGATCCTGAAGGAGGGCCTGCCCGACGAGGATCCGGGCTCGCTCGAGGACCTGCTGGCCAAGGCCGAGCCGCCGAAGTACATCGCGATTCTCGGCTTCGTCACGCCGTCTGAGGAGTACGACGAGGCGGTGACCGAGCTGCGCACGAAGCTCCGCGAGCGCACCCGCTGCACGACGACGTTCGGCTACGGGCCGCGCTATCTCCACTCGACCGGGCAGTACCACAAGGGCGGCCCCGCGAACGGGCTGTTCATCCAGCTCTACCAGCGCGGCTCCGAGGACGTGGAGATCCCCGGCGCCGGCTACTCGTTCGAGCACCTGAAGAACGCGCAGGCGCTGGGCGACATGCAGACGCTTCGCGCCCACGGGCTCGAGGTGGTGCGCATCGAGGTTGACGGACCCGACGACGTGAGGAGGCTGGTCTGATGCAGCTGGGGTTCGTCGGCCTGGGGAAGATGGGCGGCAACATGGTCCACCGGATCCACCGCGATTCGGACCACGAGTGCGTGGTGTTCGACTTCTCGGACGAGGCGGTCAGCACGGCCGAGGGCCACGGCGCGACCGGCGCCGCCTCGCTGGAGGAGCTCGTCTCGAAGCTCGACCCGCCGCGCACGGTCTGGATCATGGTGCCGGCGGGCGATCCCACCCAGGGCACCGTGGAGGAGCTCACCGGGCTGCTCGAGGACGGTGACACGATCGTCGACGGCGGCAACTCGCGCTGGACCGACGACAAGCGCCGCCAGGAGGACCTTCGCGAGCACGGCCTCCACTACGTGGACGTGGGCGTGAGCGGCGGCGTCTGGGGTCTCAGCGTGGGCTACTGCATGATGGTCGGGGGCGACGACGAGGCGGTGGAGCGGCTGAGTCCCATCCTCGACGTGCTCGCCCCGCAGCCCACGGAGGAGCACGGGCCGGGATGGGGACACTTCGGCCCGACCGGCGCCGGCCACTACGTGAAGATGGTCCACAACGGCGTGGAGTACGGGATGATGCAGGCGTACGCCGAGGGCTTCGCGCTGTTCGACTCCTGCGAGTACGAGCTGGACAACGCGAAGATCGCGCACCTGTGGATGCAGGGCTCGGTGGTGCGCTCGTGGTTGTGCGAGCTCGCCGCGCGCGCGTTCGAGCAGGAGGGGAACGACCTCCACTCGATCGCCCCGTACGTGGAGGACTCGGGCGAGGGCCGCTGGACGGTCGAGGACGCGATCGACAAGCGGGTGCCGATGCCGGTGCTCACCGAGTCGCTGTTCGCCCGCTTCAGCTCCCGCGACATGGGCGACTTCGCCGCCAAGGTGAACGCCGCCCTGCGCAACCAGTTCGGCGGCCACGCCGTGCACGCGGCCGATTCGGCGGCTCAGGGACAGCCGCACGCGGAGTAGCGCCATGGTGGTCGTGGAGGAGAAGCATCAGCAGGACAACCCGCTGGTCGAGGGGCTGGAGCGCCGGCCGGTCCACCCGACGACGATGGTGATCTTCGGCGGCACCGGCGACCTCGCCCACCGGAAGCTCCTGCCGGCGATCTACAACCTCGCGCACGAGGGAGCGCTCCCGGAGCGCTTCAACCTGATCGCGGTGTCGCGCTCCGAGATGTCCGACGACGAGTTCCGCGACGGGGCGCGCGACTCGATCAAGCAGTACTCGCGCCGGGAACCGGACGAGCAGGTGCTCGACAAGTTGCTCGAGCAGGTGCGCTACGTGCCCGGCACGTTCGACGACGACAGCGTGTTCGACCGGCTCGAGGAGGACCTCGACCAGTTCGACCGCGACGCCGACGTCACGTTCAACCGGATCTTCTACCTCTCCACGGCCCCGAGCTTCTTCGGGCTGATCGTCGAGAAGCTTGGCGAGCACGGACTCGACAAGCACGACGACGCCGAGGTCCGCGTGGTGATCGAGAAGCCCTTCGGCACGCGCGAGTCGGAGGCCAAGGCGCTCAACCGCCAGGTGCTGAAGGTGCTGAAGGAGTCCCAGGTCTACCGGATCGATCACTACCTGGGGAAGGAGACCGTCCAGAACGTGCTGGCGTTCCGGTTCGCGAACGGGATGTTCGAGCCGATCTGGAACCGGAACTTCATCGACTACGTGCAGATCACGGCGGCCGAGGACATGGGCATCGGCCGGCGGGCCGAGTACTACGACAGCGCGGGCGCGCTGCGCGACCTGGTGCAGAACCACATGCTGCAGCTGCTCACGCTCCTGTGCATGGAGCCGCCGGTCACGTTCGACGCCGACGAGGTGCGCGACGAGAAGGTCAAGGTGCTCCACGC
>Ga0111539_10005793_pt1 | contig 15964 bp, 12 predicted proteins | sample RhiMethybrSRZTD1_FD_79667 | JGI IMG/M metagenome (GOLD analysis project Ga0111539, IMG submission 79667) | Populus rhizosphere microbial communities from Tennessee, USA - Rhizosphere MetaG P. TD hybrid SRZTD1 (version 2) (version 2) | ecosystem: Host-associated > Plants > Roots > Rhizosphere >... | reverse complement strand
GCCATAGATCCTCTTGCCGGCTTGATTGCCGGGACCCTCGATGTTGCATTCATGCGTGGACCAATCGACTCTGACCAACTAGACATTCGGGAACTGCTGAGGGAGCGGATCGTTGTGATGCTTCCGGCGCATCATCCGCTTGCCCGCCGAAAGAGTGTTCCAGTCGAACTCCTGGATGATCTCCCCTGCATCACGATGGACCGCTCGCTTTCGCCGGCGTTGCACGATGCGATCTCGGCGCTTTACCGCCAGGCGCGCATTCGCATGCACGCCGTATCGAGCGCCGACAACGTGCTCGGCCACTTGCGTCTCGTCCAGGAGGGGTTGGGATTTGCGCTCCTGCCCGATTCGATGGGCGCGCTGCTTCCACCGGGTGTCGTTGTAAAGGAGCTCAAGTGCGATCCGGCGCCGACCGTTTCTATTGTTGTCGCGTGGAAGATGGGGAATACGTCGCCACTCGTGAGTGCCTTTGTCGATCTCGTCTACCATTGCGTCGGCACATCGAAAGACGTGCCACGTCTTACGCATCGACGGACAAAGTCTTAGCCCCTCCTACGGGTGGTTGTTAGACTCCGCGAACAGAACATGTCCTTCAACACACAGCCATCTGCATCATCGGGGCCACTTTCCGGGCTCACGGTTCTCGACCTTACGCACGCCCTGGCCGGCCCGTTTGCTTCGTTCTTACTGGCAAGTTTGGGTGCTCGTGTCATCAAGATCGAAAATCCCAGTGCGCCGGACCCATGCCGTCAGAATCCGCCGTATCTTGGTGCCGATGGAGTATCGCTCGGGCGCAGAAACGCTGACGATGTCTCGGTCTCCGCATTGAATCGGTTACGTGGCAAGCATGGCGTCACGCTGAATCTAAAGCAGCCGCGCGGCCGCGAGGTGTTCGCCGACCTGGTGCGGCATGCCGACATTGTGGTCGAGAACTTCAGCGCCGGCACGCTGGACAGGCTCGGCGTCGGCTATTCGTTCGCGCAGGCGATTAACCCGGGAATCATCTACTGCTCGATCTCCGGATTTGGTGCGACGGCCAACGGGTCCGGTAAGGCGATGGACAGCATTATTCAGGCGCTGAGCGGCTTAATGATGACTTCCGGAAGTCCTGAGGATCCGCCGGTGCGCGTTGGTGTTCCCGTCGCGGATCTGCTTGCACCGGTATTCAGCGTGATCGGCATTCTTGCGGCGCTTCGGCAGCGTGAAACCACGGGGAAGGGGCAGTACGTCGACGTGTCGATGCTCGGCGTTCTGACCTCCCTTGTCGCAGCCGAACCCTTCGATCTTCTTGAAGCGTGTGGATTGCCGCAACGTACCGGGCGCATGGTGCCGCGACTTACGCCGTTTGGCATCTATGAATCGGCGGATAGCCACGTGGCAATTTGCGCTCCGTCCGAACAGTTCGCGCGTGGCGTGTTCGCGGCAATAGGACACCCGGAGTTCGACACGGATCCGCGATTCGCGAGTCGTGATGCCCGAGTGGCCAACGTTGACGCGCTGAACACGCACATCGAAGCTTTTACTCGATCGGTTCCCACCGCAGTGCTGTTGCCGCTTCTCGAGCAGCACGGGGTACCCGCTGCGGAAGTTCGCTCGCCGGCGAAAGCCGTGCGCGACCCGCGTGTTCAGCAGCGTGGTGAGACGGTCCCTCTGGAGCACCCGAAATTCGGTCGCGTGGCGGACGTGATCGGGATGGGTCTGCCGATAACGTTCTCGGATGCCCCGGCAGCTGCCCTGCGGCCGGCCCCATCTGTGGGTCAAGACAACGCGCTCGTTTATGGCGATTGGCTGGGCTATGACCAGGCAGCCGTCGAAAAGCTGCGAGCGGACGGCATTATTTGAATTCATGACGACCACGCCCATCATGACGCTGACGGCGGCATTTGATGCCCAGCACAGGGCGTTTCACCGCGCATTGGAGCGGAAGGATCGTGTTGTCGTACTTTCGTCGCCGTCAGCTCCTGTCGAGATCGTTCGTGCTGCAGGACTGAATCCCATCGTCGTGCGTGGGGGCGTGTCGCCGACACCGACAGCCGACGGACATCTCGAAGCGGGCGTCTTCCCGCCAAGACTTCGGTGGCTGGCCGAGGCAGCACTTTCAGGGTTTCTCGCCAACACTACTCGTATCGTTTTCCCGCGAACATCGGATCCCGATTACAAGTGCTTCCTCTATCTCCGGGAGTTCGCGCGACTGGGGATAGCTCCGGCGTTGCCGCCGGTTTCGTTGTTCGATCTGCTCCAGTCTGAGGGTCCGAATGTTCGGGCCTACAATGTCGCGCGAACAGGTGCTCTCCTGAAAGAACTCACGCTCGCAGACGGTCACTCACTTTCTCTGGACGCTGTACGACACGAGATTGAGCGAGCGAATTTTGCCCGCGCTGCTGCGAGAAGACTGATTGCTCTACGCAAAGGTGCTCCACGTGTCACGGGTACTGAAGTGTTGCCGCTGCTTGGCGCATTCTGGACTCTTGACCCTGAGGTCTACGCGACCTTTGCCACCGCAGCCGCAAATGAGATCGCGCAGCGTCCCGCAATCAGCGGCCCACGCATTCTCCTTGCCGGCGCGCCAGTGGATAGCCCAGAGTTACATTCGACGATTGAATCCTGCGGCGCTGTCGTTGTTGCTGAGATTGGTCCGTTCGGAACCGGCGTAGCTGGAGAAGATGTCGCGTGCACTAATGATCCGATCGCTGCACTGGCGGACAAATACTACGCTGACGCGATTGGCCCAAGAACGCCAATCACTCGAATGCGGCGCCTGATTGAAGAACTCCTCGATGATGTCGATGCAGTCGTGATCTCACTGCCATCCGAAGACACGGCCTTTGGCTGGGACTATCCGTGGCTCCGCACTCTGTTGGAGAAGAAAGGCATTCCGCATACGTGCGTTTCGTCTCCGGATAATGAACGGTTCGACACACTCATGAATGCGCTGGCTCGAACGGAGGTTCGGCGTGGCTGACAAGCAACTTAGTGCTACCGCTGCTGCCGGCGCCTTCCAGAAGGAATGGTTTGCGGATCTCCGCCGTCGCGTGTTCGACGAGCGTCAACCTTACGCGCTGTTGCAAGCGGACGTGCCGTTCGAACTTTTCGACCTGTTGGATATCCCGGCCGTCAGCAACCAATGGTGGGCGGCGATAGTCGCGGCCAAACGTCAGGCTCCAGCATATCTCGATGCGATGGCCGCCGACGGCCATCATGAAGGTCTTTGTCATTACTGCAGCCTCGGCTACGCGTCGACGAAGTATCGCGACGTGCAGGAGCCGCCGTGGGGTGGACTGCCAACGCCGCGCTTGCTTTGTGCGCGTCTCACCTGTGATTGCATTCATCGCGTTTTCTCGCTCTGGGCCGATGAATTCGGTTCCGAACTGATCGAAATCGATCACCCGGGTGCCGGCGATCTGCCCGCTCGATGGTGGGAACTCGGTCGTCATCGATGGCGCGAATTGGTTGAACCTCATCGTCTGGCGTTTGTTGCCTCCACTCTGGAGCGGCTTGTCGAACGCCTGGAGGAAATTCGCGGGCGTTCACTGGACCGAGCGGCTTTGCGCCAGCGTCTGGAAAGCGTGAACCAGCAGGAAGAGATCTTCGCCTCTGTTCGTGATCTGATCGCATCTGCGCCGGAAGCGCCTGTTCGCATGACGGAACAAATCAGCAACGTCATGGCGACACAGTGGGTGCGCGGCACCGACTGGGCGCTCGCGCATGCACGCGCATTTCACGACGAGGTGCGTCAGCGAGTCGATGCCGGCATCGCAGCCTGCCCGGGCGAGAGAGCGCGGTTGATGTGGGTGGGTGTGGGATTGTGGCACGACACGGACTTCTATACCGCGTTCGAAGAGTCGCATCGCGCGGTGTTCGTCTGGTCGATGTATCTGGCCTTCGGACCCGATGGCTACATCCGTTACGGTCTCGACGATCCGATGGCTGCACTTGCAAGCCGGTTGGCGAGTTTCAATGAGTACCTGCACAACCCGCCGTGGGCCGCCGAATGGATAGTGGAGCAGGCGCGGCGACACCGGATTGATGGCGCACTGGTGCTGCGGCCACGGAGTATGAAGCCTGCAGCAACGGGCCGTCTGTTCATCGAACGCGCGCTCGAAAATGCAGGCATCCCGGTGCTGCCAATCGAAGCAGACGTCGTGGATTCGCGCGCGTGGGATCCAAAGAGCGCCCGGGAATCGGTGCGATCATTTCTAGAGAAGCGGGTGATCGTATGAGCCGCGCTCCGCACCGATCGACTTCTGCCTGGGGGTTGCCGTTTATCGTTACGCTGGGGGCGATGTTTGCGCTCCAACTCTCGAATCTTGGTTTCTCGCCTTTGCTGCCGTCCATCCAGCACGAATTCGGTATGAACTATAAGCAACTCGGTTTGTTTACCGGAATGTACGGGTTGCTTGCGCTTGCACTGAGTGTGCCGGCCGGTCTCAGCGCGAAGCGCTTCGGTGAGAAGCGGGTGCTGGGTCTCGGCTTGCTCGGCGTCGCTGCTGGAAGCATGCTGCTTGGTGAGGCATGGAGCTTCGAATCTGCATTGCTATTCCGTGGTTTCACGATCTTTGGCTACCGTTTCGCGTTTGTCTGTGTGCTTATCGCCATTGCACTCACCGCGCCGCCGTCCCTGAGAGGTCGCACGATGGGAATCCTCGGGGCGACGTCGGCCTTGTCTTCGGTCATTGGATCTCCCATCGGCGGCGCACTCGTTGACAAGCTGGGCTGGAGGCACGCGATCGTCGGTTACGCCGTGATGGCAGTGTTGGGCGTGGGCGCATTCTGGCTCTTCTACCGCCCTGCTTCTGCTGAGGGTCCTCGGGAGATTGACGGGCACTCTTCCGGTGCCGGGGCAAGTCGAAGTGCGTTTCTCTCTCCCGTGGTCTGGATTCTGGCGTTGATTGTCGGTATGGGCGGATTCGGGCAATTCACGGTGACGAACTTCGTGCCGAGCGTGGCAAAGGCCGTCTACAACCTGGATGCGAAGGCCGCAGGCATCATCATCAGCACCGGTTACGTCACGGCAATAGTTGCGAACATCCTTGTCGGTTTTCTTGTAGATCGTTTCAATAAACTGGCTGTGCTGGGCGGCATCTTCATCCTGCTTGCCGTCGCGTCCTCAACATTGACCATAGAAAACCTTGCGATCTTTCGCGTTGCCACCGCAGCTGTAATCGGTTTTGGCTTCACGGCCGCGAATCAATTATATGGACTCGCGGGCAGCCTCACAGCCCGTAGTGAAACAGGCAATGCCATGGGTATTGTGAGCCTCGGTGCCGGCTTGTTCGGTTACTTTGGACCACAAATGCTCGGAATACTGCGAGATTGGACGGGCTCGTTCGCGGCCGGCTTCTACATGGTAGCCATTGCGGATGTCATCACGCTCGGACTGATCATGCTTCTGTATCGCATCAACGGAGGGCTTCAGCCACCTCGTCTGAAAGAGGATTACGTATGCGCCGAATGATTTTCGTCGCCACTCTCTGCGTCATCGCCGCGACCGCCGTCGCATGGGTGCAGCCACAGGCGCCCGTTGCCGGCCGGCCGAACGTCGTGCTTATCATGAGCGACGATATGGGATACGCCGACTTGAGCAGCTACGGCGCAACCGACGCCAAGACGCCAAACATCGACAGTCTCGGTCGCGACGGCGTGAGGCTTACCGATTTCTATGCGAACGGAGTTCTGTGCAGCCCGACGCGCGCAGCATTAATCAACGGCAGATATCAGCAACGCTATCTGATCGACAACGTCGTTGGAGGCGCGACGCCTCCACTTAAAATCACGGGAGAGTCTCTCCCGCAGGTGCTGAAGAACAACGGCTATGCGACAGGCCTCGTCGGCAAGTGGCATCTGGGCACCACGGTGCAAACCGGCCCGCGCGCGCACGGCTTCGAATATTTCTTCGGCTTTTTGGGAAGTCATATCGATTTCTATCACCATAACCGCGGAGCGATGGCACCGGATCTTTGGGAGAATGACGCTAGCATTTACCCGCAACTCGATGGCGAGTACATGACGGATCTCATCACAGATCGCTCTATTCGATTTATCGAGCAGAGTGCGTCGGCAAACAAACCGTTCTTCGTTGATGTCGCCTATAACGCGCCGCACTGGCCTTATCAACCGCCTGGAAAACCATCGCCGGCGCCCGGAACCGGGGCGCAGCAGTTGCCGCAGCAGGAGAATACAGCGACTCGTGCCGATTACGTCGCAATGGTCGAGGCCGTCGATCTGGGCGTCGGAAAAATCCTGCAGGCACTCGAGCGCTTGAGGCTCACGAACAACACCATCGTCATCTTCACAAATGACAACGGTGGCGAGTGGCTGTCGAACGGCGGGCCCTTATTCAATCGCAAGTGGACTACATGGGAAGGCGGGATTCGCGTGCCCGCACTCATCAAGTGGCCGGGCCACATCCAGCCGGGGCGTGTATCGAATCAGGTGGGGATCACGATGGACTTGAGTGCTTCGATTGTCGCCGCCAGTGGCGCCACCGTACCGGCCGATTATGACGGCATTAACTTATTTCCGATCCTGGAGGGCCGCGCTGCCGCAGCCGAGCGGACTCTCTATTGGCGGACCGACGTCGGTAACCGCAGCATGCGCTCGGTTCGCAGCGGTGACTGGAAGCTTGTCGTTGATGCCAATCATTTGTTCGTTTTCAACCTGCGACAGGATGTCGGCGAGCGTAACGACCTCACCTTCCGTCGGCCCGATATTGCCAACAGCTTGCGACCCATGCTCACGCGGTGGGAGCAGGAGATGGACGCCGAGGCTCGTATTCACTATCCCGATGCTGCTCCAGCGCGAGGCGCGCGAGGAGTGGCGCCGGGTCCAGGTGCAGGCCGAGGAGGCGCACCGCCCCGAGGCGGCCAGAACTAAGGAGACACATCCATGATGCTTCGACACCTTCTTATATCCGCGTGCGCGTTCGTCGCGCTGACTCTCGGCGTTGCGGCCCAGACACCGGCACCGCAGACACGGGCAACCGGAAATCAACACAAGCAGTACACGTTCGCGCCGACCGGTCAACAGATGCCGTATCGCGTTTTCGTTCCGCCGACCTGGGACGGGAAGGCATCGTTGCCGATCATCCTCATGCTGCATGGCGCAGGATCAGACGAGAACAGCTACATGAACATGAACGACGGCCTGCTTCCGAAGCTCGCCGCCCAACACGGGTACATCGTCGTCACCCCGCTGGGGTTCACCCCAATGGGCGCATATGGCAATCCGCTGCGTCTTCCTGCCGTCTTCGGAGAGACTGCGGCCGCAGTGACGCAGCGCGCAGCCGTTACTCCCGTGCGCCAGCGCGAGTTGAATCTGAGCGAACTCGAAGTGATGACGGCTTTGGAAGTGGTGACCGAGGAGTATGGCGCCGACCGGTCTCGAACCTTTCTCGTTGGGCACTCCATGGGTAGCGGCGGTGCGTGGCATCTGGCCGCTCGCTACCCGGATCGATGGCGTGCTGTGGCGCCGATGTCGGGTCCGTTTGTCGATGTGGCGACCTATCCTTTCGATCGTATTAAGAAGCTTCCGATCTTCATGACCGAAGGAACAGGCGCAACGCCCTCATTGGAAGGTAGTCGCAGGATGGCGAAGTACATGCGCGAGGGCGGCTTCGTGTTCGACTACCTTGAAGTGGATGGCAACCACGGGAGCATGGTTGGCATGGTGTGGCCCCGCGTGTTCGAGTTCTTCAATCGTTACAAGTGAGGAGCAAGGCCTTGTATAGAGATTCATGTCAATGCACCGCGGAGCGGTGCAAGGAGAGTAGCCAGGTGTGGAGCGCAGAGCGCGACACGCCTGGTCTATCAAGCAACGAGATTGGCACCCCAGTCGGGGCGCCAGGAACGAGGGCCTCGGGACGCTTACCCGGGGTATCGCTCGCTACGCTCGCTCAACGGGCTACTCTCCCTGCACCGCTCCGCGGTGCATCAATTGCTTTACTCATTGTCGTCCTCGCACATCCGTGCTTTGCTCAGGCGTTGCAAGAGATCCGCTTGTGGCCTGGGCGCGCGCCTGGGACTGAATCGTGGATAGTGCCGGAAAACACAGCTTCATCGCCTTCGGGCGATCGCACGATCACCAACGTCAGCGAACCCAGTGTCACGGTATTTCTTCCTCCGCCGTCTGCAGCAAACGGCGCTGCCGTTGTTGTTGCGCCGGGTGGTGCGCTTCGAGCTCTTGCCTGGGATAGCGAGGGTGTTAGGGTGGCCCAGTGGTTGAACGGCAAAGGTATCGCGGCGCTGGTACTGAAGTACCGGACGTTGCAGAGCGCACCTGGGGGCAATCGCGGGAGAGGCGGCGCGCCTCAGGCGCTGGCTAATTCTGGAGGGCCCCGCGTTGAACTGGAGATTCGTAACGCAAACGCAAACCCGGAACCGGGCGATGCCGCGCTCGCGGAAGTGCTGCGGATGGCGACCGCAGATGCTCAGCAGGCGCTGAGACTCGCTCGCCGCAATGCGACTGCCTGGGGCATCGATCCGACGCGCGTCGGGATCATGGGATTCTCCGCCGGGGGTGGTATAGCAGTCGGTACGGCACTCGCCGAACGGTCGGATGCGTCCCCCGACTTTCTGGTGTCTGTCTACGGTCCGTCACTGCAGGACGTGAACGTGCCCTCCTATGCTCCGCCGTTATTCATCGCAGTCGGTTCCTCACACTTCAACGTGACGAACGGTTGCCTCGCTCTGTTTGCGGCGTGGAAGGCAGCGGGCAAGCCGGCAGAAATACACGTTTATGATCAGGTGAGCGCGGGTTTCGGCATGTCCAAACGTGGTCTTCCGGTCGATTCGTGGAACGAGCGGCTATTGGATTGGCTTTCGGCTCGAAAAGTCATCACTTCAAAGTAACGGAATGAAGAAGGGGATCGTTTCCTTATTTCTGTGTTTGGTCGTGGCGGCGGTGGTGTTGTATGGCCAGGCACCCGCGGCCCCGTTCAAATGGATCGACGCAGGCTCCAGCCTGGTGTTGCCCCGAGAGCTGTCTTTCGAGAACGTCAGCGGACGGCTCGGAGTCTTGAATGGCGAGGGCCCGGTTGCAACGAAGGGGCATCCTTTCTTTGAAGCGCTCGGGCCTAACGGCAGGGCCTGTGTGACCTGTCACCAGCCTGCGAATGCGATGAGTCTTTCGGTCGATCTCATTCGGGAGCGGTGGACTGCGACCAAAGGCAAAGATCCGCTGTTTGCCGCGATCGACGGCTCGGACAACCCGAGTTCCCCGCAGGATCGCGAGTCGTCGCATTCACTGTTGCTGAATCGCGGGCTTTTCCGCGTCGGACTGCCCTGGCCTCCCGAAAAAAATGCTGTTCCCGAGTTCACGATCGACATTGTTCGTGATCCAACCGGAATCAACCGCGATCCAGTTTGGGGGATGAAGAGCGCCACGCCGACCGTGTCTGTTTTCAGGAGGCCGAGGCCGGCAGCCAATCTCAAGTATGTGCTCGCCCCCGACAACGGGGTGTTTAACGTGAAGCTTGGTGTTCTTCTAGACAAGGACCCGGTCACAGGCAAGCCTGTCAGCATGAACATGATGGCTGACGCACGTGCCGGCACGCTTGCGATTCAGGCAGAGAGTGCGTATCGCGATCATCAACAGGGCAGGGGACAACTCAGTCCGGACCAGTTGAATCGGATTATCGCTTTTGAAAGTCAGGTCTATGCGGCGCAGAGCTTTGACAACGGGGCAGGGGACCTGGCCGAAGCGAGTGGGCCTGGCGCGCTCGGTCCGCTGAACCTCCTTCGCGAAACGGCAGGAGTCCTGAACAGCCCAGCAAAACCAGTGTTTGTTTTTTTCGATCGATGGAAAACTGACAGCGAGTTTCGGCAATCTGTTGCGCGCGGGAATGACATCTTTTTGAATCGCACCTTCTGGGTGAGGGATGTCGCCCACATCAACTCGATAGGTTTGGCCAATCCCGCAAAGCGAAGCTGCGCGGTTTGCCACAATGCCGTCATGTCCGGGATGGACAGGGCGCCGGGCTGGGTGGACTTGGGAACCACGAACTACCCGACATGGACCGAACCCAAAACCTGGAACGAAGAAGGGGAGTTGCCGGTGTTCAAGTTGACCTGCCGCGCTGATGCCAGGCCTCATCCTTTTCTTGGACGTGTGATCTATACCAGTGATCCAGGGCGCGCGCTGATCACAGGCAAGTGTGCCGATATCGGAGCAATTACCATGCAGCAGTTTCGCGGCCTGGCAGCCCGCGCGCCGTACTTCGCGAATGGGTCTGCGAAAAACCTGATGGAATTGGTGGACTACTACGATCGACGTTTCGATATGCGGCTCACGACGCAGGAGAAGCAGGACCTCGTGAACTTTCTTAGAGTGCTATGAAACGATTTCTACAAATGGCCCTGGTGGTAGGGCTGAGCGCGGTGACGGTTAACGCGCAGAACCTCTCGTTTGTCACCTGCCCTGTTGTGCGTGACACCAAGACGGTCCCGTGCTGGCTCGCTGAATACGAAGGCGAGACTTACTACCTCGGTAAGCAGGGTGGTGTTGCGCAGGACTTTTATCCTCCGCAACTCAACCATGAGGTTTTGGTCGAAGGCGTCGTCGCGGCAGGCCCGCGCGTTTGCGGTGGAGTGCCGTTGCAACCCGTGAAAGCGTCGGTTCTCCTCGAGATTAATCGCGCTTGCAACACGATTCTGCCAGTGGAAGATGGGATCGAGGCGCCTCAAGCTGTGCCGTCGCGCGATCCCGTTTCATGGGTTCGTTCCAACAGCACGTCCGAGACGACGATATACTTCGACTTCGACAACGACTTCCTCAGCTTGCATACAACCGCGGCGATTCAGCGGATTGCCGAGCAATTTCTGCAGACGAAAGCGGCGGCAATCGAACTCTCGGCATTTCGTGGGTCTTCCAGACTGAGCAATGGAAAAGAGCTGGTTGAGCAGTCCGGCACTGCGGCGCTACGGGCAATGAAGGTGCAGGAGATTCTCGCAGGACTCGGTGTGCCCCAGACGGCTGTGAGAGTGCGCGTGCAGGCCGAATACAGAAAGCCTGATGGCATCGAGGATCCGTGGAGCCGGAAGGTGACACTCTCTATAAAGCCATGACGTCCTCGCATATGCCAGGGGTGGCTCGCTGCCGCTCGCTCACCCCTGGCTATTCTCCTTCACCCCTCCGGGGTGGAAAACGCGCAGCCCGGAGGGCTGCGAGGATATTAGCCCCGGGTGGAGCGAAGCGACACCCGGGGTAGTTGTAAGAGCGAAATCCGCACCCCGGCAGGGGTGCGAGGATTAACCCGGACCGTCGAGTGAGCGCCCGAAAGACGTGGCACGTCTAACAAATCGATTCAGAAAGTCTTGGCTCCTAGTGCTGGCGGTTGTTAGACTCCGCGACAGAAACGTCAAGGCAAACAACAACTTCACAAAAGGAAGCTTCTTATGGCGAAAGCGAGAATGGTTGCATTGGGAATTACTGCCAGCGTGCTGGGGATTTTTGTGGCAGGCGTGGCAGCACTGGGCGGACCTCAGGCCGGCAGTCCCGCTGCGGTAGGGACGGAGGCCGGTGAGCGAACGGTTGAGGACGGCGGCACCGGCCCGTACAAGGCCGTCGCCGTAAGCAATACCGGCATTGCGACACACACGGTTTACCGGCCGAAAGACCTCAGCGCATTTGGCGATAAGGAAAAACTTCCGATACTGGCGTGGGGCAACGGCGGGTGCTCGAATTCAAACGCGGCACACCAAAACTACCTGTCGGAAATCGCATCGCATGGCTATTTCATCGTGGCGATTGGGCCGATGCAGGCTGCAGGTGCCCCGCGCGGTGCGGCTGCCGGGGGGCCAAGCGGCGGAACCCTTCTTCAGGCCATGAACTGGGCTACCGAGCAGAATACGAATCCCCAGAGTCCCTACTACCGAAAGCTCGACCCATCGAAGGTTGCGGTGGCCGGGCATTCCTGCGGCGGTCTGCAGGCATTGGAAATTTCTCCAGACCCGCGCGTCAAGACCACGCTCGTGGTGGACAGCGGAATTCTGAACGATCCAAATCAGAGACCCGGTGCAGCTGCACCCCCCCGAGGGGGAGCCGCACCCGGTGGCGGCGCACCAGCAGGCGCACCTGCGGGAGCACCCGCAGGCGCGGCACGTGGCGGTGGGGGCGGCGGCGCTCTACCAGGCATGCCTCCGCTCACGAAGGATCACCTTGCGAAGCTGCACGCTTCTGTCTTTTTCCTCCTCGGAGGAGAGACGGACATTGCGTACGCCAACGGCATGGATGATTTCAAACGCATCGAAAAGCTTCCGACGTTCGTTGCCAATAAGGGCGTCGGTCACGGCGGAACGTTCAACCAGCCCCACGGCGGCGACTGGGCGATGGCTTCCATTGCCTGGCTCGACTGGCAATTTAAGGGCAATGCGGAAGCGGGCAAGCTTTTCACAGGTAATCCTCCGGGACTGGCCACGAAAGATGGCTGGACGGTGGACAAGAAAAACATCCCTTAAGGCGTGAATCGATGAAAGCAGTGTGGGCTGGCGCAATAGCCGTGCTGGCGGTTTCTACGGCACTTGCGCTGGCCCAGCAAACACCGGGTAACGCCTGGATTTCTGCCGGCACAGCGGGCGTTCTGCCGGCAGAACCGGAATTCCCGACACCTACCGGCCGCGTTGGCCTCCTCCTTTCCACAGGACCGGTCGAAATGAAGGGGCATCCGTTCTTTACTCCCTTGGGCAAGAACGGCCGCGCCTGCGTGACCTGCCATCAGCCGGCATACGGCATGAGTTTTTCTGCCGAGGCCGCTCGGGATCTGTGGAAGCAAACAGGCGGCAAAGACCCGTTGTTTGCGGCAATCGACGGATCCAACTGCCCGAATCTTCCGCAGGATCAGGAGAAATCGCACTCCCTGCTGCTGCAGCGCGGGTTGATCCGCGTTTTTCTTCCCGTTCCAAAGAACGCTGAGTTCACGATCAATGTCGTGGGCGATCCCACGGGATGCAATACCAGTCCGATTTACGGACTGAACAGTCCGACACCTACGGTCTCCGTTTATCGGCGTCCCCGCATGGCTGCGAACCTCAAGTACGTCACGGGCCCGGCGCCACGTATCGTCTTGAAGCTCGGCGCGCTGGCCGATACGGATCCAGCCACTGGCAGGCCAGTGGGCATGAATTTCATGGCGGACGCGCGAGAAGCCACGCTGCTGACGCAGGCACGAAGTGCAATCCTGGGGCACGGGGAAGCGCAATCGGTGACCGACGAGCAACTGCGGAAGATTGTTGAATTCGAAAATCAGGTGTACGTTGCCCAGATTTTCGATCGATCCGCCGGCAGTCTGGCTGAACCCGGCGCGCCGCCGACGCTGGGGCCGGCGGCAATGGCCGCGCATCGCTCCGGCGTCCTGGGGGATAACGATTACGATTCCGTGTTTCTGAGCTTCGATGCGTGGAAGAAGGGAGGCGACAGCGCTCAGGAACAATTCCGCGCCTCCGTGGCTCGTGGGGCCGACATCTTCATGTTCCGACAGTTCTGGCTGCGCGACGTGACCCATATCAATTCCATCGGCCTCGGCAATCCGCTCAAACGGACCTGCGCGACCTGCCATAACCATCAGATGACGGGACAAGACTTGTCTGCCGGGTTTGTAGATCTGGGCACAACAAATTATCCGCGGTGGACGGAGCCTCCGCTGTACAGCGATGCCCGTGACCTGCCCGTTTTCAAGATCACCTGCAAGCCTGAAGCGCAGCCACATCCGTACCTGGGCCGCGTGATTTACACGAGCGATCCCGGACGAGCGCTCATCTCGGGACGGTGTGCCGATGTGGGCTCCATTGTCATGCAGCAGTTCCGCGGCCTGTCCGCGCGTGCGCCGTACTTCTCAAACGGCTCGGCGAAAAACATTCGGGAGCTTGTGGACTACTACGACCGCCGATTCGACATGAAACTCTCGGAAACCGAGAAGCAGGACCTGATCAATTTTCTGGGGGTGTTATGAAGCTCAGGGTTTTGGCCGTGCTGCTCCTCGCGCAGACCGTGGCCGCACAGCAACTAAACTTCGTGACGTGCCCGGTCGTAAGAGATACGAAAACAGTTCCGTGCTTTCTTGCGGAGTACGAAGGCGAGACCTACTATCTTACCGTCCAGCAGGACATCTCGGCAGAGCAGTACCCGCCGCAGTTGTTGCATGAAGTGTTGGTCGAAGGCACGATCCAGGCAGGCCCTCGTGTCTGCGGTGGAATTCCCCTCAAACCCGTGAAGTTGTCCGTATTGCCAGAGGTCAAGCAGGGCTGCAATACGATCCTGCCCGCGGAGCCTGGAATCGAAGCTCCACCGATGCGCCGACCTGCAGGACCGTCGACGCGTCAGCCAGGGGCAGCTCCGGCAGCGCCCCCGGCGCCTCCAGTGCGACCGGCTCCGCCATTCAGTGAGCGCGAATGGAAGGTCCTCTACGACTTCGACAGTGCCTTTCTTTTCTCACGGGACACGCGGACCGTAAGCCAGGCTGCGGACTACGCTGTAGCGGCGAAAGCGAAACGCATTGAGGTTGAGGCGCACCGTGGTGCAACGCTGCTTTCCAATGGAAAGGTCCTCGTTGAAGCCGAGGCCATTGCCGCCCAACGCGCAGAGCGCGTCGTGGCTTTGCTCAAGGGACTCGGCGCGGATCCCGCTTCGGTGAACGTGCGGGTTGTCTCCGCTCCACCCCAACCCGACGGAAAAAGCGATCCCGAGACTCGTGTCGTGTCCATCCGCGTGTTGCCCTGATGTCTTTCGCCTGCGTCCGCTAAACCTACAGTGTTGCCGACGGCGCTGAGCACCAGTACAATCCTTGTCCTTTTGGAAGTTTAATGACTAATTCTCCAGTACTGGTTGCCGGCGCAGGCCCCGGCGGCTTGAGCGTTGCGCTTACCCTGCATCAGATCGGTGTGCCATGTGTCGTGTTTGAATCCGTTGCAGACGTGAAACCCCTCGGCGTCGGCATCAATATTCAGCCCAATGCGGTGCGTGAACTGTATGAGCTGGGTTTTCATTCAGAAGCGCTCGATGCAATCGGAGTGCAAACCAGAGAATGGGTTCTGGTTGGTCTGAACGGCAATGAAGTCTATTCCGAACTACGGGGGCTAAAGGCCGGCTACAAGTGGCCGCAATACTCCGTGCACCGCGGCAAACTTCAAATGTTGATGTATCGCGCCGCGCTGGAACGTCTTGGCCCAGCTTCGATTCGTACGGGTCGCAAAGTCACAGGCTATCGCAATCAACCGGACGGCAAGGGAGTAACCGTCCTGCTCCAGAGCCGCAACGGTGACCGCTCCGAGGTGGAGGGGTCGTTGTTGATTGCCGCTGATGGTTTGCATTCCGCGGTGCGTCACCAGATGTATCCGCAACAGCCGCCCATTCAGTGGGGCGGCGCGATCATGTGGCGCGGCGTGACGAAGGGCAAGCCGATCCGCAGCGGTGCGTCCTTTGTGGGGTTAGGCACGCATCGTCATCGCGTGGTGTTTTATCCGATTTCAGGTCCTGATCCTCTCACTGGTCTTGCGGACATCAACTGGGTCGCAGAGATCACTGTTGACAATTCCGGCGGCTGGCCCGGTGGCGACTGGAACAAGCAGGTAAGGCATGAAGACTTCATGCATCATTTCGAAAGCTGGAATTACGACTGGATCGACATTCCTGCCATGTTGCGCGGCGCCCCTGAGGTGTTCGAATATCCCATGATAGACCGGGAACCCGTTCCAACCTGGGTTGATGGCAATGTCGCGCTCCTGGGCGACGCGGCCCATGTGATGTACCCCACGGGTTCCAATGGAGCCAGTCAGGCCATCATGGACGCGCGGGTGCTCGGCGCCGCCATGCTGGAACATGGAGTCAGCGGCAAAGCACTGCGGGCTTATGACACTCAACTGTGCGCGGAAATGTCGCAATTGGTTTTGCGCAATCGTGGCGCAGGTCCGTTTGGTTTGCTGAATCTGCTGGCCGACCGTTGCGGCGGTGTCTTCGACAACATCGACGACGTCAT
>Ga0111539_10005792_pt1 | contig 15968 bp, 10 predicted proteins | sample RhiMethybrSRZTD1_FD_79667 | JGI IMG/M metagenome (GOLD analysis project Ga0111539, IMG submission 79667) | Populus rhizosphere microbial communities from Tennessee, USA - Rhizosphere MetaG P. TD hybrid SRZTD1 (version 2) (version 2) | ecosystem: Host-associated > Plants > Roots > Rhizosphere >... | reverse complement strand
GTCCCCCTCCTCGCACTCGCTGCCCTCGTGCTCGGCCCGCCGCCTGCGGCGCCGGGCGCCGGGCTTCGCCCGGCGAGGTGACTCTCCGTCCCGCCGGGGATCGCGCCTGGCGGCGCGCTCCATACCGGCCGGAAACGAGTCCCCCTCCTCGCACTCGCGTCGCTCCTGCTCGGCCCGCCGCCTGCGACGCCGGACGCCCGAACAAGCCTGGCGAGGTGGCCGGGAATTGCGCCGCGCGTGTGGGTAAGAGGGGGGAGGCAGATCGAGGGCTTTGCGCCGGGCGGCGCGCGTGTTATAAATTTGAAAGTGATTTTCAAAATCAGCCCGGGAGCGGAGCGGTGAGCGTCTCCTTGGCCGAGCTTCAGCGCGGCCGCGTGGCGATCGTCGAGTCGGTCGGCGGCGAGCGGCCGTTCCGCCGGCGGCTGATGGAGATGGGCCTGGTGCCCGGCACGCGCGTCGCGGTCGTCAATGTCGCGCCGCTCGGCGACCCGATCGAGATCGAGCTCAGGCACGGGCGCATGTCGATTCGCCGCCATGAGGCGTCCCTGGTGTCGGTCCGGCCGTGAGTCCTCCGTTCTCCGCGATGCGAAAGTCGCCCGCGCTGGTCGCGCTGGCCGGTAATCCCAACACCGGCAAGACCACGCTGTTCAACGCGCTGACCGGCAGCCGGGCCAAGGTCGGCAACTACCCCGGCGTGACCGTCGAGCGCCGGGTCGCGCGCTTCGATCTCGCCGGCCGGGTCGCCGACCTGGTCGACATCCCGGGGACCTATTCGCTGGCGGCGCGCTCGGCCGAGGAGCAGATCGCGCTGGCCGCCATGGTCGGCCTGCGCGGCAACCCGCGCCCCGACCTGGTCGTCTTCTGCGTGGACGCCACCCAGCCGGTCCGCGGCCTCTACCTCGTCCTCCAGGCGCTCGAGCTCGGCCTGCGCGCGGTCGTCGCGCTCACCATGGTGGACGAGGCGGGGCACGCCAAGCCGTCCGCGCGCGCTCTGTCCCACTCGCTCGGCTGCCCGGTCATCGAGGTCGACGGGCGGCGGCGGGTCGGTCTCCCCGAGCTGCGCGCCGCCATGACCGAGCGGCTGGGCGAGAGCGAGCCGGTCGCGCAGGTCTGGCGCTGGCAGCCATCCGACGAGCTGCGCGAGCACATCGCCGGCGTCTTCGTCACCCTGCCGGGCGACTGGCCACAGTCGGACGCGATGGCGCTCTGGGCGCTCTCCAGCGTGGGGGACGGCGACGAGCTGGTCGGCGTCCCGGAGGCAGTGCGCCGCGCGGTGGCCGAGGTGCCGCCCGGCGGTCGCGCGGTGGCCGAGTGGGTCGACGACGAGGCGGTCCTCGGCCGCTATCGCTGGCTCGACAGCGAGGTGGCGCCGCTCATCGGCGCCGCACCCGACCGCAGCTTCACCGAGCGGCTCGACCGCGTGCTGCTCAACCGGGTGGCCGGCTTCGGCGTCTTCCTCGCCATCATGTTCGTCGTCTTCCAGTCGCTCTTCACCTGGGCGGATCCGGCGATCTCCCTGGTCGAGACCTGCTTCGCCTGGCTGGGCCGGTTCTCGCGCGACCATCTGCCGGCCGGGGTCGCCACCGACTTCCTGGTCGGCGGCGTCATCGCCGGGTTCGGCTCGGTGGTCGTCTTCTTGCCGCAGATCCTGCTCCTGTTCTTCTTCATCGGCCTGATGGAGGACTCCGGCTACATGGCGCGGGTGGCCTACCTCATGGACCGCATCATGAAGACGATGAACCTGCACGGGCGCGCCTTCGTGCCCATGATGAGCGGGTTCGCCTGCGCCGTGCCGGCCATCCTGGCGACCCGCACCATGGAGCGGCAGCGCGACCGCCTGCTCACCATGATGGTCGTGCCGCTGATGACCTGCTCGGCGCGCCTGCCGGTCTACACCCTCATCATCGCGTCCTTGTTCCCCGCCGGTCACCTGCTCGGTGTCTTCCCGGTCCAGGGGCTCCTGATGATCGGGATGTACCTGTTCAGCACGGTGACCGCGCTGGCGGCGGCGTTCGTGCTGTCGCGCCGGGTGAAGCCGCTGCGCGCCAAGCGGCTGCCCTTCGTCATCGAGCTGCCGCCCTACCGCGTGCCGCGGCTGGGCGACGTCTCCCGCATGATGTGGATGCGGAGCTCGATGTTCCTCAAGGAGGCCGGCACCGTCATCCTGGCCTGCACCATCGCGCTGTGGGCGCTGCTCAACTTCCCGCGCGCGACGGCGATCGACTACCAGCCGCTCATCGCCGGGGCGCCCAGCCCCGCGGTCGCCTCCGCCCTCGAGAACGCGCGCGACGGCGACCGGCTGCGCGCCAGCTACGGCGGCCGGCTCGGCCACGCCATCGAGCCGGCCATCGAGCCGCTCGGCTTCGACTGGAAGATCGGGGTCGGCATCATCGGCGCCTTCGCCGCCCGCGAGGTCTTCATCTCGACCATGGGCGTGGTCTACAGCGCCGGCGGCGAGGTCGACGAGAACAGCGCCACCCTGCGCCAGCGCATCCGCGCCGAGATCCGCGACGACGGTCGCCCGGTCTACACACCGCTGTCCGGTCTGTCGCTCATGATCTTCTTCGCGCTGGCCTGCCAGTGCATGAGCACGCTGGCGGTGGTGAAGCGCGAGACCGGCGGCTACCGCTGGCCGCTGTTCCTCTTCACCTACATGACCGCGCTCGCCTGGCTCACGAGCTTTGCCGTTTATCAAGGCGGCCGCTTGCTCGGCTTCGAATAGATATCAGAGCGCGGGCGCGTCGTCGGTGCAGCCGAGCGAGCGCAGGGTGGCCGGCTCGAGCGGATAGGGCCGCTCCTCGGGGACGACCGGCCGCCCGCCGGTCTCGATGGCGAGCGCCAGCCCGGTCACGTCCTCGATGCGCCGGATCCAGTCGGCGACGTAGCGACGGACGAAGTCGCCGGCGATGCCGAGCTGGATGGCGCGCCGGGGCAGCGGCGCCAGGCCGAGATCGCGATCGGGATCCCACTGGTAGCGGACCGGCGAGGCGCGCAGGGCGTCGGACCAGGCCGCGCGATCGGCGTACAGGTGTGACTGGAAGCCGCTGGGGACGGCGGCGGCGAGCGCGGCGCGAAAGCCGTCGTGGCTGATCGAGATGCGGAGCACGCGCTCCTGGCCCGGCTTGCGGCCGCAGCCGGCCCGGTAGAGCATCCAGCCGAAGCTCGGCTTGATCCAGGTCATCCGCGCGAGCGAGAACGCGGGGCCGAAGGTCTGCAGGCGGACTGCCTCCTCCGCGATGGCGGGAGAGAAGGCCTGGTAGACGATGACCGCGTCGTCGTCGTACGCAGCGCGCACGACCTTGGGATCGCGGGTCATGGCTTCTTCGGCTGGAGCCGGGCGAGCCGGCGGCCGGCCGCCGAGTCGGCGATGAGGGTGGCGAGGCGGCGCTCGCGGGTCTCCTCCCTCCTGGCGCTGGTTACCCAGAAGGTGGCGACTCGCCGGTAGCCGGGCGGCTGGTCGGAGAAGAAGCGCCAGGCCTTCGCGCTCCGCCGGAAGCGATTCTCCTGCTCCGGCGCGAAGGCGGACGTCGTGAGTTGCTTGTACGAGTAGCCGGAGCGGTCGGCCCGGCGGGAGGCGAAGACGGCGAGGCCGGCCGGCTTCATCCGCCCCGCGTCGGTGAGCTCCTTCACCTTCGCGATGTTGATCGCGCTCCACATGCTGCCCGGCCGCCGCGGCGTGAAGCGGATCGTGTAGCTGGTGTCGTCGATGCTGCGGCGGACGCCGTCGATCCAGCCGACGCAGAGCGCCTCGTCGACCGACTCCGACCAGGTGATGCTCGGCTTGCCGGAGCCTTTCCTGTGAAAGCCGACCAGGAGCTCGGCCTTCCTCGCCGCGTTCCTGGCAAACCAGCGCCGCAGGTCGGCCGGCGTGGCGAAGAAGCTCGGCTTCACCGGCCGAGTTTATGGCAGATCGACCGGGACCGAGGCGTAGGCGCTGCCGCCGCGGCAGGTCATCTGGGCCGGCGCCACCGCCTCCCAGGTGCCTGGACCGCTCTGTTCGCGGCCCATCCGCTGCGGCAGCGCAGCGCCGGCGGCAGCCCGTTCCGCCCGTCGCTCCGCGATGAGAGCGAGCGACGAGATACGCGCCAGCTGGCCGAGGTCGACCAGCCCGTCCAGCCCGACCACCGACAGGGAGAGGCGAGCCACCACCGCGGCTGCCAGGGTGTCGGCGCCGTGCGGGCAGAGACGGATCGTCTTGCTCTCGGGCGCCTCCGGGTGGCCCAGGCTCGCCGCTGCGGCGGCCGCGTCGAGCGCGTCCCGCTCGGCGAGGTAGCCCCGCTCGCCGTCGTGCCGGCGGTCGGACACTCCGGTGGCGGCCAGGACGCAGGCGACCAGCCCGGCGCAGGCCAGAGTGCCGCCGAGCGCGGCGGCCGCGCCGCGGCGGATCATGGCAACCTCCGCTTCTCGGCGGCGAAGTAGTCGCGGATGACCGCGATGAAGTGCGGCGCCAGCTCCGAGGCGAAACCGGCCCCGGCGCGCTGGAAGCGGATGCCGAGGGTGAGCGGCACCATTCCGCCGCGCGGGGTCGGCACGCCGAACGAGATCAGGAGCAGGCTGTCGTCCGGGGTGGTCGCCTTCGCGCCGCAGTCGAGCCAGTAGGGCTGCTGGTCGGCGCGCTTCGGCCGGTCGGGCAGCGTGTGGGCCTGGTTGAAGCGCGCGCAGGCGGCGGGCCGCTCCGCGACGTCGGCCAGCGAGTCGATCGTCCCGGTCTTGGCGCCGTAGATGATGACGCCGGGATCGGCGAGCAGCTCGGCGAGCGCGCGCGAGGCGGTTCCGCTCCGCACCACGTCGCACAGGCCGTCGCGCACCGGATCGCCGGTGGTCGCGCTCTGCCCGCAGTCGGTGCGCGGCGGTCGCGCCACCGCCGGGACCGGGAACCAGGAGGCGGCCAGCCGGTAGCCCTTGGCGCCCGGGGTGTCCTCGAAGGCGATCCGGTTGAAGGCGTCGGTCAGCTGGAGGAGCGATCCGAGCGAGTGGACGCCGGAGCCGCGGAGGAACTGCAGGTACTCGAAGCTGGCGACTCGTTCGCCGCCACCCTTGGTCGGGTGGAAGTCGAACCCGCCGGGCCCGAGCGCCACCAGGTGGCGCAGATCGGCGGTCGGCTCGGCGATCGGCAGGGCGCGGGCGGCGCACAGGTCGGCGCGCTCGGCGGCGCGCCGGCAGGTCGCCTTGTCGCCCAGGAGGCACAGCGGCCGGCCCCACAGGGCTTCGAAGTTCTTCCACATCGGCGCCTCGCGGAGCGCGGCGAGGTCGACGGTGCCGCGCTCCGACACCACCCGGCGCCCGTTCTGCTCGGTCCACAGCGCGGCGTCGGTCGCGTGATCGCCGACGTCGCGGGCGAGCAGGTCGGGCAGCGCGACCTCGGCCGGGCCGAGCCCGACCTTGCCGTCCGGCAGCGCGGTGCCGACCAGGCCGAGCGCCGCCATGTACCAGTTGGCCGACCGGGACAGAAAACCGTCCAGGCCCATTTCCTGGCGATGGTTCCACAAGCTGTCGGTCGGCGGGCAGTGGCCGAGGATGGCGTGCGCCTTGCCGCCGCGGCAGAGGGCGCCGGCGAAGGGGGCGCCGCGCAGGAGCACCGAGCGGGCCAGGGTGGGCGCGGTGCGCTCGAAGGCGCGCGCGATGAGCGGCTTCATCGCCGAGCCGACCGCGATGGGCTGGTTCCAGCCGATCTTCTCGCCGCTGGCCTCGCCGCGCAGAGGCGGCGGCAGCCGGGTCCCGGTCGCCACGTCGCGGTCCTCGCGGGCGCGGATGAGCTGGCGCTCCACCGCCGGCGAGGCAGGCGCGTAGAGCGAGCTGGCGCGGCCGGGCACGAACTCGCCCTGGGCCAGGATCTCGCCGGTGTCGCCGCGCAAGAGGGCGAAGGAGCCCTGCACCGGCAGGCGAGCGGCGGTGCTGGAGCGCCGTGCGAAGCGCGAGGGCAGGAGGGCAGCCAGCTCGGTCAGGTGGCGCAGCCGGACCGCCAGCTCCGGCTGGATGGCCACCCGGCACTCGACCGCCCCGTCCTCGGCGACGGCGCAGACCTCCTGCAGATCGCCGGGCGGTGGATCGAGCGGGCCGCAGCGGGCGGTCGCGACCGGGTCATCGACGAGCGGCCCGGCGCTCGATCGCTCGTCGAGCGCGACCCGCACCCAGCCGTCGAGCCCGAGCGAGGATCGCGATCGGTAGCGGTTGACCCAGCCGAGCTCGGGGATGAGTCCGCCGTAGACGTAGGCGCGTCGCCCGGTGCCGGAGCTGCCGACGTCGTCGGCCAGCAGCGGATCGACCACCGCCGGCCCGCTCTCGTCGAGCGGCCATCGCGAGCGGGGGCGGAACAGCCAGACGCCGCGCGTCGAGCTGCCGCCGCCGACCACGACCAGCGCGAGGCGGTCGAGCGGGACCGAGGTGCCGCTCGTGCGCTGCCAGCGGCCGTCCTCGCCGCGCGTGAGGACGAGGACCGCGCCCGAGGGATCCTCGAGCTGGGCGCCCTCGTCGGCGACGTGGAGGACGGCGCCGCCGCCGAGCTGGACGGTGCCGGCGGCGAACAGGCCGGCCGGCTCGGACGGCGGTGGATCGAGGCGCAGGGCGGCCGCCTCGGGCCGCAGGCGCACGACCAGCGAACCGGAGACCAGCTCGCCGACGTCGCGGGCGGCAGCGCCCATCGCGCGGCTGACCAGGCGGACCCGGGCCCCGCGGAAGGGGCGGGCGGGCGGCAGGTGGAGCAGGTGCAGCGTCTCGTCGGGAAGCACGACGGAGCAGCGCGGCGTGCCGCCGGCGACCCGGATCTCCACCTGGGGAAGGCCGAGCGGGACCCGCACGCTGCACTGATCCGGCGCGTCGTCGGCGGCGCAGGACTCACCGTCGGCGAGGGCAGCCACCTGGTCGGCAGCGGCGGCGCGCGCCCGCGTCCACTCGACGTCGAGCCGGCGGTGGAAGCGCTCGGTGCCGTCGTCGATCGGCCGCCCGTTGATGTGGGCCGGCAGCGGAGAGTCGCCGCAGCCGAGGGCTCGCGCGTAGGCCAGGGCGCGGTCGGCGCCGGCCGGAACCGCCGGGCGCGAGACCGCGGCGATGCCGGCGCGGGTGAGGACCAGGAGGCTCGCGGCCACCGCGGTGGCGGCGGCGACCAGCTCGAGGCGATGGACCCGCAGGTAGCGCCTCTCGCGCCGGAGGCCGGCGTCGTAGACGTCGAGCTCGCCGGTGTGGTCGGCGCCCCACGAGACGCCCCACAGGGTGAGGGCGAGGAGCACGAGCAGGTCGGAGGCGCCGTCGAGACCGAGCCCGGGCCAGGGCAGCCCGGTCAGCGGCAGGGCGCCGAGCGCGGCGAGCGGCTGGTACAGCACCAGGCCGCCGACCACCAGGGCGGCGAGCGAGCGGCGGCGGCCGGCAGCGTCGCCGCGGCGGAACCGCTCACCGGCGAGCAGCCACAGGCCGCCGGCCAGCCCGCCGAGGAGGAGCGCCGTGGCCAGAATTCCAGCCAGGCCAGTCTCTCGCAGGACCAGGACCGGCAGGTAGTCGTTCTCGACGCTGAGCAGGACGCCGGGGTCGATGAGCTGGGCGCCGAACAGGCCCTGACCGCTCCAGGCGTTGCCGGCGGCCGGCAGGGCGGTCTCGCGCCAGGCGGTCAGCCCGGCGAGGAAGCGGTCGGGGCTGCGCAGGAGGGCGTAGCCGGGGTCGACCACCTGGGCGATCCGGTGCGCCGCCTGGCTGTCGGACTCGAGCACCGCGTCGAGCAGCGGCTCGCGCAGGATCCAGGCGATCGCGGCGACCAGCGCGGCGACCACCCAGGGGCGGGCGGCGATGGGGCCGTGGCGCCGCCAGGCCAGAGCGGCGGCCGGCGTCAGACAGGCGGCGATGAGGAGCGGCAGGTGGAGGGCGGCGCGGGTCAGCCAGAGGCCCGGCTCGGGGCCGGCGGCGGCCAGCGCCCAGACGCACAGGACCGCGCCGACCGTGAGGGCGAGAGCGGCGTGGGCCGCGGCCAGCGGGACGCCGCGGTGGCGGTGGGCGCCGACGTCGCGCAGGTCGCCGTCGCTGAAGCAGGCGTCGCGGGCGGCGAACAGGACGCCGCCGATCATCCCGGGCAGGACCAGCGCGGCGGTGATGCCGGCGTCGAGCGCGAGCGACGCGCCGGCGGCCACGCCGCCGGCCAGCAGGGCGGCGGTCGGGCGGGTGCGCGCCGCCGAGTAGAAGGCGAGCACGATGGCCCAGCCGATCGCCATCTTGATTCCGGGCGAAGGTGGCGCGACCAGCGCCGCGCCGGCCAGGCCGAGGAGGACGAGGAGCGGAGCGGGCATGGGCATCCGGCGCACCGGCAGGATCGGCCCCAGCCCGACGGCGAGCGAGATGAGCGCGAGGGCGAGCGCGCGGCCGTCGGCGGCGGCGTCGGAGGCGGCCGCGGTGAGGCACATCGCCATCAGCCAGGCGCCGGCGGCGAGCGCGATCCGGCGGGGGAGCGGCAGCAGAGGCTCCACCCGCGCCGCCGCGGTCGCCGCCAGCGCGGCGGCGCCGAGGCCGATCCAGTAGAGGTTGTGCTCGACCCGCCAGCCGCTGGCCTGGTAGTCGCGCAGCATGTCGATGCGGTGGGCCCAGAGGAGACGCCAGCTGGCGATGGCGGCGAACACGACGGCGACCCAGGCGAAGCCGAGGGCGTCGGCCAGGCGCGCGCGGGTGATCCGGCTGCGGCGCGCCGCCGCCAGCCAGAGGAGCCAGCCGAGCGCCGGCAAGGTGAGGAGGCCGGCGGCCCAGAAGCTCCAGAGCGCGACGGCGCCGGTGTCGGCGACCAGGCGGCGGACCTCCATGGCGTAGGGAGCGGCGAAGCCGAGCACGCAGACCGAGGCGTCGTCGGGTTGCACGGTGGCGGCGGGGTGCTGTTCGCCGGCGACGATCGCCTGCTTCCAGTCCTCGCAGCCGCCGAGGCCCCGCGGGGTGACCAGGAGGCGGGTGCCACCCGGCGGCGACGGGACCTCCCACACCTCGATGCCGGGCGCTGCCTCGGCCGACGAACCGATCTGGATGAGCGAGCCGGTGCCGACGTCCATCTGCGGCGGCTGGAAGTGGCCGGCGCGGCGCACGAGCGGCGCGACCCGCAGGTGCGGCTCGCTCTTCTCGCCGGCCGAGACGGCGGCGAAGCCGAACGCCAGCGCCGGAGCGCCGCGGTGACAGACCAGGGCGAGGGCGCGGGTGCCGGGGACCAGCGCGAGGGGCGCGGGTGCGCGGCCGGCCGCGGCGCAGCCGGCGGCCAGCCGATCGGCTGTGCGGGCGAGATGGTCGCCGGCGGCCACTCGCTCGAAGAGGAGACCAGTCGCGGTCTTCTCCGGCGGCGCGACCGGGGTCAGGCGGGCGGCCCCGCCCTTGCCCTCGCGGCGCGCGATGAAGAGATTCCAGGCCCGGAGCGCCTCGTCCGGTTGCGAGGCGGGTGGCAGCCGCAGGCCGGCGTTGGGCGACCATCCGATGCGGAGCTCCTCGCCGGCGGCGGGGACCGGCAGCTCGACCGAGTGGAGGAAGAGGCGCGAGCGCGCCGGCGAGCGTTCGCCGTCGCTCTGCGCCGGCACGACGGCGAAGGCGAGCGCGGCGCCGGCGGCCAGCGCGATGACGGCGCCGGCGGCGAGGATCGCAGCGGTCCGGCTCGCCTCGCCGCCCCGGGCCCGCGTGGCCGCGCGGGCGCGCGCCGCCCAGAGGAGCAGCGCGGCGGCGCCGGCGACCCAGACCAGCGCGAACGTCATGGCGCCACCGGATCGATGAGAGAGGCGACGAAGCGGAAGGCGCTCTGCCTGGCGTCGCCCTCGAGATCGCCGGTGCGCTCGGCCCAGCGCAGGACCAGGCCGCCGCTCTGGCTGGTCTCCTCCTCGCGCAGGACCCCGGCGTCGTAGCGCAGGTGGTGGACCGCGAGGCCGGCCTCGCGCCCGTCCTCGGCGTCGAGGCAGACGCGGCGCAGGACCTCCCGGCTGACCTGCACGCGCGGCGGCGCGCCGGCGCCCTCGGTCTCGAGCTGGAGCGCGGCGTCGCGCTCGCTGCCGTCCTTGCAGACCGCCTCGACCGCGGACCACCGGCTGACCGCGACCAGCGCGCGCGGCCGGCCTCCGCCGAGCGCGGCGAACACGGGGAGCGCGTGGCGCAGGCGGCCGAAGCGGTTCACCTCCGGCTCCTCGCCGAGCGAGAGCGGATCGACGACCAGGACCGGCGCGAAGGCGTGGGCGCGCCAGGGCGCGCCGCGGCGGCGCCGCTCGCGCACCAGTGACTCGAAGACGGGATAGAGGGCGGCCGGCTCGCCGCCGGGAGGCGCGGTGTCCCAGAGCGCGATCTCGATCTCGCCGAGATCCAGCCAGCGGGCGCGCGCCGCCACCGTGGCGGAGACGCCGGCCGCGAGGAGGATTGCGAGCGATGCGGCCAGCGTGACGGCGTCGACCCGGCCGCGCACCAGCGCCATCGCGACCAGGAGCGCGAGCGAGGCGGCGATCCCGGCGAGCACACCGCGCCACAGGCCGGTGCGCCCGTAGCAGCCGATGCGACCCGCCGCGCCGATCTCGGCCAGGAGCGCGCGAGCCGGCAGGTGGACGACGGCGTGGCGCAGCGCGCTGTCTCTCGCGTCGGCGGGTCCGCCGAGCGCGGCGGTGATCAGGGCTCGCTGCTCCTCGGCCTCGGGACCGTCGAGATCGGGCGCCCGCGCGCGCAGCGTCCGCAACCATAGATAGAGCAGGTGCGTCTTCCCGGCGCCCGGCCCTCCATAGAAGGCGAGGTCGACCACCGCGCCGACGGCGGCGGCCGGTCCAGGCTGGGTGAGGCCGGCGAGAGCCGGGACGACCGGCTGCTCGCGTTCGGCGAAGAGGGGAATGCGGGTCGGGGAGAAAGAGGTACTTGACAAGGTGACTACCACAATAGTACTACCAGGGTAGTCGAACGCAACGACCATGGTAGTCGAATGACGAAAACCACCTCCCCCGGCGAGCTGCAGCTCGCCATCCTCCGCGTGCTGTGGGCGTGTGGTGAAGCCACCGCCAGCGATGTCCATGCCGCCCTCCATGCCGAGCGCGGACTGGCGCCGACCACGATCGCGACCATGCTGAAGAAGATGGAGAAGCGCGGCCTCGTCACCCACCGCGAGGAGGGGCGGCGCTTCATCTATAGATCGGCGGTCACGGAGGAGGCGGTCACGCGTTCGATGGTCACGGACCTGACGGATCGATTGTTTGGCGGCAAGGCGAGCGAGCTCATGGGGCATCTGCTCGCTGAACACGACATCGACCGGGCCGAGCTCGCCGAGCTCAACCGGCTCATCTCGCAGGCAGAGCGCAGGCGAAAGGATCGTTCGTGATGCTGGCGTGGTGTCTGACCTACCTGGTCCACAGCACTCTCCTCATCGGCGCCGTCTGGCTCATCTCGCGGAGGCTGGCCGACCGGCCGCTCGCGCTCGACCGGCTGTGGAAGCTGGCCCTGGTCGGCGGTGTCGTGACCGCGACCATCCAGACCGCTGCCGGTCTGTCGCCGGCGGCCCTCGAGCTCGGCGGCGGCGGCCAGGGGGCCACGGCGGTCGCTGCCACCAAGCCGGTGGAGGTGAGGTGGCATTTCGATTTCCCGATGGCGGCCCCAGAGGCGCAGCCGGCGGCGCCGGAAAAAGACGACGTCAACAGGGAGCCGGGGACAGGGAACAGGGAACAGGGAGCGGTGGATGCGGCGGCCCTGGGATCGCTGACGGCTCCGGGATCGGAGTCGGGATCGGGATCGGGATCGGAGTCGGGATCGGGATCGGGATCGGAGTCGGGATCGGGATCGGGATCGGGATCGGGTTCGGGATCGGAGTCGGGATCGGAGTCGGGATCGGAGTCGGGATCGGGATCGGGTTCGGCGACAGCGGTCGGGACGACCGGCAGCCTGCAGACCGACAACGCCGCCACGCTCGCGATGGGAGCCGAGGCGTGGAAGTGGGTCGTGCTGCTGGCCGGCGTGATCTCGCTCCTCCTGGCGATGCGCCTCGGCGTCTCCTGGTTCCGTCTGCGCCGCATCCTGTCGGGCCGGCAGCTGGTGGTCGGCGGCGAAGCGCCGCTCATCCTGTCGCAGCTGGAGGCGCGCGCGGGTCTCCGGCGCCGCGTCCGGCTCTCGGCTACCACGCGGCTCGACGTGCCGATCGCCATCGGCATCGTGCGCCCGGAGATCTGCGTTCCGCGCCGCGCGCTCGAGAAGCTCGACACCGGTGAGCTCGAGACCATGCTCGCCCACGAGCTCGCCCACCTGGTGCGGCGCGACCCGGCGTGGCGCTTGCTCGCCGGCCTGGTCTGCCGCGTCTTCTTCTTCCAGCCGCTGAACCGGGTGGTCGCAGCGCGGCTCGAGACCGCCTCGGAGATGCTGTGCGACGACTGGGCGGTCGAGCACACCGACCGTCCGCTGGCGCTGGCCCGCTGCCTCACCGAGGTGGCAGGCTGGATCGCCGCGCCGCAGCTCGACGGCTCGCCGGTGCCCGCCATGGCGCGCGGGGGCAGCGGTCTCGGCCGCCGGGTCAGGCGCCTGCTCGCCGCCGGCGAGGGCGCGCCGGGAGGCAGCCGGCGCGAGCGCTGGTTCATCCCGCTGGGCGCCGGTCTGGTCGCGCTCCTGGTCTTCGCCGCCCCGGGCGCCACCGACACGTCGCCGCGCGCCGCGCGGCCGACCCCGCCGGTGCCACCGGCGCCGCCGGTTCCGGTCGCCGCGCCGGTCCCGCCGGTTCCGCGTGTGCCCCAGGCCCGGCCGGTGCGGGGCGACCTGCGCCGCCTGCTGACCCAGCTCCGCACGGGCCAGCGGCAGGACCAGGATGTCGGCGACTGGATCGCGCTGGCGCAGGCGCTCGGGTCGCCCAACAACACGGCGAACCTGGCCAACCTGGCGCAGATCTTCAATGGCGGCGTCGACCTCGATCTCGACATCGACGTCGATGTCGACGTCAGCCCGGACGGCAGCATCGACATCCACATCCGTCCGAAGGGGACCGCTCCTGATCCGGATCCCGACCAGGACGACGCCGATCCCAACTTCTTCGACTTCGATCTCGACTTCGACGCCGACGCGAACAGCGGCGACGCCGACGACGACGAGGACGACGACGACGCGGACGACGACGACGCGGACGACGACGACGACGACGCCGACGACGCAGACGACGACGACGACGCAGACGACGACGACGACGACGAGGACGGCGACTGCTCGGGTCACAACATCCACATCCCCGACATCCACATCCCGGACATCCACATCCCGGACATCGACGTCCACGTTCCGGACGGCATCGACCGCGACCAGATCCGCGAGATCCAGCGCCAGGCCCGCGAGGCGGCCCGCCAGGCGCGCGAGCAGGCGAGGGAGGCGGCCCGCCAGGCGCGCGAGCAGGCGAAGGAGGCGGCCCGCCAGGCGCGCGACCACGCGCAGCAGGCGGCGCAGGTTCGCGAGCAGGTCCAGCGCGAGATGGAGCGGGCGCGCCGCGAGATCCAGCGCGCTCAGCGGGAACAGCACCGGGCCCTGCGCGAGGCCTGGCGGCAGATGCGCGAGCAGCAACAGTTCCAGCACAACCAGCGCTTCGCGACTCCGCCGCCGCCGCGCGCGCCGGTCCCGCCCCGCGCCGCCAGGCCGCCGCGGGCGCCGACCCCGCCGACCCCGCCGACGCCGCCGCAGCCGCTCGATCCATTCGACGCCGACAGCAACTGAGCTAACCTCAACCGGGTGGCGAGAACCTGCCCGGTCGTGGTCGCAACGGCGGCGCTGTTCCTCCTGACCGGGTGCCCGCGCGGCCCGGGCACGCGCGGTGGCACCAGCGCGGATCGCCCGGCCGACCTCAGGGCGCTGGCCGACCGCATCGATCCCGGCCGCGTCCCGCCGCTCCTGGCGGCGCCGCCGCCGCCGATCGTGCGCCTGCTGGGCGGGCGTCCGAGCGCGGCCGACGCGGGCGCACGGAGTGCTGCCGAGGCGACCCTGGCCGAGTTCGCCGGCCAGCTCGCAGCCGGCACCGGCGACGTCAGCCTCGCCGACCTCCAGCGCATCCTGAAGGTGTTCTACGCCCTCGCGGTGGTCGAGGAGCGAAACGCCGACCACTGCGACCTCGCCTGCCTCACCACCCTCGAGCGCATCTACGGGCTTCTCGACATCCCGTGGCTGGCCTCCGAGGAGGGCCTGATGGCGCAGATGGTCGACATCGCCAGCGGCGCGCTGGTCCAGGCCGGCTTCAGCAAGCGCGAGGTGAAGGAGGCGATCGCCTATATTCGCTCGGTCTTTCGCCGTGCACCGGTGCGGCACGCATTCATCGCGGCGCGCCTCTTCCGCGACCACCCGGACAGCCCGGCGGCCCAGAGCGCCCTCCGGCGCCTCGGCAACCGCGCAGCCATCGACGAGGACTACGAGCAGGCCATCAGCTTGCTCGCCACCGCCGTCGCCCGCGCGCCGGCGGCCGAGCGCGCCGGCGATCTGGTCGAGCTGTCGCGCGCCTGCTATCGCGCCCTGCGCCTCCCGTGCGGCGATCGTCGTCTGGCCGAGGCGCGGCGCGCCGGCGCCGGCGATCCCGCCATGGCGGAGCGGCTGACCGGAGCCGCCGATACCGGCGCGCTGGCCCGCCGTGTGGTCGCCGCCGCGGGCGCGCGCGGCTTCGCCGAACGGATCGAGCTCGGCCACCTCGAGCTCGACCTCGGCCGGCGCAAGGACGCGATGGCGCTCTTCCAGCGGCTGGGCCGCGAGAGACCGCGCGACGCCCGCCCGCTGGTCGGCCTGGCGCAGAGCGAGATGGACAAGATCCGCGGCTCCCGGGTGCGCGAGTACCTGCGCCGCGCCTCGATGCTCGACAACCGGGACGTGCGCTACTACGAGCTCGCGATCGGCACCTCGTTCACCACGCTCATGCCGATCATCCAGGACATCTCCAGCAACCCTGACATGTCCGAGGACCAGATCGTCGCCCGGCTGGCCGCCCCGCTGGCGCCGCTGCGCGCCGACATCGACGGCCTGGCCCGCTTCACCCCCTCGCGCGCCGCCGTGCTCAGGGTGGTCATCGACGGCGCGGTCGATCTCGCCTCGGTGCGCAAGCAGGGCGACGCGGCGATGAAGGCAGCCCTCGGTCGCGCGTGGCGCGCCGGCGTCGACGTCCGCCGGAAATACCCGGCCGAGCCGGACGCCTATCATCTGGTCTATCTCTTGACCGGCGCCGGCCCGGCGCCGATCGCCGAGCTCGAGGCGGCCGTCCTCGCCGACGTGCCGGCCGACCTGGCCAACCGCGACGCGGTGCTCCTGGCGCGCGCCGGCGTCTACCTGCGCCTGGTTCTCGTCACTGCCAAGCTCGAGCGCCAGGGTCGCCTCGGCGAGCTCATCGCCGCCATTTCCGGGGACACGGCCGCCGGCTGGGACGCGCGCAACCTGCGCGCCGACCTCGCCGCGCTGGCCGCCACGGCGGGGACCGGCAGCTGGGACGCCGCGCTGTCGGCCTACCGCGAGCTCTTGCCCGGCGCGCCGGACGATCCCGAGCGCGCCCGCATCGAGAACAACATCGGGGTCGCTCTCTACCGGAGCGGCAAGCAGGAGGAGGCGCGGGCGGCCTGGGACCGGTCGATGCGGCTCCAGCCGGCCTATCCGGTCCCGGATCTCAACCACGCGGCCGCCAGCGACGGCGCTCCCTACGGCCTGGAGAGGCTGTCCAGCCTGGCCGAGTCGGCCGAGCTGGCCGGCCTGGGGTTCCAGGCATCCGCGTGGCGGCGCCACTTCGCCCTCCAGCGCCGCGAGAAGGATCAGAAGTCGATCGCCGAGCTCCGCGCCCAGGCCTTCGACACCTCCTTCGGCCTCGGCACCGACGGCGGGCTCGGCTTCGTGTCCACCGGCAGCTTCAAGATCAGCTTCGGCTACCACACCACCAAGCGGCTGGTCATCGAGCTCGGCACCGAGTCCAAGATCTGGCTCTGCCTGCCAGCGCCAGGCACCGTCCCGAAGCGCTGACGCCGTTGCGTGTCCGGAGGGCCGGACAGGCCGGACAGGGCGCGCCGTTGCGTGTCCGG
>Ga0111539_10005791_pt1 | contig 15969 bp, 8 predicted proteins | sample RhiMethybrSRZTD1_FD_79667 | JGI IMG/M metagenome (GOLD analysis project Ga0111539, IMG submission 79667) | Populus rhizosphere microbial communities from Tennessee, USA - Rhizosphere MetaG P. TD hybrid SRZTD1 (version 2) (version 2) | ecosystem: Host-associated > Plants > Roots > Rhizosphere >... | reverse complement strand
GATGATGAAGATCAACTTCGCGAAGAGCGGCGGGAACCCGAGGTCGTACAGGACGGCCGCCAGCGCGCCGTCCACGTTGACGGGCAACGGCTTGACGGCGCTTCGAGCCGCGTCTTCAACGGCCCGGATGAACGCGACGCCGTCGCCCTCGCTGCCACCCTCCCGGGCCAGGTCAAAGAGGACGGCCGTGCGCGGATCGGTCGAGTGCGTGCGATGCCCGAGACCTGGGAAGCGGGCGCCGCGCTCTCTCACCGTCGTCAGGATCCTGGCCGCCGCGTCCGCCATCGAGAGGTTCTGGTCGCGCTTGAGCTGGAGGCCTTCGGCGATGAGCTGCATGCAGGCGAGCCCGGCGCCGGCGTGACTGTCTCCAATCGCGAGCACGCCGGCCGCCACCGCGGCCTCGGGCGCAAGACGGCTGCCCGTCGCGACCACACGAGCGGCGGCCGCCGACGGGGACCCCGGCCCGTGGTCCGACACCGCAATCAGAATCGCGTCGATCAGCCGCCGTTCATGCGCGGTGGGGAGCCGGCTCCGGTGCAGCAGGAACACGACGTCGGCGAAGCTCGCCGTCCGCATGAGCGCCGTTGCATCGTGGCCGCGGAGCCACAGGCTCGTTTCGTCCGAATCGCTGATGGCCGATTTCCACGGCTGCCACTCGGGCGTGGGTTTGCTCGCGCTCATTTCCCTCTCATTGCGTGCGGCTTCGGTTCCGCGTCATTCAAGCCGAGCGCCCACCGCATCGCTTCGAAGTACATCTGCTGGACGTCGCGGATGTCCCAGGTGGCCGAAGAGTGCGCGAACGACCCGAAAAAGACCCGGCCCTTCCCGTACATCTTGGCCCAGGCGAGCGGGTAATCGCCGTTCAGGTGCAGCGACGGGTTGGCCGGGACGTTCGTCAGGTCCAGACGAAGCAGAACCTCGACCTTCTCGCGCGAGATCTCTTTCGGCTGATAGAACTCGTCGCTGAAAGGGAACGAAGGCGCGAAGTGCCTGGTGGCCGGAAAGTCCGGGCTCTCGTTGATGATCGTGCCCGGGCCCGAGATCGGATGCTGGTCGAACCGCGCGCCGATCAGCTCGCCGAACTCCGGCCACGATTCGAACGCCGTCAGCGCGACGTGTGCCGCCACGAAGCCGTGGCCCTCGCGCACGAACGAGAGCAGCTCTTCCTTCTGCGCCGCGTCGAGTTGCACCTCGCGGTGACCCATGAAAAAGATCGCATCGACGTTGCTCAAGCTCGGCCCGCCGCTCGCCGGCGACCCGTCGGTCTTCTTCGGCGCCTTCGCGATGATGTTGGAGTCGGTGCGGATGAACGTGTCCCACATGCCGGAGTCGTAGCCCAGCCGCTCGATCACCGCCAGCGCGTGGCCGACCGACTCGTGCTGCGCCTGGCCGTTGCGCGTGTCGGCCCACGCGAGCACGCGCTTTCGCGCGACCCCGCCGCGGCCGCCGCGTCCGCCTTGACGGCCGGCCGGCTGATCCACGCCCTGACCGGCGCCGCCGCGTCCGGCACCCTGCGCCTGGTCCCCCGGTGAGGGCACTGGTTCGGCGAACGCAAAGAGCCCGGCCGCCACGATTCCGACACACGTCACGCTCAATCGAGTCCGATTCATCTCAGCGCTCCTGCCTTCAAGGGACGCCCGTCCGGCGTCAACGAACGACCGCGGTAATTCTGCAACGCGCTCTTACTTGTCTTCCAGCCGATAGGCCACCACCGTGTCGGCCGTCGGACTTCTAAGGAAGCCTCCACCACCCGCGGGCACTACGACGTATTGTTTGCCGTCCTTGCCCACGTACGTCGCGGGAATCGAATGCGCCGGCGCATCGAGCTTGTCGCGCCACAGCTCGCGGCCGTTCCTGGCATCGAAGGCGCGGAAGATCCCGTCGATCGTCGCCCCGATGAACACCAGATTCCCGGAAGTCGTCATGCCCCCGCCGAGGCTGGGCTGCCCGGTCTTGATGCCTTTTGCTTCGAGCTCCGCGAATTCGCCGAGCGGCACGCGCCACGCGATGTCGCCCGTATCGGCGTTGACCGCGATGAGCTCGCCCCACGGCGGAGCCGCGCAACTGTACCGGCGCGTGGGATCCCAGAAGCGCCCGCCTTCCGGCGTGACCTTGCTCATGTTGGGCACGCCCGACGCGGTGATGTTCTCGCCGGGATCGGCCTCGTTCGGATCGCCGCCGCGCCGGCCCGCTCTGCCCGCGGCTGCCGCCGCACCTCCTGCTGCCGCGCCGCCTGCTGCCGCACCGCCTGCTGCCGCACCGCCTGCTGCCGCGCCGGCCGGTGGCGGGGCGCCCGCGGCCGCAGCCGGCGCGCCGCGTCCGCCTCGACCGCCGCGACCCGCGCCGGGCGCCCGCTCTTCCATGTGTCCCCACTGCCCGGCGTTCATGACGTTGGTGATCATCAGGCCGAGCGGGCGATTGAACATGACGCCCTGCCAGTTGCCGCCGCCGATAGCGCCCGGAAAGACAACGATGTCCTGCTTTTCCTGCCAGGGGTTGTACGGCACCGTGTCCGAGAGGTTGTACTTCTCCCAGAGTCCTTTGCAGTAGGCCTCGAGCTCGGGCGTGACCGTGGCCAGCTCTTCCTTCTTCAACGAATTGCGCGCGAGCGCCGGCGGCTTGAGCGGGAACGGCTGCGTCGGCGACGTCCACTCGCCGCGCAGCGTCGTCTGCGGCACGGGCCGCTCTTCCATGCCGTACATGGGTTCCCCCGTCTCGCGATTGAAGACGAAGAGCAGGCCCGCCTTCGTCATCTGCGCGACGCCCGGGATCGTGCGGCCGTTGCGCCGGACCTCGACGAGCGTGGGCTGGGCCGCGACGTCGTAGTCCCAGATGTCGTGATGGACGAGCTGCTGGTGCCACTTGATCTTCCCGGTCTGGGCATCCACCGCCAGCAGCGAGTCGCTGTAGAGGTTGTTCCCGTGATGCGGACCGCCGTAGTAGTCGCTGCCGACCTTTTCGACCGGCACGAAGAGCAGGCCGCGCTCGACGTCCACCGAGAAGATGCCCCACAGCCCCGGCCCCTGCGTCGTCTTTCCGCTGTCGTTGAGCCAGGTGGCGAAGTTCGGATCGTCAGGCTGCGCCTTCAGTTGCAGCGTCCAGCGCGGCTCGCCGGTGACGGTATCCCAGGCCTTGACGGTTGATGCACTGCCTTGCGTGATCAGGATGTTCCGGTAAATCGCCGGCGGCGACGAGAGGCGCTCGCCGGGAATCACGCCCTTCTGCCCGAAGCTCGGAATCAATGCGCCGGTTTTCGGATCGAGCGCGACCAGCCCGTCGGCCGCCGACGAGAAGATCCTTGGTCCGATCCCGTTCCCTCCCGGCCAGTAGGTGGGGCCGCGTCGGGCGGTGCCCGTCGTTTCGTACTTCCAGATCTGCTGCCCCGTGACGCCGTCCACCGCGAACACGCCGTTCGTGGCGCTGAAATACAGGACGCCATCGATGACGAGCGGCGTGCTCTCGAAGAAGCCGGACGAGTCGCCGGTGTGAAAGACCCACGCGCGCTTCAGATTCTTGACGTTCTCCGTCGTGATCTGTGTGAGCGCCGAGTGTTTGGTGCCGCCCGGATCCTGTCCGAAGCTCACCCAGTCTCTCGGCGCCGGACCTTGTGCCGCGGTGAGGGCTCCTACCGCCAGCACCAGCTTCGCTATCGTCCTTGTCATCGGATGTCCATGTGGGATCGGGAGGGCGGACCGCCTCGCCCCCTGCGGACGATAACATCAGCGCCCCTGGGCCGGCGAAGGGGTAACGGTGGAGTTACCGTTAAAGGGCGCCCCCGCCGGCGGCGATGTGATCAGTAATATTGGGCCATGGCCAGAGAGATCACCGACCAGGAGAAGGCCGCCGCCCAGGAGCTGCTGCGGCGTGCGCGCACCGCGATGGCCGCGGTGGATGACTATGACCAGGCGACCGTGGATCGCCTGTGTCGTGCCGTCGCCTGGGCGACCGCCAACGAGCAGACGTTCGGCCGGCTCACCCGCATGAGTGTCGATGAGAGCGGGATGGGCAGCGCCGAGGGCGTGCCGGCGCGACGGTGGAAGATTCTCGGCATCCTGCGGGACGCGCTGCGAACGAAGAGCGTCGGCATGATCGAGGAGATTCCAGAGAAGGGGATTGTGAAGTACGGCAAGCCGGCCGGGGTGATCGCCGGGCTGCTGCCGGTGACGAACCCGCTCGTCACGATGGTCAACATGGCCATCAACGCGATCAAATGCCGGGACGCCGTCATCTTCTCGCCGCATCCGCTCAGCCGGAAGACGGCGATCGAAATCGCGCGGGTCCTGCGCGCCGCGCTGAAAAAGCAGGGCGCGCCGGAGGATCTCATCCTCTGCCTCGAGAAGCCGAGCATTCCGCTCGCGCAGGAGCTGATGTCGATCTGCGACCTGACGATCGCGACCGGCGGCCCGGCGATGGTGAAGGCCGCGTACAGTTCAGGCAAGCCGGCCTATGGCGTCGGCGCCGGCAACGCGACGGTGGTCGTGGACGAGACCGCCGATCTGGCGGAGGCCGCCATGAACACACGTATCAGCAAGACCCAGAATCACGGATCGGGCTGCTCGTGCGACGGCAACCTGCTGGTTGAAGCGACCGTGTACGACAGGTTCCTCGAGCTGCTGCAGAAGGAAGGCGGCTATCTCGCCGGACCGGAGGAGAAAGCCGGGCTCGAGGCGGTCATGTGGGATGCCGAGGGGCGCCGCACTCTCGATACGGTGGCGCGCGCCGCCGGCGTGATTGCCGAAAAGGCAGGCTTCTCCTTGCCCGAGGGCAAGTCGTTCATCATCGTGAAGGAAGACAAGATTGGCAAGGCACACCGTTTCTCCGGCGAGAAGCTGTCGCCGGTCCTCGCCATCTTCAAGTACAGCGGCTTCGAGACGCTGCTCACGATGGTGTCGCAGATTTTCGACGTCGGCGGCAAAGGCCACTCGGTGGGGATCGCCTCGTTCGACGACGAGCACATTCACCGGCTGGCGTCGATGGCGCCGGTCAGCCGCATCATGGTTCGGCAACCGAACGTGCGCGGCAACGCGGGGTCCTTCACCAACGGCATGCCGCAGACGGCCAGCCTCGGATGCGGCACGTGGGGCGGCAACATCACCAGCGAGAACATCAGCGTCAAGCACTACATGAACACGACCTGGGTGAGCCGGCCCATTCCCGAGGACCGGCCGACCGAGCAGGAGCTGCTGGGCGAGTTCTACAACTCCGAGACCTTCGATCTCGAACCGGCCGTCAAGGCGTGAGGCTGAACATCACCTTCACCGCCGCGCGCTGCCGCAGCGCGTCGAAGCCCGCCAGCGCGTCGCCAAGGGGCAACCGGTGGGTGATGAGGTGCTCCGGCACGACTCTCCGCGTCTGAATCAACTTGATCGCGTCGGCGAAATGCCGCCGCACGCTGGCGACGACGCCAATCCAGGTCAGGTTCTTGCGCATCACCTGCAGGACGTCGATCTCGGTGTCCCGCACGATGCCGAGACTGACGAGCGTGCCGTTGCCGGCCACGATCTCGAGCGCGGTTTGCACGGCACTCGAGGTGCCGGCTGATTCGACCGCGAGTCCGAATCCGATCCCGCCGGTAACGTGGGCCGCATGGGCCGCGATCGTCGCGCGATCGCCCAGCACGACGTCGGCGCCGAGCGACGCGGCCAGGGCAAGACGCGCTTCGTCGCCGGCCTGTCCGTACATGACGATCGGCCCGGCGCCGGCGGCCGCGAGCACCTGCAGATGCAGAAATCCGAGCGGCCCCGGGCCGACGATCGCGGCCGATATGCCCGGGGCGGGTTTCACGCGCTCGAGCGTGTGCACGGCCGTCGCGAGCGGTTCAAGAAACGCAGCGCTCTCGAGCGTGACTTCTGCCGGAAGCGGCAGCAGCGACGCGGCCGGCACGACCACGAACTCCGCCAGCGCGCCGGCGCAGGTAAGCCCGATGTGCTGCCAGTCCTGGCAGAGGTTGTAGCTCCCGCGCAGGCAGTGATGACAGCCGCCGCATCCGGTCACGGCTTCGATGCCGACGCGCGTGCCCGGCGGCGGCCAGCGAGTGCCCGGTCCCAGCTCGACGACTTCGCCCGACGCCTCGTGTCCCACGATCAGCGGCGACGGGACGGGACGGTTCCGGCCCCGGTACACCCCGTCGTAGAGCAGGAGATCCGTCCCGCACAAGCCGGAGGAGCCGATGCGAACGAGCGCCTCGCCCGGACCGGGCGTGGGCGCAGCCGTGTCGAGCACGTTGACGTGCCCGATGCCGGGAGCGGTTTTGATCACGGCACGCACGGTTATCAGCGTCTGGTCGCGTGTCTTATGACATGAAGCGAATGAAGGGCACGAAGCACATGAAGAAAAGCTTCTCTTTGGATGGGCTTCTTATTGTCGCCTTCAGAGAGTGCTTCAAAACTCATGCGGAGGGGCGGGCTTCAGCCCGCCTCTGCGGGCCGGCTGAAGCCGGCCCCTCCTGCCGACTAAAGATGCCGCGTCTTTGACGCCCGGCAGGAGGGTTACCCAAAAACCCGAAGCTCTTCTTCATGTGCTTCGTGTGCTTCATTGGCTTCATGTCTCAAGACACGCGACCAGACGCTGACTTCCTTACCACCCGAGAATCTCCATCCTCGCCAACGTGCAGTTTCGCACGATGTTGAGATAGCGCTCCGTCCGTTCCGCGCCATAGAGCAGCGGGTTCTTCGCGGGCGGGTAGTTTTCGTGCACGTACTTCGTCCGCGCCAGGATGTTCATGTTGGTGTTCGGATGGGACTGCATCACCGACTCGACCTTCATTTTGATGCCCATGTCCCAGATGTGCTCGTAGCCGCCAATGAACTCCGCCCGGTTGTTGATGTCGCTGCCCGCAGTCACGAGCAGGATTGGATGCTGGCGGCCCTGATACGTCACAGGCACGACCATACCGAGCGACCCCGGCGTGTGGCCGGTCATCGAGAAGATGGTGGCTGTCACCTTCTGCTTGTTGCCCACCGTGATCTCCATGCCGTCGCTGGCGTCGATGTCACGCTTCATCTTCGGCGGCGGAGCCGCCGCAGGAGCAGGAGGCGGAGGCGGTTCAGCGCCGGCCGCAGCCGCGGCACCCGCCGCTCCGCGTCCGCCACGGCCGCCTCCACGGCCGGCTGCGCGCAGGTAGATGTCCCAGTCATCACGGAACATGACGGCCTTCGCGCCCGTCATCCGCTGGATGTACTCACCACCGCCCGTGTGGTCGAAGTGGTTGTGCCCGAAGACGAGGTACTTGATCTTCATCGGGTCGAGATTCAACTTCTTGATGCCTGGAAGGATGATGTCGCGCGCGTCGTCCTCGCTGTTCATCGCGTCGAACAGGATGTAGCCATCGTCGGACGTGACAAGCCATGCGCCGATGCCGGTGTTGCCGATCCAGTAGAAATTATCGAACAACCGGAGCCCGCCCAGCACGACCGCGGGACTCGGCGCTGGATACGGCTGCAGCTTCGGCTCGCTGTTGGGCACGCCGAGCGTCGCGCGGTCGCCGTTTTGCGCGCCGCCCGAGGCCTTGCAGAAGATGCTGAAGTCGAATTGCAGGTCTGGATCGGTACCCGCGAGCGCTCTCGCCTTGTCCACGTACTCTTTGGCTTTTGGCGGCATCGCGTCCCACTGGGCCTGCGTGGGCAGCTTCGGGCTCCCGCCGCCCCGGCCGCCTCCGGCCTGCGCGCCTCCGGCACCTTGACCGCCCGGCGGCGGCCCCTGCGGCGCGGCGGCTTGCGCGTACATCAACGCCGCCGCCACGACACTGATCCCCATCCCGGCGAGCATCTTTCTCAACATCACGGCCTCCCGAATGGATCCGCTATTGAAGTGCGTAGGCGATCAGGCGCGGGCCGGAAATCACCACGTACTGCTTTCCGTTCGCGCCCTTGTAGCTCAAGGCGTAGTTGGCGACGTTGAAGCCGGGACTGACCGTCCACAGCTCCTTGCCGGTCATGGCGTCGAAGGCCCGGAACTGTCCATCCGACGTGCCGCCGATGAAGACCAGGCCGCCGGCGGTCGCGAGCGGCGCACCGGAATTAGTCGCTGTTCCCGTCTTGGGAATCCCTTTCGCCGTCAGTTCCTTGTACTCGCCGAGGGGCACACGCCAGACGATGTCTCCGGTGTTCGCGTTGATGCCAAACAGCTCGGCCCACGGCGGTTCGTTGCAGGGATAGCCGTCGCGATCGAGGTAGTAGTCGAACGGCATCTTGGTCTTGCCGAACGACGGCAGGACGTCGGACGAGAGCATGGCGGAGAGCTGCCCGACTGTGGCGACATGGCGCGCCGTCGCGAAGACCATGCCGCGAACCGGATCGAAAGCGCCGCCATCGTTGCTGCCCCCGCCGGTGGATCCCGGGAACGAGATGCTCGGAACCATGCCGTAGGGCGTGTACGGTCCCATCTGCACGGCCTGGTCGTAGATCTCGGTGCAGTACTGCTGCGCCGCCGGCGAGATCTTCGAGACCTCGGCGCGCGTCATCGACAGGCGCGTGATCGGTTCAGGCTTCACCGGAAACGGCTGCGTCGGCCAGGCCGCGTCGCCGAGCGCGTCGGTGGGCGGGATGGGCCGCTCTTCGACGCCAAAAATCGGCTCGCCGGTGAGACGATTCAGGAAAAACAGCAGGCCGGTTTTCGTGCCTTGGACGATCGCAGGGATACGCTGGCCGTTCTTGTTGACCTCGGCGAACGTCGGCGGCGCGTTCAGGTCTCCGTCGTAAATATCGTGATGGGCGGTTTGAAAGTGCCACTTGTACTTGCCGGTCGCGGCCTCGAGGGCGACCACGCTCGCCGAGTAGAGGTTCGAGCCGGGCCGGCTGTTCCCGTAGTTCTGGTCCACGGCGTTGCCGAGCGCCACGAAGACCAAGCCGTTCTGGGTGTCCACCGTCAGCGGCTGCCATGAGCCCGGGCCCTTGCGATCCTGCCACCCGTTCATTCCCCACGTGCCGAAATTGGGATCGCCTGGCTGCGGAACCGTATGGAACCGCCAGACTTGCTTTCCTGTCAGCAAGTCGAATCCGCGAAGATCGCCAGGGATGCCCCAGCGGTTGTGCTCGCCGGTGCGGCCCGGGAAGATCGCGAGGTTGCGGTAGACGGCAACGGGTGACGCGATGGTGTAGGCCTCTCCGCCGGGGATCCTGTCCATGATGCCGTCGACGAGATCGATGACACCGACCTCAGGGACGAGCTGCCCCGTTTTCGCGTCGAGCTGAACGAGTTTGCCGCTGCTGATCGTGACCAGGACGCGCGGCGCGTGCGGAGGCGTCCCCGGCCAGTACGTCATGCCGCGGCGGATCGCCCCGCCGGGCGTCGCCTGGCTCAACGGAAATTTCCAGGCTTCCGTCCCGGCGTCCGCGTTGAGTGCCACGACGTTGGCGCCGGCGACGAAATACATCAGGTTGTTGATGACGATCGGCGACGGCCCGCCCGGCTCGTAGGTCCACGCCTGCGCCAGTTTCGAGACATTCGCCGCGGTGATCTGATCGAGCGGCGCGTACTTCATTCCGCCGAGATCGCCTCCTACTGCAGGCCAATCGGTCGGGCTTTGTGCATGGACGAGCGCGCCGAGCCCGCCAAGAACGATGAGCGCGACGAGAACGGACCACCGTCTCATGACCGTCTCCTCAAAACGGCGCCAGCATACCGGACGCGCGCGCGTCTCGCGCCAGAAGTAACTGTTACTTCGTTGACCCTCATTGCAGGCGGCTCCTATACTTCGGCCTCCGCGCGACACGTCGCACACGGCGGCTTACTTGAGTTGGCGTCGTACACTGCCGCGCTTCCGTTCGCGCGCGGCGCCAGAAACGACGCCAAGTCAAGTGAGCGCCGGGATTAGGAAGCGCCTCTTTACAGGGGGTCCGTGATCAATGGACAGGCGACAATTCCTGCAGGGCAGCCTCGGCGCGGCCGTGATCGGCCCCTTCTTCACCGACATCCAGACCGCGCAAACGCCGGCGCCCGCGCCTCCACCCGCACGGGTCCCGATCACGCGCAAGCTGGTCCTCGACGTGTATTCGAAATCGCTGCACTGGATGCGTTCGGCCGATGAGGTCGCCGAAGCCGCCATCGAGATGGTGTGCGGTGGCGTGTGCCCGACCGTTCAGGCCTATCCCGGTCACATCGCACCCGAGCGGGTCGCGAAGGAGCTGCCTGCGTTCGCGAAGCAGGTGCGCAGTCACGGACTGCGCGTATCGCAGATCAAGGGCCCCGCCATCCGGGATGTCACCGAGCCCTATGCTGAAGCGATCATCGGCGCGGCGGCGCAGGCAGGGTGCACGCACTATTCGCTGGGCGGGTACACCTACGATCTCGCGAAGCCGCTGCCGCCCCAGCTCGACGCGATCAAGTTCCGGGTCGAGAAGTTCGTGCGGCTGAACGAAAAGCACAAGATCACGCTGGTGTACGACACGGCGGCCGGTGTGGACTCGGTCGGCGCCGTCGTCCTCGATCTGCTTTCCGTGCTCAAGCCCTTCGATCCGAAGTTTGTCGGCTTCCATTGGGACACCGGGCACATGGCCCTCCATGGCGACGGCATGTGGGAGACCTTGATGCGTCTTGCCGCGCCATACATCGCGACCATCGGGTGGCGGGATCGCGGGTGGGTGCAGGACCTCGGGCTGCTTGGCGAAGGCGGTCCCTACACGGGTCCGGTGCCTCGTGTCGAACCACTCGTCACGCAGCCCGACGGCACCGCCATTCCCGGGACGCCCGGGTCGGCGGCCGCCGGCAGAGGCGGCGGCGGTCGAGGCGCTGGTGGTGGACGCGGGGCCGGCGCCGGCGCAGGCGCCGGTCGGGCTGCCGGTGGCGGTGACGACCCGCCCGCCGCCGGTGGACGAGGCGGGCCGGCGCGTGGTCCCGCCAACTCGGCCGGTGCCGGCAGCATCGACGCCAACAATCCGCTCTATCGCTCGCTCGACGGCGAAATGCCGAAGCGACCGATCGGCGGAAAGAACGCCAAAGGCGGCGGGTGGAGCGCGCCAAACGTCGCCATGGGCACGGGCGTGGTGCACATCCCGCGCGTCGCGACGGTGCTCGCGGAGATCGGGTTCAACGGCCCGTCAGAATTGCAGTCCGAGTATCCCGGCATCGGCGGCGCGGAGACCGGCGCCGACAAGATCACGCGGCCACGCCAGTTCGTCCTGGGGATGCTGAAGCGCGATGTCATCACAATCCGCAAGTCGTTCGAGATGGCGAATGCCGGCCTCGCGATTTAGCAGTCCGACCGCTCTTGGAAGTCACCCGCTTCCCTGAAGGAGAGGCGCTCATGTCGTACCGAGAAGTTCTCACGGGCTCTCTCAGGCTGGCCTGCGTCCTGTGCCTCCTGCTGTTCATCCTGCCGGGCCCAGCGCGGGCACAAGGCGTGACGGGGACCGTCTCCGGTACCGTGCAGGACGCGCAAGGCGGTGTCATTCCCGGCGCGACGGTCACGCTCATCAGCGATTCGAAAGGCACGCGATCGGCGCCCGTCGTGACGAACCCCACGGGTGATTTCGTGTTTCCGAACGTCGCGGCCGATACCTACACGATTCAGGTCGAGATGCCGTCGTTCAAGACGCTCAAGCAGTCGGGCCTGGTCGTGAGCCCGGGCTCGAGAATCGCCATCGGCAGGCTGACGATCACGGTGGGCGGCACGACGGAGGTGGTCACGGTGAAAGGCGAGTCGCCGCTGATCCAGGCGGCGACCGGCGAGAAGTCGGTGTCGATCGATCCCGTCCAGGCCGCAGCGCTGCCGCTGAACAGCCGCAGTTACGTGGCGCTCCTGGTGCTCGCACCGGGCGTCGCGGTGGACCCGAACGCCCTCGCCAGCCAGTTGACGACGGGCAGCAGCCAGGCGACGGCGCCGGCCACCCGGATTGGCGGCGGCGGTGACGGAAACTTCATGGTCGACGGCGTCACGACGATGGATCCGGGCGTCAACCGGCCCGCGTCGCGCATCAGTTCCGAGGCCATCTCCGAGGTAAAGGTCGACACGTTCGGATACCAGGCGGAGTACGGACGATCGAGCGGCCTGCAGATCAACGCCGTCACCAAGAGCGGCACCAATCAGTACCGCGGCGCGTTCTACGACGTGGAGCGCCACTCGAGTTTTGGGTACGCCAACAGCAAGACGAACATTCTCAATGGCGATCCGAAGCCGTTCGTCGACGAGCGCGACTGGGGATGGTCGATTGGCGGCCCGGTCGGCAAGCCGGGCGGCAACAACAAGCTCTTCTTCTACTACAACCAGGAGTTCAACCCGCGCACGGTGGGCAACACCGTGACGCGCTACCGGATGCCGACGCTGCTCGAGCGGCGGGGCGACTTTTCGCAGTCCACCGACAATCTCGGCAATCCGTACCCGTTCATTCGAAACCCGCGGGTCAGCGGCACGTGCACGACGGCGAACACGGCCGCGAATCCCGGCGCGTGTTTTGTCGACGGCGGGGTGCTCGGCAGGATTCCGGCGGCCGATCTGTATCAGACCGGGTTGAACATCCTGAAGTGGTGGCCCGAGCCGAACATCCAGAACGTGCCGCCCGGCCAGGCCTACAACTACGAGACGACGTACCCGTCGACGAAGATTCTCGGCTGGCAGCCGCTCGTGCGGCTGGACTACCAGCCGACGCAGAATCTGCGCGGCAGCTTCAGGTACCAGGGGTACGAACAACCGAACACGACCATTCCAGGCATCATTCCCGGCTGGAACGACAGTGGGCAAGATGACTACGGCATCTATACGTGGTCGGCCGTCATCAACTACAGCCTGACCAGTTCGACCTTCCTCGAGGGCTCGTTTGGCCGGAACACGCATCACCAGGAGGGCTGCTCGATCGTCGGCGGCGATCCGAACTGGTGCATCACCGGCGATCCGGTGAACCCGATCGCGAACCGCAATACGGCCGGGTTCGGCGGCATTCCGTATCTGTTTCCGGATGCGACGTTGATCGATCCGAGCACCAGGTCGTACGAGATTCTGAACAATCTCGGCAGCCGCGTGACGGTGTGGGACGGCACGCGCGTGCAGGCCGCGCCGACGTTTGCGTGGGGCACGCGCGTCGCCAACCCGCCGCCCAACAACAGCGCCCCCTTCAACAACTTCATCCTGGACACGGTGTCCGGCAATGCCAACCTCACTTTGACGAAGGTTCAGGGGAGTCACACGTTCAAGGCCGGCTATTACTATTTCAAGAGCGTCCAGAAGCGCGGGACCGGGGCCATCTACGGATCGATCAGCTTTGCCAACGACACCAACAACCCGCTGGATTCGTCGTTCGGTTTCGCGAACGCGGCGCTCGGCGTGTTCAGCTCCTACGCCCAGCTGTCGCGCTGGGGCGAAGGCGCCTTCACCGCCATCAACCACGAAGCGTTCATCCAGGACAACTGGAAGGTGAGCCCGCGGCTGACGCTCGACTACGGCCTCCGGTTCGTCCATCAGGTGCCGAACTACGACGGCTACCTGAAGGACTCCAATTTCTTCCCCGACCAGTGGACGACGACGAACGCGCCGAGGCTCTTCGTCCTCGGCTGCAACACCGGCGTGTATCCGTGCGCGGCCGCCAACCGGCAGGCGATGGATCCGCTGACCCGTCAGTTCATCGGGACGCCCGCACAAGCCAGCGTCATCGTCGGCACACTCGTGCCGAGTACCGGCAGCGCCACCAACGGTGTCCGCGTCGCCGGGGATGGGATCGCGGACACGGGATTCACCTATCCGTCGATGGGCTACGCGCCGCGGGTCGGTGCCGCCTGGGACGTCACGGGCGACCAGCGGTTCGTCGTCCGGGGTGGGACCGGACTGTTCTTCGATCGGCCACCTGCCAACAGCATCTACGGTACGGTGAGCAATCCGCCCGCGACACAGAACGTCACCGTGCGGTACGGGTTGCTGCAGGACATCGGCAGCGCGGGCCTCACGACCGTGGCGCCGCCGGCGCTCACCGTCTTTCAGTACGACAACCGGCTGCCGTCATCCTTCCAATGGAATCTCGGCCTGCAGATGACGCTGCCATTTACGAGCGCCATCGACGTCTCGTACACCGGCCAGCACAGCTACGACACGCAGGCGACGGCGAACCTGAACAACATCGATCTGGGTATGGCGTTCGACCCGCGGTTCCAGGATCCGACGCAGACGCCGGCCGGCGTCACGACGTCACTCGTGAACACGAACGTCAACGCGGTGCGCTTCTACCCCGGCTACAGCAACATCAACCAGAACCGGCCAATCGGGTGGCGGACGTATCACTCGATCCAGCTGTCGTGGCAGCGGCGCCTGAAGAATGGCGTCTCCTTCGGGTTCAACGACACGATCAGCCTGTACGACAAGCAGCAGTCGGCGCTTCGCATGGAGCACAACGCCGACCGGACCATCACCGTCCGCTCCGATCAGGCGCAGTCCGATGCGCTCCTCGGCGACAATCACCCGCAGACGCACATCATGCGCGCGAATTTCATCTGGCAGCTGCCTGACTACAAGAGCAGCCAGCCAGTGTTGAGGGTCATCGGGCTGATCGTCAGTGACTGGGATCTTGCCGGGATCTGGAGTGGCGCGACGGGATCGTCCTACAGTGTCGGATTCAATTACGCGAACGGCGGCGGCAACCTGAACCTGACCGGATCGCCCGACTACGCGGCGCGCGTGCTCATCGTCGGTGATCACGGCGCCGGGTGCAGCGCGAACCCGTACCAGCAGTTCACCACCGCGGCGTTCCAGGGGCCCGCCGTCGGCAGCGTCGGGCTCGATTCGGGGAGCGGGTACCTGAAGGGCTGCTTCATCAGCACGCTCGATCTCTCGATCTCAAGGCTGATTCGTCTCGGCAAGGCGCGCACGCTTCAACTGCGCATCGACATGTTCAACGCCTTCAATCAGGCCGGCATCACCGCTCGGAACACCACGATGCAGTTGACCAACCCGAATGCGCCGACGGCGATCACGAATTTGCCGTACGACGCGAACGGGAATCTCATTCCGTCGCTGTCGCTGCCGCGCGGCGCCGGCTTCGGTGTGGCCACTGCGTACCAGTCACCCCGGACCGTCCAGGCGCAGATCCGGTTTTCGTTCTGAGACGCGGGGCAGCTTGTCTTACGACATGAAGCGCATGAAGTCCGTGGAGCACATGAAGGGCGCCTGGCGTGGGTGGGCGTACGCCCGCCCGCGGCCTTCGGCCGCGCTGGACCTCGGGCGCACAGCGCGGGTGACTGACTTACCTGCAGCACGAATGACGTCAGTCATCCGCGCTGTGCGCCCGAGGTCCAACCAAACGCCAGGCGCTATCGGAAGTGACTCGTTCAGTCCGTGCCCTTCTTCATGAGCTTCAGGCGCTTCACGAGCTTCATGTCGTAAGACACGTTTTGGCCGTTAGTCGTTCCCCAGTCGCAGAAAATCCGCGATGTCCCAATGTCCCGTGCGCGGCATGGGGACGTCGCCGCGCGTCTGCACTTCGAGCAGGTAGGGCACGTCGGTGGCGAGCGCCTTTTTCAGCGCCGAGCCGAGCTCGCAGGGATCGAGGACCTGGGCGCTCTCGATGCCGAACGCCTTCGCCAGTAGCGGAAAATCAGGATTGTACGGCGCGCCGTCCGGTGTCGTGAACTCGGTGCCGTAGCTGTTGTTGAAGTAGGTCGTGCCGACGGTGCGTATCGTCGAGAAGCAGAAGTTGTTGAAGACGATCCAGAGCACCGGGACGCCGAGCTCGACGGCGGTCGCGAGCGCGCCAACGGCCGACAGCAACCCGCCGGCGCCGACCAGGCACACGACTTTCCGGTCGGGGGCGGCGATCTTCGCGCCGATCGCCGCGCCGGGCGCAAAGCCCATCGTCGCCATGCCGCCGCTCGTGATGAACGATCGCGGTTGCGAGACTTGAAGCTGTTGGCCGGCGCCATTCTTGTTCCAGCTGACATCTGTCACGAAGATCGCGTCGTTGGGAACGATCTTCGAGATCTCGCGCAGGAGCCGCGCCGGGTGAATCGGGCGCCCGCTGTCCTGCTGGCTGTCCTTCAGTTGCGCCTCCCAGG